>Ga0105055_10008338_pt1 | contig 13505 bp, 9 predicted proteins | sample BON03_FD_78090 | JGI IMG/M metagenome (GOLD analysis project Ga0105055, IMG submission 78090) | Freshwater microbial communities from Lake Bonney liftoff mats and glacier meltwater in Antarctica - BON-03 | ecosystem: Environmental > Aquatic > Freshwater > Ice > Glacier meltwater | place: Lake...
ATATAAATGAACTTGTATATATTAAAGCAATCGTTGATCTACTCCTTTCTTTTCCCAAGCCCTAGTTGGAACACTATCAGGGCTCAAAGGAATACGCTAAAAATACTGTAAACAAACGAAATAATTAAACAAAAGGCAACCTACCTCAAGAGGAGTAGCTAAGATTCCCACCGCGGCTATGAGAGCAAGAGATCCAATCGTGGCAATAGCAGTATTCCTCTTCCATGCTTTAGGCTCACACCACCATCTGCAAAGTTGTATTAAAAACAATTATATATAGTAGAACAAGTATGCACTTACCCTCCTGATGCTGACCAAACATGCTTTGGGTAAGGATACCTTTCTCCACCTCCCATAGAAAATGAGTTCGAAAGCTACACAACCAAGTGAACAAACACAATTGTATGTGGTAGACCATATCGAGTATTTTACGTGGTGGAGCCAATTGAAGATGATGATGACCTCTCGATGGAGAGCGCTTTCTGTGGTTCGACAAGTGAGAACATACACGAAGAAATCTGCTGTAATCCCAGCGGCTATGAAGACTGAATCCACTGGAGACGCTACCAAAGCCCCAACGAAGAAGATCGTTCGCAAGTATCCTGGACTGGACAGGAAGGTCCAATACACGCCACTCAGAGCAATTACTGAAATCAGGGAAAGATCATGGGTCAAGTTTGATGAGGCTCTTGAGATTGCAGTGCAACTTAAACTCGATGTTCGTAAAGCTGATCAAACAATCAGAAGTATGCTGGCTTTACCATATGGCTCAGGCAAGAAAACGGTGGTTGCTGTTTTCGCAGAAGGAGAGAAGGCAGAGGAAGCCAAAGCTGCTGGTGCTGATATAGTAGCAACAGACTCACTAATTGAAGATATTAAAGCTGGGAAATTAGAGTTCACTAGAATCATCACCTCGCCTGATATGGTGAGTCGACTCAAAGTGGTTGCGCGAATTCTTGGTCCGAAAGGCTTGATGCCGAATTTAAAAGTAGGAACCGTTACTGATGATTTGGCTGAGGCTGTTAAAATTTCGAAGAAAGGGTCTATTAATATTAAAACGGATAAATTCGGAATTGTCCATGCACCGATTGGCAGACTGAGTTTTACAGATCAACAGTTGGTTGATAATTTGAAGTTTTTCATGCTTGCACTTCGTGATTTGAAACCATCGGGTGCTCGTGGACAGTATATAAATGGAATTCACCTCTCCAGTAGTATGGGGCCAGGCTTGATCCTCGACCCGTTGCACGCCGATTCGAACTCGCCGTTATTCATGCTGGAATCCACCCCCGACTCTTATAGAAAAAAGTAATAATGATTTGTTAATTTATCTATGGCTGTTTTCTTATTTAGAACGGACACTCTTGAGAGACTGTTTTGTCTCTGCAAGCTTGAAAAGAAAACTCTAGGGATTCTCCGGTAGCGATTTTCCAAAGCTCAGCTCTTTTTACCACTTCTCTGCTGATCAATTTGAGTATTTCTGGAGAATCTTGTGCAAAGGCAAGAGCATCATTTCCCTCTAAATCCACTGGACTAAGGTCTCCTCCAGCGTTCAAGATGATTCTCACAATTTGAATGTTGCCATGAATAATCGCCGTCATCAAGGCTGTTCTTCCACGTTCATCAACGGCGTCTATAGAAGGCCCGCACATTATTTCAACGCGCATATTTGCAACTTCAACCTCCCCATTTTTCGCAGCAAATTGCAAACTTGTTCCTCGCTGCTCCATGCAAAATGATGGGGGACCGTACCGTTAATACGCTTCGAGGATGGCGGGGAATCCAGTGGCCAGTGAACGTTTTCCACCACCACCAGTATATTATAAATCATATGGGGTTGGTGGAAAGCTTCATTCATTGGCAGTGTCCCTTGATCCACCTGTATTGCCGATCAAGAGCTTTCAGTGCTACGGTGAAGAATGGGATCTTGAAGAACGGTAGGTGACTTGTGGGTTGGTACTCTCGTGTCTTATGATTTGCAGTGAAAAAACCCTAGCAGAAGAAGGTCGAGAGCAACTTTTTGAGCAAGAAAATATGGATATCGCAGCTGAGATTAGAAAATTGTCTGCCCTCGCAGTGTCGCGTTACAAGGACATTTTGACTGCCTACAACAATATGGATTTACCAATCGCTGATATGAAAGAAAAGGTAGATGAAATGGAAAACGTGTATATCAATTTGCTTTACTTAGTGAACCAGTTGCGTCCCGGTCAAGGCAGACATATTCTCATATCCAAGATGGAGCAACAAATAAAAAAACGTCTAGAAACCACTGAGCGACTGGATAAACTTGTTGCTGAAGGAGAAGAAGGTCTCAAAGTAATGTTGGACTCGTTCTCTCAAAATACAGCTAGTCCGGTGATAGAGCCAGAGACCGTTAAAACCGTTGACAATATCAATGTATTCTCCATAACCTAAATAATATATGTTTTCTCCTTGAAAGTTAGTTCAAGTGACTAAACAATTAGTATCATTTATTATATCTCAACTCTTTTTTCAATTTAAATGAACGCGTAACTAAAAATTTAAAGGAAGCATAAAAGGGGAAACTCGAAGCCCCCCTTCACCATTTTTGAAAATAGCAACGTAGTATTATGCATCGAGTACCTCGCTCTCCTGAAAGTGATCATGATTCTCCTAGTGAGGAGCGAGTTTGGGTTGGGGTGCGAGTCCGGCCTCCTATTTCCTCCGAGCAGAAAGTCTCTAAACAGATTTCATGGAAATGGGATGATCACCACATATATAGCAGCGATATCAATTGGGATAACATGACTCGTGATGAGCTTGCGAATTTCCCAGATGACCGAAGGATGGATATTGAATTTGATAGAGTATTTAATCCGTTCGAGGGGAACGAGGTGGTATACAGAGAGCAGTGTCTTGAACTAGTGCAGAGAGTCGTCGAAGGATTCAACAGCACCATAATCGCATACGGACAAACAACCAGTGGTAAAACCCATACAATATTAGGCAATGAGGATGAAAAAGGACTCATGCATCTTGCATTGGCTGATATTTTCAACTTCATGCGACCGCAAGGATTTGGAAGATCTCATTTATTCAGGACAAGAATATCATACTGCGAAATATATCAAGAGACCATTCAAGACCTGATGGATCCTAAAAATCGACATTTGAACATTTATGAAGATCCTATTTGGGGGCCATCCGTAAAAGGAATCAGTGAGTATTTGGTGAATTCCGCTGAAGAAGCAATTGAGTTATTGAAAGCTGGCCAGCAAAATCGTCAAATAGGAAAAACTGGAATGAGTGACTCGAGTAGCAGATCACACACTATATTTCAAATACGAGTTGAAAGCAAACCACGACTTATAGATGCTTCATTAGGAACCACTTTATTCAGCGAATCAGATGAGAACTTGCGCGATAATGACAATTTCACTAAAACGGATACATCATTAGCTGCGAATGCAAACGATGTGATTCAAGAATGGGAAAATGATGTTTTCAAGCAAATGGCAGGTTCTTCTTTGAATATTATCGACCTTGCAGGAAGTGAACGAGTTTCGAAAACGAAAGCCAAGGGAAAGCGACTGAAAGAAGCAGGTACTATAAACAGGAGTCTAAGTACACTCGGAAATGTGATCGCAGCAATCAACAATGGTGATAAACATAAACCATTTAGAGATTCAAAATTAACCAGGCTTTTGAAATCTGCTTTGGGTGGAAATTCTTTCACTGCAATGATATGTTGTATATCTCCAGTGCTACTGCACCATGACGAGTCGAGATCCACTTTACAATTCGCTCGTAGAGCAAGTGCCGTAGTGACTCGCGCAAAATTGAACCAGATTGAAAGCGGTGGTGCTATATTACAAAAATTCAAAGAGCAAGTTGTTAATCTCCAACGGCAGCTCGTAATGAATTTGAACGAGAAGGAGGATCTGCAAGAAAAAGTTCATAAATTAGAGGAAAAACTGACTGTGTCGATTGCTCATGTTTTTAAAACTCCAAAGTTCATCCGAAAACCCAAAGTGAATTTCATTCCTCAGACGGTGCCTTCGAAGTTGCTTCTAGAAAACCACGACTTTACTCCTCACAAAACGGTTCCGAAACCAGCAATTGAATCTGCAGAACTTTTTCAAGAAAAATCGAAATTATGTTCGGTCCGCAAACAGCTGGTGGCAGTTCACAAGAAACTAGAAAATTTTGTGTTGCTAAACAAATCTCTAGTCGACAATAATTTCAAGCATGATTTGTCCCGTGTGCTGATTTCCAAGAAGCTTCTCATCGATAATGCTCTCCATCTTTTCAAACATCAAGTATCAAAGGTACAGGAACAGCAAGGCATCGATAAAAGCAAGCTGGAAGAGGAGATATCTCGCCTAGCAGAAAGTTGTACTAAGAAAGCGAAGCAACTGGACAACGCAGAAATATCTTTGAAAATGTTACAGGAACAGTTAACATCGCAAGGTATTGATAATAACAAGTTGGATGAGGAAATATCTCGCCTATCAGATGTTTGTACCAAGAAAGCGAAGCAACTGGACTACACAGAAATATCTTTGAATATGTTACAGGAGCAACTAACCTCGCAAGGTATCGATAAAAACAATTTAGAAAGGGAGGTTCTTCGCTTGTTAGATATTTGTACAGAGAAAGAAGAAAACTTAAAGGGGGAAATAAAGCAGCTACAGGAGCAAATCGAGAGGCGGGACAAAATGCGGATAGCACAGGATGATGAGAATGAGTCGCTGAAGAATCTCACTCGGTCTCTTCAAGTTCACGAAAGTCAATCGCTGGAACGGTTAAAGAAATTGGAAGAATCAACTTGTGATGCGAATTCAGTATACAAGAAGCAACTAGAATTCATGCGGACTGAACTTGAAGATGTCGAAAACAAGCTAAACGAGACACAAGAAAGGTTGACGATGTCCCATGAAGAAGTGGAGGTCAAGCAACTATCTCTTTTGTCAGTGAAGGAAGAGCTTCATGTCTGTACCACTCAGATGAATAGCACTCAGATACAAGTAGTTGCCATGACTAAAACATGTACTGAATTATCAGACACCCTGAAGAGCAAAGAACTCGAGCTTGTACAAAGCCAAGAACAAGTGAATATAGTACTTGGCGTTAATGAAGATATGAGAAAACAATTAGCTTCTTTCGGTCAACTGCAACACTGTAAAAACGAATGCATTCGATTCCAAGAGCAGGTTGCCAAGGACAGCGAGATATTGGTGGAGGAGAGGAGAAAGCTAGCCGCTGGGGTTTTACTATTTGAAAAGGAGAAGGATGCATGGTTGCATGTGCACCAGAATGTTTTGGACAGTTCACATCAGCAACGAGAATTTGCAATTTCAAAGTTGAAGCATTTGGAGATACAATTGGACGAGACCAATGTTTTGCTGGCAGATGTTTCTCACGAAAGGGATGATTTTAAAGCGGCGTTGGTGAAGCAGCAACAGGATCACGAAATGGAGATTACTTGTCGAAAACACACAGACAGAAGAGATTTCGAGATGCAAACTTTGATTGGAAATTTGACCAAGAGGAAAGATGACTATATAGTTGAGTGTCATCAGCTGCGAAAGCAACTGGATCAAGCTTCGGTGTCTTCACGAGATGCAGGGAATAAACATAGATCACTTGCAAATAGATATACTCAGCAGGGAATTGTTCTAAAAAGATTGGAGATCCGAATCGCGGAACTTGAGGAGATGTTAGAAAAATCGGAATTGGGCAAAACAACTCTTCAAGAATCCTATTTGGGGCAAATAGAATTGCTAGAGACACAGATGAAAGATGGGTTCGAAACAGGAATAAGCCGCTTGGAGGAAATCGAGATTTCTCATCAAAGTGTGTTGGAGCAAAAAGAAGAATCGATTCAAGACATGGAGGTGGCATTGCGTTCGACAACATGTACTATGGACGTCCTTCGATCGCAGCTTCATGATACTAAAAAGGAATTAGAGTATCTCAAACAAAAAAACGATCGGCTGTTGCTTAAACACCCAAGTAAAGCACCAACGACTACTCCATCCGATAGAAGAGTTAAAAGCCCTATTGCCCCAGTGGTTTCATGGATTCAAGATTTGAAGCAACTTCAGGATACAGAATTCGAAAACATTCTCGTTCGTTTGAAAAAGAAGACTACTCAATTGGAAAACCTGGAGTATTCATTTGCAAGAAGTTTGAACATCCTCTGCAATTTGAAAAAACATGCTGAAAGTATGGAACGAACTTTGGCTACTCACCAAATTAAAGAGTCTCAAATTCAATCGAGAGCCCATTTTGAGATACAATTAATGCGAGAAACCCATCAAAATGAGGCCGAAGAGTGGAAATCAAGAAATAAGAGTTTGCAAAAGGAAATGGATGCAAGAGAGCAAAATGGAATCACATTGATTCAAAACCTCAAGTTGCAAAACGAAATTGAAGCATCATCGCTCACTCAAATGGAGGACAAGTTGAATTCCGCGATTAGCGAGAAGGATATTCGTATTCATCACCTTGAACAATCCAATCAACAGTTGCTCGATAACTCCACAAAAATAGATTCATCGATATTGAGTCTTGTTCGACAAGTGCTTAGAATCGAGTACTTCGAAGAACTAAACCAGTGCCTCTCTTCCCTGGACATTGAAAATGTGGTAACTGTTCTCGGTGTTTTTATATGTGATCGTTTGAAATGTCTCAGTAAATTGCTTGCTCCAACATCGCCTGTTAAAATTTCCATAATAGAGGAAGAAGAGACTCGTTCCTATGCTACCCCTATGAGCGCCTTCAAGTCCACAGGCATTCGTTTTAAATCTGCATCCAATATTGAAATTCTTGACTTTGCTTCCCCGTCGAGTTCCACCAGCACTCCGGCCTTCAAGCTGTTGGAAGAAACCAATCTAGCCGCTCGTAAACAAATTGAGTTGCTTCGGGGTGAGAATTTGAAGCTATTAGAGTCGTTGAAAAGCAAGGATCGTGAGATTAAACTGGCGATTGGTCTTTTCCAAGAAACGGAAATGGACTTTAAAACTCTTTTGGATGTGGTGGACAAGTATAATTTGAATTCTGAAAAATACGCCGAAAAATTGGCGTTTGTGAAAGGAAAGATGCAGCATCTCCTTGAAATACGGAGACTAAAGAAGTCTCGGAACCATAAACCTTCCAATTGAATTTTGTGCGATTCGTATTGAAACCAAGTTTCTCGAAAGTTTAGAAAGAATAAATCTTCGAGTTGAATTTTGTGCTATACATATTTAGACTGGTTTCTCTGGAAGCTTCGAACCCATAAATATTTAAACCAGCTTCTTCGCCCTGAAAAACTCTTTTAAATGAATAATCTGCCATAAACCAGACAGAATGAGTAAAATAGATTGAATTGTAGACCACCAGAATATATGACCATTGATTCGTTCACTTTGATCGCGGAAATGACTTTCTTTTTGTTTTGAATACTCAATGTCCCTCAACACGAGATCCACTTTATCTTGAAGTTCCTGGATTTCCATTTCTAATTTACTGAAGTGTTCTTTTTTTGCTGTGTCTTCTGATATTTCCATACTACCGTGTATTTCCAGTTTTAAATGAAACTTTGCCGTTTTGTCTGTCGTAGGCCACGAGCTTCCATCACTCTCAGTGCATATTTTGTGGGATCCAGACACAGAGGCGTGATGAGCAAATCTACCGACCTTGTCTGCCTTCTCTTCGTACACTTGGTTAGCCACAGGGTCATAAACTCGTACGAAGGCAGGCTTGACTGAGGACGTCTCGTGTTTGTAACTCCCAAGGATGATCGTGTCAGCAGGGAGATCCTCCGTGAAGCACTTGGGAACATTTTCTGTTACGTAAAAATACAGGTTAGAATCGAGAGATACCGTTGAACTGACGAGACAGGCAAGTACCGCTACTCGCTTCATCATGGAGCCTCTTTTTTTTTTTTTGAAGGCCACGTGGTACTGTGGTATCATCGAAAACAATGTGTCATCACAGATCGTCAAGCATACCATTAATAGGATATTGACGGACTCGGTATCCTTTCAGGTGCATCACTTTGAGTATGAGAAGGGCACTCTGTGTCGAGATGGTGGTGGCTCCAGCTGGAGGAGTCGAAGGAAACAAGCCATCGAGCAAAACCACGGTAACCCGTTACCAAGACCTCATTATAACACAGGGATTCAGAAATATGAGATTAATGCCACGATTTTGCTTTTATTGATGTGCATACGACAAGGCCTTTTCGGTGCACCAATGAATTAATGAGCTTAACTTTTGAATATTTAATTAAATCTTGCTCTTCAACTTGCAACTTGCAATGATTTTCAAAAAGTCTTCGTTGAGCGAAGCGCCTCCTACAAGAAATCCGTCGATGTCGTTGTTCTTTATCAGTTCGTCGCAGTTGTTAGCTTTGACACTCCCACCGTAAATGATGCGCATGTTGGCTGCAGCTTGCACTCCAATTTTATCATTTAGATAGTTCCTGATTTGAAAGTGAGTGTCTTGAGCTTGAGTGGGGCTGGCAGTCACTCCTGTGCCGATAGCCCACACAGGCTCATATGCAATGACCACGTTTCCAAGTTTCTCTACAGGAATCGCGGCAATGATTGGATCCAGTTGCTCCTTGCACACTTCCATGGTCCTCCCGTTCTCTCTGTCTGCCAATTGCTCGCCAATGCAAGCGATGACATTGAGCCCACCTGCAAGGGATATGGAAACTTTCTTGCCTACGACTTGTGGGGTTTCATGGCACATTGCCCGTCGTTCGCTGTGTCCTAAAACAGCCCAGTTTACTCCAAAGTCTTTTACAAGGTCTACAGTCAGTTCTCCTGTCCACGCTCCTGCTGCTGGCTCCATCCATACATTCTAACCACATAAGAAATTAAGAAACAAATATCTAGCAATGAACCTACCTGAACTGCAACGTGAATGTCCTTTCTGAGGGTTCCTTGTACAGATCCGACATGAAGTGCTGGTGGCGCAACAACCACTTCCGCATTCGAGGGGAATTCACCCCCGCCATTCAACAATGTCACAAGAGAGGCCACCTTATCACGAGTCCCATTGCATTTCCAGTTGCCACCGATAAACATCTTCTTAGTGTCGGACATGATAAAACAAATATAACTATGTGTTTCAACTTTGGATTTCATGCACATGTATTATCTAGTATACCGAGGGGACCGTACCTAAAGTACAACAGATATTATTAGGAGGCTCTCGATTGATCGTTGGTACTTTTGAAGTTGCAATTTGCATTCTTCTGTTTCATCTTTAACAATTTCGAATTTGCGATCGTAAATTTCAATCTGTTTCTCTAGGATAAATGTGTAGCTCTCACACTTTAGTGCTAGTAGCATGGGCTCTGGTCCAAGCAACTCAAGGGAGTAGATTGCATTCCCCGTCTCAGCTACATTTGTCACTGGTAAATGGCAGCGATGTCATGGCGTTATGCTGGACTATAAAGCATATTCAACAGAATGAAAAAATGGATCTTGAAAGTAAAGTTGAATACTGGCCGGAATTTTCCCCTTGGCACAGACATTCAGTCGATGGGATTGGATCATCTTATTATAAAAGTGTTCATTTCAAAGCAAGGTTAACTGGTCTTCAGGAATCAACCAAATATTGCTACGTTATTGACTCGGCGCCACAAGCTGCTGGCTGTTTTAAAACTCAATCCAAGTCGCGTAATAGAAAGACAAAATTCCTTAGTTATGCAGATGTCGGAGTTAATCGGAGCATGCCCACTTTGAAAAGCATGGGAAAGGAAAAAGATATTGATTTCATCGTCCATGGAGGTGACATTGGATACGGTGACGACATTGGCTTTGATAAAAAGAAATCTCCAGGATCCAGTTTGAAACCAGGAAAGTCTGGATACGAGTATGTGTACGACCAGTTCATGGACTTGATAGAGCCGCTCTCTCGTCGTGTGCCGTACATGGTTGGAGTGGGAAACCACGATGTTAGCTCAAGCATTTTGAACGATGGATTCTTTGATAACTTCACAGCGTATAGAACCAGATGGAAAATGCCTTCTGACGAATCGGATGGGGTGGAGAATATGTGGTACAGTTATAATGTCGGTCCAGTTCATATTTCTGTGATCGATACCGAAAGTGACTATGATGGAGCACCAACCAATCCCCACACAATCATTGCAGGCGGCAGAGGTGGAGGTTTCCGCAGGAGCCAAATAGATTGGCTGAAACAGGATCTTCAAACGGCATCTACGGATGGTAAGTTGTCTTTTATTGTAACAGGTTCTGACGCTAATATCGATGGAAGCACACACAAGATGGATCGTGGTAGTAGGTCATAGACCGTTGTATGCATCGAAGAAACGTGATTGGCCCATTTTTACAGATTCTTATTTAAAGAAGTGGCTAGAGCCTCTTCTGCATGAGTATAAGGTTGATATCTATATAGGAGGACACATTCATTTCTATGAGCGATCGTATCCTGTGAAGAATGGTAAAATATGCGACGAGAAACAAAAATGCGTGGTTTTTATTACTAACGGAGCTGGAGGAAGTAACGAAGGTCCTAATGATCACGGAGCAAATACCAACTTGGTTGCTGCAGGCGTTTACAACAAAGATGGGTATGCGGTCGTCACTGCTGATCAAGATACTCTCAATTGGCAATTCATTGTGACAAGCCAAGGTACTCCGTATGTGGGGGACCTCTTTGAATTGCGCAAAGAGAATCATCTACAAGAAAAAAAATAGTTTATTTACAGGTTCTAATTTCTAAACCAAATAATTCCAGGTTCTCATTTATTAGAGCGAAGAATGAGTGGCGGTTGAACCAGATAGAGTGGAAACTGCAGTCTTTGAACCTTTAAACACCGTGGAGCCATCCGATTTTGAAAATTGTCCTTGTGCAAAGACATGTGCACCGACCCCAGATTCAGAAAGTCCATAGTACACGGCTTTTATTTTCGGTACAAAAATCACAACCATCACCATAAGATCGTTCAGAAATACAATTCCAGCTCTTAAAAACAAGTTCGAAGCTGCACTATCATCTGTTGATAGAATAAACAAGCATGGAATGCCAACCATGAGAACTTGAAGGTTGGCGAACATTGCTACGAACAAATGCTTGGCCTCCGAGAACCCAGTATTGACGAATCTGGCTTTATAGGCTATGATACAACCTAAAGTAAGAATAAGTAGATGGTAAAGTCCCAGGATACCCAAGAAACCGACGTCAAATTCCCCTTGGCAAGAGCCAACACTAGACATTTTCTGCCCTAAGTAATCTTCCATCAAAGTTGTGCGAACATACTTCATCGGGAAACCAATGGACCAAACAGAAAGAACTAGCACATCGAATGAAATCAGCCATAGGATGTATTTAACCAAGCTGCGATCTGACAAAGTGCCACTCAATTGCAACTCTCTCATTTTCTGAAGGCTGTTATTGAAAATTTGATCAACTCGCCATAACTTCGCAAACAAGGCTGGAAATGTAAGAACAAACCCTAGTGCATAAAACCATACAGTGAGATTGCATGCCACATCAGCCCATGCATTCCCCCCGTATTCATCTGCAGTAGAGCCTGTTTCGTCAGTAACTCCCATGAAAAAGATGGAGCATTGAGAAATTACAGCACCAGCTACTGTCAATCGAAGGAAATTGACCTGGGAAGCCTTAATGATTGGGTTGCTTCTGTGGTACTCTGTCCATGCAAGAAATGACAGTCCTATAAGAATTCCCAGCACTGCCAGCACGAAAGTGACCACTCGTACAGGTCGATTGTAACCCATTTCTTCCTGTGGAATTTCACGATTCAATGGTTTTTGAAATGAACCTCCGGTGTATCTGATTTCTCCTTCCGTGATGAAACTGGAATTATTGTCAAAGTATGCGAATGGGCGGTTGGAGAATGTTCCATCTTCACCTCTGATAACGGAATACACAGCGGTCGATCCTGGTCGAGACACTCTAGAAAACGAACTATCGAACTTCACGTTGCCGCTTAAACCTGTAAAACTCACCCACTCAAATATGTATCGGTAGTTCTGGGTAAATTCAGACATGCTGTCGATGAAATGCACACCATTGTGGTTGGCGTAGTGGACATTGTGACACATTGCAAGTCCCATTGCGATAATGTTGTCGAATGCATAAGAGCCTGCATGCTTTATGAGATAACTTGAATCAGCCTTCGCCAGAGTCATGTTTTCAAGAATAGTTCCTTCCATAAGCGACTTGGATTCGAGAGAATTCCATACTGTTACGAAGCGATCATACATGTCTCCAGAGATGGCTGATTGCACTATCATAGAACCGTCAAGAAGGATTTGTACCGGAGAGTCTAATTGAGAAAACGTTTCCACAACTTTAAGATCAGTGAACATCCACAAGGAGCCTGTTTTAAGAAGTTCTAATTGAGCTGCTTGAGATAACATCATTTTAAAAAAGCTGTCGAATTCCCCCGTGTAAAGCACGACGTTGACTCCTGTTTTTTTGGCTGTTTTCAATGCACCTATCATTGTATCAACGGATGATGAAAGTCTGTACGGAAGAAAGCGAATGCCGCGACGACTGCACGTGTCGATTAGATAAGAATACAACGGATCCCATTCATCAGATGGTCGAGATAGTACTGTGACTATAGAGTATCCGTTGCTCAAAAAATACGCACAAATTGCGTTTGAAATATCTCGCTGATTCTGGTTGCTGTTTATGGTAGTTCGGAACTGAGGATTTTCTATAACAGGAGCGATTGCATAGCTAGACACCGGGATCCCAAACGAGGCTAAAAAAACGCTGGTTGTTTCAAGATACCTCGACTCTTGGCTGCCAACAATTACGTCCGAGGATCTAGCTAATGTATACGCGGCTTCAATTGCTGCTAGATCTCCCGACTCAGTATCTACAATCAACGAGCTGGAGAAATTGAGTTTACAACTTCCAATGAGTTCAGGAAGGTTCGGAATGATTGCAGAACTTCGATGATTAAATTCGTTTAGTGCCAGCAATTGAATGGCGGCAAGCGATTGTTCTTCTAATGACGTCTCACATCGGGTGCCAATCCATCGCATGGGAAACACACATTCAGATTCCCGTTGCTTTGAGGCATCCGTAATGCTGTGCAATATTCCAAGATGCAAACCTGTTTGTCTACATACTACTCCAATTTGTCTTGCGCATCTATAATACTGAATCCCACATATAGTTGAGCAACTCCCACAGTAGGTCTCCCATTGCTGTGCAGTTAGATCGTCTACGGTATAATAACCGTTCGCGGGTATAGGTACTTTACACATTCCAACAGGCAAATCTATGGTAGCTGCATTCCATGCACGTTGCAACTGGCATACAGTTCCAGCGGCGCACCCGTTCTCCGAATCAACGTAGCTCAAAGAAGCAGGAGTAAACTGAGCATTCGATAAGTTGCAGCATGTAGCTGGCGTGTCTGCAGAAAACATACCCGGTTCAAGGGAGCAATTATTTTGGAACAACGGAGAATCAGGACATGAGCTTGTTGACGAGACCTCATTGTGGCTTGCAACGGGTGCAAGAAAACCATCCACCCA
>Ga0105055_10008341_pt1 | contig 13501 bp, 10 predicted proteins | sample BON03_FD_78090 | JGI IMG/M metagenome (GOLD analysis project Ga0105055, IMG submission 78090) | Freshwater microbial communities from Lake Bonney liftoff mats and glacier meltwater in Antarctica - BON-03 | ecosystem: Environmental > Aquatic > Freshwater > Ice > Glacier meltwater | place: Lake...
GAAAACATGTCTTAACACTTCTGTACAAAGTGTCCTTGTGCCTTTATCAGTACTTAACCAGCGTGAGGATATTTGGGATAGGATTAACGCCAACGATGATATTCATATCCAAATTGAAAGTGGATTGTATAATGGAATATGGACCACTGGCGGCAAAATTCATTCATCACTATTCATTATGCTCCCAGATCAATACAATCAATTGCTTCGGATCAATGTAGATCTGTGTTTTACTTTTGAAGATATAGTTAAAGACATTGAAGTATATCCGTATACATTATCCACAGTATCCTCTCAACCACCGACGGAGAATAAGAATGTATTGAACAAGAATCCTCCTTCTATGAGAAGAGATCTTGGTCGATTGGCTGTAAAAGGAAGATATCCTAAATCAGTACAATTAATGGGGTGGGGTCGCAACGAAACTTGCCTATTAGGAAGTCATGAACGTAAGACATTTATCAGTGCACAAGTGCTTCCACTATGGGGGGTGTTGGAATTTGTTCGAATCAGCAAAGTTTCTTGCGGTTGGTACCATTCGGCGTTACTGACAGATATGGGACTAGTATATACGTGGGGATCAGGTGAAGGTGGTGCTCTAGGTCATGGCGACTTTGAAGATTGTGATGTGCCTCGTTTGGTAACTGCATTCACCGATACTCTGTTGATCGATATTGGTAGCGGTGGTGACCTAGCTCATTCTCATACGGCAGCAGTATCAAGAGAAGGCAAGGTGTATTGCTGGGGATCAGGTGGCACTGTTGGTAGTGGGGATACTAAGTTGCGATCGTCTCCTCATTTGATAGACCCGACGCATTTTGAGGATCTGCAAGTGGATTCTATTGCTTGCGGAGGAAGTTTTTCAGTAGCGCTTACCTGTGATGGAGGGATGTTTTCATGGGGATTGTGGTTGCATGGGAGACTAGGTCTTGGTGCGACTGAATCACGTCGGGGCAAAACAACGCGTGAAGTGTTCGGTGCGAGCAATGGGAGGATGGCTTCATCAGATGCACCAACACTAAGCAAGTACAGAGTATCTCCAAGTAGAATACATGCCGAGAACATCGTGAAGGTTTCTTGTGGCGAAGCTCATGCATTGGCATTGGACGGACTGGGACTCCTGTACTCATGGGGTAAGGGGTCTCATGGTCAACTGGGCACTGGTCAACTGTTCAACGTGCTTGAGCCTTTTCAAGTATCTGAATCGAACTCACCCCTTCCGAAGTTGAAGCTTATAAGCTGCGGGAGTAATCATTCATTGGCACTTGATACACTTGGGCGGATGTGGAGTTGGGGGGGACTAGGAACAGCATGCGTTGGTCATGGTAGCAGTACAACCACCTTTGGTTTTCAAGTGCGCTCCTCATTCGTAGTGACTAATGAAACAATTCGAACCTATGATACAAGTCAAGTGCAGGCTCAGGTTCCTTTGGACAAGGAGCAGCCGTGGCGATGGCCTGCGATTATCGAGAGTGTGACAGAGCCTATAGAGTTCCTCTGTGCGGGGGGTGACCACTCTGCAGCATTGTCTCGCAACGGGCTGTATGTATGGGGAGCTGCGCACGCGAGAAACGGGGAGTACGTGGACCAGCCTAGGTTCTTAAAGGATGACCGTATCACCAGTATGAGTGTAGAAAGCGTGGCGTGTGGAGCAGGATATACGATGGTGGTTACCAGTGGGTCGTTCATAGCGGAGGATGCGAGGTTGTTATTGAGCGACATGTTTGTGCAACATGATCTAGAGCTGGTGGTTGGTGCAACTATTTTGAAGGCACATAAAGTCATTGTAGGAGCGAGAAGTCCTGTTTTGAAACGTCTGATTGAAATGGAAGACAAAACCGAATTCGTCGTGACTTTGGAACTGCCTGATATTTCCTTGCAAGCCGCTGAAATCATTTTAGAGTATATTTACGGTGATAACATTTTCCAAGTCTTGGATCCTATGTCTTCGCTTCCTGAGGAAATCAGAGCGTTTGCTAGTGAATACGGAATGAAGAGACTGGAATGTATTTGCGCTAGAGCGCAGGCTGATTCTTCCAATGACGATGAAGACGCTCGAAACGAAGACATTGAACTTGTTTCAAACGACGAGCTTCTAGAATCCTCCTTTCCGGACGATTTCGAGAAATATATTAACTCACAGCAATGGGCTGATATTGAATTCAAAACGTTTGACGGGAAGAAATTGCGAGCCCACAGTGCTGTTATCCTTTCTCGTTCAAACTTTTTCCGAAAACGACTTTCAAAAGCTGCGTTTTCAGTTGAAATGCCGGTGCAAATAGACGCCCCAGATACACGGGATTGTTTATTAAGGTTTTTGAAATTCCTATACACTGGAAAGTTATCTTGTATACAAGACTTGGAAATATATCAGGATATACTGTTGGCACATAGATATGAGTTTCATTCGTTGAGGATACGATGCGAACATCTTTTGGAGGTGAATCTCGACAACGCCATCAAGACTGTTGAAATATCGCTTCATGTCGAATCTGAAGCATTATTCAATCGTGCGATGCATTTCGTTACATCGCATCTTGCTGAACTCAGCGAACAGAAGAACTTTCTTCATCTGCAACAATCTAATAGGAAATTTGCCGTTGCTCTCTTGGAATTTGCAGCAGCTTCATCCCAATTCAAATTGATCACCACGGAACAGTCTATTGTTCAAGGATATTCAGACGAAGATAATCCTGAAAAAGTCATTGAGTCCATTATCAAAGGCCAGGATACGAAGGTGATGGGTAATTTGGTCGTGGAAGATCTTCCCTGGAATAGTTTGGTAACTCTATTTCTATTGTTGGGAGCCTATGTATTCGTTGTGTCACAGCCGCAATTGATGCCACTAGTACCAGTATTAAACCTATTTTCCATGGCTGTTGGAATAGGAGCAGGAGTCTATGCAATGGCGAATTAACCAAACAATTTATTGTGTTCAATGTCAAAAACCCCTTTTAATTTTAAAATTAGTAGCCGAGCTCGTCATAGAACCCTGGCAACAGAATTGCGTGGAGGCTGATGCGTGGTCGACCCGATGAAGACGAGGTGAAGGTGCGAACGAAGATCAGGAATGTATTCTTAATTTCTTAGTAGCTCGACAAATTGAGTCACTCCTAAAATTTAATCGGACAGACCTGCATTCTGTTGGTACTATAAAATTTCAAAGGACTAAAATGACGATTCCTATCATTTCCCATAAAGCAGTTTCATGTCTGCAATTATTTTAAAATGCCAGAGCATTGTGAATTTCGAGAGGAATATCTGTGGATTTAAAATGCTAATAACAAAACGGAATACTATCTTGAAGATTCTTGCAACGTGATATCTGAATGAATTCAAGGTTGGAAGACAAATTTGGAACACTTTTTAAACCATCGCAATTAGATAGTACCAAGAACCTAAGATTTGGCGGAAGCTCTGGGATATTTTCAAGACTACGACAAGAAGAGATACAAAAGAAATGAAGGTTTGAAGGCAACTTCGAAATAATTCCTAGACTCTCACAATTTTTGATATCGAGAACTTCGAGACTTGAAGGATGGTCAGCATACCTAGGGCGTTTATTTCCAACTTTTCAAGATTTGATGGAAGATTTGTGATACTCTCTTGATTCGTTATGGTGAACTTTAAATGCCGAAGATTTGAAGGCAAATCTGGAATACTTTCTGGACTGTGACACGTGAGATTCAAACTTTGAAGATTTGTTGGTAAATCCTGTATACTTTCTAGAATATGACAATCTAGATGTAGTGCGGGAAGAGGAAAATCGAGAATATACCTGACATTTAGACAGAAAAATAACTCCAAAAATTCAAGACTCGAAGGAATATCTGCATTTTTAGTGTTTAAAGATTTGGAGGAAGATCCAAAATAGTCCTCACGTATCTTCCATCTTCGATGACCAAGCTTCGAAGAGTAGCAAGACTTTCAAAAGGGGACATAATTATTTCTATAGAAAGATATAGGGGCAGCTCCTCCAGATGAGTAAATCCAAAAACCCAGCCAGGAACTTTGAAAATTTGTTGGACACACAAATGAACTTTTTAACGTGTACCAATGCCCAGGATCGTATCAGCTTGCAGACAGATATTCTTTTTCAAATACTAGACCGATCTTCACGTTTGGAAATGTACTAACTACGGTATCGTGCATTCGAACCATCGATAAATCATCCTTGCAGTGATAAAAAAGGTGTTGTTCTTCTTCATAAGAGCAATTGGTAGAAGCGGGCTCCACTAAATGAACCCCGACACTTGAATAATGCGACAATAATCCAAGCTTCAGAAATAATTTATATGGGACTAGAAAAGGAAACGCCTCCATCATTGCACGTTTGACGTTGCCATTTAATATTATTTAACTGTCATATCACAGTAAAGCAAGAATCCTCATTGTAATGTAGCTCCTGTATGTAAAGACCAGATTGTGTTTGCACTATTACTACATTGTGAATGAACTAGTCCTAATTCCTTACACTACCATTACATTGTAAATGAACTAGTCCTAATTCCTTACACTACCATGACATTGCGAATGAATTAGTCCTAATTCCTTACACTACCATGACATTGTGAATGAATTAGTCCTGGTTCCCATACACAAAGTTCGGATTGTTTTTGTATTTGGAGTGAAAACGGTGAAGCCATCTGTCCATTGCATTGGACGGTACCATTAGTATCTCTCCTTGCGATGTCGTCTGAGAGAAGGATGTCAAGAAATTATACAAATCCTTCGCAAGGTGAACAGCCCAGTCTCCACGCTGCTTGTCTGTTTGAACGGCTTGGCTCTCCTCAAGATTTGATATTGCATCTTCATTTTCCAGGGATATTCCTAACAGTAACGTCGTCGAAGTCACTTGGTCGTTGCTCCACTTTGTGTGAAATATTGCGCTTGGCTTGTCGTTACGAATAGCTCCTAGGACATCCCAAACGGTAGACCCTTCCCACGAATAGTAAAGTGTGGCAGCCATTCCAGGTGGTAAATTCACATTCGGAAGGAGAAAGAAACTTAGCTCTCGAATGTCAATGGCTCTTTCGAGTCTTGCACTGAGTCGATGGGCATCTATTTGAAACCAGTCGATCAAAACTGGCCTGCCTTCAGCAACCAATCCAAAAGTGCTGCTGTTCATTATGGTCTACTCCAATTCTGAGTTGAATTTATATTTAATATGGTTCTATTGCTTGAGATATTTCCAAGTGATATTGAGCTACTTGCTCAGCAACAATTGCAACATCTTTGTTCACCTTTTGTTTCTCCAACACAATTTTCGGATCCTGTGAAGTAATATTGTCTAAAGCTTGCATTTGAACATCGTCTATTCTTCCATACAAAGCCTCCAACAAACTTTTCGCCACTACCAGCTGTTGCTTGGCTTCCGTGTATGTTTTTATTGCACTAGACACAGATTGAAGTTGGATATGTGCATTATTAAGTTCAGAATTGGCTGTTTTCAGAATGGAAAGACTCAAAATCTCGGGATCATCCGATGAAAAATCATTGACGTTGGATATTGGTTCTGCTTGAATTCCAAACCCTTGTAAAAGATTGTGGCTACTATTGACAACACTAGATGGCTGGGTCCAAGCAGAAAATACATCAAGCGAATCCTCCTTTCCAGCTTCCTCGAGTATATCATAGGCGCCTTCAGTATGATGTTTATTATTTTCAATGGGTTCATCAAAACACAAAAGGTCATCAAGTTTCTGCGTTTTGATAGGTGCATTACTTTTGATGTTCATATTCGCGAACATAACACTCTTCGATGGAGCACACTGTTTATCTGCATCTATCTGTGAGAAAGTTGCTTGCATAGCCCTTCGCTGAGCAGGTGGTATTCGTTTCTTCCTCGTCAACGTTGGTTCAACCATTGGCAGTCCATCTTCCTGAGGTTTCACTGACTCTGTCGATACCCATCGCCGCTCATCGTACTTTGCCCTGATAAACGTTTCCCTATCTTTCATAGTTTGAGGCCGTGGATACCCTCTAGGTAAGTTTCCTTCAAAATACAAATTGCCTCGTTCGTTGCCACCACTTTTCATGTTATTCACCAGTTCACGCGTCCACTTATCCAACGACAGAGACTTGATGAAGCTGATGTGAACACCCAACGAACGATGTACTCCGCTACAAGCCAAGCACATAAAAACTCCAAGATTAACTGACGCCCATGTCGGCATAGGTTCATTGCAGTCAACACATCGACTATTGGCACCTCGTAAAAGTCCCTTTAACTCCTTTTGGAGCTCTTCCTGACTCATCAACGTCTAGTTTCAAAGCAAAAAAAAGATAGTTTTATTGTCATAATCCTATTAGTGTTTTCGGTATGAACTGGGTGTAGTAGTGTTTGGAATTGAAATAACACATTTCATTGGTTGGTCGGCATGTCAGATCAGTTTCTTCGACCGGATGAGGATACGCTAGGAGCTGGCGGTGCAGCAGCTGGACAGTCAAGTGACTACGATGGGTACTCGTACCAAGCCCCTGACCCTTATGCTAATCTCGGCATGATCAATCCTCAAGCTGTTGCTCCCATGTTTGGTTCCATTGAAACGAGCAAACCAAGATTCCAGCCGGAGTATTTGGAGTATAACACGAAAGGCATCGTGGATAGGATGTTCTTTAATGCAGGTGCTGCCTATCTTCTCGGTATTGGAAGCGGGGGGGCTTTTGGTGTCCTTAATGGCCTCCAAACAGCTCCGAACCGTCGATTTAGGATTGTGGTTAATAGTGTTTTGAATAAATCTGGTAGATATGGATCTAGATTTGGAAATGCAATTGGTGCAGTTGCCATGATATATTCTTTGGCTGAGTACGCAGTGGATCAAACTCCTGTTGAGTATTATGTAGGAAGTGACGAGATAGTCCCCCCAGTGATTGCTGCTACATTGACAGGTCTTCTATACAAAAGCTCACAAGGGCCTAAGACCATGGCCTTGGCTGGTGTTTTAGGAGGAGCAGCTGCCGCTGGATTCTCTTTGTTTAGATCCTATACTCGAGGAAAACCAGGATATTAATTGTTAGATTATTGAGCAGAATTTGGTGTTCAAATCAAATGTTTATTAAAATTCCATGGAGAAGGGCCCCAAAATAAAAACTAAAAGCTGTCTGTGTTATTATTACAAAATGTTGGTGATTTCAGTTGTATTCCTAGGTTTTTTTTGCGTTCTCTTTGGTTTTATTATTCTTCATCTCTCGCTTCCAATTATTATATAATTCAATCGCATGCAAGAAGGAATTAGCTAGTGCAGCCCCCGATGTTTTTTTTAACAGCTGTTCGCGCTGGTAGTGGGATAAAAAAATTACCTTTACAAAAATGGTGATGAAGGATTCGCTGGTATTGGACTCACCAAATGCAGATTTTCCTTTAGTAGACGATACTTCGAAGAGAACAAGAAAGCAGAAAATATGGTCACTGTTAGAGGACCCTTCTTCAAGTTACGGTGCGAGATTGTTCTCGGTTGCAATGATGTTGGTAATCATTCTTTCTGCCTTGACTTTTTGTTTAGAATCACTGCCACAATATTATCATGAGGACTCGATAGAATTTACAGTGTGGGATGGGTTTGAAATGCTTTTTGTAGCGGTGTTTACAATAGACTATTTGCTTCGGTTGTTTTCCTGTCCTCAGAAACTGGTTTTTATTGTTCAACCACTTAACGTGATTGATTTATTAGCAATTCTTCCTTTCTTCGTACAGAAACTATTTCTATCGGACCAGACAGTAGCAAATTCTGCTGTTTTTAGAGTTGTTCGTCTAGTACGAGTTTTCAGAATATTCAAGGTGTCACGCCACCTCTCATGGATCAAAATATTCGGGGCAGCAATGCGCATGAGTATTCAACCGCTTACAATGCTTCTGTTCGTAATTATTTGTGTAAGTTTCAAGATAGTTGTGGAAATATATATAGTCGTTGACATATGAAAGGGTTGTATATTCTTCTCGAGCGCCATTTTCTACGCAGAACGTGGAATTTTCGATAATGACAAGAAAATGTATATCAGACAAGATGGGGAGCAAAGTCCATTCCAAAGCATTCCAGGAAGCTTTTATTTTGTAATTATCACGATGACCACTGTCGGTTATGGTGACGCAGTTCCCATTACCGTTCAGGGCAAGTTTGTTGCAGGCGTCACTGCTCTCAGTGGGATTCTTGCACTAGCAGTCCCCATCACGATTATCAGCACCAATTTTAACAATGAGTATGAAAAGTTGAAAAAGAAGCAGAAAAACGTCCGTGAGCGTGTACACTTGCTTCATTCTCATTTCCATAGAGGCAGCCAAACGGAGCTCGAACGAATTAACACCGAAGTCAAAGAACTGGTGAAGAAATCTTCAATTGAATTCATGGAAGAAATTCAAAATCTAGTCGAGATTTCTAATGAAGAGATCACGAAGGAAATCCAAACTTTGATGCAACTTGCATACGAATCCAAAGTCAGCGATAAAAAGCGAGCACAATAACAATAAATAAATATTTGATTATTCATAAATACAAAGACTCCACTATTTCATAATAGCCATCTTTTGGGGGTGCACTTTTCATGCAACACAAATCGATTCGATCAACAAGGTGGACAAGTGGAGCTTCAAAAGTCGCCGGTATTTCAGACATGAAATGGGTGACACAGGCTTGAATGGACCGTTTGTATTCAGGTTTGCTTATTTGGGATGTTTTCAAAATTGTTATGTGCGGGTTGAATCTGGAATTCGATGGCTTGAATAAAAAGTGTCGGAATTTCGCTTCAAGGTTGAAGGCCAATGAATTCAAATCGGGGTTGGGTTCAAGTCCCAAGAACACCACATTATTTCCAAAGGATCCAACGTGCGATACCAAAATCGGAATCTTGCCACTGATGCCTGATGCCCTAAATGTCTCTACCACATTCGTGTTCTCCTCGACACGTAGCACCGCCAAGGTAATGTGAAGTCTCTGTAGCTTCGTAAATGCTAGACATGTTAATTCACTTTCTCCTATCAATTCATTTTGGAGCGATTCCGCCCTTCCCACTATATCACTTGATTCACTGAGTCGAATACCTATGAAGTGGGATGTACCCATTCGAACAACCAGACCGAAAAAAAATATATAAAATGAGTGTGGAGGGGTTGTGCACTTTGGGTTCGAGTAGCAAGGATGTGATGTTCGTGAAACTTTTATCTGAAAACGATGTGGACCTCAACCGCCTTCGAGCTGAGAGCTGGACTTGCATTCCTGACGTGGTACGAGGAACAGTCTGGAAGCTCCTTCTAGGATACTTGCCGACGAAAAGCGATCGCAGGGAGATGACTCTAAAGCGAAAACGCAAAGAGTACTTCGATGGGCTACCTATGTACTATGGAAATACCAGTGCAGATAGATCAGCGGAAGATGAAGTCATGTTGGGCCAAATACTCAAAGATATTCCACGCATGAACAGTGGCATCCCGTTGTACCATTCAGAAAAAGTTAGGAAGAGCTTTGAAAGGATTTTGTATATTTGGTCACTGAGACATCCTGCTAGTTCTTATGTGCAAGGAATGAATGAACTTGTGACTCCTTTCTATGTCGTGTTTCTGGCGGACGAAATAACCAAGGGGGACGTAAACCGGGTGAATTCATTTGATGTGTCTGATTTGGACATGGAGATTCTTAACAATGTCGAAGCAGACGCGTATTGGTGTCTTACGAAGTTACTGGGAGCAGTGCAGGACCATTACACAGTGGGTCAACCGGGAATCCAACGCATGGTGTTCCAGATGAAGGGCATCGTGCAACGAATAGACAAGAAACTGTTGGATCATATTCACAAGCTGGAAGTAGATATAAAGCAGTTTGTGTGGAGGTGGATGAACTGCTATTTGTTAAGAGAGCTTGAGCTTGGGTGTATCATTCGCCTTTGGGACACTTACTTGGCTGAGGATAGGGAAGGGTTCGAATCGTTTCATATTTATGTATGTGCTGCGTTTCTAGTAGCGTGGTCCAAAGAGATTGGAGAGTTAAAAGATTTGAGCGACTTTATGATTTTTATTCAGAATCTTCCCACTAGTGATTGGGCTATTCCGCGAATACAAGAACTGCTAGGACAAGCATACATCCTTAAAACACTTTTCAACGAAAGCCCCAGTCATTTAGCATGATAGCGAGTATTACTAATAACAAACTTGGTAGCTTAGAGATGTAATCATCTATAAAAAACTTGATAATTTAGATGGAATCTTCTTCTTTTACAAACCTATTCATTTAGATAGGTCGCGTACAATATCTCCTAAATACATTTCTGATCCGAATACACGGCACCTAGGTTCCAAACTAGAATTCAAAAAGTGCTGTCTCATATCCGCATGGTCATTCAATGAGAAGCTATTTCTCGGAGCCGTTTATTTATCCTGTATTCATCATGACATGTTGAAATTTTTATTCCCATGCAGGATAGTCTTCATGAAAGAAATCGTCAGAAATTACATTGTGAAGGGCATCTCTGTCTATGCGCCTCACCACTTGACTCCATTTTGCAATAGGAAACTCGGTCGGACCATGAGTGAAAATCACCGCCTACATTATTTTCAGCCGAACTGCATAGCGCGTATCTTGTAACCCACCTTTTGAAGATATGGTTGCGTCAACTTAAACTCACTATAATATTAAATAAGCCGATTCTATTGTGAATTACTCGTTACTCAGCGTATCTCAAAGTTCCACTATTGTTGAGGCATCGATTTAATTGATCTTATTAAAACTGCGCTGTGAACTCACATGTAGCAATACTTTGGGATTCAATGTCTGTAGTATAGGAGTTAGTCCCTTGCAATGCAATGGAAAAACGACTTATGCAGAAAAAGTACAGGAAACCGAATCGAACCATTATGATTGCATGCTCTTTAATGGATTAAGCTAAACCCGTAGCCTCAAACGCGGTCTAAAGTGAAGCTGCTGGTAACAATATTGAATGATGGAGTTTGGTTTTTGAAATATGGTTTTGAATAAGAATTTTATCTAGAATCTGATTCCCGCCTTAGCAGTTTGACTTTGCGAAATACTTTCATAAATTGCAAGAATTGCTGACAATTAACGCTTTAGCATTATCACTTTTAATGCTTCTATTTCAATACCACCATTCTTCGCATCATCTATTTGCTTCTGTAGTAGTATATGCAAAAGCAGTCTATAGGTTGCCAACTGATTCCACACCATCCTTGCATAGAAAATATCGAATTTTAAAACCTTTCCTTGAAATCTTTCCCGCCAGAGATGCGATCATTCTAAAATTATGGCAGACGAAAAGCATCGGCCAGAATAGGAATAAAAATCAAACCGTCATGGATTACTTCAGAACTGAACTTGAACACTCCGTTGCTTTTTATCATCAAGAAAGAGATGCAGCATTCTTGAAGCCGAATATGAGCAGCAGCAGCTAAATTTGAAGGAGAGACAGTTACATTAAAATAATATGTGGTTAATATAGAATGCACGAGGGATGTGAATATCAAGGTTTCGCCATTTACAGACTAAATAGAAATAATTGATCCGTAGTATTCCTTTGGGTTACTAAATGTTCCGCTGATTGTTTCCTTGTCAAGTGCGAATCCGCGATCTTCTACAAGCTAGTTCGGCGATTTTACCCGAGGCAAGGATTGCACTACCATCAACTGAAAGTGAATTAAACTTAACCAAACAATCTCTCCATCGATATCGACAGCTATCTGGGTCCTAAGTGACACAGTTTCAGCCGTATAATATTACAAAGAAACGCTACTCTTCCACATTGTTTCCTTTGCCTTCCAATTCGCTATCTAAAAATTCCTCTTGGGTAATCGACCATTGCGGAGTTCGAGATGCGAATGCCAATATATTACTCTTACCTGGTATTCAGAAATAATAGTGGCCTGGAGGACCACAAACAATTCCCTCAATTGAAGTTCTCTGCTCAAAGATCTTTTTGAAAGTTAAATGCAGCCTGCTCTAATAAAAAATATCTCGCAGCTTTCCTTGTTTCATGATACTATTGAAAACTATAAGACACCTTAGAGGGTACACCTTTCAAAAGTGTGCGCACACCCAAATTGGATTTTTTCAAATCCATTCAGTTGTACCATTTTCCAGTAGAGGTATTATTCACACGTGACAGTGGTTAACAATAATACCCAATACTAATAAGACCCGGATATATAATTAGGATATATAATTAGTCCAATTTTCTCCAAAACTCCAACTATGACAAGAAAGCAGCAATCAGTTGAGTCTTCTGGGTCACGGTGGTCGCTCCAGGATGTCATGGACTTGTTTTCAAGACCATTTTCTGGCAAAAGCAAAGAGGGACACGACTCTCAAAGTTCATTCGCAGGTTTCAGATGGTCATCGATTGACTTGAAGAACAAATTATTTCGAACGTCCAAAGAAGATCCAGCTGAAGGAAAACGCAAAGCAAAGAACAAACTTACTGCGGAAGAAAGGAAACAACGACGGCTGGAGCGATTAGAGAAGAGAAAGGAGAAAAAGAGCAAAAGGGAAAAAGATCGCAGAAATAACGTGAATGGTCTTTTTGATGACCTAGGAAATGCCATGGGAGTTAGCAAGGAAAGCAAAGGAAACAGGTTGTCCATATTAGCAACTGCTATTGATAAAATCAAAACTTCTAAAGGTGATATGACCCCAACTAAACGAATGGATGATATTGACCTTGACTTTGACGAAGAAGACTACGACGAAGACGATGAAAACTAAAATCAGTGTACATTATTTAATATTATGGAGGTTTAGATTATTAATAACTTCATTTCAAAATGATTTTTTAAATCACCGCATCAACCGGAGTATCCAGATACCGAATGTTTGTCGAACCTGTTCACCTTCACTCCTGAAGATGCATCGTCGTCTCGCTTCGACGTTTTAAACTCGATATGCAATTTGTCACAAAACTCCTTTTTATCCTCTTCGTATTTAAATAAACTTGCGAGACACTTATCTACAAAAGCCTGCTTGTCTTCCAGTGCATCTTCACTTTCGTACAACATTGTTGCAACGTCCATTCGAGACCCTGCGTCGTGACACTCTGAGCAGAAATCGAATGCTTGATCCACACTGAGTCTAAAATTATCCGCAACGTTTTTCAAGAGTCTCATGCGGTCTTTCTCTGATGGCTGCTTTTTAACTTGGCCCAGTTTTTGCTGGAAAAGAACGTCATCGAGGTTCATCTCAGGTACTAGACTCCTAAAAAAAATCCTTTTCGACTTCTACTATTTTTTGGGAACACAATGCTCTTTTATTTTAAAAACGTAAACATTATTTTTTTGTGCAACATGTCGTGAGTCTATGTCATCAGCACGTTTCAAATGGCTAATAATACTTTTTTTTGAACAAACAGAAGATAATTAAAATTTAATCCCCCCCCCAAATGGATTAACCTACAACAACTATTAAACATTTGAAATTCGAAATATGGCGACATAATATCTCTGAAATAATCTTCGAACATTGAAGATGAGGAACTCTTAAAATTTGTTTTGAGAAGCGAGACCACATCA
>Ga0105055_10008344_pt1 | contig 13500 bp, 17 predicted proteins | sample BON03_FD_78090 | JGI IMG/M metagenome (GOLD analysis project Ga0105055, IMG submission 78090) | Freshwater microbial communities from Lake Bonney liftoff mats and glacier meltwater in Antarctica - BON-03 | ecosystem: Environmental > Aquatic > Freshwater > Ice > Glacier meltwater | place: Lake...
ACGACGTTGTGCTTGGGTAATAATTTCATTCGCTTGTTCTTTAGCTTCGTGAATAACTTGTTGTGCGCGTTTTTCGGCTAACTCTTGCTCATGTTTTCCGCGTTCTGCAGCAGCTAAACCATCCGCAATTTTCTTTTTGCGTTCATCAAGTGCTTGAATAATCGGTGGCCATACATATTTCATGCAGAAGCCAATAAAGATTAAAAAAGCAATTGCTTGGCCTATCAAGGTTGCATTGATATTCATGCCAATACCTCTTCTTTATCGCAGTAATCTATAAATATAAAAATATTATTAAACAACAGCGAATAGCACGTACATAGATAGACCAACAGCAATCATTGGAACCGCATCAACTAGACCTGCAACTAAGAAGAACTGTGTACGTAACATTGGTACTAACTCAGGTTGACGAGCTGCTGCTTCTAAAAAGCGACCACCTAATAAACCAACGCCAACTGCAGCACCCAAAGCACCAAGACCAGCCATTAAGGCACCCGCAATGTAAACTAAACCCATATCCATCATTTCTCTCCTAACAAATAGCAAATATTAAAAAATAAACTTACAAAAAATAAACATAAAACTTGTTCTAACTTAGTGACGTTGGTGAGCCATATCGATATAAACAATGGTCAAAACCATAAAGATAAATGCTTGTAACGTAATAATAAGTATGTGGAAAATCGCCCAACCAACTTGTAACAATGCCGCTACCGAACCTAAAACTAAACTTGCGCTGTACATTGTTGCGATAAGAATAAATACCATTTCACCAGCGTACATATTCCCGAATAATCGCAAACCTAATGAGAATGGCTTGGCTAATAGGGTCACTGTTTCAAGAACGATATTAATAGGTAAGGCAAACTTACCGAACGGTTCAAGTGACAACTCAGCAAGGAAACCGCCAGTGCCTTTAATTTTAAAACTGTAATAAAGCATTAACACAAATACGACTAATGCCATTCCTAACGGTGCATTAGGATCTGCGGTTGGTACTACTTTGAAATATACATTGTGAGGATCAACGCCGAATGCAGCTGAAGCACCATGAGCAACAAGCATTGGGATGAAGTCAACGGGAATTAAATCCATTAAATTCATTAAGAAGATCCAGACAAATATGGTTAACCCTAAAGGTGCTACCAAATCATTCTTACCACCACTGAATGACCCACGAACAGTGTCATTAATGAACTCTATGACCATTTCAGCGAAATTCTGAGCAGGAGTAGGAACACCTGATGAGATTGATTTTGCTATGCTTCTGAAAAACCACATCATTAGTCCGCCAAGTATCAGCGACATAAACATAGTGTCTACATTAATGGCCCAAAAGCCCATTTGAGTAGCTTCTTGGGCTGATTCTGCAAATCCTATCTCGCCTGTAGAAGTCCATACACCTGTTGCTGATTCTACATGCTTCTCACCGAGGGTAAGATTTTGTAGATGGTGCTTGATATAACTTGATGATTCACTTGCCATTTTTGGTTTTAAGCCCGATTATAATTTCCAAATAAAACAACCGCTTGCATCGCGATAAAGCCTGCTAAAATCATCTCGTCTGGTATAAACACCCAAAACCCGATAGCAAACATTACGATGGTTACAAGCCACCTTTCTGCGACACAGCGATACGCTCTGCGTAAATTCATACCAGCATCTGATTTAGCTTGTTTTGCTGAACCAATCAAATGCCACCTTTGTAACGAGGTATTGGCAACAGCTATGCCGCCACCATAGAAACAAGCTATTGAAGCGTTAATTCCTTGCCACCAAAGGGCAATCAAAACTGTTATCGCCAGCGTTACAAGCTGCATCTTTATCAGTTGATTAATCGGCCGAACTCTAACTCTTTTGTTCATACCAATTACCGGCGTTTTATTTTACATTAAGCAAATCGCAGCATTATAGCGATTAGGCAGCTATTAGGTCAATGAAGTTATAGCTTCTTTTTATTTACAATACGTAATAACTCGCACGATTGTTTGTATATGTATTTTTGTCTAGGCTTATAAATGCTTAATATTTAACGCAGTATTTTTGTACAAGCCTGCAATTACCTTAATTTTGGTAAATGATTTTGTATGTTTACTGGATAACGCACAATTATTATTTGACGGCAGCGATGCCAATACGCCGATAACAATAATAATCCAGAACCAATAATAAAGGCTGTAAATGCAAAACCAAGGCTTACAACACCATGTTGCTCTAAAACAGTATTAAAGACGTACAGTACGTAAATTAATGCAGAAACCATCAATGCACGCCGATCAATTGATATCGAAATTATCGCTAGAATAAGATATATCGCGGTTACAGCCATTGCTTGCCACAGGTCTATCTGAGTTTCAAATATATTCAACACAGCAAAAATAGGATGAACAATAAGCGGAGCCGCAATTAGATGTAACCAAAAAGCAACATCCGAGCGTCGCGTTTGTCGTAATGTATCTGCCGAATCCCACATCATCGCCAGCAAAAAAACACCTATACCGGCAACAAAGGTCATCAACATAAGCCATTGCCGCGTTTCAGGTATAGATGCCAGTAAAAGAAACATAATCCCGGCAACCAAAGTACCTATACCTGCTGCTATCGTAATAGGTACTTTAAATCGTAGCCAATGCATCCATGCCGCCAGCGCGGCGATCACGCTTGGCCCACCCATACTGATTTCTTTTGTAAAACCGGCTGCTTGTAGAAAGATCATGCCTGTTGCTAAGACACCACCAACAAAGGCCAGTAATAATATAATTGAAGGCAGTGCCATTCTTCGCTTACGAGTAAAAAATTCAGCAAGTCCCCATGCCGTGGCTGCTTGCAGAGCTATCCCCAACCACAAACTTACCGACGACCCTATCCACGTTACCGAAGTGAGCAGTAACAGGCTGGCAATCACCACAAAAATATCGTTAAAGCCAGTGATCAAACGGAAAGATTCTTCATCAATCGCCGGTGCCGAATTATCGCCTGCAATATGATTTCGAAATTCGTTAGCTATTTCTTTAGTTAAAATACCTGCTTTGACAGCTGATGCAATATCTTCATCACTATACATGGAACAATAATTCCTCAGGATTTTGGTAATTTCATCTTATACGCTTGATGATGTTCTTTAATTCGGTGATATCAGCATAATCAATGACCAATTTACCCTTACCACTCACCGTATGTTTTATCGCAAACTTATCGCCGAATTTTTCACTAATAAGACTTTCAATCTGATTCAACTCTTCTTGTTGGTCTGGCGATTTCTGTAGCGTTTCTTTTACCGGTTTTAATAGTTGTCTAATTAATTGCTCTGTTTCGCGAACCGAGAGTCCTTTTTCAACGATATGTCTTGCGCTATCTGACTGACTTTCACCTTCCAGAGCTAATAATGCACGGGCATGGCCCATTTCAAGGTCACCATTTTCTACTAATCGTTTTACATCATCATTTAGATTTCGTAATCGCAACAAGTTTGATACTGCTGCCCTAGAGCGTCCTACTGCTTCGGCTGCTTCTTGATGGGTCATCGTAAACTCTTCCCGCAGCCGGTGTAGCGCGTTAGCTTCTTCCATCGGGTTTAAGTTTTCTCGTTGAATATTTTCGATTAATGCCATCGCAATCGCACTACGATCTGACACGTCACGTACCAGAGCCGGAATCAGATCTAAACCTGCAAGTTTAGAAGCTCGCCAACGTCGTTCACCGGCAATGATTTCATAGTGTCCGCCATTGATTGGACGCACTACAATAGGCTGCACTAGGCCTTGTGCTCGAATGGAATCTGCAAGTTCATTCAACGATTCTTCTGACATATCAACCCGTGGTTGATATTTACCCGGCTGAATCATATCGAGAGGAAAGTATTGCAAGCTATTATCCAAGCTTTCATCGTCATGTTGTACATCAGACAGTAAGGCATCTAAACCGCGGCCTAATCCTCGTTTTTTTATTGCCATCTATTTATCCACTTTTTCGGGAAGTTTAGTGCTTTCACGCCGCATAAACTCGCTTGCCATTGCCATATAAGCAATCGAACCTCGTGAGCTTCGATCATAGCTAATAACCGGTATGCCGTGACTCGGTGCTTCAGCCAATCGGACGTTTCTCGGTATTATGGAATGAAACACTTTTTTATTAAAGTGCGTAATAAGCTGCCGTGAAACCTGACCCGCTAAGTTATTTCGTGCATCAAACATGGTTCGAATTAATCCAGTAACCTCTAATGCTGGATTGGCACGTTGCTTCACGCGTTCAATGGTTTTTAATAGTGAGGTTAAGCCCTCCAATGCATAATATTCGCACTGGATAGGGATTACGACACCTTTTGATGCCACCAAGGCATTCACCGTCAGCATGCTCAGTGATGGTGGACAATCAATCAAAATGAAGTCATATTTTTCACGGGTTGACTCCAAAGCTAAACGCAACCGGTGTTCACGTAATTTCACATCTAACAACTGCACTTCAGCAGCGACAAGATCGGAATTTGTCGGCATAACATCAAAGGTTAAATCTTCAGGTCGTATTATTGCATCAGCCGCTTTTGCTGTTGTCATAATGACATCGTAACTACTTTTATCTATCGCATCTTTGTCTACACCACAGCCCGTAGAGGCATTACCCTGCGGATCTAGATCGATTAATAAAACTTTTTTACCTGCATCTGCTAAGGCAGCAGCTAAATTAACTGTGGTGGTGGTTTTCCCTACCCCACCTTTTTGATTGGTAACCGCGTAAATATTTCCCATTCACTCTGCCTTTAATTCTTAATCAAACGTACCAAGTGTCTTTTACTAGGGCAATTCGGCACATCCAGTGACACGACATCTTTCAAACTAAAACCATCAATATTTTCCGCCAATTCTTGTTCTGGATAAACGCCCTTCATCAATACGAGACTGCCAGCATCATCGCAGTGTCTGCCTGCTAAATCAATAATGACATCAATCGTCGAGAAAGCACGTGCTGTTACGGTAGCAAACTTCGGTAATTCGGCTTGCTCAACGCGGGCATGCACTACCGTTATATTAGTTAAGCGGAGCTCAGATTTTACTTGCTGTAAAAAACGCGTTTTTTTTGAATTACTGTCTAACAAGGTCACCGCCATGTTTGGATTGGCTATGGCAACCGGGATCCCTGGTAAGCCAGCACCTGTGCCAATATCCAACAAGGTGGGTTCTGACAAGTAGGGCAAAACCGCTAGACTATCGAGAATATGACGACTAATCATTTGTTGTGGATCGCGCACCGAGGTCAGATTGTATACCTTATTCCACTTATCAAGCAGTCGAACATACGTCAGTAATTGATTTATTTGTAACTCAGTCAAATCCAGTTCTAAAGCGCCACAGCCTTGAAGTAGTTGTTTTTTTAGTTGAGCTTCATTGATCATCCATTTATAACCTTACTCTGCTCACCACGTTTCAGGTGTACTAACAATAACGATACGGCGGCTGGCGTTACACCCGAAATACGGGCAGCTTGACCTAAACTATTAGGCCGCGCATTAGCAAGCTTTTCACGTACTTCGTTTGATAAACCACGCACTACTGCATAATCGATATCATCGGGTAACACCGTCGTTTCATGGCGTTTTAAGCGATCAATTTCAGTTTGCTGACGGGTAATATAACCTGCATATTTAGTATGAATCACCACTTGCTCAGAAACGTCTTCATCCAGCACTGTTTGTTCACCCATCAATAATAATAAGGCCGCATAATCTACTTTCGGGCGGCGTAATAATTCTAATGCCGTGTTCACTTTATTTAATGGCTCACCTAAAATCTGTTCCGCCACGTCCTGATCAACATTTTCTGGCGTAAATTTATACTCAGTTAATCGCTGTGTTTCCTTGGCAACCGCTTGTTGTTTCGCAGAAAATATAGCCCAACGCTCATCATTAACTAGACCTAACTCACGACCTTTTGGTGTCAATCTAATATCGGCATTGTCTTCACGCAATAACAGACGATATTCTGCACGGCTAGTAAACATACGATAGGGCTCACGTGTACCTGAGGTAATCAGGTCATCAATCATAACGCCAATATATGCTTCGTCACGACGCGGGAACCATTGCTCTAAACCTCGTGCTTGCAAGCCCGCATTGATACCAGCGACCAAACCTTGAGCAGCAGCTTCCTCATAACCTGTGGTGCCGTTGATTTGTCCGGCAAAAAACAAGCCCGCCATATGTTTAGTTTCTAACCACGGCTGTAAATCACGTGGATCAAAATAGTCATATTCGATCGCATAGCCAGGTCGAGTAATATGAGCATTTTCCAAACCTTTCATTGACCGTACAATTTCATATTGCACATCAAACGGTAAGCTCGTTGAAATGCCGTTGGGATAGACTTCACCACATTTCAAACCTTCCGGCTCAAGGAAGATCTGATGAGAGGTACGATCAGCAAATCGCACCACTTTATCTTCAATAGACGGGCAATAACGTGGACCAATTCCTTCAATCTCGCCACTGTACATCGGCGAACGATCCAAGTTATTGCGAATAACGTCATGTGTCGCTTCATTGGTATGCGTGATATGACATGAAATCTGCTCGGGGTGATCGGAACGCTTGCCTAAAAATGAAAAGATCGGTGTCGGCGTATCACCTGGTTGTTCTGCTAATTGAGAGAAATCGATGCTATTGGTAGCAATACGTGGCGGTGTGCCCGTTTTTAAGCGATCTACTCTAAACGGCAAGGCTCGGAGTCTTTGTGACAACGTCATCGAAGCCGGATCACCTGCACGTCCGCCTTGATGATTTTGCAGCCCAATATGAATTAATCCGCCCAAGAATGTACCCACGGTCAGTATCACTGTTTTAGCGGAAAAACGTAAACCCACTTGGGTAACCACGCCGACGACGCGATCATTTTCAACCACAAGATCATCAACGGTTTGTTGAAATAAATATAGGTTTGGCTGGTTTTCCAAATAAGATCGAACAGCCGCTTTGTAACGAACTCGATCCGCTTGAGCACGTGTAGCCCTCACTGCTGGGCCTTTGCTCGCATTCAAAATACGAAACTGGATACCCCCCTTGTCAGCCGCTTGCGCCATTATGCCGCCAAGGGCATCGATCTCTTTAACCAGATGCCCCTTGCCGATGCCACCGATAGCGGGATTGCAGCTCATCTGGCCTAATGTTTCTATGTTCTGCGTCAGCAATAGCGTTTTCACGCCCTGACGCGCAGACGCCAATGCGGCCTCAGTACCAGCATGACCGCCACCGACAACAATCACATCATAATGATCTTGATAACTCATAACACACCAAACACGTTTAAAATTAATGATCTTGTATTTTAACATGCGCGCAATAGTTATGAGTCAAAATGATTGCGTAACTGTAATTTTTGCTGTTGTTATAACTGTCTGAGATTACAAGATTTTACGTTAGATTGATCCATGTTATAGTCGCAACCAATCTCACTTCTGAAAGAAATTTATTATGGAAAAAAACACCGGCATTAAGCGGATTTTATTTGCTGCGCTTTACTCGTGGCAAGGTTTTAAATCTGCAATCACCAAAGAGTCGGCCTTCCAACAAGAATTCCTTGCGGTCACTCTTCTCGGTGGATTAAGCTTTTTTCTCGAAGTTACAGCTTATGAACAGCTCGCAATGATTATCAGTTTAATTGTCATCCTCATTGTTGAAATCTTAAACTCCGCAATTGAGTGTGTAGTCGATCGTGTCGGTACAGAGCATCATGCACTGTCGGGTCGCGCCAAAGATTATGGTTCTTTGGCCGTTTTATTGTGCATCGCCATCGCCATTGCCATCTGGGCTGTCATCCTAATCTAAATGTTTATTTACGATAAGCACGTATTAAGATAAAACCACCGAGTAGAATCATTGGTAATGACAAAATTTGCCCCATCGTCAACCAATCGAAAGCAAAATAACCATATTGCTGATCGGGAATACGAACAAGCTCAACCAGTGACCTAAATACGCCATAGCCGAGCAAGAATAAGCCCGAAACTGCAGACAAAGGTTTGGGCTTAGAAGAATATATCCACAAAATAACAAATAAAACTAAACCTTCTAATCCTGCTTCGTATAGCTGGGAAGGATGACGAGGCAAGAGGCCGCCATGCGGAAAGACCATTGCCCAAGGCACATCACTGACTTTTCCCCATAATTCACCATTAATAAAGTTACCAATTCGGCCAAAAAATAATCCTATAGGTACCATCGGCGCAATAAAATCACTAATCGCGAAGAAAGATTTTCCAGTTTTTCTGGCAAAGAACCAAAATGCGGCTAAAACACCTAATAAACCGCCATGAAATGACATGCCGCCTTGCCAAATTTTTAACACATTGAGTGGGTGAGCCAACGTGTTCGAAAAATCATAAAAAATAACTGAACCTAAGCGTCCACCGATAATGACACCAATAGCACCATAAAATAATAAGTCTTCTACCTGTTCAACAGTCCAGCCGTAGCGCTCAGCGCGCAAGCGCCCCAACCACCACGCACCAACAAAACCGCATAAGTACATTAAGCCATACCAATGGACCTGTAGAGGTCCTAAAGACAAAGCCACTGGATCAATTGTTGGGTATACCATCGTTATTCCACCTAAATAAAGTAGCTTGCTATGATAACAAGCCTTGCTGAAAATAAATAATTCATCAATAAGCAGCCTCTCGCATCAAAATAGAGCGCAACATTGCTGGAGCGCACTAAAATGAAACAGGAAACTGTACTTAAAACTCACAAAATCATCATAACAGCATGAATTTATTAATAATTATTATTTTGGCACACATACTGCTCTGTATGTTGCAGTCTGAATACATAATGTTGTCATTTAGCGACACCATCGCATTCAAACGATTTTATTATTTTAATTAAAAGTCATGAGGAATTTACAATGAATCTGAAAAAAATCTCAACTTTATGTTTAGCAGCAAGCAGTGTATTTGCAACCTCATCAGCAATGGCATGGGAAAGTGCTGATGGTGCTTGGTCGACAAGTGCAAGTGTAGCGCTATCTTCAGAGTACGTATTTCGTGGCATCACTCAAACTGACAGTGAACCTGCCCTTTCTGGTAGCTTAGATGTCAGTCATTCAAGTGGCGCTTATGCTGGTGTATGGGCATCAAACGTGGATTTTGGACCTGCTTCAGATGTATCACTGGAAATTGATTATTACGCAGGATTTGGTGGTGATTTTGGCGAGTCAGGAGTTTCTTATGACATCGGCGCCTTGTACTACAACTATCCAGATGAAGGTACATTAGACTTTGTAGAAACTTACGGTTCTTTAAGCTACAGCTTCCTAACAGCAGGGGCAGCATATACAGCTTGGGCGGATGATGACACCTACGAAGGCTCAGTTTATTATTCATTAGATGCGACTCATGACATCGCTATGTTTAGCCTAGCTGCTGGTGTTGGTTACTACGATTATGATGATGGCAGTGATTACACGAACTACCATATTGGCGCTTCAACTGAACTTGCTGGTTTTGGTTTAGATCTAACTTATACCGATACTAACGACAAGGCTGAAGATATTTTCGGCAAAAATGCAGCTGACAGTGCCGTAATCTTCACCATCTCTAAGTCGATGTAATACTTTCTTGGTCGTTTATATTCTCTTTAAGCGGCCATTTATTTACAAGGAATATTTTATGAAACAAGTAGTAGCGATAATCAAGCCTTTTAAGCTTGATGATGTCCGCGAATCATTGTCCGAAATTGGTATTCAAGGTTTAACTGTTTCAGAAGTTAAAGGCTTTGGCCGTCAAAAAGGACATACTGAGCTATATCGTGGTGCAGAATATGTGGTAGATTTTTTACCCAAACTCAAACTAGAAATTGCAATTGACGACGACTTGGTTGATCACGTTATCGAAGCAATTACTAAGGGTGCTAACACAGGAAAAATTGGTGATGGCAAAATCTTTGTATATCCATTAGAGCAAGTGGTTCGGATTCGCACAGGCGAAACCGGTTCCGAAGCGCTATAGTATTAGGAGTATCAAATGGAAACTGTAACAAATCAAATCTTCCAACTCCAATATGCTTTAGATACCTTCTACTTCCTTGTAATGGGTGCCTTGGTTATGTGGATGGCAGCAGGCTTCTCAATGTTAGAAGCAGGCTTAGTTCGTGCAAAAAATACAACCGAAATTTTAACCAAAAATGTTTTATTGTTTGCAATTGCTTGTACTGCTTATATGGTCGTCGGTTATGACATCATGTACGGCGGTGGTATCTTGTTAAAAGGCATTGCTGGTGGTGATACATTAACAGCCGATGCTTTAGCTGCATCAGCAGAAGCTGGTTTTGATGGCAGTGCAGTCTACTCTAAAGCGTCAGATTTCTTCTTCCAAGTAGTTTTTGTGGGCGCAGCAATGTCAATTGTGTCTGGCGCGGTTGCTGAACGAATGAAGCTGTGGGCATTTGCTGCTTTTGCCGTAGTCATGACTGCTTTCATCTATCCGATGGAAGGTTCTTGGACTTGGGGCGGCGGAGAAGTATTTGGGTTATATAGCTTAGGCGACCTTGGTTTCCTAGATTTTGCTGGCTCAGGTATTGTTCACATGGCTGGAGGTGCGGCAGCACTAGCGGGTGTAATCTTACTGGGTGCACGTAAAGGTAAATATGGTCCTAATGGCGAGATTCGCCCAATTCAAGGTGCTAACTTGCCAATGGCAACGCTCGGTACCTTCATCCTATGGATGGGTTGGTTCGGCTTTAATGGTGGTTCTGTATTAAAACTAGGCGATATGGCTAGCGCTAATACAGTCGCAATGGTATTCCTTAACACTAATGCCGCGGCTGCGGGTGGTGTCATTGCTGCACTTATCGTTGCTAAGTTAATGTTCGGTAAAGCTGATCTGACTATGATTTTGAATGGTGCATTAGCAGGTCTAGTCGCTATTACCGCTGGTCCAGATACACCTACTCCTCTAATAGCAACAATAATTGGCGCTATAGGGGGTGCGTTAGTCGTATTATCAATCGTAACATTAGACAAAATGAAAATTGATGATCCCGTTGGTGCTATTTCGGTTCACGGTGTCGCTGGCTTGTGGGGTTTATTCGCAGTGCCACTCACTAACCCCGACGCGACTTTTATGGCGCAATTGATTGGTGCCGCAACTATCTTTACTTGGGTGTTTGTGACAAGTTTTATAGTCTGGTCAATTATTAAAATGGTGATGGGTATTCGCGTCACCGAAGAAGAAGAGTACGAAGGTGTAGATTTAAGTGAGTGTGGTATGGAAGCCTATCCAGAGTTCACTAATAATACTAAGTAAACCTTTTCTTATTGTTAGTTTGTTTAAACTAAGGGCGACTGATCATTTGAGTCGCCCTTTTTTATTGTCGGCTTGCAATATATTGGTCGACATATTACTTTTAGTCATCTCATCACTAGAAAGGCTGTTCTTTTATGAATAACTCGGCGTCAGCTACAACAGATTTTTTATCTATCGTGGTAAGGCTACTCGGCTTAATGATGCTACTTATTGGCTTATTTATCGGCATTAAGGTGATTTTTGAAGCCTGGGATCTCTATAAACACCCTCAAAATATTGAACGGTTTGCTGATGCCATTGAACAGGGATCGCATCTCGATGTAATGCTTGCCAAGTTCACACCTCAACCCAAGCCCAAAGCAGACAACAACGAAGCTGTTGTTCAACCATCCTTGCCAAAGGCTGAAACCAGCACGGCGTCATTACGACTTACTTACTTTCTAGCTTGGATAGTTGCTATATTGTTACTGATGGTTGTGGGTGGCCTAGCATCCAGTGCAATTAGAACGGGTGGACAGCTTGCTTTATATGATTTACAAGTTAAACGTTTTGCACGACAGTTGATTGCCGAAGCACGTAAAACAAGTCCGCATGATTAAGTTAGACTGCCACTTTTAGCTTAGCCGGATCAAGGGGTCGGAGGCTGACGAATCCCCACGAAATAGTTAACAAAAACAATTAACTAATATCCTTTATAAAGGAACTCTCACGACATTAAGTGATCAGATCAATTACCACACATCACTCATCAGGAAATATCATTGAGAGTAGAGCGTATTGTGAAACAGTTAATTACAGATGTCACGCCTTGTATGCACAAAGTTCGTCGTCAAAGTCTCAATGCAATGGTCACAAGCTTATTATCAGGCTCCTCACTGTCCGTGACTAGCATCGGCCGCCATATTGAGAGCCAAACTAGCGAAAAACATCAGATAAAACGCAGTATGCGTTTGTGCAGTAACCATCACCTTCATCAAGAGTCTCTGTCTATTTGACACAACAATTAATAGGCCTGCAACGTAGGCCTATTATCTTGGTGGATTGGTCTGATTTAGATACACGTAAACAGCACTTCTTATTACGTGCCTCAATGGCTGTTGAGGGTAGATCACTTACGTTACTAGAGCAGGTTTACCCTATTTATGAAAAAGAAAAACCCGCCATTCATAAGCAATTTATGGACAGACTAAAGAATAGCTTACCTTCACTGTGTAAACCTATTATCGTGAAGGATCTTGGCTTTCGTGTACCGTGGTTTAACTTGGTCGCCTCCCTGGGTTTTGATTATGTCGGACGAGTGAGAAACAAAACATTTTGTAAGTCCAAAAGGGATTTGGATTGGCATTCTGTGAAAGATTTATATCTCACGGCATCCCCCAAAGTTAAAGATTTAGGTCGTTATCAAATGAGCCGAAGCGCACCCATTGATTGTTCTATGGTGAACTACAAACAAAAACCAAAAGGACGAAAACATTGAACAGCAACAAGCGATAGAGCCCGACGTAATTCCAACTCTCGTAGTAATGCCAGTAAAGAAACAGAGCCTTGGTTACTGGCCACTTCATTGGCAGGTCGTGGTTATCGTTTTGCAAGAAAAGTAATGAAACTATATCAAAGTAGGATGCAAATAGAAGAGCGCTTTCGAGATTTAAAAACAGGGCTAAGGTTTAATGAAAGTAATACCAGAAAACAAAGACAGTTAAGTGTATTACTCTTGTTAGCGATGTTGGCTCAAGTTGTACTTTTTCTATTAGGTTTAGCGGTAAAGAAAATGAATCAACACCGTCAGTACCAAGCAAATTCTCTGCGTACTAGGAACGTATTATCGTATCAGTTTATTGGCTTAAGAGCCTATAAAGACCGGCGGCTACAACTAACCATAAAAGCGTGGCAAACCGCCATAGCCGAATTACACCATTTGATGCAGAAACCTCTTTATGATTAACTGTAATTCACAACGTGGGGATCCTTCAGGGTCGGAGTGCTTGATTTGATGCGACAACCCATTGTTGATGAGTTTTATCAGCATAATCGACTGCTTACCGTTGGTTGAAATCAACAACTCCGACCCATTGATCGTTTAGCTTGGGGGTGTTCAAAAATCTGTGTCAATTCCTTAAACTAATGCATAAGCATATTAGGAGCGACACATGGCACAATTATTTGATTTCGATAAAGCGTTAGAAGACCTGCAGTCTGGGAAAGATC
>Ga0105055_10008353_pt1 | contig 13491 bp, 9 predicted proteins | sample BON03_FD_78090 | JGI IMG/M metagenome (GOLD analysis project Ga0105055, IMG submission 78090) | Freshwater microbial communities from Lake Bonney liftoff mats and glacier meltwater in Antarctica - BON-03 | ecosystem: Environmental > Aquatic > Freshwater > Ice > Glacier meltwater | place: Lake...
AATGCAAGAATGAAAACTATATAAATGCAGTATCTCAGTGATTAGTATTCGTCCAAAATACAGAAAGGGCATTTATTACGTTTGCCGATATGTTTTATAGTGTGTATTTGTCATGTCCGTGCTCAGTATGCAAATGAAGCAGACAACCAAGTAAACAAATGTCCTCCGAATTCGTTTGCAGATGTCCGAGGATTTTGTAAAAAATGCCAGGCTGGAGAATATATGGTTCCGCAGGGAATATCATTTACCATTCAACAAACAAGCTGCTCTCCTTACATTGAAGGTCAGTATGTACTTCTTCAGGATCTGCACCACGACAGACCAGTATATCGTAAAACAGACCAATTGCTTTTCATATACTATGATGACCGAGAGTCTTCTTGGTTTTTAGGGGGGACGCTGGGTGGATTTGACGCAATCGCGTTTGTCAGTAGTGTAAGCACAATTATGCCAATCACAAGGTGGCAGGAAAAATGCAACTACCCAATTTTATGCACGTTTTCGTGTCCGTGGACAAATAATGCAAAGTGGTCTATTGTTGGCAGCGGGTTTTGCCAAATGTGTCCATTAAATTCAAATTCTATTGCAGGTAGTTCATCGATCAACCAGTGTCTGTGCAATCCTGGGTCTTTTGGTGTACCCGGGCAATCGTGTCAGGCTTGTCTTGAAGGAACTTACAAATTGCCAAGTCAACCGTCAAGCGGGCTGTGCACCAAGTGCCCCCTCAACTCTATGTCGGCACAGGGAAGTACGCAATTCTGCAGGTGCAACAACGGATGGGCAGCCGAAGTACCAGGACAAGAATGCAAGCAATGCCCTATTGGTACCTATAGCCGCGACAATATGGGATCGCACTGTGAAGAATGCGTGGCTGGTAAATTTTCATCTGCACTCGGATCTTGGTCAAGCACTGCATGTTTATCTTGTAGCATAGGTAAATATTCCCTCAAAAGTGGTGCAGGCAACTGTGTGGGATGTTCAGCAGGAACATACACGGAAGTTGTTGGTTCATCCACATGCCTCAACTGCATGTCCCAAACATACTCTTCAGTTGTTGCTTCGTCTTCTCGACATTACTGTCTGAATTGTCCTGTTGGCACATACTCAACACCTGGTTCCACCTCCAGTGTGGATTGTAAGACATTGACACCTCAAGCTGTTGTACCCACGTTGTCCACAACAACAAGGACTACCATCCAACAGACTACTTCGTCTCTGAAAAGTACTCCAACGCCTGTGCCGTCATATAACGATGAAAGCTACATCAAACCTCCTCGTCCCGCGAAAAAGATATACGAAATTTTATTTTCTTTCGACATGAGCGAAAACGTGGACAATGGAATGAAACCTAGAATTCGCAATGAGACTTCGCGTGTGCTCAATATAGACGTGGCAAGGATAGGGTTGATACAGACCGACCAGGGCCTCGCGTTTGTGTCTGTGAGGGCATTCTTCACAATCACGTCGGAGTCGCAGGCCGCAAGCAAGCAAATTGAAAGAGGGTTCACGATCGAAAAATTAAATACAGTGTTACAGCACGCCTCAGACTACACAATATATGCCCGGCATCTAGTATATTATATAAACTATGTTTCTGATAAAGAATATACGAATGATAATTTAAAGTGGTACTTGATGGGAATTGCAATTTTCTTTTTCGTCGCGTTTGCAGTTTTTTTTATTTTCCAAATCTTTAACAACAAAAAAATCGAATTACATGCGAAGACGAGTATTCTACCCCAGCTGTAATTGGTAAAAAAAATTGTAGTGTGTATAATAGTATTTTATAAAACACAATGCTCTCTGAGTTCCAAATGCATTGCTGTCCAAATTCCGAGATCATGTTTCTGCTGCCTTTGTCTGTCTTGTGAATGGTGTCGGTACTCCAGCAAAAATCTCTCAAATCTGGACCGGAGTACAGAATTTGGTGCATCTTTGATTTGTTTTGTGATTTTGGTATCTTCAGCGTCCCAAGCCTTGGTTTCCTGAACAAGATTCTCGATTTTCGAAATCACAAACTGCATCAACACAGTTATTACTAAATCAATGTGGACTTCTGCCAAATTGAGCAACCCACTCATGATTTCAATACCAGCAATTCTAGATCTTCCTTCATATTCCTTGGTGACTCTGTGTTTTCTGCACAGTTTTCTGATATATTGGCATTTATTCTGACAACGAGTATGATGCCTCTCCATTATTTCAATAAATGCCCAAATTTCTTTTTGTATCAGCTTGGACACAATTAATTCCTTTTTGGCTGTTGTTAGGCCTCGACAACCGCGATGAACTCTTGGCATTTGTGACTCGATGAATTCAATTTTCCTGCGGTTTTACAGTGTGCTGTGTGGAAATCTATTTTCCGGTGTTGTGTCTTATAAATAGGCGATTCTATATATACTGGCGATTTATTCAATCAACTGAATTACAATGAGTTCGGGAAAGCGCAAAGAACCCAGCGACATTGCTGATGGCAAAAGTGAGAGTGTCGATGAAAAAGGTGAGGCTTCTTACGTAAATATTGAAGAGACTGTTCTTGACCCGTATTCGATTTCTTCGGGAAGGTATGGGATCGATGATTTTGGATTCCACTTGGGAAAGCAAAAAGAACCCAGCGACAGTGCCGACGGCAAAAGTGAGAGTGTCGATGAAAAAGGTGAGGCTTTTTACGTAAATATGGAAGAGAAGGTTCTTGGCCCGTATTCGATTGCTGCGGGAGAGTATGGGATCGATGATTTTGGATTCCATTTGTATTATACTTTTATGAAACGTCCTCAGCTGACTGAACAGGAGGCCGCATTTATGGAGCGGTACAGATTGTATCAAGATCATTTACAGAAACTTAAAAAAGAGTGCATCGAGGGAATCAACTCCAGTGACGCTGGGAAAGATGCTGAATCTGAACGCAAGGCAAAGATAGCAAGAACGGATGCAGGAGGGGAAGCTGGAAGAAACTTTGATTTAATTATATCCAATGCGTTGGCTGAGATGGACAAGAAAAACAATGCAAATCGTGTTGCACAGGGACTACCTGAAAAGACGAGCAAAGATAATAGCGACCAAGAAGTTCATGTCGATTCGGACGGTGACTGTGAGATTGTTGAGGATAAGTCGAGCGTTCCTCAACATGGAGGACAAGGTGGAGCAGCATGAATATTTAATCAAACAATATTAAATAAAAAAAACTACATTTGATGCTTCATTCTCAGCAACACATCGGCTGCTGAATCGATTTCAGGATCTACATTGAAACTATAAGGCATTGTTCTCAAAGAATTTAAAAGCTGTGCTTCCTGCAGGAATTGTTGTTGTGTGTCGAATTGCGCCTGAGCAGAAGATGGGTATTGGCCGAGACTATACATGTGATTCTCAATGGGTGGCTTTTTTGCTCGAAGTTTGATATTTGCGTTGTCTACATTTGCCTTTGCTGTTTTAGTCAACCCATACATCTGGTAAATATTGCGTATTGTGTCAGCGCTTGTTGTTCCTGACATTGCCGAATGCAACACTTCATATTCATCCTTTAGTAAACGGGTAACGTTAGCAATTTGTACACTGTCTGTCAGCAACTGATCAAAATGATCGATTGCAATTCCTTTTGTACGCCACTCGTTGTCACTTCTTTGTAGGAATTTTGCAGCTTTTCTGAATTTCTCTGCATTCGACCGGATGTACATGTTGACTTCGCAGTTGACTTCTTTGTCGTCCACAGACACATGATTTAGCACAGCATTGATTGCACACACATATCTTAACCTTGCAAAAGAGTTTTTGATCTTAAACCTGTCTGTTTCAAGGACTGTATATTCTTCCCAGCTGTTCAAGTGTACAGCTCGCCAAAAACGGTGCCAGGTAGTGTTTGTATGGTCGGAAATCGAGATCCTCATGTTGCTGTCTGAACCTCTAGAATGAAAAAGGACAGGGTTGGTCCACGGAAGGGTAAGCGAAATGTTTTCTTCGAATCGGGTAAAGGGACATGAACTATGGCACGAGAACATTAGTGTGTCGCATTCTGCTGCATGCATGCTATGACAGTGCTTGTCGCATGCAAACACATAGTCATTTGCTGGGTTTAGCCCTTTCCAGTCGATTCCATACGATTTTGTGTCTTCGGTGTGTGCATCACAAATGTGTTTGCATGTAAACTTTTTTTGGAATATTCGTTTATCTTTCGCTTTCATTTCACCAGTAATAGTTTTTACATCTCCAATAAGAACTCCAGTGTCCATGTATGCTTGGAAGTTTGCATCTCGTTGCAAAGGGATGCTACTTGTGGGTTTTCTGGCCTTTGGCATTCCAAAAGCATTTTTGGGAGGTGGTTTAAAGTTTGTGTATATGGTTTCACCATTAATCCAATAGGGTTGTAGCGTCACAGCATACTCAGACATGTTTGTGAACAGATAATCGTAACTACTTATATACATTTCATGTCGCTCGAGAATTGGGAGATGCCCCTTTTCCTGGTGTATGCCACTCGAAAAACACGTATTTATACACAATATGACGATTTTGGACATACTTTTAAAAAATATTTTTCACACCTACTGTGAGAGCGTTTTGTTGACAAATATTATCAAAAATGAACATATGCATGCAGACCAAGCAGATTGTGGAGCATTACAACACGCTTCACAAACAGCATCCGTTTGAACACATGGATTTTTGGATTTCTCTGAAACTCTTGTTGAACACAACTGAAGACTGCATCAAGATTTTGTCACAGCTGAATAAAATAGCGTACCCGCCAAAGACATTGTCAGTAAAAAACCACAAGATTCGAAGCCCTCTGCATTTTGCTATCAAATGCGGCATCAAGTTTGAAATTATCGAATTCATGGTTGAAGAGTGGGTGTGGGAACCATGGCAGGTTCTGGATTGCGATGGAAAAACACCGCTACACCATGCTGCAGTGCATACGACCGACGTCAGGACCGTGGATTTGCTGGGTCGGTGGCACACTGAATGGTGTCTGACAAAAGACAAAACTGGGTTTACGCCACTGCATTATGCAATTCAGAGCAGCAGGAAGATGAATATTGTGCATGCGCTGGCCAATTGCAACCCATTGTCAATACAAACTAAATCAGGTCAGATGTTGTCGAAATACAACAAGGATATACCAAATCCAAGAGCTGGTGCAACCCCATTGCATCTGGCAATTCTTGCAAAGTCAGAGATGCGTATCATTGAATACCTGATGAACAAATTCAAAGATGCTACAAATATTACCAATCATAATTCGAACCTGCCAATCCACGATGCGATTGAAATGAAAAGCAGTAATGAAGTAATAGCATTGCTCATGTCGGGCAACAATCAAGACACTCTAATGTCACTACTCACAAAAAATGCAATGAAAAAAATAGCTGTGCAACAAGGCCTTGAAGTGGGACTGGACCTATATTCAATGAAATTATTGATAGTTCGAACAAAGTCGTGCATTTCTGAAATCTGTGCGAATGGCCCTAGTTCTCTGCTAACTACCTCACTATCGGACATAATTGATTTTGACGAGGCTAGTCTGGCCATGTACAAGAAAGTCGATATGGTGATGTACATTATCAAATATGCAGTACAAGAAGAGATTGTCGACTTGCTCTTGTCTGAATTCCCGAGTGATGGTTTCATCCGGAGCCAGAAAACAAAGAATACTCTCTTACATTTTGCAGCAGCCACAAAAGCTCCCCTTGCGATCATGCAAAAAATATACAACTATGTTCCAGTTCTTCAACAGCGTGCTTGTGACTCGAACTTAAACTCTCCGCTTCATTATCTTCTCTACAACCGATATGTACCAAACGTTTTGGACAAAACGATTTTTCCGCAAATAAAAATGGACTTTCGATTCAGTCCACAGCCCATGGACACACGGAAAAAAAATGCTATCTATTACCTTCTGCACGAAAGTGCCAATATTGATGTTGTTAAGTTTTTGGTGGAAAAATGGCCGGAGTGTGTGTCGATTCGAAACAACAATTCGCAGACGCCACTAGATCTGGCTGTCGCTTCGTACTGTCAACTTGACGTGATAAAATTCTTATATCGAAAAGACAAGACTCTCTTGCAACAAACTGGATATAATGGAAATACAATACTCCATAACGTCAGTGCAAGAGTCGATATTAAACACATAATGCGAACATACAATCAGCACACCATTACTGGAATAGTTCTGGATCTTAACAAAGACTGTTTGTTTGAGACGCTATGTTTTGATTCGAAAGATCGTAAAGAAGTATTCATGTGGATTTTCTCGGCATGCGGATCGCTAGCGCGTAAAAAAAATATCTACGATCAACTTCCGGTGCACATTGCTGCTGCGAATGGTGCTGAGTACGAGATCATTCAAACCCTAGTTAACAAGTATGGCAAGGAGTCTCTAAACACGGCCGACTCATATGGCAATACTCCTGTCCAGAGTATGTTGTTGTGGGAAATGGGTGCTCTGCACACACATGACAAGATAATCAAACATCTCGTACAAGAGCAAGTTGTACAACCTTTGCAGGTCATGCAATATATGAAAAAGGCGTTTTGGTCTGGTCGAATTGATACAGAAAGACTTTTTATAGACAACATACTCTCCAGAAAGGAATTTACCAATATCATCATACAGCATATTCTCCCAATGGTTTCCTTGGAAGACTTGATGCACCAAACTACTGGTATCTGGATACTGCTTGAAAATCTCACAAATAGAATTTTGGAACAGGAAGTTTCCCCACACATTAGTGTGTATATCGCGTATTACAGCAATGTCGTGCAAACGATTTTCCCGGTATTGATCAACTCCCGTGGAGATAAAAATAAAAAAGCGCATCTCGAGATATCGTACAGCACATGTTCCAATCATTTTCAGGCTCTTTCATCTAAATTCTCAAACTCGGATGACGCATTTCTTGGAATCAAAGCTTGTCTATCAAACGTCTTGACACAGATTGAAAAGCTAAACGACGAAACAAAGATGACCGAAGTAGCAGATATGAATGCTAAGCACCTTATTGCCGAAGAAGAACACGACGCATCTGATAAGAGTAACATGGCTGTTAAGAAGCGACAAAATCGGTCCAAGCGAGGATTATACACAAAGCGGCTAGTCACGGAATGCACACATGACTTTCATAAACACGCCACAATCACTGAACAAGAAATCGAACATACATTACAGAAAAAATATGACAATCTTAAAAAACTGTACGAGGATCTTCAAATACAACACAGTGCTCTTGAACATAAACGCTCCGAACTGGAGCAGCAGTGTCGACAAAATCTGTTAGAGAATAACACTTTATGCTCAAAAAACAAAACCTTTCTGCACGAAAATATTTCATTGCTTTTAGAACACAAAAATATGAAACAGGAACACAAAACTACACAGAAACAAAACAAGAAATTACAGACACAAATAAAATTACACGAAATCCGAGACGACTTACAATATGTAACAGCAGAAGATACATTTAAAAAAAAAGATCAAGCTATCGACGTTCCATGCGAGTTGATTTCGGTCGAAACTGTCATAATACAACATCCGTGTATTTTCTGTGGGAACAAGGCAATCTTGTGCGAGCTGGGTATTCACACATGCCGAGAATGCATTGATATCCTATATCTTTAAATTAACAATTTTCCAAATTTTTAATAAATTCACGCCCGATGCATTTGTTGTCTCTGGATTTAGAAGACACATTGTTATTACACAAGAACCAAGAGTATATATAGTCTACGGTTTGCATTGCCATAACGGGTCTGGCAGCAAACGCATGTGATTTTGTACAAGTGAGTTTAATACAAATCACGAATCTATGTCAATACGCAAAATAAAATATTTTTTTGTTTTTAGTGTTTTAATTGGAGTCATTCAACTGGCTGCCTTAATAATCTTCGCAAAAAATCACACATCTGCAGGCGATGTTAATAAAGCTGGTCCTCTTCAAGATGAAAACACAATCGTAACTGCGGTTTTCGAATGTAATATAGGAGTCTACCACGGAGTAAACCAAACTACATGGGTGAAAAATATATTATCTCTACAGGACAGTATGATCATATACACCTCAACAGATTTGGTGGGAATGATCCGTTTTTTGCGTTCACATGCTTCTCAAAAAACAGTCATTATTCCAATGAATATGAGTGATGTAGTCAACCTCACGACGTATATTTCAACAGACAGTGTAGTAGTTGAAGCACGCCAATTACAACTGTTTCGTATGCACTTGAGTCGGACTTTTTTCGTACAAAAGGCAATTCTCACCAACCCGTTCAAAAGCCAAAATTTCATGTGGAGTGATAGTGATTGCTTCCGAGACAATAGTGTGATTGATATTTTCAATAATTATGTCGGCAAAAAACTCATCTATCATGCGGAAATGATACCTCGGTCTGCAGTACTGATGATGTCGACATTTGTCAGCAAAACTCGAAAGCCGTACTTGTCGGATAACGAAAAGTCGCACGGAGATAGTATCATCATTGGCAGTGGAAAACAGATTGCTGCCCATTCTACCACGTGGCCCTCTTTCCATCAGGCATTTCTCAAAGAAATGGTAGTATATAATCAAACCGTATTATGGGGTGATTTCGAGTCGATAATACTCCAAGAAACTTGCAACCAAAAAAATATATCATGTGTGTTCTGCACTCCAGATATGGTGCACGGAAATCCCCGCATTGGATTGCGAGAAATTCTACACACGAGGGGGTGTTACATGCTGTTATTCTGCACCGTTTTTTTCCGAGATGCTCCGTTGCTACTTTGGGTTCCTCAAAAACAGACACAGGCGTATCAAGTGAGCAACACAACCAACTACAAGAACAAAGTGCACGACGTTTGCATTGTCTTTTTGAGTTGCAAACGACTTGAGAAGTTGAAGAAAACTTACAAGGCAATAACTTCCCTAATACAGTCGGAACGTACGCTTTCGTTCAAGATTGTGATAGTGGACAATGACTCCGGTAAAGAAACCACAGAGTGGATCAAGAACAACAAATTCGACAAGACAATCTTCTATAAGAGGAATGTTGGAATTGCCAAAGCAATGGATGTGCTATGGAATGAGTGCGAAGACTCACGATACATATTGAATGTTGAGGACGATTGGGTCTACAGCAATAAAAACGAGCACTCTATGATACAATATAGCATAGAGATATTGGAAAAACATACAGACGTTGTGGAAGTATGGCTTCGAACAAATCCAGACAACATGCAATACGAGCCAAACTCAGCTATCAGTATCAATGGCGAAATGATCCGCGAATGGCCCTCGATTGTTTCCAACAAGACATCCTATTATCTGCAAAAATCAACAAAGAAAACGTTTCCGTGGTGGGGATCATACACAAATGGAGCTTCTCTCAAACACACGACACGACTGAAGAGCATTGGAAAGATGTATCAAGACCATTGCGCAGAACATGGGAATTGCGAAAGCGAGTTCGCTGCAAGAGTCTCGTATAGAGGATGGAAAGTTGTACGTTTCTGCTGGCAAGGTGATGATTGCAACACGACATCAAACAACGAGCCTGATGAAAAAGTAATGTTCAAACACCTGCTCGGAGAGAGATCTAAAGGCCATCACCACTCCACGACGGTTCTAGATCTAATCAAGTACTTTGTCACGGAAATGCGCATTCCGTCTTGTCGTATCATCAATCATGTTCTTCGATGTCACCTATTACGCAGCGGATAAAACTTGATCAGATATGCAAGAGAAAAAATATATGAGTGGTAATGTGTGTATGCTTATTTATTATGGACCAAACAGAACAATCTCATTTATCTGTTTATAGCTTTTTGCTTCCTGGTTCTTTGGTTCTACATAGTCTACACCACACATGTCAAAAAACATGCTCCTATAGTTTATGGTTACAACAGTGCTCGAGCACACAGTCCTCGTATAAAATGGGACAGAGTTTGATTGCAATCGAGTATACATTCTGATGTAACCCTGGGTGAAAAACGTTTTTGGGATCAATTTCTGGAGGGAAAAAAAAACAGAAATAGACCCAAAATCCTAGTAAATGCGTATTTCGATGTTCTTGGTTTTTCATCAGACTGAATGGCACGAATTGTCCCAGACAACATTGACATGTTCACACCGTAAATAACAAAAGTGTTAGCATTGCATGGAATCACATGCAGCTGTGGAAAAAACTGCTGCATACGGATGGCTCTGCTGATTTCTTGATTTTCGAAGATGATGCAATCATAACAAACAAGTCGATCAGCGTATACAATCATATACACAAGTCTGGGTTATTCCGAAATAACTACATTATCAAGCTGGTGAATGGCTGTCGTATGAAGTGGCTTGGTACATATGAACTCTTAAAGCTCAAGATTTTTTCAGTAAACAACGTTTCGTATGTTCTGAAAAAGTGCATATGTAGTACGCGGCAGAATTTATTCAACGTAGGTGCATATGTTATTGACCAACATGCATCTCGGGTTTTGTTGGAGCGTTTTTTTCCAATGCAATACCATGTTGATATTTATCTGCATTACACCGGGTATAAGTTCTCGAATCTGTTTGTAGTCGAGAATGATGTAGTAAATTTCTCTGGTCGTCCCTCTACTCATCAATCCGAACAAGAAACATTTCAGCGAATACTCCCCGCATTCAAGGAACAGCTAATCAATATTTTTTCATCCGACTGCTGAGTGCAGATACATAAAAACAAAAAAAAAACAATTACAATGTGTCTAGAATTGTTTAATCGAAACCAAAACACGATTCAATGTATCTGTTCATAGCTTTGTGCTTTCTGGTACTCTGGTTCTGCATAGTGTACAGCACACATGTCAAGAAACATGCACCTAAGATCTATGATTACAATAATGCTAGAGCACGAAGCCCGCGCATAAAATGGGACAGGGTATAAGAAAAGGACTTTATTACGATGATGTTTTGTTGCGACGAATCTTGGCCAGTTTCATGAAACACTCTGAGATCTCTTCCATTTTGTGCGATTCGAGTTTGCTGAAGTTTCCTTGAGACAGCCAACGTTTGATGTCGCCTTCGAACACTTCGTAATCAGCATCACCAAATAGCGACATTACAGGCGCTTCCAAAGACTCAATGAGCGCATCTACGATTTATTGTTCCTTGCGCACTGACCAAGCCATGGACATTTTATGGTTTGTATGTAGTGGTCAATGTTTTAAACCCAGATCCAAAAGTAAACTCTTCTGTACCCAGATCCAAAAATAAACTTATTTTTTGTGTACACCGAATCAACTACATGTATCTTGGCATAATCAGTACGGAGTACCACGGTAATCGAGTGGATTATAATTTTCGGGAAATAATCGATCCGATCCGGTGGAATCATCTGGCGATTGATCACATTTTCTGCAAAATGATCCATCTGACCGTTTAGAGTCACGGTTAGTCTTGTAATCATGAATACCATGAATGAAATTATGTTTCATCTGAGAATTATCAAAATCGCCTGTATCATAAGTGTTCTGGTTGTGAATGTTTGTCATATTTTTTGTGATTTTTTGATCCAAGATTTGTCGATTCATGCGATCTATGAGTTGTTGACTCATGCGATCTTGGTAAGGGTTTACGAAATCCTTGGAACCGTAAGAGTTATAATCATCTTCCTTATCAAAATCATTCAAATCTGTGTACTGCTTCAAGAAATCCTGTATCGGTATATCCGCAAAGTTTGAATCTGTGAAACCACAACGTTGACTCAAGGTGTCATAGACACGTGGTTCGGTTTCATTTTTGAGGTATTGTGAAATTGTAAAATTTCTATCAAAGGCTGTTGTTATATTTTTGTATTTTATTGAATTCAAGACCCCATAAATCAACTGCACGTCGATTGGTGGGATTTTGTTTTGTATTGAATTGTATGGTTGTGATGTATGGTTTGTCATTTTTGCAGCATATCCAACGCCATTGGGGTTATGAATCATGCGCATAAGTTGAGGACGATTGGCTGTTGTCGTTTGTGGAGGACTCCAGGGCATTTTAGAGGCAAGATAATATGTACTTATATATGGAAAGGCATCGACGTAGTATGGTGCTGCACAAAAAATCAAAAACTCTACATTGTGCTTGTAAATTCGGGTTGATTTTTTATTTTTTCTGTGTTTTTGCGAGCATCTATTCCTGACAACATCGACATGTTTACACCCTACATGGACAACTTGAAAGCGAAGCCAGAGAAGCTTGGAGGAAACACTAACTCAGAATAAGACCAAGAAACAGATTTCGCGAATATGTTATTGAACGTGTTTCCTGATGTGTGCAATCAGGAATGTTTTAGCATGGATACGGAATCGATGTGTCTGCATATTGAAAATGAGACGCACTTCAAAATTCTTGATGTGGTATATTACAAGAGGGTGGAAATTGATGAAATGTCCTTCATATTTGGGAAGAAGCTTTCGCACGTAATTGACAAAAGCCCATCATCCAGATTGAGTGTTTTAAAAGAGTATATGTGTATGAATTATGGTTTAAGGATTGTATACTGCGTGTATGTAGCAGAGACTAGCCAGTTGCAGGGGAATTGTTTTGGGACAGTTTTTGACGCTGTTCATAGTTGCTTGTATCACAACAACGATATTTGTCAAGTTCTTGTCATGAGTGTCCTGGACATCAACCTGTTTCCGGTCAAGCAGGACCCAGAAAGAGAATTTAGTCGCCAGACAAAATATGCCACGGGGTGCACTGAGTATGAAATGCAGGACCGTGTAGACTACGAACCGGTTATGCTAATCACAATCCGAGTTGAAGGCAATGTTTCTGAGCACACTGATTTTTGGGATCAATTTCTGGAGGAAAAAAAAACAGAAATAGACCCGAAATCCTAGTAAATGCGTATTTCGATGTTCTTGGTTTTTCATCAGACTGAATGGCACGAATTTTCACAGACAACATTGACATGTTCACACCGTATCCTGACAGCTTGAAAGTAAAGCCCGGAAAGTTTGGAGGCGAGAGCAATGCAGAACTAGAATTGGAGACTGATTTCGCAAATGTGCTATTGAGTGTTTTTCCTGAGGCATGTACGCATGAATGTTTTGGAATGGACACTGAATCCATGTGTTGCTACATTACAACTCAGACGCACTTTAGCTTCCTGGATGTGGTATATTACAAGAGAGTACAAGTCGATGAAATGTTTTTTTTGTTTGGGAGAAGACTGCCATCTGTTATTGACAAGACACCGGCGTCCAGGCTGAGTGTTTTGAAGGAGTTGATGTGTGTCAATTACGAGTTCCAGGTTGTGTATGCTGTCTACTCGACAAAGACAGAGAAAATTCGTGGAAATTGTTTTGGAAGTATTTTCGATGCAGTTCACAGTTGCACTTCTCGCACTAATAATACATGTAAAGTGATGGTTATGAGTGTGGTTATGGTGAACTTGTTTCCGGTGCAGCAGGATACTGAGAAGGAGTTTGTGCGCAAGACAAAGTACACGCGGCAATTGAGTGAGTATGAAATGCGGGACAAATCAGATTATGAA
>Ga0105055_10008355_pt1 | contig 13489 bp, 10 predicted proteins | sample BON03_FD_78090 | JGI IMG/M metagenome (GOLD analysis project Ga0105055, IMG submission 78090) | Freshwater microbial communities from Lake Bonney liftoff mats and glacier meltwater in Antarctica - BON-03 | ecosystem: Environmental > Aquatic > Freshwater > Ice > Glacier meltwater | place: Lake...
CGTGCGCTTTTGAAGAAAGGGCACAAGCTGCCGGTGCTTGATTATCTTGATCTCGTGTATCGCATCACCAGGGCTTCGGAAGTCAGCGACATGATCAGCGAGATCAAGGCTTCGATGTTGCCAGCGGGGCAATCGTGACAATCGATGGTGGGCGGTGCTTCTCGCCGAGCGACGGCGGCCTTTGCTCGGCGGCTAAACGGGGTGATATCACTGTGTCTGATTCTTGATCTTATTTTTCCTCTGGAGTTTTCATGTCTCACCTCATCGCTTTCGTTCTTCTCGCTGCCGCAGTCACACTCTCAGGTTGCTGTGCAGCAGCACCGTCGCAGTCGGTGTCAACTGCTGATCGTGTGTTTGAACTGCGAACCTATATCTGCCATGAAGGTCGCCTCGATGCCCTCAACGCTCGCTTTCGCGATCACACCAATAAGCTCTTCATCAAGCATGGCATGCAGCTCGTCGGCTACTGGATGCCTGTTGATGAGAAAGATGTGCTCATCTATGTCATCGCGTTTCCCAGCAGAGAAGCCGCAGCCGCATCATGGAAAGCCTTCCGCGAAGACCCGGTCTGGATGGCGGCCAAAGATGCCTCAGAAAAAGATGGCCCGATCGTCAAGCAGGTGATTTCGAAGTTCATGACACCAACCGATTACTCACTGATCAAGTAAGCGCAAAAAAACGCCGCGGCGCTAAATGCGGACAGACACTTGAAAGACGCCTCGCACGATGAAGAGGTCCATCACGATGTTCTGTCTGAGCATTCAATCACTGCGGCGACTCGCCTTGGCGAGCGAGGTCATCCCGGAGCAAACGGGATGACCTCTTTTTCTTTCTTCTCTCCTTTTCTTTTGAACCCTGACATTCTCTTTCTCGATCTACTCCGCTCTCGTGGTGCTGATGGCGCGGGACTTAAGCGCAGGCGATTCGCTACTCGTGGACTGTGTCCAGAAGACGACGAAGCCTTGGCCGTTGGGATTGGCGATGACGCGGGCATGAGTGCCTTGCGTTGCGGCTGCGGAGAGTCGCATCGGCTTGGACCACGACTTGCCCGCATCGCTAGACGTGATGCAAAACGCAGCGCGGTCGTCGCCTGCGATGTCATCCCACACAACGCAAATCTGCTGGCCGCTGGCAGCGAGTGTCGGATGCTTGGCGGTGTCTTCGCCGATGGGGCGAACGGGAATCCAGCCGCGGCCATCGTTGTCGGAGGCGAAGAGATGGCAGCCGATTTTGCCGGGCATGCCGGTCCAGATGACGGAGAAAAGCTGCCGCGTTCCATCGGGCGATTCGCTGAGCGACAGTCCGCCGCCTACGTGCGGGCAACCTTTGAAGAGCCAGCCGTACTCGCCGATGTGTCCGAGCTTGTTCCATGTCTTGCCGCCATCGGTGGACCGCGCCAGCCCCATGTCGCTGGGATTCATGTCACGGTAAAGCGCGAAGAGTTCGCCCTGTTTATCAGACGATTTCGCAGAGGCGGGCACATGAATGATTTCATTCCAGCAGCAGGCGCAGGTGAGATCATCGATGGTGTTGTTGACTGACCATGTCTTGCCGCCATCGGTGGAAGAGGCGTGGCGAAGGCCGCGCTGCTTTTCACGATCATCGAGCCAGATCAGATGGAAGGCATTCGCATCGGCGGTCAGCGCGAGGAATCGGCTTGAGCCTGTGGTCTGCTGATCGGATGGATCAGGGCCTGCCTGCCAAGTCTTGCCGCCATCGGTGGAGAGCGCGGTGCCCATCGGGCCTGTGCCGTGGAAGCCGGTGCCGGGCGTGGTCCAGGCGGCAAAGAGTTTGTTGCCTTTGGCGACAATGCTCGCATCGGAGCCGCGATGGTGAGGCACAGCTTGTCTGCTGTTGCCGCTGACGAGAACGAGCGGCGACCAGGTCTTGCCGCCGTCGGCGCTGCGCGTGTGATGAAAGTCGCACGACTTGTCGCCTTGCGCGGGTGCAGTGTTGGTGCCGATGAGCAGGTGAATCGTGTCGCCATCGACGGCGACATCAAGGCTGTCGCAGCCGATGGCGGGCAGCGGGATGGATGCTGGCGCTGGCGCGGGCGTTGATGCGGTGGTGATCATCGTGGCGAGCAAAGCGATGACGAGCATCGGCAGTGCAGCGAGGAGAATTTTTGTGGTTGTTGTCATGATCTTATTCCATGAATACTCAGTTATCCGAGGCAGCGTGATTGCGTTGGCGTAAGCCCGCGCTGGCCGCCGCCGAGCCTTTGGCCAGCGGCTAAACGAAGGCGTGCGACATCGCCAGGCTTTTAGTAGCGATCCCAAAGTTCATCTTTGTAATCAGGGCTGCTTCGATCGTTGATGCCGTTGCCGGTCCACTCGCCGGGCTTGCCGGGGTAGAACGGCGCGATCATTTCCTGGGCGGAGCCGTGGCCGTCAAGCCAGCCGATGTTGGGCCTGCCGTCGTGTCGGGGATTGGGGCGACAGATGTTGCCGGTGGTGGTCTTGGAGGGTGCCATCAGGTGCGTGGCGGTTTGCGGTTGAAGGGCATCGCCGATGCCGCCGTCGCCGATGCAGACCGTGGCGCAAGGGCTGGCGATCAGATGGAGCGGAACGAAGTTGAGATTGGTATTGAATCCGTAGCCCGCCGAGTTGATCGCGCCATCAGCACCGCGCGAGTTGTTCTGCGGGCAGTGCCAGATCTGATTGACGGAGGTATCAGCATTGTTCTTGCCGGTGTTGGTGTAGGGCAGCAGCAACATTTTGCGATCAGTGCCCGGCACGAAGCCGACGAATCGGCCCAGCGAATCATCCTGCTGATAAAGCAGCGATGCGGTAGCGAGCATCTTGACATTGGACAGGCAGACGGCTGCGCGAGCTGTGGCCCGTGCGCTGCCTAGGGCTGGCAGCAGCATGCCGATGAGCATGGCGATGATCGAAATGACAACGAGCAGTTCGATGAGTGTGAAAGCACTGGCGGATCGAGTTGCGAAACGATGGCGAACAGGCGCTGATAAAGCTGAGCGCATGGGGGACTCCTCTTGATGTTCATGCAGGATGAGACTGGATCAGGCGCAAAGATCGCGCCAGATGCAGTGAACGGGCAGTGCGAACAGAGCATCGCACACGGGCCGATGGCCAGATGGCCAGATTCATCGCGCGAGATAAGCGCAGAGCTTTATCACGATCGCGCAGCGAAAAGGCGCACCAGCAACCCTCACATGAAATAAGCAGGAGGACCGCGGCCGCGGTCAATGGAAAGGATCGAAATCGAAGCAATCGCCTGCAGTGGCACCGGCTCAAGCACAGCCAGTTCATACGACTGAGGCAGATCAAACGTGATCATCACCGGTGCATCGAGCACACCGATAAACTTGCAGATTGCACAGTGCTGCACCGGATCGCCAGCGGGAGCTTTGTCCGGTTCAACGGGCGATTGCGTCGGGCAGTGATTGCAGGAAGGAGCGGGCACCGGCTCAGCGATGTGGCACGAATTTGCAACGGCATCACCAGGGCAATGCGAAGAGCCCGCACCCGCAACGCGGATCGCGCCTCGCTCATGGCCTGGCACAATAACGCCAAACCACAAGCTGAAGATACCAATCAGCAAAATGCGAAGACCACGCGACTCCATGATGCCAGTATAACCTCCGTTGTGTCACTTGCTATTGCGGCAAGTTGACGCGGGTTACTAAGGAAATGCCAAATTCCAATCTTCAAGTTCCAAACAAGCTCCAAGCAAATCCAAATCAACCCATGAAAAATTAGAGTCCCGATCGCATCGTGGGCCAATTCCTGTTTGCTTCGATTGGCTCACCTTGGAATTTGTTTGTGATTTGAAATTTGCGATTTGTGATTTCCGGTACTCCGTTCACCAAGGTGAACGGCTAACTAGAATGCACTTATGCCCCCACCTCTCATGCAACACCTGCACGGCTGCTACATCGCTGACACCGCCCGTGTCGTCGGCGATGTCGATCTTGCAGTGGGCGTCTCCATCTGGTTTGGCGTCTCCATTCGCGGCGATGTCGCCAAGGTCACCATCGGCCAGGGCAGCAATGTGCAGGACAATGCCGTCGTTCACTGCGATTCTCACATCCCCAACGTCATCGGTGCCAACGTCTCCATCGGCCACGGGGCGATCGTGCATGGCGTGAGCGTCGGCGATGGCACACTCATCGGCATGGGGGCGACCGTGCTCGGTGGTACGCGCATCGGTCAGCGCTGTCTCATCGCGGCAGGCGCGGTGGTGCCGCCGAATTTGCAGGTTCCAGACGACAGCGTCGTCATGGGCGTACCAGGTAAGGTCGTTCGCTCAACGAATGACAAGGAACGCGAGTACCTCGCCTGGCTTGCCCCGCACTATGTGATGCTTGCGAAGCTGCATTACGAGCAGCCTGATGATTCGCGTGTCAGGCGTTGGGGCTTGTAACGCTTTCGTCAACGTGCAATGCTACCCGGCTTCTCGCTATACTGATGGACTTGGCCCATGGCATGGGCAGTGACACTGTGAATCAACCCAATGAAAGGATCAGGTATGCAACGGATATGGATGCTTTTGTGCGCGATCGGACTGCTGGCCGGCTTCGCGGTGGCCGCTGAAGAAGGTAAAGAAGTGACCAAGGAAGCGACCAAGGAAGCGGTCAAGGACGATGCTAAGCAAGCGACGAAGGACGCTACCAAGGACGCTACCAAGGACGCGACTAAGGACGCGACTAAGGATGCCCCCAAAGAACCGGGCATCAACGATCCGGTCGGGCCGCTCAAGAACCTTAAAGACAAAGTCAGCTACGCCATTGGTCTGAACATCGGTCGCAACATGATGCGCGATGGCGTGGATATCGATGCTGATCTGCTCGCCGCCGGCATCAAAGCCGCGATTGCCGAGAAGGACACCAAGCCGCTGCTCACCGAAGAGCAGATTCGCGAAGTGATCGTCGCCTTCCAGGCCGAGATGGAAAAGAAAGCCGCCACCATGGCTGCCAAGGCTGCGGAAGAGCGCAAGGCTGCCGCCGAAAAGAACAAGACTGCGGGAGAAGCTTATCTCGCTGCCAACGGCAAGAAAGAAAACATCAAGACCACCAAGAGCGGCCTCCAGTATGAAGTCCTCACCGAAGGCACCGGTGTCGTGCCCAAGGCCACCGACACCGTGCGCACTCACTACAAGGGCACACTCCTGGATGGCACCGAATTCGACTCCAGCTACAAGCGCCAGGTTCCCGCGACCTTCGAAGTCGGCGGCGTCATCGAAGGCTGGACCGAAGCGCTTCAGCTTATGAAGGTCGGCTCCAAGTACCGCCTCTTCGTCCCCTCCAGGCTCGCCTACGGCGAGCGCGGCACACGTGACGGCACCATCGGACCCAACTCCGTCCTTATCTTCGAAGTCGAGCTCCTGGGTATCGAGTCCGCTGTCAATCTCCCCAAGGCTCCCTGATGTTTCACGCCGGCCTTAGCCGGTGAGATTCGACGAACTGATCAACACCAAGCCCGTGGCAGGCGCAACCCGCGCTCCTGCCACGGGCTTTTGATTTGGGGCTGCTCACTCGTAGGGTGTGTCGAGGCTTTGCGCTGACACACCATGTTGGACACACGCTTTCCTGTGACTTTCAATGATTGAGAATCGGCGATCCAACATGGTGCGTCAGCGCAAAGCCTTGACGCACCCTACATGCAATGGCTTTTGCTCTATTGAATTCATCGCCTCACGTTTTTGATTAGGGTACAATTGATGTTCTGCTAGGCTGTTATTCGCAGAACACCGTTGTTTCTCGTCTCTCCTTTGGAGCTTCATGATGAAAGTACTTGCTGCGTTTTTCCTGGTCGTTGTGCTCGCTGTCGCGGGATGGTTTATGCTTTCATCGAAGCTGCCCGAGGCGGATTTCATCATCATCGCCGGTGCGGAGGTCGATACGCTCGATCCCCAGCAGGCCAGTTGGCTCACCGATTTTCGCGTCATCGAGTGCATGTACGAAACGCTCGTGGGTGTCAGCACGGAGACGTTGAAGCTTGAGCCGTCCGCTGCATCCAAATGGGAAATCAGCGAAGACAAACTTACTTACACATTCCACATTCGCCCCCAAGCGAAATGGAGCAACGGCGACCCGCTCACCGCTCACGACTACATCTACGCCTGGCAGCGGGCCATGCTCCCCGACCACAACACGCAGTACGCCACGATGCACATGCACATCAAAGGTGCCAAGGCATTTCACGAAAAGCGCGTCGCTGATCTCAAATCTTTTGCCGCCGGCTCCACCCGCACTGTCGAAGCCGCCACCGAACTTTGGAAACAGACCCTGGCTGATTTCGATGCCAACGTAGGCCTCAAGGCACTCGATGACAAGACGCTGGTTGTCACCCTCGAAAAACCCACCGCTTATTTTCTCGATCTGATTGCCTTCAATACTTATGCCCCCGTTCATCGCAAGAGTGTCGAAGAATCCATCTCCATCGATCCCGATGGCCCGCTCAAGATCGATGCCAGCTACTTCAGCAATCCGCAGCGCGCCATCGTCAACGGGCCTTATGTTCTGTCGCAGCGAAACTTCAAGGAATACACGCTGCTCACCGCTAACCCGCACTACTGGGCCAAGGATCAGATGGGGAATCAGTCGATTCTGGTGCGCGTGATTGAGAATGAAAACACCGCGCTGCTCGAATACAACCAGGGCAACGCCCACTGGCTGCCGGATATTCCGACGACTTCGCCGCTGGCTGCCGATCTGGTGCAGCAGCAGAAAGAGGGCAAGCGCAAGGATGTGCACATGGAACTGGGCGCGGGGACTTACTTCTATCACTTCAACTGTCAGCCTCAGTACAAAGGCAAGGACAACATTCTGGCTGATCCACGCGTTCGCCGTGCGCTGTCGATGGCGATTGATCGCAAGACGCTCGTGGAGAAGATCACGCGGCTGAATCAGCCTATCGCTTTGACCATGACACCGCTCAATGTCGTTGTGGGTGGATACAAGCCGCCGGTTGAAGCTGGCGTGGGCTTTGATCCCGATGGCGCGAAGAAACTGCTCGCCGAGGCTGGCTTCCCCGATGCCAAAGGCTTTCCCACCGATATGAAGATTTCCTACAACACCGGCAGCAGGCATGAAATCATCGCTCAGCAGATTCAGCAGGACTGGGAAAAAATCCTGGGCGTGAAGGTCGCCTTGGAAGGCGCGGAGAAGAGCCAGATCATGGAAATTCGCCGTGACCACAACTTCACCATCACCCGCGGCGGCTGGTACGGCGACTACCCCGATCCCACCACCTTCCTCGAGCAGTTCCTCTCCGGTGACGGCCACAACACCTCCGCCTACAGCAACCCGAAATACGATGAGCTTTACCGCGCTGCCGAGAAAGAATCAGACGAGGCCAAACGGTTCGCCCTGTTCCGCGAAGCCGAGGCGATCCTGCTCAGCGATCAGCCTATCGCCCCGATTTATCAGTATGTGCACATCAACATCTACGACAAAGATAAAGTGAAGAACCTCAACACCAACCCGTGGAACTACCGCCAGTTCCACGCGGTGAAGGTGATTAAGGATCAGAAATAAGGGGGAAGGCCTGCCGATCAGTGCAACGAGACAGCGCAATAAAACTGCGCAATAAAAAACGAGGTAGTCATATTGCCGGGGCAGCGACGGGTATTCGTGGAAGGTGCACATCGTGCTGCCATCCGACCGTCATTGGCTGCGTTCGCTGCCGGCAAGGGCTTGCCTCGTTCTGGGCCCGTAGGCCCCTGGCAACTGCACCAACTCAGCGTGGCGAATCTCGATGGGGTGAGGCGACTTTGGCTTATGCTCGCAAGCGACTATGGGCTCGCTGCGGCATGAATTGTTTTCGCTCCGCATCGCGGTTCGCTTCTGTATGCATTGTAGCTCCACAAACGCAGGGGCCAAGTGTTTTTTGCATTTGATATGACAAAGAAAAACCTACGATTGCATGCTCCGTTTGTTTTTCGGATTAACGATCTTGCGTGGCACTGGCAGGCCGTCGCTCTGGAGGCAGGCCGTCGCTCTGGACGGTTTGCCAGTGGCGAATAAGTGAGTGTTCTAAAGACACCACTGGCTAACCGCTCACCCCCGGTAAGCAGCGGCCTGCCAGTGCCACACGATCGGCCAGTGCCACACGATCGATGTAATGTGGGTCTGTCCTAAATCATTTCCACTGTCACACGGTTGCCGAAGGTTTTCACCACGCGGACGCGCTTGCCGGCATCGACGAAGCCGCCCACGCTTTGCACATCGATGACGTGATCGTGAAAGAGCGCCTTGCCCATCGGGCGCAGATCTGCTGTGACGCGTCCTTCATCGCCCACGCGCACAAACACATTCGCCAGTTCATCGCCGGCGATCGCTTCACGGGCGGCGGCGACGTCAGGATGTTCCTCTGGCCGTTCCATCGAACCCTCGCCATCCTCACCGTTTTGCGAAGCGTAGCCATAGTCGCGGCGAGGCAATCCATCTTGCACATTGGTACGCAGCGGCTGCGAAGCGGTCAGCACCATGCGATTAAAAAACGGCAACTGGCCATAGTGTTTCACAACGAAGAACAGCCCGACGCAGCCGACGATCAGGCCCAGGAGCGTCCACATCGCCGAGGCCTGGAGCGTGGCCATCATCTCTGGTGGGGGCAGAGGCATCGGGCCTTTGCCGGTGGTGGGGACGACGGCGAGGATCACACCGGTGAGCATGCCGATGATGCCGCTGATGCCTAGGACGCCAAATCCGGGCGTGACAAAAATCTCCGCCATCAGCAGCAAAAAACCTATGAAAAACAGCAGCAGATGCCAGACCTCCGCCAGGCCCACCAGCATCGGCGAGATGATCAGCAGGATCATCGCCCCCGCGGCGACCATGCCAAAGACACTGATGCCCGGCGCCATCATTTCAATCACCACGCCCAGGAGGAAGATGACAATCAGCGCTGCACGCACCGGCATCGACACGAGAAATCCCGCCATCGTTTCCGACCATGTTTCATCCACGCGATAGACCACCGATGCTGAAAGATATTTCTCGATGTCCACATCCTTAAGAAAAGTGCCCGGCAGCGCCAGCCCGATCTTCACCGCGTCATTCGTGCCCAGCGTCAAGAGCGTCGAGCCATCGTGTACCTCATCGATCAGCTTCCACTGACCGCGATCCGCATCGGTGGCAATCTCCCGCTTGGCCAGGCCGACTTTCGTGATGTCTTCAATGGCATCGCTGGCCCCAAACAGCTTGCTCACTTCATCAGCCAGGCTCGACTTCGATTTGCCATCGACCATGATCTGGTAATCGATCTGATTGACAATCGTTCGTCTCGGGCCACCGGTGACCGGATCGATTTCGGATTTGTGTTCAATGAGATAAAGCTTCACACCCAGCACGCACATGGCGTGGAAGATGGCGTAGGGATAGTTGTTGTCCTGCGCGTTGCTGCGGAACTCGGTGAGCAGCGGGCTCAGGGCCTTGGCGCGTTCGGTGGGTGCGAGACTGTTGCCCAGTGCAGAAATCGGCGCGCAGTCGCCGGTGGCGGCGGCGGGGGACATGATGATGTGACCACAAGCAGAGGCGATGAGAATGCCTGCGGAATAAGCCTTGTCATTGATCCAGGCGATGGTGGGCACGCGGGTGCGATCAGGGCGTTCGATCTGAGCGCGGATGTATTTGGAAATTTGCAGAGCGCTGTCGAGCACGCCGCCGTTGGTGTTCATTTCAAAGACGATGACATCGACACCTGCCGCGATGGCGCGTTCGACACGGCGTTTCACACTCTCAACGGTGAAGTCATAGATCGTGCCTTCGATGGGAATGATCGCCACCTTGCCGCCAGCGGGTAATGCGAGCGCACCGCTGCGCACAATCATCGGCGCAGGCTTGGGGGCAATCAATGGCGGCACTGTCGCGGCATCCGGCTGCGCAGGCGTTTCACCGGCAGCCTCACCCGAAGGTGCAGCGTCATCGGCAAGCAGATCGCGCGGAGTGCCCAGCATCATATTGCCCGCAATAAGCAGGCCCAGACAAAGCCACATCAGCGCCCGGCGAAAGAAAGTGTTCATCACCCGATTATAGGCACTGTGCGCGTGAGCCATAAGGTGCGGTTTCTTCAATCTGGGGCATCGCATGTCCTGTGCTGCTTCCTCGGTTCACCGCATGCTACTAATCCAAACTGCTGTAGAGCGCTTGATCGAAGTGAAATTCGTTTTTGCCACGAAGGCACGAAGACACGAAGAAGGCCAAGAAGAATAAATCATCGCTTCGTGGAGTTAAAACTTCGTGGCTTCGTGCCTTCGTGGTTAATCCGATTCGGCATTGTTCTTCGTACCCGATTTTCTTGATATTCAATGCCCCGTGCCTGACCACCGTCCGCTCACGTGAATCAGCGTCGTGCCCGCCAGGCTGTTGTTGTGAATCAGTTTGGCGATGTCGCTTTCCAGCCGAATGCATCCTTCCGAGCGCGGCGTATATGCAATGTCGCCATGCGTGTGCATCGCGATGTAGCGCGGCTCATGAATCACCCACGTCGCGTAGTAACACGAAAAGGCCCGCTCCAGATGATCGGAAAAACCTGCGATGCGAAACGTCCCCTTGGGCGTGCAGAATGAATCGACCTGATTGCTCTCAATCATGTCATCGCAGTTCGCCCCGTTCTTGCCTCGCCCGGGACACGATCGCCACGGCCCATGAGGCGCCTTAGCTGCCAGCGACCCGCTCCAGTAAAGCCGAATCTGATGATGCGGGCTGGTTACATCGAGCGTGATCAGGGCGATGTGCGTGCGCGGAAAATCGGGATTGCGAAAAGCTGTGTCATAGCCTTGGCCAACGCGAGCCCCATCGCCTTCTCCATAGCCGGGCACAAACTTCACCGCACTCATCGCCGGCGGTGCAATGCGCGGCACAGCTACTGTGGGGTCTTCAACGCGAACCACCGTCACCATCCAATCTTCCCACGTGCGCTTCTGCTGAGCCGCGCAGCCCATGCAGGTCATCACCCACAGCAAACACAAACGAAACAGCAACGAATAAGGCATGAATCAACTCCAGTACCACCACAATCTTCTTGCGACACCGCACACAAAGGACTACGCTTGATCCTGCGTTTCAACGAGTCTTTGACAGTATCGCATGATACGGAGGTGACCCATGATGGCATTTGGCGGTATCGGTTTTTTGGAAATGTTGCTGGTCGTGCTCATGGGCGGCGGGCTGAATCTACCCGTGGGCCTGCCTCCGATGGCGGATGATCCGAAGATGTCGCAGGTCGCGCCGGAACAGGCGCTGATCTATATGAGCTGGGCCGGCACCGCCCAGGCCAACGCCAACAGCGGCAACGCCACCGAGAAACTTCTCGCTGAGCCGCAGGTCAAATTCATGCTCAAGAAAATCGAGGATGGCATCCTCGGTGCTGTTAATCATGAAGCACGAAACGATGAAGACGCCAAGGTGCTGATCAAGCATGGCCATCTGCTACTGAAACAGATGCTGCTGCGCCCGACGACGATTTATCTGTCCAAATTCGATCCCGTTGCAGAAGCGCCGACGGTCGAAGCGGGCCTGGTCGTCAACTTCGGCAAAGACGCCGCCGCTGCGAAGGTTGCACTCGAAGCGTTTGAATCGATCATCGTCAAAGAGCTTGGCGCTGATGTGCAGGTGATGCCCGCTAATGAAGGTGGCCTGCGCCGTCTGCCGCTGCCTGAGGGTGAAGCGCCGCTGGTGGCGTGGGGTTTTGAAGGGGAATATCTGATGATTGCCGTGGGCAAAGAGACGGCCGGCCGTCTTCGCAGTGCGCTGACAAACGGCAAAGCGCCCGCCTGGCTGACGGATGTGAAAAAGCGACTGGCGCTGCCGCGACATTCTTCGCTCACCTACATCAACACCGCTGCACTCCTCAAACAGTTCGGCCCGATGCTCGGCTCCCAAATGATGGGCGGCCCCGAAGGTCGCGCGCAGTTTGATCGCATCATCTCCGTCCTGGGCCTCGACAAAATGAACTACGTCGCCTCCGTCACAGGATTCGATGAAACGAAATTCGTCACCCGCTCCTTCATCGCCACCGCGCCTGATGCCAAGGGTCTGTTCGATCTTATTCCCAAGGCTGGCCTCACCGCTGCTGACCTGCGCGATGTGCCTCGTGATGCAGACCTGGCGCTTATTTTGAAAGCGAATCCCGCCACCATCTTCGATCAGATTGTGGCGATCATCGGTGCCATCGAGCCGCGCGAGAAAGAGGGCATGATGCGCGACATGCAGGAAGCCGAGACAGAACTGGGCTTCCGCGTTAAGGAAGATATGCTCGCTTCCATCGGCGATGTTTTTTCCATCTACAACTCTCCTTCCGATGGCGGCCTGCTCTTCACCGGCCTCACCGGCGTTGCTGCCGTGAAGGATCATGCCAAGGCTCAGAAGGTGATCACCCAGCTTGAGAGGCTTTTTGATGCAGAATTCAATCGCAATCGGCGTGAAGATCCCAACGCCTGGCGTCGCCGTCGTTATGAGATCAAGACGCTGGAGGTGGGTGAGCACAAGGTGCGCTACATCAACGCGGTGGGTGATGACTGGGTCGTTTCGCCTGCGTGGTGTCTGACCAAGGATCGTTTCATCATCGCGCCTTATCCGCAGATGGTGCGCTCTTTTCTTGAGCGTGCTGCCAAGCCGCAGGCGGGTACGTTCGCGCAGATTCCGCAGGTGCAGGAACTGTTTGGCAAGGGTGCTGCGCCGGCAAGCATGATGTACCTCGATACGCCTGAGCTTTTCAAGAAGGTGTATCCACTGGCGCACCCCATGATGTCGCTCTTGTGCAGCGAGATGCAGCGCGAAGGATTCGATATCGACATCACCGCGCTGCCCACCGCCTCAGCGATTCAGCCACATCTGACGCCCGACACTTCCACGATGGCACGTGTCAGTGATGGCCTAATTTCCGAGTCGCGTTCGACACTGCCACTGGCGGGTATTTCATCGGGGCTGCCGCTGATGGCGGCTACATGGATGATGAGTGCGCGTTCGATGCAGTACGACACAGCTCCAGCCAACACTGCGCCGCATGCACACGATGAAGAAGGTCACGCGCAGCCGGTGCGGCCTGTTCAGCCTCGCCCGCTCATTGAGACCACCGCCGCCAAACGCACCAAAGCGATGAACGACCTGCGCCAGATCGGCATCGCTCTCTTCGTTTATCACAGTGAGAAAAATAGTTCCGCGCCTTCGCTCGACGATCTCAAACCATACCTGGGCAAAGTGATCAAGGAAGATCCCTGGGGCCAGTCGTACCTTTACTTCGGCAAGAACCTCACGCCCGCCGGTGCTAACGCCGCAGAGACGCCCTTTGCCGCGACCAGTCATCTGATCGATGGCCGCCGCACCGTGCTCTACGGCGACGGGCACGTTGAGGCGATTGATGACAAGGATTTCAAGAAGCAGATGGAAGCGAAGAAGCTGGCATACCCCGCGCCCGTTGAACTCAAAGCTGCTGATGACAGCAAGGCCAAGGACAATAGCAAGGATGCACCCTAATCCAGCGAAAAAGTCCCGGCCATACGGCCGCGCACGCAGACTGAA
>Ga0105055_10008360_pt1 | contig 13484 bp, 11 predicted proteins | sample BON03_FD_78090 | JGI IMG/M metagenome (GOLD analysis project Ga0105055, IMG submission 78090) | Freshwater microbial communities from Lake Bonney liftoff mats and glacier meltwater in Antarctica - BON-03 | ecosystem: Environmental > Aquatic > Freshwater > Ice > Glacier meltwater | place: Lake...
CCGAGGCGCTTGCCCACGAACAGCCCAACCCGCGCGATGAGGCCGGCCATGTCGTGCGGGTCGAACGCGACACCCTGCTCCACCGGATCGTCGGCACCGACGAGCTGGCCGTGAACAGCGCCCATCACCAGGCCGCCGAACGGGTCGGACCCGACGTGGTGATCGACGCCCTGGCGCCCGACGGCGTCATCGAGGGCATCGAACACCCGGGCTACCGCTTCTGCATCGGCGTGCAATGGCACCCCGAATTCCATATCAGCACAGGCGACGCCAAACTCTTCGACGCCTTCCTCGCCGCGTGCCGGGGCTGATCGCCGTGGGCAGCAAGGCATCACGTGGAGGCGCGGCGACGCGGCGCAGTGTGTTTCCCCCTCTCCCCTTGAGGGAGAGGGTCGGGGTGAGGGGTCTTACGTGCGAAAGCGCGAAAAAGACTCTTGCCCTGCCTGACTGTCAGCGCCATCCCCCTCACCCATCTGCGACTAGGCGCGGCCTCTGGCCGCACCAAGTCTTCGCAACCCTCTCCCTCATCGGGGAGAGGGGAACCATTGTTCCGCGCCATCGCCTCTGTGCGAACGCAACCGGCCCTTCGGGCAAAGGAATCATCCACCATGGCTGAGCGCATTGCCAAGCGGCTGGCGCATGCTGGGATCGCCTCGCGGCGCGCCGCCGAGAAGCTGATCCTGGAGGGCCGGGTCGAGGTCAACGGCCAGACGCTGACGACTCCAGCGGTGACGGTCGAGGACAGCGACATCGTCTCGGTCGACGGCGAGCGTATCGGCGACAAGCCTGCCCTGCGCCTGTGGCGTATCTACAAGCCGGTCGGCATCGTCGTCACCCGCAAGGACGAAAAGGGCCGCCCCACGGTCTTCGACATGCTGCCGCCCAAGACGCCGCACCTGGTTGCAGTCGGGCGCCTGGACATCACCTCGGAGGGCCTGCTGCTGCTGACCAACGACGGTGAACTGGCCCGTTACCTGGAACTGCCCGCGACCGGCTGGGCACGCCGTTACCGTGTGCGCATCTGGGGCACACCGACCCAGGAGATGCTCGACAAGCTGAAGAAGGGCATGACCGTGGACGGCGTGCGCTACGGCTCGATCGAGACGACCATCGACACCCTGCAGGGCGCCAACGCCTGGCTGACGGTCACCCTGCGCGAAGGCAAGAACCGCGAGATCCGGCGTGTCATGGAGGCCCTGGGCCTGCGCGTGAACCGCCTGATCCGCACGGCCTACGGCCCCTTCCAGCTTGGCGGCCTGGCCGAGGGCGCTTTCGAGGAAATCCCCGGCAAGGTGGTCAGGGAACAGCTCGGCAGCAAATGGGATGCGCGGATCGATGCGGATCGTCGCCGGCCGTCATAGGGGCCGGCGCCTCGTTGCGCCGCCCGGTCACGACACGCGTCCGACCAGCGACCGCGTGCGCGAGGCGCTGTTCAACCTGCTCGCCCACGGCATCGACTGGGCCGGCCTTCAGGACGCCCATGTCGCCGACATCTTCTGCGGCACCGGTGCGGTAGGCCTGGAAGCGCTCTCGCGCGGCGCGGCCTTTGCCACGCTGGTCGACAACGATGCCGCCGCCCTGGCCGCCGTGCGCACCAACATCGAGACCCTGGGCGAAGGCCGGCGCACCAGCGTGCTGCGCAACGACGCCACCGGCCGCATGCCCCGCCCGGCCAGACCGGTCGACCTGGTCTATCTCGATCCGCCCTACAGGCAGGAGATCGCACCGGGCGTGATCGCCCGCCTGCGCGAAGGCGGCTGGCTGGCGCCCGGCGCCATCTGCGTCACCGAACTGCACCGGCGCACCACCTTCGACGTGCCCGAAGGTTTCGAGATTGCCGACGACCGCCGTTATGGCGATACCCGCCTGCTGTTCCTGCAATGGCCGGGCCCCGCCTGAATCCGACCGCATCGGAACCCTGCCTGGGCGCGCGCGTTGGGTGGATATGTTCCTGAAAACGATCAAGAGCGAGGGTCTGGCTCACCTCTCCTACCTCTTCGGCGCGGACGGCGTCGCCGCGGTCATCGATCCGCGTCGCGATTGCGAGATCTACATCGAAGAGGCGCGGGCGCGCGGCTGCCGCATCACCCATGTCTTAGAGACCCACCGCAACGAGGATCTGCTCTCGGGCGCGCCGGTCCTGGCCGCACTGACGGGAGCGGCCGTGCACCACGGCCCCCATGCCGACGGCGAGGTCGTCTATGCCGACACCGTACGGCAGGACGACCGTTTCGAGCTGGGTGCGCTCACGGTCACCGTCCTCGAAACCCCCGGCCATACCGACGACAGCGTTTCCTATGTCCTCCACGACCGCAACCAGCCCGAAGGCGCCGTCGCGGTCTTCACCGGCGATGCCCTCTTCATCGGCGATGTCGGCCGCACCGACTTCTATCCCGACCGCGCCGCAGAGGTTGCCGGGCTGCTTTACGACAGCCTGCAGCGGATCATGGCGCTGGGCGACCAGGCCATCGTCTGCCCCGCGCATGGCGCCGGATCGGTCTGCGGCGGTGGTCTGGCCGACCGCGAATTTTCCACGCTCGGCCACGAGCGCGCCAACAACCCCATGCTGCAATACCAGGACCGGGACGCCTTCATCGCCGCCAAGCTTGCCGAACATCACCTGCAGCCGCCCTACTTCCGCGCGATGGAGCGGGGCAACCTGGAAGGCGCCACGGCGATGGACCGGGTGGCCCGCCCGGTTCCGCTGGGTCCTGCCGCGTTCGAGGCCCTGCGCGGCGGCGCGGTTGTGCTCGACGTGCGCGGCGTCACGGCCTGGCTGGGCGGACACATCCCCGGCAGCATCGCCATGCCTGCATCCATGGTGCCTGCCTTCGCCGGCTGGCTTCTCGACCCCGAGGACACCCTGCTGCTGGTCGCCGACGACGGCGCGCAGGCCGAAACTGCGTGGCGCCACCTGGGCCGCATCGGCTACGACCGCGTCGCCGGCTTCCTGAGCGCCGGCCTGCCGGCCTGGGCCGCCCAGGGACGCGACTTCGGGCGCGTCGAGGCGGTCGATACCGCCTGTGTCGCCCGGCGGCTCGAGGCTGGAGAGGAAGATTGGTGCCTGCTCGACGTGCGTGACGCCAACGAAGTGGCGCAGAAGCGCATCAAGGACAGCCGTCACATCTATGCCGGCAAACTGCCCGACGCTCTCGAAAGCCTTGATCGGCAGCGCCACTACACCACGATGTGCGCCAGTGGCGCACGGGCCACGATTGCCGCTTCCCTGCTCATCCGCGCCGGTTTCGAGAAGGTCGATGTCTATCTGGGGTCCCTGGGTGCCTGGACCGCATCCGGCCAGGACAGGGCAAGTTAGAAAAGCGCTGCGATATCGCGGCGCATGGTCTCGATGTTGGCGCGCACGAAACAGCGGTAGGCGATCACCGAATCGCGGTCGACGGTAAAAAGATCGCGCTCGGGCCAGGTGCGGCCGAAGACATCCTGGAGCATGGCGGCAAACTTGCCCGAGGAGAGGTCAGGGCGATGACCGACATCGTGCTGTTCGACATAGGCAACCCGCTCGGCGCTGCAGAGCGCGCACAGCAGGGGATGCAGCCTGGGCGAAAAGACATAGCGGTAGGCCTGGATCTGCTGGATCAGCCAGTCCAGCCCGCGGCGTTTGGTCAGCAGGTCGCCCTCCAGCTTCAGCATGCTGTCCTTGGTCGGGTGGACCAGGGGAAAGGCATCGATCAGCCAGTCGCCCAGGTGGGAGACGCGGGCATCCTTGCCGGCAAGCGCCAGATCGTCGCGGTAACGTGCGTACCAGTGATCGAGCCCGTCGATCAGCGCGGCAAGGCGCGGCAGGTCGTAGAGCGGCCGGTACTGGGTGCCGAAGATGCCGATGGTGTGGCTGCTGCGCGCCATCAGGGCCATGAGCGGGTCGTAGAGCGAGACAACCATCTCGGGATTGAGGCTGTTGCCGATGCCCAGAACGACAAGGTCCCAGGTTTCGTCCGGCGGCGGCGTCCAGGGCCAGAGCGGATGGAAGGTCGCCTCGACATCGGGCGGCAGCACCGCGTTGATCTGGTGGAAACCCAGGCGGTCACCGAAGTTGCGGACATGGCAGTAGGAGAGGACGAGAACCCGGGGCGCCGCCATGGACGGCCTCAGCGCCGCCCGAACAGGCGCTCGATATCGGCGAGCTTGAGTTCGACATAGGTCGGACGGCCGTGGTTGCACTGGCCGGAATTGGGCGTGGTCTCCATCTCGCGCAGCAGGGCGTTCATCTCGGCGGTGTTGAGGCGTCGCCCGGCACGCACGCTGCCGTGGCAGGCCATGGTGCCGCAGACGTCGGCGAGTTTGTCCTTGAGCGAAAGCGCCTCGTCGAAGGCCGCCAGCTCGTCGGCCAGGTCCTCGACCAGGCCGCGGATGTCGGATTCGCCCAGCAGGGCGGGCACCTCGCGCACGACGACGGCGCCGGGCCCGAACCGTTCCAGCGCCAGGCCCAGTTCGGCAAGCTCATGGGCGCGGTCGGCCAGGCGGTCGACGGCATCCTCGGAGAGTTCGACGACCTCGGGCAGCAGCAGGAGCTGGCGACCGACCGCACGGTCGGAAAGCTGGGCCTTCATGCGCTCATAGACCAGCCGTTCGTGGGCGGCGTGCTGGTCGACGATGACGATGCCGTCGCCGGTCTGGGCGACGATATAGGTCTCGTGCACCTGGCCGCGCGCGGCACCCAACGGGAAGGATTGCGGCCCGGGTTCGCCCTGGCCCGCCTCGGCCATCTCGACCCGCCCGGCCGGGGCGTAATCATCCTGCAGCGGCGCATGGTAGGCGCTCGCCGCCTCGGCCATGCCGCGCGAAACGAAGGGGCGGCGCTCGGCGAAGAGGTGGGGTGACGGAGCCTCCATCGGCCGAATTTTCGCGAGCGTGTCGTCGGCCACGGTCGTTGATGCGCGGTGGCCGGCATCCGCCAGGGCATGACGCAGGGCCGAGACGATGAGGCCGCGCACGAGCTGGCTGTCGCGGAAGCGCACCTCGGCCTTGGCCGGGTGGACGTTGACGTCGACCTGGCGTGGCGGCAGTTCCAGGAACAACGCGACCATGGGATGACGGTTTCCCGCCAGCACGTCCTGATAGGCCCCGCGAATGGCGCCCAGCAACAGGCGGTCCTTGACCGGGCGGCCGTTGACGAACAGGTACTGGCCCTGGTTGGTCGGCCGGTTGAGCGTGGGCAGGCCGGTGTAGCCGGTCAGGCTGTGCTCCTCGCGCATGGCCTCGACCGGCACGGCATTGTCCTGGAAGGCCCGGCCCATGACCGCGCCCAGCCGGCGCAGGCGGGCGTCGAACAGGTCACCGGCCTGGGATTCGTAGGCAAGGCTGGCGCGCCCGTCGAAGGAGAGCGCGAAGCCGACCTCGGGATGGGCCATGGCCAGCCGCTTGACCATATCGGAGACCGCGCCGTTCTCGGAGCGCTCGCTCTTCAGGAACTTCAGGCGCGCCGGGGTGGCAAAAAAGAGATCGGCAACCTCGACCGTGGTGCCCTGCCCTCGCGCGGCCGGTTCCGGCCCGGCGATCCTGCCGCCCTCGACACGGATTTCCCAGGCGCTGTCAGCCCCGGCCTGGCGCGTGACGATGCGCAGGCGGGCCACCGCGCCGATCGAGGGCAGCGCCTCGCCGCGAAAGCCCAGGGTGGCGATGTCGGTGAGGTCGTCGTCGTTGAGCTTGGAGGTCGCATGGCGTTCGATCGCCAGCGCCAGGTCGTCCTGCGACATGCCGGTGCCGTCATCGCTGACGGCGATGAAACCGCGCCCGCCGCCGTTGACGACGATCTCGACCCTTGAAGCCCCGGCGTCGATGGCGTTTTCGACCAGTTCCTTGACGACCGAAGCCGGCCGTTCGATCACCTCGCCCGCAGCGATGCGGTTGACCGTGGTTTCGCTGAGACGGCGTACCGCGCTCACGGCGCTCCGCCCGCCAGCGCCGCACGCGCGCGTCGTTTGCCATCCTCGACCGCGGGCTGGCCGAAGGGGTCGACGCCCATCAGGCGGCCGGCCAGGATCGTCTCGATCATGAAGTGCATGAACAGCCCGCCCAGTGCCCGTTCATCGACCGATTCGACCATCATGGTGCGCACCGGCACGCCGGCGGCGACCAGCGATTCCACGGTCGCCTTGCGTTCGGCCTCGAAGAGATCGCCAAGCGTGCTTCCGGTCAGGTATTCCATACCGGCGACCTGCCCGAACACCGGACCGGTTCCCGCGCTGGGATGGCCGATCACGGTCAGCCACTTGTCGCGCGGTCCGTCGATCCAGAGCTGGAGCTGGCTGTGCTGGTCGGTGACGCCGCGCGCCACAACCGGATTGCTGCCCTTGCCCTGCTTGCCCAGGCTTTCAGCCCAGAGCTGCGCGTACCAGTGGCCCAGGCTCGCCAGCCGGTCGGCGTAGATCACCATGGCATGGTTGGTCAGGCCGTTGTCCTGCGCCAGGTTGACCGCCAGTCCGGCGCCGCGCGCCGGAGCGCTCCGCGCCCCCCCGGCAAGCGCCGCATCGAGAACGGCCGCAGCTCCCTCACGCAGGGCAGCGGCATCGAGGCCGCCCAGCAGGGCCGGCAGCATGCCGACACAGGAGAGGACTGCGTAACGCCCGCCGATCGCGGCATCGTGGTCGAAGATCACGGCGCCATGGGCCTGCGCGAAATCACGCAGCGGCCGGCTACCGGGTTCGACGATGGCGGTGAAGTTGTTGCTGCAGAGCGGCACCCCCGCCCCGGCGAGCCAGCCGGCCGCGAGCATGGTCTGGGCCATGGTCTCCACGGTCGAACCGGATTTGGAGACCGCCAGCACATGGGTGCGCCGGGGGTCGAGCCCGGCCAGGGTCGTCTGCCATGTCCAGGGATCGACATTGTCGATCAGGTGGCAGCGCACACGCGGCGCATGCGCCAGCGCCAGCAGGGTGCGCGCACCCAGGCTGGAGCCGCCCACACCCAGCAGCAAGACATCATCGGCCTGTCCTGCGATGGCCTCGGCCCGGGTCGCCAGGGCAGAAAGGTCGTCGCGCGTGCGGGCGATGGTCAGGCACGGCAGCCTGCCCGACGCGATATCCTGCGCCAGTGCTGCGCAGGCAGCATCAAGGGCGGCCGTGCATGGTTCTGCATGCACGACGGGGCAATGGTCGAGCGCTTGGCGGTAGGGTTGCGGGGTCATGGTTTCCTCGGGCGCCAGATTAGAGACTTCAGCGGCGGGAGGAAACAGGAGCATCGGTCCGCGATCCCGGACCGCACCGGCATCAACGCTTGCCGTGACCCAAGGCTGCACCCGCTCCGGCGTGTTTGTCCTAATTCACCGGAGTCGGCTCGATGCCTTCGGGACGTCCGGTGACGACCACGAGCATGTTGTCGGGATCGAGCAGGCGCTGGGCGACACGCCGGACATCTTCTGCCGTCACCGCCTCGATGTAGCCGTTTCGGGTCTCCAGGTAGTCGGCGCCCAGGCGGTCGAGCTGCATGGTGACAAGCATGGAGGCGATGCCGGCGTTGGAGGCAAGCTGCAGCGGGAAGGAACCGGTGAGATAGGCCCTGGCGTCGTCGAGTTCGGTCGCGGTGAGACCGTTTTCGACGACATCGGCGAGCACGTCGCGGATGACATCCAGGGTCTCGCCGGCGCGGGCGTTCTGCGTGCCCGCCGACCCCAGCCAAAGGCCGGCATGTTCGTAAGGGTAGAGATAGGTGCCCACGGAATAGACCAGGCCACGCTTCTTGCGGACCTCCTCGAACAGGCGGGTGTTCAGGCCGCCACCGCCCAGCGCCTTGTTGAGCACGAAGGCGGCGTAGAAATCGGGATCGTCGCGGGAAATGCCGGGCAGGCCGAAGGCGATGGCGCTCTGGGGCACGTCCATGTCGATGACCTCGACACGCCCGGCCTGGGCGGTGACATCGGGGGTATCGAGCGGCGCGCCGGATTCGGGCAGCGTGGCAAAGGCCCCGTCGATCAGGGGACCCAGGGTCGCGGCATCGATTGCGCCGACCGCGGAGACGACCAGGCGGTCGCGCGTGAAGGCGCCGTTGACGTAGCCCTGCAGGTCCTGCGCCGTGATCGCGGCGACCGATTCCAGCGTGCCGTCGACCGGGCGGCCATAGGGATGGCCCGGGAAGGCTGCAGCACTGAAAGCCTGCCAGGCGACCGCATCGGGGCTCTGGGCATCGTTGCGCAGGTTGATCACGATCTGGCCGCGGATGCGCTCGACGGGCTCGGCGTCGAAACGGGGAGCATTGAGCGCCAGACGCAGCAGGTCGAAGGCCTCGTCCTGGTTTTCGCTGAGTGTGGTCAGGCCGCCGTGGAACTCGTCGCGCCCGGCATCGAAGGAAAGCTGGACCGAGAGTTCATCGAGGCGATCCTGGAAGGCCTTGCTGTCGAGTTCGCCCGCACCTTCGTCGAGCAGGCCCGAGACCATGTTGGCCAGGCCCGGCTGGTCGGCCGGATCGAGCGAGGCGCCGCCACGAAAGGCAAAGTCGAGCGACAGGATCGGGATGCTGGGTTCGTTCTTGAGCCAGACCTCGATACCGGCCGGCGTCGTGAAGGTCTCGATCCCGGCGGCATGGGCCGGCGCAGCCGAGGTCGCCAGGGCCAGGATCAGGAGGACGGCAGGCTTGAGGGCGTCAAACATCGTCGCCTCCCTGGGGCAGCAGGACACCGGTCACTTCGCTCTGGGGCACCAGGATGGCGCGCGCGGCGGCGTTGACCTCCTCGACCGTGACCTCGGCGATTCTTTCGGGCCAGGCCTCGATCTCCGCGATGGTGAGGCCGACCGCCAGCGAGGCGCCGTACCAGCGCGCGATGGAGGAAACACTGTCGCGGGCATAGATCAGGTCGGCGGCCATGCGCGAGCGGGCGCGATCGAGTTCTTCCTGGGTGATGCCGTCGGCCAGCAGCGTGGCCAGTTCGGCGCGCAGGGCGGCTTCGGCCTCCTCGGCCGTGCGGCCGTCGGCGGGCACGATCCAGAAGCCGAAACGCGAGGGGTCGACGGCATCGGAATCGTACCAGGCGCCTGCCGTGGCGGCGACGCCCTGGTCGACCACGAGGTCGCGGTAGAGCCGGCTGGTGGTCGAACCCGAAAGGACCTGGGCCAGGGCCTCCAGGGCATAGGCCTGCCCGGAGGGGCCGGTGACGTGCGTCGGCGCCATGTAGGAGATCTGGATGCTGGGCTGGGCCGCGCGCGGGTCTTCCATGACGACGCGGCGGGCGGCGAACTGCGGCGGATCGCTGGCGCGCTCGCGCGGCGCCAGATCGACTGCGGCAATCGCACCAAAGGTCGCCTGCGCCAGGGGGCGGACCTGCTCGAGCGTGACGTCGCCAGCGATCACCAGGATGGCGTTGTTGGGCGCGTAATGGGCGCGGTAGAAATCGACGACATCCTCGTGCGTCAGGCCCTCGATCTCGTGGTTCCAGCCGATCACCGGCCAGCCGTAGGGATGGATGTAGTACTGCGCGGCGCGCACCTGTTCGGAGAGGATCGCGCTCGGATTGTTGTCGGTGCGCATGCGGCGCTCTTCGAGGATCACCTGGCGCTCGGTCTCGACATCCTCGTCGGACATGATGAGGCCGGTCATGCGGTCGGCCTCCAGGCCCATGACCAGCTCCAGCCGGTCGACCGCGACGTTCTGGAAATAGGCGGTGTAGTCGTAGCTGGTGAAGGCGTTCTCGGTGCCGCCGTTGCGCGCCACGATGTAGGAGAACTCACCGTCGGGCGTGGTTTCGGTACCCTTGAACATCAGGTGTTCGAGGAAATGGGCCAGGCCGTTCTTGCCCGCGGTCTCGTCGGCCGAACCGACCCGGTACCAGACCATCTGCGTCACCACCGGGGCGCGGTGATCGGGGATGACGACGACCTCCATGCCGTTGTCGAGCGTGAAGCTTTCCGCGCCGAACATGCCGGCGCGCGCGGGCAGGGCCAGAAGCAGGAGCAGTAGAACGGGAATCAAACGCGACAAGCGGTGCATGGTGCGCCCTCTGTTTGCGGAACGGTGGCTACCTGGGGGGCAGATTGTGGCAACCCCGTGGCCCCGCGCCGCGGCTCGCGCGGCTGTGAAGTCGCGTGCGCTGAAACGACCGGCTCTAGAAGATGCCGAAAACGCTGTCGAACCAGCTGTCGTCCTCGATCGGCGTGCCCTGTTCGATGGCGACATCGGTGCCGGCCTCGGGGCCTTCCTGCATCTCGACCGCACCGCCGCTGGGATAGTTGCCAAACAGCAGCGCATCGACCAGCGCGGGATCGCCGGCAAGGATGGCGTTGTCGTGGTTGAGCGCGCGGCGGATGCCGGGGTTGGCGTCCAGCACGCCCGCGCGGACCAGCAGGTTCTGCTCGCCCAGCGTGGCGTCCAGCGTGGTCATGTCGATCTCGCTGCCGACCGCCTCGTCGGCGATGATCGTGCTTTCGGTCTGTTTGGTGCTTTCGGGCCGCTCGCCGAAATCGGGCGGTACGGTGAGCGGGATCGCCCGTGATTTGGTGACCTCGCTGGGCGGCATGTAGCCGCGGCCTTCCTGCTCATGGGTGCTGCCGCAGGCGGCCAGCAGGAACAGGCTGAGGACCAGGCCGGAGAGAACGGTAGCGGAGGGAACGGTCGGGTGGTTCATGGCGTCAGAAGATGCCCTCGAGCAGGCCCTTTTCCTTCGGCACGATGACGACAGCCTCGAAATCGCCGGCATTGGCCGGCAGGCCGAGCGCGGCGTTGTTCTGCAGGCGCTGCTTCTCGCGCGCGGCATCGACCACGACCTCGGTGTCGTCGGGTTTGTCGCGCCAGAACTGCATCGTCTCGAAGAAGCCGTGTTCGGTGGCGATCTGGTCGTGTTCGATGTCGATCGTCTCGCGGATGGCGGGTTCGTTGGCGTCGGTTTCGGCCTGGGCCATGAGCATGGACTCGGCGGTGCTGGAACTGGTTGTCGTTGCCGCATTGCCGCCCAGCAGCACGGCCATGGCCTGCTCCTGGGGCTTGAGTTCCTGGGGCCGCTGCAGGCCCGGCTGGGGATCGGGCAGGACATCGAGCGTGGGCGGCAGTTGCAGCGGCGCGCGGGTGACGACATTGAACTCGTCGGGCGAACTCTTGGTCACGCCCAGGGCGTCGCGCATGTTGCTGCAGGCGCCCATCGACAGGCCCATGGCAAGCGCCAGCGCACCCGGCAGGGCGGCGCGGCGACAGGTGGCGAATACGTGCGTCATGGCGGAACCATAATCCAGATCGGGGCCGACCGGAAACGCCGGACTGGCGTCATCGTGCCCGAAGTTCATCAGGCCCCCGGGAATCAGGCTGTTATCATCAGGTCTTCGTCTTGCCCGGGTTTCGTGGCGTCATGATGGCATCCAGCAGCAGCAGCAGGACGCCCACGGTGATGCCGGCATCGGCGACATTGAAGGCCGGCCAGCTATAACCGGCGACGTGGAGGTCGAAAAAGTCGGCAACGGCGCCATAACGCACCCGGTCGATGGCATTGCCCAGGGCGCCGCCGATCACCAGGCCGATGGCGATGACCTGGAGGCGCTTGTTCATCTGGCGCAGCCAGAACACCAGGCCGATGGAAATGCCGACGGCCAGGACGGTGAGCAGCCAGCGTGTCGTCTCCTCACCCGTGTTCAGCATGCCGAAGCTGACGCCGCTGTTCCAGACCATGACGATGCGGAAGAACCCCGTGATCTCGATCGCGCGGAAGTTCATGCCGTTCAGGAACTCGATCAGCACCAGCTTGGAGGCCTGATCGGCGACCAGGACGATCGCGGCGATGGCAAGACCGAGCCTGAGGGAGCGCGCGGGGCTCAGGAGCCGACCTCCGAGACGTCGGCCACCTCGGCGATGGCCGTTGCGCAGCGCCGGCAGGTGTCGGACATGATCGGATCGCTGCCGACCTCCTCCAGCACCATCCAGCAGCGCTCGCAACGCTGGCCATCGGCCATGTGGACGATGACGCCGATGTCGGCGACGTCCTCCAGCTTCCAGGCATCGTCGGGCGGCGCGCCCTCCTGCAGCGTGATCCCCGAGGTGATGGCGATCTCGGCCAGATCGAGGCCTTCCAGCGCGGCGATGTCGGCCGCGGTGGCCCAGACATGGGGATGGGCCTGCAGGCTGGCGCCCAGGCGTTTCTCGCGCCGTTCGACCTCGATCGCACCGGTGACGACGCGGCGGACGCGGCGCACCCTGGCCCATTTGGCCGCCAGCTTCTCGTCGCGCCAGTCATCGGGCACGTCGGGGAACAGGCGGCGATGGACGCTTTCCTTCTCGCCGGGGAAACGCGTCAGCCAGGCTTCCTCCGCCGTGAAGGCCAGGATCGGCGCCAGCCAGGCGGTGAGGCAGGAGAACAGCTCGTCGAGCACCGTGCGCGCGGCACGGCGGCGATGCGTGTTGGCGGCATCGCAGTAGAGCGCGTCCTTGCGGATGTCGAAGTAGAAGGCCGAAAGGTCCGTGGCGCAGAAGTTGTGCAGCGCGATGAACAGCTCGTGGAAATCGAAATCGGCGATGCACTGGCGCACGGTGGCATCGAGTTCGGCCAGGCGGTGGAGCACCCAGCGCTCCAGCTCCGGCATCTGCGCCACCGGCAGGCGCTCCTCGTCGGAGAAACCCGCGAGATTGCCCAGCAGGTAACGCAGGGTGTTGCGCAGGCGGCGGTAGCTGTCGGCCTGGTACTTCAGGATCTCGTCGGAGATGCGCAGGTCTTCGCTGTAATCGGCCGAAACGACCCAGATGCGCAGGATGTCGGCGCCCATCTGGTCGATGACCTTCTGGGGTGCGACGACATTGCCCAACGACTTCGACATCTTGCGGCCCTCGCCGTCCATGACGAAGCCGTGCGTGAGCACCGCGTCATAGGGCGCGCGCCCGCGCGTGCCGCAGGATTCCAGCAGCGAGGAATGGAACCAGCCGCGATGCTGGTCGCTGCCCTCCAGGTACAGCGAGGCGGGCCACTGCAGGTCCTCGCGCTGTTCCAGGCAGAAGGCATGGGTGGAGCCGGAATCGAACCAGACATCGAGGATGTCGGTGACCTGCTCGTAGTCCTCGGCGCGATAGTCGTTGCCGAGGAACCGCTGGGGATCGTCGGCGAACCAGACGTCGGCGCCCTCCTCCTCCACGGCCTGTGCGACGCGGTCGATCACGGCCTGGTCGCGCAGGATCTCGCCGCTTTCCTTGTGCACGAACACGGCGATGGGCACGCCCCAGGCGCGCTGGCGCGAGAGCACCCAGTCGGGCCGGGTCTCGATCATGCCGCGCAGGCGGGTCTTGCCGGCGGCGGGCACGAAGCGGGTGGCGTCGATGGCGGCCAGCGCCGTGTCGCGCAACCCACCGTTCTCCATGGAGACGAACCACTGGCTGGTGTTGCGGAAGATCAGCGGCGCCTTGGAGCGCCACGAATGGGGATAGCTGTGGCGCAGGCTGCCCTTGCCCAGCATTGCCCCGGCTGCGGCCATGGCGCGGATCACCGCGACATTGGCATCGCCCTCCTTGCCCTCGGGCGTCAGCACCCGTGCGCCGGCAAACAACGGTACGTTCTCGAAATAGGCGCC
>Ga0105055_10008362_pt1 | contig 13482 bp, 9 predicted proteins | sample BON03_FD_78090 | JGI IMG/M metagenome (GOLD analysis project Ga0105055, IMG submission 78090) | Freshwater microbial communities from Lake Bonney liftoff mats and glacier meltwater in Antarctica - BON-03 | ecosystem: Environmental > Aquatic > Freshwater > Ice > Glacier meltwater | place: Lake...
ATATATATATATATATATATATATATACATGATATATATATATACATATATATATATATATATATATACACATACATATATATATTTATTTATACATAAAAATGTATATATGTAACAAAATTCTCGTCACGAATCGACCGCACTTCCCAGCGAACTGCCGAAATGCATGTTGATCACGTTGTTTTGCATAAAACATAAAAACACATATCTACATACTTATACATACAACAGGTCCATTCGTGACAGCACTCTGCAATTTATTGCAAACCACGGCAAGTTTATGAGCTCACGCTCAAATGTCAACCTTGTTTGTTGCAGTTTGTTGCAGGGTGTTGCAGTGTGTTGCAGTTTGTTGCAGTATGTTACAGTGTGCTGTCACGAATCAGGAGTCCGAGTGTGCTGAAGATGAGCCAGCAGTGCCCTTTTGAGAGCACGCGCGTAGGTGCACTGATTTTGGAAGTGGGAATACAGTGAGGTTTTCTCATAGATAGAGAGATACACGATCCCATCAAATCTCAAATCTGCTGCTATATGACTTTTTCGACGTGTTTGACGTGATTCATCCGTACTGTGCGGCATGCCACGTTCGTTACAAACATAGACGTACCAACACTATCTTCAATCTGCTGCTGCTGCTCGCTGAATTTTCGCTCTACGATTGAGCGGAAGGCTGTATGCAAAAAGACAGCGCGCGCACGCACAAGAGTGAGAGTCAAAGCGAGCGAGAGAGAGAGAATGAGAAGGGGGGGGCGGGGAGAAAGAGAAACACGCACACACAGACGGACAGACGGACAGATAGGCACAGAGAGAGAGAAGGCATGCGAGAGAGCGTGAGCGAGAGACTGAGTGAGAGAGTGAGAGAGTGGGAAACAGAAGAGAGAGCGAGAGAGAGCACGCGAAACAGACCGTGCGCGCACACGAGAGAGAGCGAGAGAGAGAGAGAGAGAGAGAAAGGGCACACTTGCACTATGGGCAAGAAGATGTTAGGCATGAGCGTGTGTGTGTACGAGAAAGCGAGAGAGAAGAGAGCGAGTGAGCGAGAGGAAAACAGATCAACACGTGATCGTGCGTGTGTAACCTGTCAAGGCGTGCTCAGCGCTAGTGCGAAAGGACACGAGCTTGGTATCGAGCACCTCTTGCGCTTTGCCAAGCGCATTCACAGCTTCCGCAAAACGACTCGCAGACACCCACTGTATATCAGCGATGCCATACCCCTTGTACTTCATGTACACGTACACACCCGCGCCGGGAACAGCAATCAGTGCAAATCTGCTCACGATTGAGCCGCCGCCGCTGCTGTGCACAACGATGGTCGATGGACCACTGCTGCTGGTTCCCCGTGCCACTACCTTCCGCATTTCTGCCGTCAACGAGTCCACCTGCATCCAAACAACCACAAAAAAGATTGAAAAAAGTTGACAACTGCGACGCGAGATTGGCCGCCAGACACGGCAGCTGGTATGCTCAACAATAAGCACGCGGCTAGTTTGCCGAGGCCGTTTAATAGAGCACGCTCGAGGTGTGGCCACGCAGAGTCTGGCAACACACCTTATTGTTGAGGCTGGAATCTGTGCCGCTGCCACCAAAGAGCATCCCCAGGAGGGAGCGCGGCACGTCAGCCAGAGATCCCCTGGATTCTATCAGCGTTGCTCCGGCTGCACCGCCTGTGAGCAAGAGCACCACGCGGCCAACGAACTGGCTCACCATTTTGACGTTATGTGAAGCCTCCACAAAAAATCTCAAATTTTTGACGCGAAAATGAAGATTTTAAAACTCGATGCTCCTCCAGGTTCAAAGGGGTGGGTAGAGGGTACCAGGACTCGGCCAGATTCTTGGCGAATCGTGCTGGAAAAAAAAATCAGGGGCCACTCAGGCAAATAATTGTACGGAAATCGAGAAATAGTTGCAGAGCGAGAGGTGGGGAAGTGGGCGCTGAGGGCATGAGCGCAATGTTGCGCAGTCCTGAAACCAAATACTCCGCGGAAACAACGTGTTTCGATGCAGGAAAAATCGGATTTTGCCATTGCGCTGCGGATCTCCAAACGCAAGTACCGAAATTGTGCACACACCCAGATCTCGGTCTCCTCTACATTTTGATATTGAGAACATATAGCAATTTCGCTCAAGAAAATAATTTCCTAGCGCTCGGCGTTTGCTCTCCGCAGCCCTGCTCGAGCGCTGGCCGCAGGTTTGCCACGTCAAGATCACGTTTACAAAACTACCGACGAATCGTTTCGTTTTCTCAACAAAAATTTCGATGAAATGAGTTGTAAACTGGATTCCACTGAGAATCCACGTTCGTTCGAGAAATACCCAACCCCATCTTAAGAAGCAGAGTTGGCATTAACACCTTTGATTGCCAGATTCCAGCGGTCCAGCGAGTGGTTGTTAATCCTTAGGTCGTCTGTTTGATTCCGTCTGCCAGCCGTCCTATGTGTGACGGCCACTTGTGGTTCAAATGGTTACAGGTCGGGGTTTGCCCCTGGCCTGCTGGTTCGACCCCGGGACACACTTCAGTGATGAGGCCGAACGAACTTTGGACCTGCCCGAACACGGAGCCCCCAGGGCTTGCCCCTGGATGTCAACGGTGTGAGTTGCTGGGTCTATTCGAAGAGGAAGAGGAGGGGACCGGTATAGTCAGCGACGTAGTTAAGGTGGAGGGTGAGGATCCGACTACCCCAGGTCCCCTGATTTAAGGAATGACACCGGGACCGTCACGATTCCCCAACATCGGGTCAACAAAACAAAGCAACACACACACCCCTCCATCTGTGTGCGTTCCTGCTGTACTAGGCGCGCTAACTGTGTAGATTTAATAAACAAAAACAAAAAGAAAATAAAGGTACCTTACATGTTAAGAAACCTTTATGTTTATATTAAAATCCAAGATGCTTAATGCTCCGGTCCTCCGGTCCGGGACAGGTTCTTGGGTCCTAAGTGACTAATCGGGTGCTTGCCATCCGCTTAGCCCAGTGATTAGGTTGGGTTTTCGAAAATAAAGAAAGAAAGAAAGAAAGAAAAGCTTGTTGAGTCTGGATGGCGTGAATCCCGGCCATGTATATGATAGTTCTCTGGTTTTCATTTTTTCCCCAGAAAGAACTGCGTGCAAACTATAATACATATAACTACACAAGAGCACTAGAACGAGTACGAAGAAAGAGACAAAGTAGAGGACACCATCTTCAATTCCAGGTATCTTCCTACCCGGTCGACTTTGCTGAGTAATAGAGCAAATAGAGCACGTTTAAACCCCTTATTCTTTATACGATTGTTTTAGGAAGAGTACATGTACTTGTCTTAAAATATGTACAATAAGAATTGATTTGTTACACATAGCCAATAGAGTACCTGTAACAACCTTAGTCTAAATACGATTGTTGTAGGTCTAGTCAATTTGTACTTGTTAAAATACGTACAATACTACTGTAGTACCAGACCCGTCTTGTTATCTATACGATTGTAACAGGTTTGGTTTTTGGTTGAGTGTATATGTGACTGTTAAAATACGTTCACTACTAGTATGCCAATCGACGACCTCTGGTAAATCCTGATGTCTACCTGCCATGTTGTTAGGTTTGCTTTCCAAACACGACCCTTACATTGTTAGTCTGTAGACAAAGATATCTGTTTCGTGGGAGACTCACGCACTGGCTGTTGAATTGAACCTTTGTGAACAAGTCCACTGAGGGGACCACGATCCATTCGAGTATATTGGGAATGTAAACTGGGGCGGAGTACTGAATCAACGTTTTTGAAACTGCGGGATGGATGTCAGTAATGACGCTCCTGGGTGATTCCAGTCTTCCGCTTTACTGCACCTCAATCTGTGTGCGTTCCTGATGCACTAGGCGCGCTAGCTGCGTGGATTTAATAAACAAAACCCAAAAAAAAATTAAATTGCTATTACGGATGTGTCTTGTGTTGTATTCCCCGTTTGTTTGTATATCTGCGTGTGCGAATTTCTGTTTCAAGACAATATTGCTGGAGTGCCTTCGAGCCGGGCTACCTCCTGGTTTCGCAGTACTACACCTCCACCTGTGCGCGTTTCAGCTGTACTCGGCACGCTAGTTGTGTGGATTTCAAACCAAAAAAAAAAAAACGTTAGTTGAAATCAGCAACCATATGGTACCACATGGTTTAAGGTAGTTGTATGGTAGGTATGATTGACAGAAGGAGGACTCACCGTGACTCGAGGGATGTCACTCCAAAAAAAACAAATCGTCCAGTCACTGGCAAACTTGATAACAGATTACAGTGTCCAGGTGTGAAGCGTGACTAGAACCCGAACATATTTTCAAAAAGATGTAGATATAGACATGTATGTGGACAACATGTATTGACACGCAGACACACGTACAAAGATAGTATGCGAAAAGGAAAAACATGGTTCAAGGAAGTTCTTTTTATATAAATCTCAAACAAAACAGTACTTTCAAGATTGTCAAACAGTTGACCCATGTAGACATGCGCTCCTCCTTTTCTTCATCATCTACATCAGCGTTTTCAGAGGATGTTTCAAATTGATACATACCCATGATTGCATGTGTCAAATCACTTTGTTCATCAACCCATTTCTGGTACTCAGTCAAGATGTCAAGGTTGGGGCGCGCCTTAATCTCTTTGAGAGAAGTCAAATGTTCCAACCCAGTTTTCCCATGGATATCTTGTAGACAATAATCACGATGAATGTAGAGTCTATCCTCCGTGTGTTCGACTTTCAGCTTGGTAGCACGCATACCTTTCGTTGAAGTCCAAATCTATTTTCGGAGCCTGCCCGCCTAGAGTGTAAAGTTAAGGTACCATAGAAATCTTATGGTACCTTAACCTATGGTACCTTACCTTATAATACCATAGGAATCCCAGCGAGAAACCATATTGTATGGTATCTTCTACCATATGGTAGGCATAGGGTATTGTACCTTCTTAGCTAAGGTAAGGTACCTTCACAACTCTGCTCCTAGGCTCTCCTGACAGCAGACAAAAGATTCTCGAATTAAATAAGATATGACATTGGGATCACAAACACACTTCAGTGCCAAGTCCCAATCCGACGGGAACATACAATTGGTCCCAAAACCGCGAAAAATGGTGATAATTATTCCACGGCACTGAAGAGGAACATGGGAAGGAGTACCTGTGGTAACTTGGTGGAGCGAGTGAATGTGTAGAATGTGTGGAGGGCTAGGTCCTCATATACTCATCATCTCTGTTTCGTTATCTCTCTCGCTGATGCGAGGTGTTGCAGTAGATCGTGCACCAACAATACTTCAAAATGACTTGTTTTACACCAGAATCTCCAAATTTTTCAAATCTCCAATTTTGTCGGCAACTAGTCTCTTTGTCCAAGACATTAACATCCGCTTACCCCCTCCACAGGTGGAGTACAGTTTTTCGTTTTTGATTCCAACAAACAAACAAACAAACAAACCACGCGACTAATTGTATTATTTTTCATAATAAGCTTTTTCCTTATCAATAAGGAGTTTCCTTGTTGGAACTAGTACTTAAGAAAATTTCTTATTTTTCTCTGCGAACCGGGCACGGCCTGGTTCGCAGAGAAAAAAAAGGATTTTCCTTCTCAGGTTGTCAGAAGAAATCATTCTATTATCTTTTTCCCGGCAAACTTGAACTTGGCACTGCAGGTTCTTTTTTTTTTTGCGAGCACGAAAAAAAGCACAAACAAACCCCATGCGTGTGCAGTAAAATGCAGACCCATCCAATTGTTTCAACAAGGAAAAAGCTTATTTTGAAAGATAAGAAATTACGTTGTGTGGAGAGGATTAGTCCAGTGAGTAGGTTGGGTCTTCGAAACCCAAGAAAGAAGGAAGGACATTGTTACTCATGATGAATCCCGTGAACGTCACGATTTCCCAATATCAGTTGAATAAAACAAAGTAACACACACACTGAAAGAGTTTTGAAAACCCAATCTACTTCGAGGCCAAGGTAGGAGGCAAAGTAAGGATTTTCGGGTTTAATAACAACAAACAAACAAACAAACAAGACGTGTCTGACCGTCGATCAACTTAGTTTGCGGCAAAGTGGAAAAGATCGCTCTGGAAAACCCCAGCGTATCTGTCTATTGATCAACTTTTCAAATGAGTTTTCACGGAATCATGCAAAAGAGACTCAGAAATCGTCAGAAATCGTTCGATCCCACCAAACCCCAGAAAACTGAAGTGTTGAAAACTCGTTCAACAACGACAGGGAAACTCAAAGGTTGAAAAGTTGCGATTGAGTTTCCTACGGATTAATCAACCAAAGAGACCTATGAAAAACGATGCACTCGGCAAATTCGTTGCTGCAAACTAAGTTCATTGACGAACAAACACGACCCTTACGTGAGACTGGTGACTAGGACATCTTCCCGGGTGATTTTTTTTTTGGACATTTTGGGCCGATTTTTCCCAAATCGGACGAGATTTCAAATTTTTTTCCTGACATTGGACTAGATTTATTGTTGCCTCTCCGGGGTCTGTGCACCCTAAAACACCTGTTTCTTGCGAAAAACACCAAAAAAAACCAAAAATTCTGAAGTCGTACAGCTATGTATATATATATATATATATATGTATATAACTACGTCCGATTTCGAAAAAATCGAGTGGGAGACCTCTGATTTCAAAAATACCGGGAAAATTGTTCAGAAAACCTGGAACTCCCGCGGAATGAGTGGGAAACAGCGGAGAAAAACACATGGAAACTCTGGTCCGACTCGTGTGTCACTGCGGCTCCGTGGCTAAAGCCCCTCCGCTTACCGTGCGCCTGGTCACCTGGAACAGGCGAGGGTGGAGACTGATGGAGCTGACCAATGGGTGTCAAAGCGGAGGGAATCCCCAGGGTTTTCCATTGTCAATTACAAAAAATGCCCACATCCCTGGGATACCCACTGTCAGTTTTTAATAAAAACTCTACTCTCCACCTTGGCGCCCTTGATAGTCCAGGTTGACACAATCACTCCCTTATCTTATTCTACATAGTACGCTACACCATTTCCAGAACACATCCATCTCAACCCACTGGCACATACAAATTGAATGAACTCCAAAAAAGAAAAGAAAAAAAGAAAAAAAGCTAAAAGGAAAAAAAATCAAACCAAAAATCACTCCTTACAATTTTTAAGTCAAGTTTATCAATATACACATACACTACTTCAAAACAACATTCTTGTGTCCAAGGTCCATTGTGGGAGTGCCATTGTGCCAGGAGTTCACGGTCACCTTATTACTTCGCACCACTCGTATAGGTTCTCAACTTCTCGGGAGGGTTAGCAGTGTGAAGGCTTCACAAACAAACAAACACACAAACACGCCCGCTGAGGTCAAGTACCGTCCGAGTCGGCATTAGTTTGACACAGTGCGTCCACTGGACACAACTTGTTCATCTTAATTAAGATATCAGGGGCGCTATGAATGTGTGGTGTTAAACCGGGTAGTATCCTTGACCCTGTGAATCTCCTGTCGCTTTGCTTTGGGTATTGTAGCCCCCTAGTGCAGTGGGATTGTAACAGATACAATGTGACTAAAGTCCTAAAAAAAGTCCTGGACACATTTTGTTCATCTTACTTAAGATATCAGGGGCGTTGTTGATGTTTGGTGTCAAAACCAGGCAGTAGCCTTGACACTGTCAATCTCCTGTTGCTCTTTTTTGGGTATTGTACTGTGAGTGGGTCAAACAAACGTACTCTGGGCCGGCCTGAGGTTATTCATTAATTGAATTAATGGTTCAATGAATGAATTCATTAGTTAATTATTTAATGAATGAATTAATAAATTGATTCATTAATTCAATTAATAAATTGATTCATTAATTAAAAAACAGAAAATTCTGACCTGTGATTTGAGAATAATGATTAACATACTAAATCAACATGACAGAGTATCCATCAGGATTCAGTCAAAAAATCTTGCCTGCAGCGCATTTTCTTATTGATGGATGTTGCTTTTATTACTCTGTAAGAAATAGTCTAGTAACTTTGCTGGAAGCTTTATGTACTCTACATAAGTTTTTCCTGTGGCATATTCTTTTCACAAAAAAATCTTGCCTGCAGCGCATTTTTTTCATAAAGAAATCTTATCCGTGGGCCATTTGATTCTGGTGTCTTGTTTGGTTTACCCATTTCTTGGTATTGAAAAGGATTCGAATTCAAATACTCAGTGATCGCAACGACACATTTTTTAATTAAAAAAAATAAAGAAAGTATCAAATGACAAAGCCTTTGTCAGAACAAACCTTGTGAGATACAACTTGAAATCGCACAACACCAGTTCAATTCTTGAACAATTTATAAGAAAAAACGTATTTCATCACACGTAACATAAACATCGCACGCCTGCGAGCCAATTCCTCTCGCAGAATAAAACCATGCAGTGTCTGATACCTGTGACCACCCTTCTTGCTACAGTCTCCAACGATTTTCGTACAACGACAGCCGGGTGCGTATTCACCCCGTGGTACGAATGCAAAGAATTGTACCCGCGATTGACGGCTTGGGGTCGTGTGAATTAGCCGAATCCGTTGAATAGAAACGCTTCTATTGACACAATCCGAGTCACTCGGTATGACCGTGACGGTGGAGAGCAAACAGCTTTGAAAAAACAGAGAGTCTCATTCAGTGGTGTGTGGGTGTGTGGGTTGTTAGCTCACCAGTGACCAAGCACTCAGATTACTTTATTTGAAAGGACACGTCTGAGCGCGTGACCGTGTGACTCAACGCTGTGATGACACCAGTTGATGAGACGCGAGTAAATTCTTGTGTATTAAAACACCAACTATCTTGAGGGAGGTCAGCAACAAAAAAATCGCCAAAAGACTCCGGAAATGCTTCCTCCGATGCGATACTAATGTCACGTTTTCAAATTTTCGCACCTGGCGCTGCAAAAAAAAGACCAAATTGGTTTTTATTATTCATGAATTCATTCGGGGCCAAAGATTCGGAGAAGTTGGGTTTTCAACTGGTATTGCAGCCCATAGTGAAATGCCAGGGATTGTAACAAATGCCATGTGACTAAAGTCCTAAAAAAGTCGCTATTTTTAGGGCCCAAGTTGAGGAAAGCCTGAAAACTGCAGCTGGAACTAGAACTAGGCGCTTCCCACATCTTTGAGAATCGGAAGAATCTGAGAGTTTTTCATTAAGGTGGGCTTGGGTATTTTTCCCCAACGAACGCAGATTCTCAGTAGATTCCAGTTTACAGGGCATTTCTTTGAATTTGTTGTTGTGGAAACGAAACATTTCGTTGGTAATAATACAAAATTGATCTCTGGCCCCAAAACATGTCAGAGGTTGCCAATGTGCGGTTGCATTCTTTTTGCAAGTACCAAAATTGTGCACAGACCTAGATCGAACTCTACTCTACATTTTGATATTAGAAACTAATAGAAAATTCTCACGTAAAAACAATTTCCTAGCACTCGGCGTTTGCTTCCCGCAGCCCTGCTCGAGCGATGGCCGCATGTTTGTTGTGTCAAGATCAGTTTTACAATACTGCTGACGAATTGTTTCGTTTCAACAACAATGACTTCGATGAAATGCCCTGTAAACTGAATTCCACTGAGAATCTGCGTTCGTTCAAAAAATAACCAACCCTACCTTAATGCATTGAGAGATCATGTTATTCTTTGGAAACCCAAAAGGAAGATCAAGAATGATCTCCAATGCATTGCTTTTATAACTACAAACAGGATTTTGGTACCCTTGATTGAGGGTCTATGTTGCTAAAATTCATATAGATTTGAGGTCTCAGTTTTTGGGTTTTTGCTGGAATCGAACCAACGACTGAGGGAACAGTCCCTCGCTCTGACCAACTGAGCTAGTTTAACCTCGTCTCGGAGGGGGTGACAGAGGGTGATGATATCCCATAGTGTTCTGATGTGTCAACAGCCTTAGACTTGCCAACGCCCGCGGCTGTCATCAGTACTCACTGATGGCAATCTAGACACCCAAGTTTGTAATTCGCTCATTGTATTTGGGTTGACTAGCCTGTCAGCCTGGCAGCTCAGGCTCAGGCTGGACTTTCTTTCATGCTTTGGTGGCACAGACCCAACCTTATCACTGCACTAGGGTGGTGAGCACCCAACTGATCACTGAGGACCCACGAGAAGGTCTGACGTGATTAATCAGATGCGCACCACCCACTCAGTACAGTGATTGAGTTGTGTCTTTGCCACCAAAGGATGAATGAAAGAAAGAATGTCCCGGACATTTGCCTGGACTGAAGACGCTGCAAATAGAGCCTCTAATAAGGGTACTCAACCACATTCGGAAGTAACAAAATCATTCATCATAAAACCACTGCAACCTCAGAGAGTGAAGGCAAAGGACGTTGATGGTTTTGCCTGGCGCAACTGTCTTGAGCCTTCAAGACCATATGGGGCAGATTCCCAGGTCGAAGGGGGCTGACTTGACAATGAGACTTCTCAGCCAAGCATCAGAGAACAAACATCCATCATCTGGTCTTAACACCTGTAACGGGATCGATTTTTCACAATGGAATTTTAAGCCCAAACCTGCAAGCTCGATTCTGCAAGCTCAATCCTGCTCATTTTTCGGTTGCAATTTACGTGTTTTGCTGTTCCCAGCTTTCATGGATTTGTTGTGTTTCGTTTACTTCAAAATCACCTCCCGAGATTTTTGCAAACAGGGTTGGGTGCGTTTTCGGCAGCGCCAAGCGCGCGGGTTTCTGATGTTCCAACCCATCCGAAAAAAGCCCCCGAGCATTGTGTACAAGTAAAGCAATCCTTGATTTCCACTTTTTGGACACCACGAGTTTACTTGGATTACTCAATTTCAACCGACTAAATCGACAGGATAGATCATGCAGAATCGAGCTTGCAGATTTGGGCTTACATGTCCTCTCGTAAAATTGATCCTGTTACCAGCGTAAGACCTTTCCATGGATGGGGAGGCTAAATACAGACTGCGAGATTGGGTACAAAAATTGAGTCAAGGATAGGGTACCAGGACTCCCTATTAGAGACTGCGCGGGAAGCCCGAACTTGGCAATCTTGCCCCAAGGTGCCCCAAGGTGCCCCAAGCTGAGCGCAATAGATTGGACAGCAGAGGCAATCTGTGGGCGTTTGTTGTTGGTTCCAGGATGGGGAAGATTCAGGAAGATTTGTCACCATGCCCTCGGCACCCACACCCCCACCTCTCACACTGCGGCTATTTTCTCGACTGACGTGCCTTTTCACCCAATTTTTTGCCGGAGTGGCCCCTCAATTTTTTTGTCAGCATGATTCATCAAGGAATCTGGTTCAGTCCCAGTACCATCCTAGGCTACTTTGTTTTATTAAGCTGATATTGGGGAATCATTACAGTGCCAGAGTTTCTTCACGAGCAAGCCAAAGGACTACGCACCCACGATTTGAAATTGCTGACGTACCTCCTCACCCTGTCCTCCCTTAGACAACCTTGGGTGGCCGGATCCTCATCCATCATCTTGACTACGTTGCTGGCTATACCAATGCCCTGCTCTTCCTCTTTGAACGGACCCAGCAACGAATGCCATCAACAACCAGGGGCAAGCCCTGACAGCTCCGTGTCTGGACGAGTTGAAAGTTCGTTCAGCCTCATGGGTGAGGGCCCTGAGAAATGGTAAGATTTCTTGGGTACTGGGGTCCCCGAATCTGCGAAATCCTCCACCTCCCTATCAGAGTCATTCTGTGACTCTGACATGTGTAGACCGTGACTTGTATCAGTCACGCTTGGGGTTGACTACTTGTTAGACCCTCCCGTGTGTGTTGCTTTGTTTTATTAAACTGATACTGGGGAATCGTTTCAGTCCCGGGGTTTCATCTTGGTTTACTTTGTCAAACCAATCTTGGGGAATCGTTACGGTCCTGGTGTTACCTCACGAGCGATCCAAGGGAGCACGCAACTATGATTGAACAATTGTTTGTATAGTTTGTTTGCTGTCATAAGATCTGAGATGATGTAAAACTAGCTTAGTTAGTCAGAGCGCAGGACTGTCTGTCCCGAGGTCGCAGGTTCAATTCCTGCAAAATCTCCAAAAATCGAGAACTCAAATCTACATTTGAGCACATAGAGCTTCCAGCAAAGCTACTAGACTATTTCTTCCGAAGTAACTGAAGCAACATCAATCAATTAAACTCGAAAATCTTTACTTCACCTCCCACCCTGGGAGGGAAGTAAAACTTCTGGGGGTATATCCACCCGGACCGCGTAGCTACCCCTGATGGTCCTACCAAAGGTACAACACAGCCCGGAGACACTCTACGTGCCAACTGAGGTTAACACTCTACAAGTTGATGGGTTACCAGTGGCTTGCATCTCTGGACTTATGCAAGCCATATGCAAGTCACATTCTCAGTCACTGAATACCGTCCCTGTATCCCCCACATCTGATGCCCCAAAGGTGCAACCAGGGTGAAAGAAGGGAAAGGGGGAAACCCATGAACAACTTGGTAGTTAGAAAAAGAGGCCTCCCGCCAATCCTCCTGCACGTTGCGAGTCCCAGGGGAGAGACTCTCTTTTGTGATCCCCACGGAGGAATACGGCCGGACGTTTACTATCTCCCTTGGGACTCATATCTGTTTTAAATAAGGTCTGACAGTATTGGTGTAGCGTGGCGCAGGAAGCTGCTATGCCGAAAGTGGATTAGTTTCGTATTGCGGTGTTGTTCATACAAACCTGCCACGGAACCTGTGCTCCAGAGCATACACTATGCCAGATCTGTCATCAGTCGTTCCAGTGCCGCGCTTCGACGCCATCATGGGACATTATGTAACTTGATCAAGATAGGAACCCAAGGAGATTTTTTTTTGAAAAAGCAAAAATCATCGGGGATAGCCTTTCCCAGAATTCGCAACGCGCTGTTCATTATAGACTGATTTTGACTGATTTTGAAAGTCGGGTTAACCAAATAGTAAGTACGCACGTTGTACCAGGATTGCGCACTTACCTCAATGAGGTCCCAAAATGATTCAAAGGGCTCACGAAAGCTTATCGACGTCACGAACATCTCAATTAGTACAGAAACTGGATTTCAAAATCAGTCTATTAGACAGATTTTGATGGTTGGGTTGACTGATTAATAACAGAGCAATTTGTTATCAGAATTGCTCTGTTATTTATTTCAACTTCGACTGGGACCGCTGTTTTATTGATTTTAAGGTCCCGGGCGAAAAGACAAAAATCTTGTTGTCGTGTGTTTCTTTGTTTTATTAACCCGATATTGGGGAATCGTTACGGTCCCGGGGTTTCCTCGTGCTGTGTGTTGCTCTGTTTTATTAAACCAATATTGTGGAATTGTTATGATACCGGGGTTTCATCAAGAGAGAGCCAAGGGGGACACACCCACGATCTGAGATCTCCAACATCCCTCCTGAGTCCTCACCTTGTCCCTCCTTAGATAACCTGGGGTTTCCGGATCCTCACCCTCCGCCTTGATTACGTCGCTGGCTATACCAATCCCCTCCTCTTCCTCTCTGAACGGACCCACAACTACTACGTTGACAATCAGG
>Ga0105055_10008365_pt1 | contig 13477 bp, 10 predicted proteins | sample BON03_FD_78090 | JGI IMG/M metagenome (GOLD analysis project Ga0105055, IMG submission 78090) | Freshwater microbial communities from Lake Bonney liftoff mats and glacier meltwater in Antarctica - BON-03 | ecosystem: Environmental > Aquatic > Freshwater > Ice > Glacier meltwater | place: Lake...
AGCCCCAGCGTGAGCGTGATCGCCGCCGCCAAAATAACTGCGGCCCCTGCCACCAATGCGCCCATCAACGGCGCGGCGACAAAGGGGGCGTAATGCAGCAGAATCCAAAAAACGACGCCGAGGAGGGCTATTTTTCCCAGCGTTACGATAAAAATCTTCATGGGTGAATTACCCCGGACCTTTTGCGAAAGTTGCAGACTTTTTCGCGAGGCAAAATCCGCCCGATTTCCCTGCTCCGTCCGGCTGGCTATCTCGTTGACTTTAACGAACATTCTTCGAACGTAACCAATCGGTTACTCCGACTGATTGTCTCATGCCTACTCTTCCCATTTCCGTCGTCGTCGCAGGGAGTGGCGCTGTTCGAGCCCTACCCGACCGCGGCGGTCCCTGCTATCTCGTAAAAATTGGTGACGAAAAACTCGTCTTCGATTGCGGCCGCAGCGCCGTCCACAACATGTGCCGCATGGGCTTTCCGGTGGAGGAGATATCCCGGGTCTTCATCACCCATCTTCATTTCGATCATATCAGCGACCTCCCCCTCCTGCTCCTTTTATCGTGGAACAATGGGCGAGACATTCGGCTCCCCATTATTGGGCCCCAAGGCCTCCACCACTTCCTCGAAAACGGGGTCCGGGCCGCCTACGTCGACGACATCAACAGCCGCATCAAACACGGGAACCGCGAACGCGGAAAACTGGATTGGGCGCTCACCGAGATCACCCGCGATGGCCTTTGTTTAGAAACCGATGCCTACAAAGTCGCAGCCCTCGCCACCGCTCATGCCGGCCTGCGTAATTACAGCTACAAAATAACCACCGCCGACAAAATAATCGTCATTACCAGCGATTCGGAACCTGATCCTCGCTTGGTGGAGTTTTGCCGCGATGCCGATTTACTTTTGGTCGAGTGCTCCGGCACCAAAGCATTCTACGATTCCGTCGCCTTCGGCGGTTGGCATCTCACCCCCGAGGATGTGGGCCGGATCGCCCGCGACGCCGCCGTCAAAAAAGTCGTCCTGAAACACTTCGTGATCGAAAGCTTCACGGCGGATCCCCACATCGCGGAGTCCATGGCCGAGACCGTCCGCCAACTTCATCCCGAGTGCGAAGTCTTCGCCGGCGCCGATGGCCTGCGATTCGATCTCTGACAATTAAGCGAAATCCGGTCCCGCTATCGCGTAATAGCGACTCCAATCGGTGTTCAGTTCGGTTCCGTTTAGCCCCATTCGGCGAAATCTCCGCTCGGGCAGAAACCCCTGCTGAGCCAGCTCTCCCATCCAGGACAGATGAATTTCCGGCACGTCGATGTAGATCTGCCCTTTCACTTCTTCGAGCGCACGAGCCATCAGGGCCCGCGCCTGACCCACTCGCTCGACCACCATCGGTCCCAATTGACGTGCGGCACGACCGCCCCGTCCCAACAGGAATCCCCGCAATATTCTTTCCTCATCTCGCAGCACCCAAGCCGACATCGCGCAGCGTTTCCAAAATGCTTTCACCAATGCCGGCCGATCCGCGCCCAGCACTTGCTGATCCAATTGCTCCACTTCCGGTAAATCCGATTCTTCCATGTGTCGCACCGACCATCCCTTTTCCTGTAATTCGCTTCGTTGATTTCTAGCGACCTCTCGTTCCCGCTTCAGACGGATAAAACGCTGTTCCCCCGCAAATCCCATTTTCTCATAAACTCTCGCCCCTTGGTCCGTCGCATCCAACAGCGGAATCTGTCCCCGCGATTGAGTATCCCTCAAACACTGGTTGAGCATCTGGCCTGCCAATCCTTGCCTCCGGCAGTCCTCGGTGACTAAGACCATATTGATCCAGGCAAATTTCTCCCCCATGGGCCAGGCCCCCGTCGTCGCCACCAACCCTCTTCCCGGCAATGCAATCCCGTAGCCGTAACCGTGCTCAATCAGAATCCGCCAGTCCCCTTCGTTCTGATTCCATCCCGCCTCCTTCGATAATTCCACGCATCTCGCCAGATCATCGAGCCCCAGCGTCCTCACATTTCGTTTCTCTTTAGTCACGATTGATCAACGGGTAAAAGGCACGTGACAGAACATAGTGCTAGCGTTCAGCCACCGTATTCCGCGTTGCAAACAAATACCCCAAGACAAACGCTTGGCCTGCCTCCCATGCCCACACGCCGGAATAATCCCACCTCTCGGGAGCATCTGCTCCAGACTGCCATCACTCTATTCTCCGCCGGCGGATTTGATGGCGCCTCCGTCAACGATATCGTGGAAGCTGCGGGGGTAAGCAAGCGGATGGTTTACCACTACTTTAAAAGCAAAGCCCTCCTCTACCAAGAGGCGCTGTTTTATGCCTTCAGCGAACTCTCCAAAGCAGAAAAGCTGGCCGTCGCTGAGGCCGCCTCACTGGAAGATGCCGTCAATAAACTTATCCGAGTCTACTTCGATTTTCCCCGCGAGCACCCCCAGTTCTCTCGCCTCCTTCGCTGGGAGAATCTCAACGAAGGCAAGGGCATCAAGGATTCGCATTTTCCTCTTTCTAAAGATCACGTGACGAAGTTCCTCCGTGCCGCGATCAAGCGCGAAGCCGGTGGTCCCCACTGGCACCAGCACCTCGACGCGAAACAACTCCTCATCTCGATCATCGGGATCTGCCAAGTCTACGTCTCCCATCGCTACACCCTCTCTCAAGGACTCCATTTTGACCTGGGATCCCCCGCCGCCATCAAACGTGGCATCGCCAACGCCGAGCACTATATCCTCGCCGGCATGCGCCCTTGATAATCTTTCCTTGTCCACCCCCATTCCCGCTCTGCAGGAAGACGGCCAATCATGATCGCCCCCTCCCCCTCAAAGGGATATAAGGCATAAAACCCCCATCGATTCGCGCATCCAAACTGTGGGTCGGGCTTTACGCCCGACATCCCCCGAGCCCCCAGTCCCGCTAGATCCCCCCCGCCATAACGACGGCGGCTCACCACCACTTCCGCTCTTCCGCCACCCCCAGCGCTTCATCCAGTGGCGGCAAATACGGGTGCCACTTCCTCCCCCACTCCAAACTCAGCGGCCCAGCATAACCGTCTGCCTCCAATCGCGCCCGGAGCGCCGCCATCGGAAAATCACCCGAGCCCGGCAACGTATGCGTAAACGCCCGTCCTTCCGCGCCGCCAACCACTCCGTCCTTCACATGGATATGGCTCACTAACTGACGGATTCCCTGCCACGTTTCAACCGGCGACTCCCCGCCCTTGCTCCAGGTGTGAAAAGCATCCCACAAGATCGTCATCGGCTCATCCGCCCGCGCATTGAAGCGGTTCACCGCCTCCGCCGTGATTAAGGTATCGTGCGTCTCGATCATCAGACCACAGCCCCAGCCGTTCTGCTGGCGTTGCTCCTGCCACCAGTTCCAACGCCGCAGCCCCAGCTCGATCTCCGTATCACTGAGCGTCTCACCTCCATCGAATACGCGGATAGGGATTCCGCCCAGCGCCTCTGCCCAGGGAGCAAGCGCCAGTAGCTCCGTCTCACCTTCACGGTCATCGGCCATCAACCGGCAGGACGCATCGAACCCTACGACCGCAATTCCAGACGTTAACACCACTTCCGCCAATCGCTTCGGCGTCCCGAAGTTTCGCGTAAAATACTCCTCCAGATCGATGGTTCCTCCCAGTGCCCTGAGCTCCACCGCCGCGATCCCGTGCGAGGCCGCTAATGCCAGCACTTCACTCAACTCCAGCTCCTCACAGCCCAGACTCGAAAACACACGCCTCATCCGAACTCCACCTTGATTTCCGGCACCTCTGCCTGATCCTCGATCCAGCAGGTCGCCGCTTTCCCACGATGGCGGAGCGAAACTTTGATCCGTGATTCATCAGACTCGAAACTTACTTCCGGCGAAGCATCACTCGCGCGCCCCAGCCCCACCACCGAAACTAACGTTGTGGCCATGGTCGGTTTCATTTTCACCGTCACGAACGGATTCTTCACCGCCCGCTCTTCCGGAATCGGCAGCAACGCCGTTTCCACCTCGATCGCATCGCGGGAGAATACCCGCCCTTCCGCCTTCGCTCCCGGCCGTTTAATGGTGAATCCTGAATCACTCGCCGCCAACTCACAGGCCCCGTCAAAATTATCACCGAAGAACCGAGCCTCGACTTCCGCCGGCGTATTCCACCGCGACACGCAATCCACCACCACGACCACCGGAATATCAAACAGCACCACCGTAGCGCGGATCACCTTGCGGGTGTGGTAATCCTCGATCCGGTAGGCCTGCGTCGCGTCGCTCACCCAATACGAATAACCGGTCCCACTGCCCTTGGACCTCAACCGCGCCTGCGCTATTGTCGCGTTGGTGCCCTCAACTCCGTTGTTGTGATAGTGGCCCTTCCCTCCGACCAACACCGCACTGTGGCCCGCCGTCTCCCGCAGGATCCAGGCAGGATCACGAAACCAATACGGCGGCCGGAGCGGATCAACGATCAACTGCTCCCCGAAGCATTTCACAATGAGACTATTGCGGTCCGCGTGTTCGTGGTTGTAGCCGTTGCCACTGCGTAAACTCACCACCAAGTCATCCGCCGTAAAACCGGTGCGAGCCACGATCCAATCCAGTTCCGGATACCAGGTCTGCGCGCCGGCGGTCGGAGCGGTCTCCGCCACCGAATCATCACAGAAAATCAGGGCCCAGATGTCGTGGGACGCGCCCAAATTCTTCGCGAACCATTGCGACGGACCATCCCGAAATTCCCGCGCCACCCAATACGGAACCGCCGTGCGGGTTTCCGGTCTTCCGTTGGGATGCTCAGGCTGACCGGGATCCCGCCGCTGACCATTGTCGCCGATGTTCACGACTTCATGCGGGTTCTCCGCGGTCGCCATCGTCATGTTTTGCATAAACCGAATGTGCCCGACCCAATCGACCTCCACCTCCAGTTGCCGCAGTCCACTCTTCCGCAGCGCCTCCACTCCCACCAAAATACTCTCCGACGTGTAGTTCGCGTAGTGGATGCCTTCGCCGTAAGACCCATCCGGCAGGTAGATGCGTTCAAACGCTTTTAGACCGTGCACCGCCATCTCTAGCCACCGTTCGACGTGACTGCGCGGCCCCCCATACAGCGCGACCACTGCCGCTCCCACCGCCAAACCACCCGCCGGCGCCGCTCGCAAATTCGTATCCTGGGTGATCTCCGCCCGTCGCCCCAAATCCGTGGGAAAGAACTTTCGCTCGGCGTAAACATCACTGTCTGGGTTAAAATCCCACCCCAAGTTCTTCCGCGGATTCCGAATGCTATCCAACCCTCGAAAACACGGTTCACATCCTCGCTCCCCGATCGCGTCCAACCACTCCCTGCGCTCCACATCGGATACCCTGTCACCCAACCAATCGATCGCGCACGCCATCGAGATCGTGCTGCTCGGAGCCCGTTGCACTCCGACCACCTCGCGATGCTCATCGGCGAAGAAATCCCACCGCGGAAACCGCCGGAGCGTGCGAGCACACTCGATCGCCAAATCCGCCGCATCCTCGTCACCTGTCATCAAATACAACCACGCCATTTCCTCCGCGCCTTGGCCAACTCGCATCAGGTTTGTTAGCTGATTATTGAAGTTGATGTCGCCCCGCAAAAACGCGCGTTCCGCTTCCCGATCCCGACCAATCAATTCGTGCCGCAGCGATGCGAATCGTTCATCCTCTGCAAACAATTTTCTTAGCCGCGGCAAATCTCCCACCCCAAAGAACAGCCGTGGCCCCGGGCCGCTCCGTAGGCCCGTCGCCCCTGCGGTGACCGCAATCATTGCAGCGCCGCTCAATAACTTGATGAGACCCCGACGGGTTGTTTCCTTAGCCATATTCCTTGTTGCCTAGCGATTACCCCACCTCCACCTCAAAGGTCGGCACCATCTCCGCATCGTTGATGCGACAAACCGCCCGCTGCCCTCCTCGCGTCAGCGTAACTTCGATCACATCTCCACGCGTCGCGAAATCCACCTCGACCGAGCGATCACCATGCCGTCCGAGCCCAATCGCCGACACCAGCGTCGTCGCCATCGTGGGTTCCGTCTTCGCCACCGCGAAGGGATGCTGCACCGCGCGTTCCGACGGAATCGGTAAGTGCTCGCTGCTCACCGCGAAGGCTTCTCGGGAAAACACCTTCCCCTCGGCCCAAGCCCCCGGTCGCTTGATCTTAAAAGTATCTCCCGATGCCGTCACCTCGGCTTTATCTCCCCAGTTATCCCCAAAGAAACGCGCCTCCACCGTCGACGCCTGTTTCCACTTGGCCACCCGATCAACCACGATCACCGCCGGCAGATCGAAACACACCACCGTCGCTCGCACGACGCTCCGAATCTCGTAGTTCGCGATCCGGTAGGCCTGCGTCGCATCACTCACCCAATACGAATACCCTCGCCCCGCGCCTTTCTTCAGAATCCGGGCCTGCGCGATAGTCGAATTCGTGCCTTCCACGCCGTTGTTGTAAAGATGACCTTGCCCATCAACCAGCACCGCACTGTGCCCCGCCGTTTCGCGCAGTAACCATGACGGATCGCGAAAATCATACGGAGGCCGCATCGGATCCACAATCAAGGCCTCCCCGTAACACTTCACGATGAGACTGTTTCGATCCGCGTGCTCGTGATTGTAACCCACCCCGCTCCGCAAACAAACCAGCAAATCATCCGCCTGGTAACCCGTTCGCGCGACGATCCAATCCACGTCGGGATACCACGTCTTGGTTTGCCGTTCAGGTGCCACCGCCTTCACCGTATCGTCCCGAAACGCCAGCGACCAAATACTCTCCCATCCCCCCAAGTTCTCTCCAAACCACTGCGCGCGTTCATCCCGATATTTTTGGGCCACCCAATACGGCAGCGCCGTGCGCATCTCCGGCCGCCCTTCCCTATGGTTGTCGTGCATCGTGTGCCGGTAGCGTCCATTGTCGCTGATGTTCACGACTTCATACGGGTTCTCCGCCGTCGGCATCGCGAGATTCAACATGAAGTCCACGTTGCCCGGCCAGTTGATCTCCAACTCCAACGCCAGCACCCCACTCGTGTTCAGCGCGATCAATCCCATCATAATGCTCGCCGAGGTGTAATTTCCGTAATTAACCCCTTCCCCGTATCCACCATCCGGCAAATAGATCTCTTCGAGCGCCTTGAAATGCGAAACCGTCATTTCTAACCAACGTTCCAGCGGCGAAGTGTCATCTCCGTACAACCCGATCGCCGCCGCCCCAATCGCCATCGCTCCCGAGGGCGCCGCGCGCAAATTCGTCGTTTGCGTAATCTCTGGCCGCCGCGACATCTCATTGGGAAACTCCGAACGACTCTTGCCGATTATCGTGTCTTCATTGAACGTCCATCCTATCGTCTCTCGCGGATAACGCACATTGTGCATCCCCGTGTAACAGGGTTCGCAGCCCCGCGCCGCCATTGTCTTCAACCACAATTGTCTTTCTTCATTGGACACCTTATCGCCCAACCAATCTACCACACACGATACCGTGATGGTCGTGCTTGGTGCCCGCTGCACGCCCACCACTTTTTCACCCCCTTCGAGGAAAAAGTCCCACACCGGAAACTTCATAATCGTGCGGACCGCCTCGATCGCGAGCTCAGCCGCATCATCATCCTGCTCCATCAGGTAAACAAACGCCATCTCCTGCGCCCCCTCCCCCGCGGTGCTGATATCGTGCAGTGGATCGTTATACTTGATCTCCTCGCGCAGGAACTTTCTCACTCCTGCCCGATCCCGACTCATCATTCCCTCGCGCAGCGAAGCAAACCGCGGATCCTTCGACCAACGCTTCCGCATCGCCGGTAATTGCGCCGCCGTAAAAAAGAGCTTCGGCCCCGGACCGGAACGAATCGCTTTACCCCACCAGGGTGAGCTTTGCGCCACCAGCGCACTCCCCGCCGCTGCGACCAGGGGCGTCGCCCCCATCATTTTTAGAATCGAACGACGTGAGTAAAATTGCGGCATGATTGAGGGTAGTTTTAAGCCTGCTCGAGGCAGAGGAGTTCAGTGGGGGAATTCACTCCGAATTTCGCATCGGGTTAAGCAAACTAAGAATGACGCTTCTCTAAATTTCGCAAGAGTAACCCATCGGTTACTTTACCGCCCTCCGCCCACCCGACCTCCGCAGCCATTTGGCTCCTAGTGAAGCTTGGCGTTCGACAGGTCTCGTTACCTCGCCCGTTCGGCATCGGCGGCCACTTCGCTCGAAAAGCTCTGCCCAAAGCCCAAATGTGGGTCGGGCTTTACGCCCGACATCCCCAGCCCAGCCAGTCTCGCCACAGTCCTGCCCTGCGGCACGACCGTGAATCACCACCAACTTCCCCCGCCTTCCTCCAGCCTGCCACCAAACAATTTCCTATCAGCCGTGGAGATTAAATGCTTACGCGGTTATCTGGAGTACTGCGCGAGATACCGGGCACCGTCGGTCAACTCACCCGCGGTGCGTCACGCCAACGCCGTGATCTTTGGCGCTTCGCCCACTCCTACTCGGCCCAACCAAGGCTGGAAAACGCGCGCTGGGCCGCGGTCCCTCCAAAACTCAGATCATTGCCTCGATTTTCGGCCGATCCCCTTCGTCATGAATCCGCACCCAGGCTCTGCGACCCATCCCACCGATCGACACTTCAATCGCGTCGCCAACCGTCTTGATCTCGATGGGCATCGCCGATTCGCCGGTCCGACCCAGCCCGATGGCGGAAACCATCGTCGTGGCCATACTCTTCTCGGTCGACCGTTGGACCACAAAAGGATGCTGCACCGCGCGTTCTTCCGGGATCGGTAACTGCTCGACTCCCAATGAAAACGGATGCCGGCAAAACACCTTGCCGGTCGCAAAGGCTTCCGGACGGCGAATGGTAAAGGTATCGCCGCTGGTAGTCAGCGTGGCCTGCGCATCCCAATTGTAGCCGAAGTAGCGGGCTTCGAACAACGAGTCCTCGCGCCATTTGGTAAACCGATCCACCACCACCACGGCCGGTAGATCGTAGAAGACCACGATGGAGCGCACCACCGCGCGCGTATTGTAATTCCTGACCCGATAAGCCTGGGTCGCATCACTGGTCCACCAATCGAAACCCGGCCCCGTCCCGCGATCACTGATCCGAGCCTGGCAGATGGTTTTGTTCGTGCCTTCGACCCCGTTGTTATAGAGATGGCCTTCGCCATCCACCAGCACCGCACTGTGTCCGGCGGATTCCCGCATCATCCAAGCGGGGTCGTGGAAATTATAGGGGGGACGAATCGGATCGGCGATCAGTTGCTCGCCAAATGCTTTCACGATGAGGCTATTGCGGTCGCCGTGCTCATGATTGTAGCCGACTCCACTTCGCAGGCTCACCACCAGATCATCCGCCGCATATCCAGTCCGCGCTACAATCCAATCGAGATCAGGATACCAGGTCTTAGCCTCCGCTTTCGGCGCGATGGGTTTGACCGAATCATCGAAGTAAATAAACGACCAGATCGTCTCATGCGCGCCGAGGTTTTCCCCAAACCACTGCGCCCGGCCGTCACCAAATTTCCGTGCGACCCAATACGGCACCGCCGTGCGCATTTCGAAACCCCCTGTCTGGTGGTCGTTCTGCAACATGTCACGAGGGCGACCGTTATCGCCGATGTTGACCACTTCATAGGGATTCTCATTGGTGGCCATTGAGAGCTGCAGGGACGAGTCCACGTGCCCCACCCAATCGATGTCCAACTCCAGCGGTAATACGCCGCTCGCGTTGAGCGCCTGCACCCCCATCAAAATACTGCGCGAAGTATAATCGGCGTAATGCACGCCTTCACCATAACCGCCATCCGGTAGATAAATTTGCTCGAACGCCTTCAGATGCGAGACCGCCATCTCCAACCACCGATCAATCGACGAATGATCCTCCCCGTAGAGCGCGATCACCGAGAGGCCCACCGCCAACGCCCCGGCCGGTTTAGCCCGTAAATTGGTGTCCTGCGTAATCTCCGGACGACGCCAGCTGTCGTTGGGAAACTTCAGCCGCTCCGCCCCCACGGGCGTGTCGGGATTCACGTCCCACCCCCGATACTCACGCGGATACCTCACGTTGTGCAGACCGGTAAAACACGGTTCACACCCCTTCTCCGCAAGATGCTTGAGCCACCCGCGGCGCTCGTCGGCCGACACGCGATCACCGAGATAATCGATCACCGCCGACACCCCCATGGTCGTGCTCGAGGCCCGTTGCACCGCGACCACTTTCTCGCCTCCCTCCAGAAAGAAATCCCACACCGGAAACTTCATGATCGTCTGGGTGCATTCGATCGCGAGCTCAGCCGCGTCCTCATCTCCGGTCATGAGATAAATCCATGCCATATATTCCGCCCGTTCACCGGTCCGGACGATATCGCGCAACGGATCGTTGAGGTTAATCTCCTCCCGAATAAACCGGCGCTCTGCCTCCCGATCGATGCCCATCAGGCTTTCGCGGATGCCTTTGAACCGAGGATGATTCGCCCACCGCTCCCGCATCGCGGGCAACTCCTGGGCGGTGAAAAACAACTTCGGCCCTTCCCCTTGACGCATCCCCTGGCCCCACCACTGCCCCGTCGCCGCGATGGCGCTACCCGCTACGGCCACCATCGGCGTAGCCCCAAACAGTTTCAGAATATCACGACGGGAGTAAAAATTAGGCATGGCAGGCGGACGACGACAGTCGATTTAAGGGATGAAATTTCAGAGCAAAAACTGCTTCGATCTTTGGCCGTAAGCAGTGCCAAATAGGAATGCCGTTTCTCTCGATTGCGCAACAGTAACCCATCGGTTACTTTGCCCTCGCCGGTCCTTGTTTCCGGCTCCACGTTGCACCCTCCCACCATGTCCGATCCCTCCACTTCCCCCATCGTTGACGAACCCTTTCCCCTTCCCCGTCGTTGGGGCGATGCCGAGGTCGCTCGCCTCACCGCCGCGATGCAGCAACAGTCTCTGTTCTACTGGAAGGGACCGCAGACCGCCGCGCTCTACGACGCCTTCCGATCGATTTACCCGCTCAAGACGATCTTCCCCTGTTCTTCGGGCACGGCCTCGGTTCACTTGGCGGTCGCCGCGTTGAAGTTTAAACCCGGCGAAGAAATCATTGTGCCCGCCATCACCGATATGGGTTCGGTGCTGGGTATGCTCCACCAACTCCTCGTTCCCGTGTTCGTCGATATCGAACCCCGCACCTACAATATTTCGCCCGCAGCAATCCGGGCGGCGATCACGCCCAAAACCCGCGCCATCCTCGCCGTCCACCTGTGCGGCAATCCGTGTGACATGGACGCCGTCATGAGCATTGCCGAGGAACACCACCTGGTCGTGATCGAGGACTGTGCACAGGCTTGGGGCACGCGCCGCGGCGACGATTATGTGGGGTTGCGCGGTGACCTCGGCTGCTGGTCTTTTAACGACTACAAACATCTTTCCTGTGGTGATGGTGGCGTCGTGGGGACCAATCGCGAAGACCTCGGTGAACACCTCGCCAAGTGGGGTGACAAATGCTACAATCGCGTCACCGGCATCCGCAATCCCGACGAACTCGCCTACAACTACCGGATAAGTGAACCGCTCTCCGCGATCTGCACCGCGCAGCTCGAAAAGCACGATGCCATCGTCGCCCCCCGCACCGCTCTGGGCCTGCGGCTGACCGCCGGCCTCCGGACGGCGCCGGGAGTCCTACCGCCCATGATCCGGGCCGCAGATACCCCGACGTTCTACAACTACATCTTCCGCCTCGATCTCGCCCAGCTGACCAGCACCCAAGATGAATTCATCGCCGCCCTGGTCGCCGAGGGCGTCAACGCCAACAGTTACCTGCCCGATCCCGTCTACCGCTACGACCTGTTTCAAAATCATAACTTCTTTGCCGATACCTGGCCCGTGCGTGATTTCGGTCTCACCACCATGGACTACACCCAGGTTTGCTGCCCCGAGTCCGAAAAATTCCTTCACGACTGCGTCCAACTGCCGTTCAACGAAGCCATGACACCGGCCTACATCGACAAGGTCGCCCTCGCCATCCGCACCGTCGCCCAACGCTTTACCCGATGAATCCGTCCCTTTCTCTCTCCCGCCGCGACATGATGAAATTTCTCGCCGCGAGCCCGTTACTCCTGGCCGTGAACCCAGCGCATGCGCTGGAAGCCTTCACCCCGACCGTCGCCATGCCCGATGTGTCGCTGCAGACCATTGGCCTACCCGCCGACACCCAAATCCCCGTCGCCAGTAACCACGAATACTGGAAGCTCTATCCCACCGCCGAAACCCTCTCAATCGAGAGTATCGAGCGTTTGTCGAGCGGAGTCGGACTTCGCTTCACCCTGGCCTCGACAGACTTCGCACTCAGCGAACTCGCCGTGGTCGCCGAAGGTGATGCGAAGGTCACCACCGAAGGTCGCTCCTTCACCATTCGGTTCACCAAAGAGGTCAGCTTGGTTGCGCAAAAGCAGCGCGTGGACCTGCACGGCCTGACGGCCAACGGCCAAAAATCTCCCCCCTATTTCCTCAACCTGCAATACAACTCCAACGCGCAAGACGCCGCCGCCGGTCGCACCATGTTCGCCCGCATCGGCGTGCGGGATACGAACCTCCAGCTCGCCTACTCCTTCGTCGACGATTGGATCATGGATAATCCCACGGCAGCGGACCGCAAATACGCCCGTGAAAGCTGGGGCAGTCTCATCGCCGCCAACGCTTCGCCTTACCAGCAAGCCCGGGCCATCACGCGCCGATTGATTGAGGAATTCGAACCGCGTCGCGGCACCCCCTCCGACGCCATGGACGGCCTGCATCCCTTCCGCCAATACGAACGTCTCTTGGCCGAACAGGACCTTTGCTGGTGCGCCAACATGGTCGAGATCATGAGTCTCGCCCTCAACTCCTTGGATCTCCCCTGCCGCCTGGTGCGGATGAGAAACACCTATTTCAACGCCACCCCGAGGCAGCCCGGCCAAGACTTTGAACTCATGTTGGCCGGAGGACACACCATCGCCGAAATCTACGATAAGACCCTCGGCCAGTGGATTTACATGGATCCGAATCAACGCCAGCTCGGCATCCGTGACGCCGCCGGCGAATACCTGAATTTCTTCGGAATCCACCTGCAGGTCAACCAACCCCACCGCTCCGCGGGTCTCACCCTCGACGCCTACGACCCCATCACCCAAACGGAGTCAGTCGAAACCTTCGCCGAGAGCAAAATCCACGACAACCTAGCCCACTTCGCCCGCCGCGAACAACGCTTCTACTACTTCAAACGCGGATAAGTAAGCACCTGCCTCACCGCCCCCAACCCCGTGTAGGGGCGAGGCTTGCCCACGCCCGCACCTGCCTCACCGCACCCAACCCCACGCCCGCACCTGCCTCACCGCCCCAACCCCGGGTAGGGGCGAGGCTTGCCCACGCCCGCCACCTGCCTCACCGCCCCCAACCCCGGGTAGGGGCGAGGCTTGCCCACGCCCGCACCTGCCTCACCGCCCCCAACCCCGGGTAG
>Ga0105055_10008367_pt1 | contig 13476 bp, 9 predicted proteins | sample BON03_FD_78090 | JGI IMG/M metagenome (GOLD analysis project Ga0105055, IMG submission 78090) | Freshwater microbial communities from Lake Bonney liftoff mats and glacier meltwater in Antarctica - BON-03 | ecosystem: Environmental > Aquatic > Freshwater > Ice > Glacier meltwater | place: Lake...
ATGGCACTACATTTTGATTTTCAAAAAGCGAGTTCCTTTACTTTTAACGAAACACGGACCTCGTTGGCCAAAAAAAAGTGGTTTTTCGGCGATTTTGGACCCCGGAATGTTAAACATGGGTTAAGAGTGGAGGAAAGTGCGCCACTTGGTCTTGGCTTGATCATTTCAAAAAACGATCCTACCCCGGACAATTTTGATTTTCAGTGGTCTAGTCGCAGCGGTAAAGTCTACGATCTGCTGAGCAGCACTGATCTTTCGGTTCCAGTAGAAAATTGGATGATCTGGGACGGTCGGTCGAACATCCCTTCAGGTGGCGACATGACTCAGATTGAGGCAGTCGCCTCGGAAGGTCCTCAGCGCTTCTTCATGGTGATCGAGAAATCGCCCCCCCCAAACTAGCAGTCCGAGCGGTGGCGGTGGAAGTTTTTCAAACGAAACCGGCTCGCATGTGCCATCCGGCCAGCGGTGGCTGCCGCCGATTCCAATATCGGTAGCGGTGAGGGCGCCGGACGTCATGCCACCAACGTGTCGGTTGGTGGAAACCGAGACCGCCTTGCTCTCCATACGGGCAGCCTCGATGGCCGCAGTGACTCCCGCTGGAGTGCCGCCATCAACGGCGACGTCGTATTCCGGCGACGCCGGGACTCTTTCTTCCATGGGCCTTGGTGAAAGCAACTCTACTGACAAACTGAGCTTCGACCGGGGGAGTATCAGCTGTGATGACAGTGACCACCCGGCTTTTGGGAGTTTGCTTCTTGTTCGCAGTGACATCGCCCACCGAGAGATAGTTTTTCGTTGCGTTACTTCCGGGGTAGTTGGCAACACGAAACGGGCCGCCAGATCATCCAGGATCAGAAACGATAGATGATCAAGCGCTCTTGATCCATTCTTCAAGGTTGTTCCGTTTGATTTCGTAGTCTGGTCCTTCGAGCGGCTGGGCGACCCCATGCTCGCCAGGCCAATGTCGGAACTCCGTCTTGCCGAGGCCAGCCAACTTGCAAGCCGCTGCACCTACCATCTGTCTCAAAAGACATCCGCTGCGAAAAAGATCCTTGCCTACCCGGTCCGGAAGACTATGCTCTCGGCAATGGGTGATTTTCAACAACGGAGGAACCAACCTCTGAGGTCAACGGGGTGAATCAACGGGGCGAAGGAGGCTACCGGCCACTTCGACAAGTCTGGGGATGACTGCGCCGACGACCTCGCGATCATTCGATGTTTCTGATTATGACAGGTAATAAACTCACGAAGAAGGAACGGGAACGGCGCCAAGCCGCCAATGCCCGTCGGCTGGAACTCCAGCGGGACCGGAGGCGCAGAGGCATCTGCGGCTGCGGCAACTCGACGTCGTCGAACCCCCGCACTGGTAAGCGCTACGCTTGCTGTGACAAGTGCCGGGAGTTCGCCCGCCGGAGCTACCAAGGCAAGCGCCCGGTGGTATTGAAAGAGGCCAAGCTCGACTTGCGTCTCAAAAACCTCACCGGTGTTCGCCGCCGCTTGGAGCGTGACGGCATGGGCCGCGAGGCCTGGTGGTGGTTCGCTACTGCCAACTTCGGAGGCAAGCCGCGCACCCGTCGCTGGGCGGTCACGGCTCACGGTGACCGCGAAGCCCGCCGGCTGGCCATCGCCCAGCGCGAGGAATGGGAACGGTAGCCCGCCGCTCCTCGCACGCCACCCGGCACATCTGGCGGATGGCTTTGAATGCCCCAGCCGCTTTGGTGGCAGGTCATTCGCGGAGCACATCCCGCATGGCACGTGCGCAGTATCAAGATTTGCCAGACAAATCGCACACTTTTTGACAGGGGGGCGGTGACGCCACTCCGACTTAGGGCGCGAAGACCCACCTGCTCCACTGGAACCCGAAACCTCGGGGAGTGCGAAACTGGGGGAACTCAGAAATGCGCCCAAAATCCCCCTCTTGTCGTTCTTAGTCCCTTGTCCCGTGATGGATTTTTTCTGTCTTCCCGGGAACTTGTGTTGCGGGAACTTGTGTTGGGGCTTTTGGGAAAGAGTGACTGAAAGGCGGGAGCAGGGGGAATTTCCTCTTCCGGCAGGGTCAGGTTTGTGGGAGCCACGGCGGGTGGGTTCTCGGAAAATGCTGCAGTGAGACACCTGACCACCGCCAAGCCGATTCGGCCCGAAGGTGATTGAGCGGGAACTGCCTCCAATGAGGCGCCGATAATCTTCCTGTCACCAAAATACTTGGTCTAGTTGAGAGTGACCCGCATTCTGAGAAACTGTGGGTTGCCGTCCTTCGGTAAAATTGATCGGTAGACCAACGTCGTGGTCCCGTCCAAGTTGTCAGTCTCGTCAACGAGCGCAATCGTATCATTTGCCGCCCCCCAAACGTCGAGATCCGAAGATTGCTCGAGGGTGAAGGTAACGTCTTGGGCTAGAGGATTTCGGCGAAACGAGAATGTCAGGAATTCGCTGAGTTTCAATTGGGTGTCGGGGGGGTCGGGAATGGTTGGATTGGTGCCCATGGCATACTCGATCAGGGCGACGCGCCCGTCGGAGTCGTGGTCCGATTCGGGTTCGGGGTTGCCGAAATTACTCGCCCAGGTGATGAACCTTAAGTTATCGCTCGTGCCAGGTGTGCCGCCGGGGGCTGAGCTGAGTTTCCAGTTCGCCGCAAGGGCGTGGTCTGGATTGGTTTCAGGAGCCACCAGCACCAGGCTGAAGCCTCCGTCACCCGCCGCAACCGGCCACGGTGCCTTGTTGTCGTAGGCGAAGTCCCGCAAGCTGTCCCCTCCAAACGCTGTGATGAAAAGCCGCTCGCCTTCGTTCTTCAGTTTCGTGCCATCTTGAAATTCGCCGATGATGCGATCAGAGAGTGCGGTTCCGTAGCGAAATTCAAATGCGGCCCGATTTTTAACGAGCAGCGCGCGTGCGCCTGGCTGGAGCAGGTTGATCAGGCTGTTGTTGAAGTCAAACTCGACACCGTCGGAAAAGTGCATCCCGATGAGCGCAAGCGGAGTGTCGCTGATGTTTAAAAACTCAAGATACTCAAACTCTTCCCGGTTATCGAACCCCGCAGTGATCTCTTCCTCATTGGGAAGAGACGGGCGAAACATGATCTCGGAGATCACGAGGTTCGAGCTGTCAGCCAGGTCGTCCGATATGATGAGTGCGATTTGCCCGGGGGCACTCCACTGTGAGCCGTCGAACGTGCGGGCCGTGATGACTTGCGTGCTATCCACGGTCGCGGGCGTGGGGGAGACGTTGTGATTTACCGAAAGCACTGAGCGCAATAAAAAATCAGCTCCAATTGCGAAGTTGTTCATGCCATGGAGGGCGATGACATTTGCCCCGTCGCGCATCTGATCTTTGAACGGCGTGAGATCGATCACGATCGGAGCGGTCAAAACAGCAGTGTCGCCTCCCGGAAAACCTTGTCCTCCATCAGTCGTGCTGTTCCATAGGAGAGGCGAGGGCTTGAGCAGAGAGCCGACTTCCGTGCCATTGAGATAGGCGACAAAGCCATCGTCGGCCCAAACCGTTAAGGTGAGCGAATTGAGATTTTCAGTGTTGTTAAAATCAAACGGGAGGCGGAGGTAGCAGCTGGCATTTACCGACTTCATCTCCTGTTGGATATTCGTCGAGATGAGTTCTGAGATTCCTCCGAAAGATTCGAAGCCCAAACCGTTGCTTGCCGTTTTCCAGGTCGAGTCGTCGAAAACATCGGGAGCTTCGGTCCAGGTCAGGCCGAGAGAACCGTCCGAGGGGACGAGATAGCGGCCGACGGCATCGACATCGATCAATCTCTCCTCCACCGGGCCACCAAGGAAGGGGATTGTTTCTGCGGACGGCAAGCCGCCGGGTGCTCGTGGATCTGATCCATCTATGGTGTAAAAAACCTGGCCATCAGGGGAGTTCATCACCAATTGAAATCCTTGCGCAATCACCCCACCGGGAGTGTTGAATACCGGGGGCTTGAGGTATTGCGAGTCGAGCCATTCGGTCCGCGCCACCAACCAGTTTTTCATATGCGAAATCTCCGCTTCCCAGCCGCTCAGGCCCGGATCGGCAAAGTTGCCACCATTCGGGGGATATTGCGTCCAGCGCTCAAAATTACGCGCTTGGGATTCCCGGATCTCGCCCGCCATCGAATCAATAATGGTATGCAGGTTTTCGATCGAAAACTCACCTTTGCGCAACTCAAACCATCGGTCGGTATGGCGTTGACGAATATCCGGATAGTTCGCCTGGGTCGGATCCGCTGTTGGGCCCAGGAGATTTCCATACCAGGGGAAACGTGCGTCGTACCACGTCTTACTCGAAACGGTGCCGACCGCATTGACAACGCCCTCCCAGGCGCGCGGATTGTTGTCGCGCACGTCCTCGCAGCCGAGAGCGCGGTCGTAGTCCCACACCGGCCCGCAGACGATCTTGCCGCTCCGATCTTTGTGAAAAAATGCGCTGTGGCGCCCCCAGTCGATATTCATCACCATGATATTCAGCCAATGGTGATCGATCCACGAATCAACATCGAGATAATCGGAAAAATGCAATCCGGTCGTGCGGTTGACCCCTTCCGGATCGTTGAGAAGTGCCCCGTCGACTTCGTTGAGATGACCGGTGAGCCATGACATCTGGTTTGCCGAGATCTCCCCGCCATCGGGATCGACAAGGGTAATCTGCCCCATTCCTCTGACGTTGATCGTGGGTTCGCCGGGATCTGGACGATCGTTTTTGAAAATGTAACCACCGGTAATCTCCGACTCGGTATTCTCCCAAGGCTTGAGGCGGGTGATATCAACACGGTTGGGATCCATCTCAATTTTCTCAATGAGCGAATAAACTCCGAAATAGTCATTATCGGTAATCTCGGCACCTTGGGTGTCGGCAAACACTTCGACAAATTTGGTGCGCGGGGCATAGCGGTCGATCTGTCGGCTGACCTCATAGACGAAGGGATTGCGCATGAGCGCCAGATCCCATTCATAGCGGGCATTCAGGATCCAATCCGCCTCTACCGGCATCCCCAAAGGTTCGATATTGCGATCCTCGTCATCGCCGTCGCGCCAGGTTTCGACTGACAACGACCACTTCGGCCATCCCCCCGAACTTGAGCCGCGCCGCCGCACTCCGGCCCGTGTTGTGAGTGCAGGGCTCTGCGTCAGGACTGTTCGCCCGGTTTGCGGATCGGGTTCAAAAAAGAACATGAAAGCGGTCTTCCGCGTCGTGGATTCCGTTCCCGGAGGCGGTCCCGTGCCGAGCGTCGAAAGAACAACCACCGGAAGATTAGAGGAAAAGGCCGGAACGCCCTCGGACATCTTCAGGAACGTTTCTGTTCTCACCCCGCCATCGAGGGAGTCGCTCTTAAACGCTTGCGCACGGATCTGAGTGCTTTCCGTGATCTCGATCGGCCCGGTGTAGATGGGAGACGGATTATCAAACGCATTTGTCGGCACGCTCAAGTCGGTGGTGTATCGAATCACCGAGTCGGGCGTGGCGTGGCTCAATGCGACCTGAAAGTTCACGGTGAAAAGTCCGCTGGGGATGGAAAACTCGACCTCTTCGAGCGGTCGGTTCTTGACCGTGCCATTTGGCGCACCAGGAGTGGACTCCCCAAAGTAGCCATGCTGCAAACCGCCGGAGGTGTCCTGCACCTCCGCCAGCAACTCGGCATCGATGACAAAGTCAGAGCTATCGACATTGCTGTTCATTCCCTGGATCGCGAGAACATTCTCGCCATCTATAATGGCCGCTCGATATGCACTGACATCGATCACGATGGCATTTTCGATAGTTTCGCGATCACTGCGACTAGGGCTGCTGGTCGCTGTAGAATTCCACTGCAAATTGGCCGGCTTTCGAAAGCTGCCGATTTCCACGCCATTCAGGTGAGCGACAAATCCGTCATCAATGTGCACCCTTAAATGCATCAAGATGATTTGTTGATCCCTCGCATCAAACTGAAACGGGAAGCGGAAAAAGCCACTGGCATTCACTGATTTCATCGCATCGGCAATATTCGTTGTGATGATGGGTTCCAGGGTTCCCCCCCCTGTTTCAAAGCCGAGTCCGCCGACCGCACTGGCCCATGCTGAATCATCAAATTCGGTGGGCGATTGTTTCCAGGTGTCACCGAGCGAGTCGTCGGTGGGGATGAAATATTTCGCTTGGCCGTCGCGCGCGACCAAGGTTTCCGGTGTGGTGCCTCCGGCAACTCCGGTTCCATATGAGATGCCCTCAAATTGCTCTGGATACACGGGCGTGAATTCGCTCACGGCAGTGGCACCGTCCGGCGCGATCAGTGCCAGATAGTCCCCACTGCGGTCCAAGGTGAAACTGGTGTGCAGTTCATCCGGTGCCGGAGTGGTCGGCGTTTTACCAGAGGCAAAAACTACCAAGGATGCTCCTGCCGCAATTTCCACGTCAGGAAATGCCCACCTCGTCAAATCCGTTGCGTTATTGGTTAAAAAGTAACCAGCCAGCGAAGCTGTCCCGGCACCGGAGTTACTAATCTCGATCCAATCGGACGGTGTTCCGTCCGCGTCGGGGAAGTTCGGATCGGCTACTGCCATGAACTCGGTGATCTGCAGCTCCGCAAATGTCCTCGAAGCCGTTACACCAGTAACGATCGCACAAATCAGGAGAACTTTTGAGAGACAGGATAAGAAATAGGGGCGGAAATTCATGAGCTTTGGGCTTGAATCTTCGCTGTTCAGGAGGGGGAAGGGAAGCTTCCTTTTTTTGCTCGCCGGGCCATGGCAAGACCATAAAAATCAAAATCAATGCTGGCATTGGGTCCCTACACGAGAGAATCACAAGATGTGATTTTTGAATTTTAATCTGCACTATTTCAAGTCTCCGAAGTTCCGCCGAGACGAGGTCGTTAAGTGAGGTCTGCCCCATGGCCCGGGCGATCAGTTACCGCCGCGCCGCGGAGTGGCAGGAATCAAAACACCGCGATCAACTACCGTTGCGGGTTACCATCATCGAACGACGGGTCTGCCTCCAAGGCCAATCCCAATCCCGTCAGCAACTTCGCCGCCGCCGCTGCTTTCTCCGGCCGGAACACGATCCAATCCGGCGCGATCGTTCCCGCGATCATCTCATCGAATGACACGCTGTCGCAGATCGCGCGGAAGATTTCGAGATTGGGAGCCTGGAATGCATCCAATTTCCCGACGAAACATTTTTTTGAGCGCGCCCAGTGGGTCATGGCGACCACCAGGAGCCGGGGCACGCCACCATCGGCGTGATCCTCGAGCCACTCGATCATTTGCACCACCGGGATGCCCGCACGCTGCGCGGCCTTCACTGAAGCAGGCGTCAATTTCCATCCGCTCCGCGATTTCCTGGCGAGCGCCCGCAGTCGTATCCCGGGGATGAGCGGAAGCGGATCCACAAGAAGCTCCACCTCGCCATTCTCACCCAGCGTCCAACTTGCCCCCGCCACGGCACGGTGATCGACCTGCTCAAATTTCGCCCGCGAGCGCTTGAGCGAAGCTGCCGCAGACTTCGATCCCAGCTCGCAGCCCGGCTCCAACTCTCGCATTCCCCCCACCGCATTCCCAGTCGGCCTTTTCTCGTGCAGCACGATGCAGACATCCTTGCGCAGCACCAGCGATTCGCGTTTACCCGACCACTCGGCGAGCGCCCGCTCGACCAGTTGCGGCAGTGGTTCGCGCGAATACTTCTCCAACCGCCTGCGGATTTCCTCCATCGGCAGGCCCGATTCCAGGGCTTCGTAAACGTTCTCGCGTTCGAGGCGGAAGGTCTGCACTTCACCCCTAGCCGCCGCGCCGGCACCGCGTCGCAGGAATGGCGTGATCTCCTGGAGACCGGTGAAATCCGCATCGCGGAGATAGATCACGACGTCGAAGTTCGGCTGCACGATGAGAAATTTTTCAGCCGGCGCCTGCCGTTCCTCGCGCAATTGCGGGGCCCCGAAGACGACGCGGCCGCCGGGCGTCAGGCGGAAGCAGTTGAGCTTCCCGGACACGCCGCGCTCGACCAACCCCAGGGCGTGGAAGGTCACCATCAGGGCATTCGCAATCCACATCCCTTCGCCCGACAGCCAGTAGGCGCGCTGGCGCTCCACGCCCTCTTTCTTATCCTTATCGCGCGCGCCGGGAAACTTCGGCTCCCATTCTGCCCAGGGGACGTATAAATAAGTCGGCAGCTCCTTGGTCGCGGTCCGGAGATCGAGGAGGAACGACTCCAAATCGACCCAGCCGCCGCCGCCGTGAGCGAGTCTCGAGAGACCCCACGCGAGCAGTCCCCGGCTCCGGTCGAGTGCGTCGAAGTCCATCCGGTGGGGATCATACTCGTCGTAAGCCTCGGGGACGACGCCGATCCCATCCTGCCAGAAGTGGATCTTCTTCCAAGCTTTTGCACAGTGCCAGGACAGTTGTTCGGCGGACATCTTGGAAAATACTGAAGCGTCCGGCACCGCACGCGCCCCGCCCTCTTCCGCCAATCCGAGTTCGCACAAGATCCCGAAATACAACGAATCCAGATCTGGCGGCACCATCGGATCTTCAGAGGCTGCCTCGGAAGCCTTGCCAAAACGCTTCGCCAGCCGATTGCGCAAGCCCTTGGGCATCGCGCCGCCACGCAGCGGTTTCCACCCGCCGACCGAGCAGAGAAAATCATGCACGCCCAGCAGGTCCAGCAAGACCTCGGCACCGGAGCGCGCCCCTTCCGGGCGGACTTTTTCCGGGTCCAGCGACAGCGCGGAATCCAGCGCGAGCGGCTCCGCTGGTTGCACCCGCTTTCGCAAGGCTTCCGGCAACATCACGTCGGGAATTTTGGTCGATCCCCACGATTGATGCGCGGGGATGAGCAGCAGCCGCTCCGTCAGCGACTTCGTCGGCGGATGGCTGCCCCACCTCTCGACCGGCATCTGTGCAGCAAGCCCGCGGGCGTGCATTTCGGCCGAAAGCACCTCTCCGCTCACCGAACCTCCATGCCGTGCCACCACCTCCAGGACCTGGCGGTCGGTCGACTCCAATTGATCGACAAAATCACCACCCGATTTCAGCTCCCGCGCGAGCATTTCGAGGAGCTCATCCTTGCGGGCTTTCGCGGCCTCCGCGCCCACCCACGCCATCGCCGCCTTGCGGATCTCAGCGACGTTCCAGTGTTCGTAGCCGGGGTAGAGATCCCGCCCGAGCTTCAACAAACTCCCGAGCTCCGTCGTCTTCATTCCGCCTCCCCCTCCACGATTTTCGGGGTGTGCCCGCCCGCCCGCAGCGCCTCGCCCAGCGCCTCCGCCTTGCCGGGATCGACCAGCGCCACCGTGTCCGACAACCGCCCGAGCAGGTAGCGGCGGATCTTCCCATCCATCGCCAGCTCGATCAACTGCGCGGCGTCGCCCGTTTCCAAAACGGCGGCATTGAGGTGAAGCTCATCCGCAGCGGCCTTGATGGGCGGCAGGATGGCATCCAGTCGGGCGTCTTTTTTCATGAGGTTGGGGGCGCGGGTGATTCGGAAATTTCGTAGTCGTAACCCTGTTCGCAGAGAAACATTTGCCGCTTCAGGGCAAAATCCTGCTCCACGGAATCCGCCGTGACGAGGCTGTAGAACCACGCGCAGTTGGCACCCGGCTTGGGCCTCAGGATGCGCCCGAGCCGCTGCGCCTCCTCCTGGCGGGAGCCGAAGGTGCCGGAGACCTGGATCGCGACCGCCGCGTCCGGCAGATCGATGGCGAAGTTGGCCACCTTCGACACCATGAGCAAGCGCAGTTTACCCGCGCGGAATTGGTCGAAGAGTTCATCGCGCTTGCGCTGCGCGGTCGATCCCTGAATCAGCGGTACGTCGAGTTCCGCAGCGAGCGATTTCAACTGGTCAACATACATCCCGATCACCAACACCTGCTCGTCCGGGTGGTCCGCGATGAGCGCGCGCACCACCGGCAGCTTCGCCGCGTTCTCGGAGGCAATGCGGAATTTTGCACGCTTCGGTGCCACCGCGTATTCCATGCGCTGCGAGTCATTGGCAAAGGGCACGCGCAGCTCGTGGCACTTCGCGCTCGCGATCCAGCCCTCGCGCTCCAACACCTTCCACGGGACGTCGGCTTTCTTGGGGCCGATGAGCGCGAAGACATCCTCCTCGCGCCCGTCCTCGCGCACCAAGGTCGCGGTCAGCCCGAGCCGCCGCCGCGCCTGCAGGCCGGCCGTCGCCTGGAACACCGGAGCCGGTAACAGATGGACCTCATCGTAAATGATGAGCCCCCAATTGCGCTGGTCGAAGAGCTGCATGTGCGCGAAGGGATCGCCCTTTCTTTCGCGCCAGGTCAGGATTTGATAGGTCGTCACGGTCACCGGACGCACCTGCTTTACCGAGCCGGAATACTCGCCGACCTGATCCTCTCGCAGGTCGGTCTTGTCCAAAATCTCGCCCACCCACTGGCGGGCGGCAGTGGCATTATTGGTCAGCACCAGCGTGTTGGCCCCGACCTGCGACATGCACGCCAAGGCCACCACCGTCTTGCCCCCACCACACGGCAGCACGATGATCCCCGAGCCACCCCGGTCCGACCCGCCCGCGTGAAAGCGCTCGACCGCATCCAGTTGATAGTCCCTCAGCAAAAACGGCACCCCACCCGACAGGGTCTGCGCGCGCAGACCGACCGTGAGACGTTCTCCCCCACGGTAACCTGCCAAATCCTCGCCCGGATAACCGGCCTTCACCAGCGCCTGCTTCAGCTTGCCGCGATCGTCCGGGTTGACGCGGTAGCGTCCGGGCGAGCGCTTCTCCAACATCGCGCGAATCGCCTGATCGCTCACCAGCAGTTGCTCCACCATCGCATCGTCGGTCCTTAAAATAATCCCGCCATCACTGCCATCGCCTTCCGCATCCCGCTCCAGACGCACCTTGCCATAGCGCCCGGCCCATTCCTTCACCTTATCATCCACCAGCCCCGGCACGTCATAGCGCGAAAATTGGTGCAGCACCGCCACCATCCCGGCCGCCGCCAAACCGCTCGCGCAGGCGTTCCAAACCGAGAGCGGCGTGATGCGATAGGTGTGGATGTGCTCCGGCGATTTCACGAGCTCGGCGAAGGGCGACAGCGCATCGCGCACCGCCGTGTAAGCCGGGCTGTTCACCTCGAGCAACAGCGTGAGGTCACTTTGGATAATCAAGGGCTTGTCCATGTTTTAGTCCCACCTCTCGATCTCGAACCCACATTCACGGCACCGCTGGAAGAAGTTCGGTACGCTCGATTCCGGCTCCGAGAACAATGCCGCCATGAAAGCCTCCCGCCCGCGTTCATCAAACCATTCCCCCCCGGGCTGCGAGCCATCCTCCCCGGCGAGTTTGGCACGATCACGTTCCGGGAGGTCGCTGAATTCGGCGAAGACTTGGCCGGCAGTTTCATAGCTGATCACAAGTCCGCGAAAAGCGGTGAGGAAGGCCTTCAAAAAAGCCGGGAACCCGGCTGATTCCACCTCGGCAAGCGCCCGCCTTTTGTAGCGCGTGTTCTCGAACATCAGACGGTGGAAAGCCTGGTGGAATACCACCTGCATCGTCACCAGATCCCGATCATCCAGTGCCGCGACATTCGGCCCCGGCACGTAGGAATTCATCCGGGTGACCTCGATGATCCTGCCCGCGATGAAGACAGTGGCAAACTGCTCGGCAAGGCCGGAGTGGAAATTGGATCGCTTCCCCACCTTTTCAAGATCGGCCCGGTTCGGGTAGCCGTCCTGCTTTGGCCGGACATCCCCGGAGAGCAGAAGCCCCGCAACCAGCCGGTGCGTAAAATGCCCCCACGGCAACTCGCGGGCGCCGGCCCGCAGGGAGTCGTCATCGACGAGTTCCCTCACCGGCCGGGTCGGCACCGATTCCACGAATTTCCTGATGCTGGATGGTAGGGTTGGTTTCGTCATCGGTCTTGCCCTGACCCAATCACCGCCATCCGCCTTCTTGCAACATTATTTTCCCGAGTCTGCGATCAAGCCTGCGATCAAGGGTAAGAAATCTTTTAATTGCCAATCTTTAAATTTTCTGGAATTTTAATAGGACATTTTCCGGTAGCAGGACCGTTTCTGCGGCTGCGCCATGATTTGCCTGGGCAAGGTGAAGGGCAACCTCATGATCGACCTCAACGCTTCCAACGAAAAGCGCCGCGCCCACTCTGCGCGCATGCTCGCCAGCCTACGAAGTTGCGCCTACCAAGAGGCCCTCCAGCACCTGGCCGCCAACAGCTGGAACGTCAGCGTCACCCTCGTGCGCTCACCAAATAGTTCGATTTGATAGCTCACTGGTTAGCTTGCTATACTGCCGCCATGAAAACGACGATCGATCTTCCGGAGGATCTCGTCACGGACGTCAAAATCCGCGCCGCCAAAGACAGGTGCACCATGAAAGAAGTCACTGCCGAGGCTTTGCGCAACTGGCTCGATGTTCGCAAGGAAGGCATCGCATCGACCACAGCATCAGAACCCACTCTCAGTCCGGAAAAAAAAACGTTTGGAAGCCTTCCGGGTCTATCGGTCCCACTTGCAAAAAAATCCACCCTCGGAAGAACGAAGGGCCTCTCTGACTGACTACCTCAAGGAGTATCGCGAAGATCGTCAGACTTTCGGAGGAAGAGACCAGGCACCGTGATTCATCTGGATACCATATAAAATGTTGGCCCGGCAAGCTGCCAAGCTCTTCAACCAAACCGGCAGGACCCGGAAACGGAAAACCGACACCATGATCGCCGCCACCGCTCTCGTTTTCGGGGGGCGAATTGCGGCCGGAAACCTTCAGGGTTTTCAGTGTTTTAATCCCTTCGGACTCGTGTCAGTTGAGATTTGAGGTTGTCTCCGGCAATCTCCTTTTTCCTTTAAAAAGACGGACGAACTACTGCGTGCAGGTCCCGCAGCGACCGAATTTCGCCTGCCGGTTTACCGTTGTCCGGACCCCCTCGTCCTTTCCTCGCCCCGTCCTTCCGCTTCACACCAAATCGTTCCCGGCTCACCTGAAACACCCCGTCCACAAAACTCTTCGATCCAATTACCGCGCCAATTCCGACTCCGCCTTGCGCCCATCTCCGCGCACCCTCCTCCCAGCTCCCGGCTCCCGAACGAATAGAGGATCTCTGCCCGCACCCCCGCCACGTATCCTCGCGAATCAGCGAAGCCAATCTAGCTTGGACTGAAGAATTGAAGTAGAAGAGGTTGCCGTTATTGTCGGTTGAGGATGTAAATGGGGTCACCGAGTTGATTGCGCTGATAAACTTTGACCAGGCCTCGGCTGATGAGGCTGCGGAGGTTGGAGTTTGGGCTGGTGGTGGCGTCGAATTTTCCGGCCGATCTTTTGAGGTATGGGATGAGTTTGGGGGCATCGTCGAGATTGGGGACGGGACAACCGGTGGTGCATGGGACGCGGCCGATCATTCTTTGGGCGCGGCGCTGGTGGAGCATTTCACTGGCTTCAGGATTGTAGGCATGGATGACGACGCCATTGGGAACATAGCCTCGCAGCTTGGGATCGGGATGGGTGGGAGGGTAAAGAATCTCGGCGTAAATG
>Ga0105055_10008369_pt1 | contig 13474 bp, 14 predicted proteins | sample BON03_FD_78090 | JGI IMG/M metagenome (GOLD analysis project Ga0105055, IMG submission 78090) | Freshwater microbial communities from Lake Bonney liftoff mats and glacier meltwater in Antarctica - BON-03 | ecosystem: Environmental > Aquatic > Freshwater > Ice > Glacier meltwater | place: Lake...
TCGATGGAGAAAACGGCCCGTATTCTGAAGAGGATCAGCCTAATCCATTAAGTTATTATGGGCAAACTAAACTCGAAGCAGAGCAACTTCTGAAGCAATCATCCTGCAGATGGGTAATTTTGCGCACTATAATTGTTTATGGTATTGTAAATGACATGAGCCGGACTAACATCATTCTTTGGGCAAAGGGAGCACTAGAAAAAGGCAGTCCGATTAATGTAGTGGATGATCAATGGCGTATGCCAACGCTTGCCGAAGATCTTGCCGAATGCTGCCTGCTTGCGGCAAAGAAAAATGCTGAAGGGGTTTTTAATGCTTCAGGCAAGGATATGATGAGTATACTTGAACTTGTGAAGAAAGTTGCAGAATACTGGAATCTGGATCAGTCGCTGATTCAACATATTTCTGCCGTCAGTTTAAATCAGGCTGCCAGGCGACCCAAAAGAACTGGCTTTATTCTGGATAAGTCAAGAAATGTGCTGGGTTATAATCCCCGGTCATTTGACGAAGGGCTTGCCTTTGTAGATGCCCAGTTAAAAACGATTTCTGATTCAAAATAGCAAGGAATGTCTCCGAAATGTCCCTCAATTGTCATGAAATTCTGAAGAATATTCCGGAATTATTTATAATATTATCTTTAGACAAAATATACTGAGATTTAAAAATATGGCATTATCAAAAGGTCAAAAAGTACCTGATTTCAAATTGTACAGTTCAGAACTTAAGGAAATTTCATTAAGTGATTTTAATGGCAAGAAAGTGGTGATTCATTTCTTTCCAATGGCATTTACAGGAGTTTGTACTACTCAGTTATGTACCATGCGCGATACTTTCGGTTACTATGATGGGCTTGGTGCTGAGGTATTGGCAATTTCAGTTGATTCCCCCTTTACACTGGCAAAATTTAAGGAATTAAATAATTATCAGTTTCCGCTTTTGTCGGATTTTAACAAAGAGGTGTCAAAAGCATGCGGCGCATATTATGACGAATTTGTATTCAATCTGAAGGGTGTGGCAAAAAGAGCTGCATTTGTTTTAGATGAGGATCATCAAATCGTTTTTGCACAGGTGCTGGAATCTGCAGGTGATCTGCCTGATTTTGATGCAATCCGTGAAGCAATTAGCTAAAGCACAGGAAGGTCAAGAAGAAATTTTTGGTCTAGGATTTTAACCGACTGGCTTTTTTTCAAAAAAACTATGTTAGTTTAAAAAGAAAGCATATTTTTGCAGTCCGTTAAAAAAGGCACCTGTAGCTTAATTGGATAGAGCACCTGACTACGGATCAGGAGGTTAGGGGTTCGACTCCCTTCAGGTGCACAACTCACATCATTGAAAGCCTTTTCGACTTATTAACGAAAAGGCTTTTAATATTTTATTAGGTATTTCTGTTTCAAATGAATTAATTTGACCCACAGAAAATAATTTTACATTCGAATGCTGAACTTAGTATTGTTTGGCCCTCCGGGAGCTGGTAAAGGAACACAATCCGAAAAATTAATTGAAAAGTATCAATTAGTTCATTTGTCGACAGGTGACATTCTGAGATCCGAAATTTCCAATGGGACTGAATTAGGTCTTGAAGCTAAAAAGCTAATGGATCATGGTGTTTTAGTTCCAGATGAAGTTGTTATTGGAATGATCAGCAATAAGTTGGATTCAAATAAGGATGCCTTAGGTTTTATTTTTGACGGATTTCCCCGCACAGTAGCACAGGCAGAAGCGCTCGACAGGTTATTAGCGACTAAATCGTCAGCGATTTCCGGGATGGTAGCATTGATTGTAGAACCTTTGGAACTTGAAAAACGTTTATTATTAAGAGGCAAAGACTCCGGTCGTCCTGATGATGCTAATCCTGAGATTATCCGTAAGCGTATTGTAGAATATAATTCCAAAACTGCCCCGGTAGCAAATTACTATAAAGAGCAGAATAAACTGACTAGCATCAACGGTATTGGCACTATTGATCAGATTTTTGAATCGATCTGTACAGTGGTAAATACCTATTGATTGATTGTAAAATCAGTTATTACATCTTTCTGAGATCAATAAATATTCTGCCCGGATTTTGTTCTCTGTAAATTAAAATTATGTCTCAGAGCTCAAATTTTGTTGATTACGTAAAAATATGCTGTCGTTCAGGCCATGGAGGAGCGGGTTCATCCCATTTGCACCGTGATATTCTGACTTCCAAAGGTGGACCTGATGGCGGAGACGGCGGGCGCGGCGGGCATATCACTCTCAAAGGAAGCAGCCAGCTCTGGACATTACTGCACCTTAAATACAGGAAACATATCATTGCTGAAAATGGTTTTCCGGGTTCCAGCGGACAGAAATCAGGCCGCACAGGTAATGATGAGATCCTGGAAGTCCCTTTGGGTACCATTGCAAGAAATGCCGAAACGGGTGAAATTCTGTTTGAGATCACAAAGGATGGAGAAACGAAGATTTTGACTCCCGGGGGCCGTGGTGGTTTAGGAAACTGGCATTTCAAAACTTCAACTAAACAAACTCCCCGTTTTTCTCAACCCGGTGAACCTGGAAAGGAAGAATGGATGGTACTCGAACTAAAGATCCTTGCAGATGTAGGCCTTGTAGGTTTTCCAAATGCCGGAAAATCAACCTTGCTTTCCGTTGTTTCTGCAGCAAAACCTGAAATTGCAGATTATGCTTTCACTACCCTTGTGCCAAATTTGGGTATAGTTTCTTACCGCGATAACCGCTCTTTTATCATGGCTGATATCCCGGGAATCATTGAAGGCGCATCTAAAGGAAAAGGACTTGGTATTCGTTTCCTCAGACATATTGAACGAAATTCTGTTCTTCTATTTTTAGTCCCGGCCGATACCGGAAGAACCATAAAACAGGAATATGAAATCCTTCTCAATGAGTTGGAAGATTATAATCCTGAACTGATGCAAAAACCCCGTATTCTGGCTATCAGTAAATCAGATCTTCTTGATGAGGAGCTGATGAGCGAAATGAAACTGGATTTACCTGCCATTCCATATGTTTTTATTTCTTCAGTTGCCCAAAAAGGGCTACTTGAGTTGAAGGATATGCTTTGGAAGGTTATTAATTCATTTAAATAACTTTGGAATATTATCGTCTGTATATATGAAAATTGCAATTAACGGATTTGGCCGTATCGGCAGGATTACCCTGAGAGCCCTGCTTCAAAGACCAGGACTTGAAATTGTTGCGGTAAATGATCTTTCTAATACTAAAACTCTAGCACATCTGTTTAAATACGATTCTGTTCACAGAGGATTTGATGGGGAAGTATCTACGGAAAATGGTTATTTGATTATTAATTCCAAAAAAATTCGGGTTTTTGCTGAAAAAGACCCATCTAAACTTCCTTGGAAGGATCTGGATATCGATCTGGTCATTGAGTCAACAGGGAAATTTACAACTAAGGACGGAGCCAGTCTGCATTTGCAGGCAGGAGCTAGGCAGGTTATTATTTCTGCGCCATCATCCAACAGAGAAATTGCTACGGTAGTATTGGGTGTGAACGACCATCTAGTTGATCTTCATGCCCCAATTCTTTCCAACGCCTCCTGCACGACAAATAATGTTGCACCAATGGTTAAAGTACTTGATGATCATTGGGGTATTGTGGATGGTTATATTACCACTGTCCATTCCATGACCGGCGACCAAAACCTGCATGATGCTCCACATAATGATCTTAGAAGAGCAAGAGCTGCTTCAGCATCCATTATTCCAACCACAACTGGTGCAGCAAAAGCAATCACATCAATATTTCCGCACCTTGAGGGGAAACTGGGAGGTGCCGGTATTCGTGTTCCGGTATTGAATGGCTCTCTGACAGATTTTACCTGCATTCTTAAAAAAAAGGTAAACACCAAAGAGATTAATGAGGCTTTTTTGACAGCCTCACAAGGATATTTGAAAGGAATTCTGGAATATACTTCAGATCCCATTGTATCAGTTGATATATTGGATAACCCTCATTCCTGCATTTTCGATTCTGAACTAAGCTCGGTTGTAGGGGAATTAGTTAAAGTTGTTGGCTGGTATGACAATGAGTCGGGCTATTCAAACCGTCTGGCGGATCTGGTAATCAAAATTGCATCCCTTGGAAAATAATATCACTCTGCTATGATCAAATTTATTAGCACAGAAGACACATTGGCTCTACGAAGCCCTGTTTTAAGGGAAGGTATGTCACCTGAGCTATGCCGTTTTGATGGTGATGATGTCGAAAATACCTTTCATCTGGGTTATTATAAGGAAGATGAATTGGTCTGCATTGGCAGTTTCCATCGGCAGGCAAAGGAAGGGTATATTGGTGAAGGATACCAGTTGAGGGGTATGGCTACGCAATTTGATTATCAGGGAAAAGGAGTCGGCAACCAGCTGCTCAATTTTGCGATTATTTACCTCCGGGGTCAAAAAGTAAATTATATCTGGTGTAATGCGAGAATAAAAGCGTGCAGATTTTATCTAGGCATGGGGTTTGAGATCATTTCTGATGAATTCGAAATAGCGGGTGTTGGTCCGCACAGGGAAATGTACCTGAAGATCCAATAAAAAATTATAAGCCTAATAAATGATCATATGAATACGATAGATTTTTTAAATTTTTCTGGTAAGAAAGCACTCATTCGCGTAGATTTTAATGTTCCGCTTGATGATAAGTTTAACATTACAGATGACAACCGCATGGTAGGGGCAATTCCGACTATCGAAAAGATATTAAATGATGGAGGTTCGGTTATTTTGATGTCACACCTAGGCAGACCAAAGAATGGGCCTGAAGAAAAGTATTCTATAAGGCATCTGGTCAGGCATCTTGCTATTTTATTGAATAGGGATATTCAGTTTGCTGATGATTGTATCGGCGAGAGTGCTGTTTCCAAAGCGAAGGAATTGAAATCCGGAGAGGTATTATTACTTGAAAACCTTCGTTTTTATAAGGAGGAAGAAAAAGGTGATGAAGCCTTTGCAGCAAAGCTTGCAGCACTGGCTGATGTATATGTAAATGATGCTTTTGGTACAGCACATCGAGCGCATGCTTCCACGGCGATTATTGCTAAGTTCTTCCCGGGTGCTAAATATTTCGGTTACCTGATGGCCGGAGAATTGGCTAATGCAGAGAAAATATTGAACCATGCCGAAAGGCCCTTTACTGCAATTATGGGCGGTGCAAAAGTATCTGATAAGATCTTGTTGATTGAAAAATTACTGGAAAAGGTTGATAACCTGATCATTGGTGGTGGTATGGCTTATACTTTTGCAAAGGCGCAGGGCGGTGAGATTGGTACTTCATTAGTTGAAGATGATAAATTAGTCCTTGCTATTGAATTGCTTAAGAAGGCGAAAGCTAAAAATATCAATTTGCTGCTGCCGCTTGATTCTGTCGTAGCAGATGCATTTGACGCAGATGCCAATATTGCAATTGCCCAAAATGATGCCATTCCGGTTGGCTGGATGGGGCTTGATATCGGTCCTGAGGCGGTTAAAAGTTTTTGCGAACTTATTAAGAGTTCAAAAACTATCTTATGGAACGGTCCGATGGGCGTTTTTGAGATGAAGAAATTTGAAACAGGTACGAAAGCGGTTGCTGAAGCAGTAGTAGAGGCCACAAAAAAGGGTGCATTTTCATTGATCGGTGGCGGCGACTCTGCCGCTGCAGTGGCTAAATTCGGTTTTGAAGATGAAGTAAGCTACGTTTCTACCGGTGGTGGAGCGCTATTGGAATATATGGAAGGCAAGGAATTACCGGGGGTGAAGGCGATTTCCGACTTTTCCGGCTCGGGGCCGGAATGACAGAGAACCAGTATTATTGCAATAATTCCAGCCTTGAGCCTTTGTCATTCCAGCCTTGAGCCTTTGTCATTCCAGCCTTGAGCCTTTGTCATTCCGGCCTTGAGCCTTTGTCATTCCTGCCTTGAGCCTTTGTCATTCCGGCCTTGAGCCTTTGTCATTCCGGCCTTGAGCCGGAACACCCCTCCACCTCAATCGTATAGGCTGCAGTAGCAATTTTCCATCCTTCACTCGTTTTTAACATCGTGAAGATATCTACCCCACAATGACTGAATTTCCCGCTGATACTTAAAGTATAAGGAACCCAAGCCATCGCAATCCGATTATGGATTTTTACTTCTGAAGAAAGCATTCTTTCCTGTATAATCCTTGACGGATTTATAAGCGTTTTCATGAAATCTCGAAACTGGCGCATAGAATATTTTTCTGTGTTTTCTTTTTCGAAAATTGCCCAGGTTTGTCCATCCATCAATAAAATAGATTTAAACAGAACCGTATCCTGTGTTTCCAGAGCATCAAAAAACTGATTTACCTTCAGTAGAATTTCCTTTTCTTCAAGACTTGGCTTCTTTTGAGCGAAAGAGTCAATGCTAATTGCCATAATGATTAACAATAATATCTTTTGCATGAATATTTTTTTTTAATATTTGAACCCCTTTTTTAAAACCTTAACCCGGCAAAAGTATCCACAATTTTAGTCCACCATTCCCATTCTGAAACAAAATTCATGACCAAATGCTGAAGTATGAATAGAATTAAAGCAAGCACATAAGGCAATTTTATCTTTCCGGAACGTGTATCATCCAGTAATAATAATACTAAAACAATTTCTATAATTATATAGCTAATGTTTAATGATTTGTTAAAATTGTCGATGCTTGGGAACCGGAACAGAAGGCGGGTCAGAGCCGGTATCAAAGGTCCCAGTACTGTACAAACCATGTAGCGTGCATGAAGCTGAATTTCTTTGCGCTTGTAAATAGCCAGTAGGTAGAATAGCAGAAATTGAATTAAGGTTGCAAAATCTATGAATGCTAACCGGTCAGGGATATTGGGAGGATAGGAATCCTTATTAATCAGCATGATTTGCACCATGTTCAAAGCACTGATTATGATTAATGGGACTAATATAAATGAAATCTTACCGATCATGCGATGCCACTTAAGTTTCCCGGCCTGGAATAAAAAAGGTTGTATGATCAGTATGATCAGCCAGAGAGTGGCGGTGATGCCATGAAAGTGATGAGCACTGTCCGTGATTTTTAAACGATTAAAATAGGATGGGAAGAAAGCGAAAATTGTCAGCGCTGCGGCGAGAGTAAAATACAGATATGCATTTCTGTAAAAAATCTTTCTGTTGGTTTCAGAAACATCCATCAGTAAAAGTTTAAATTTGTATTGATAAACAATTGCCAGTAACCGGCGATAAATTTATTTATGAAATGGAATCTGGAAGTCATTTGTAATTTTTTCTTTTAACAGTCCAGTGTTAAACTATATAGGAAAGTAGAAATAAAAATTGATTTTTCATAATCAACTGATTGTCTAATAATTCTATTTATTTACCGGGCTCTTTTATTGGATACAATAATCTGAAAGCATTATAAATCGACTGATGTGTGATCGTCGCATGGTCTTCATCCGGTAGGTAATCTAAATGAACCTGCACTGTTTTACTTTTGCCAGCTTTTAATTTTTCGGCAAGTAAATTGGCATCTACTTCCATCACATGAGGTATTGTTCCAGGGCTTAACCCTTCTTTTCCAACTCCAACATAAATGCCAGTTGTTTGGGAGAAACTCTCAGAAAGAAGGCTTGGATTATGTTTAAGAAGAGACCCATTATCCCATCATAATGAGGGACTGATAATGACATATTTATTAAAGAGATGAGGTTTCTTCATTAAGATCTCGGTGGCCAGTAATCCACCAAGAGATTGACCGATAATCATTTTTGAATCATTTACCTTGTATTCTTTCTTAATAAAGGATTGTAATTCATTCTCAATAAAAGCAATAAACTTGTCGGAATGCCCTGTGCCCTGGAATTGTTTTTTATCGTCCGCTATACTGCTTGGATAGGTAAAATATCTTCTGCGGTTAACATTCGCAATGCCTACCACTATAGATTTGGGAATACGATTGATCCATGGGAAATTATTGAACTGGACCAGTCCGACAACATGTATAAAATCCTCATCTGCAGAGCCATCGAGCAAATAGATTACACAGTATCGGGTACTGTCAGACTGGCTGAAACCTTCCGGCAAATAAATGTTCAGGGTTCTTTTCTCTACTAATTCTGCCGAGTTTATTTCTACAATCTGACCAAGAACAAAGGGTTTACTCTGGACTGGCGATTGACAGAATACTTTAACTGAGAAGTGATAAATCCAGAAAAGTAAAATGAAGGTTCTCATTTAGCAGTAATTTCAATTTTTCTGTTGGACAGATCCCCGGATTAAGACCGAACATTGAATGTTAGAGGCCAATCCTGTATATCTAATTTCTCAAATATCTTATTTTAAATCATCGATATTTTCCAGAACAAAACATTGTTCCCATTTAGTCATGCCAATTTTAGGATAGTAGTTCACAGCTTTGGGTGCTGAAAGTAAAATCAATTTTGCCCCCAGGCTAGCTAATTTGGTTTGTCTTATTAATTCTTTACCAATACCCTTCTTTTGATACTTTTCGTCAACAGCCAGATCTGATAGGTAGGTACAAAATGCAAAATCAGACAAAGAACGTGCAATGCCTACAAGTTTGCCATTATCTCTTGCCGTGATAATTAAATTGGCATGCTTAAGCATTTCAGATAATCTTTCCGGATCCTTTATCGGTCTTCTTTCTCCTAAAGTTGAATTCAGCAATACACTCCTGAATTCGTTTAAACTCAGGGTTTCTTCTTTTTTATATTGTATCATCAGTTCTTTTTTTAAGTTAAATTTCTTTTTTATTGGTTTTTCCTGTCTCAGTTATATTATCCATCATGGCTCTGGCGCTATATTATTATTTGGAACTGTTAGATTTATGTCCTTTTGAGTCTGAAATAATAATTTGTAAAGAAAGCAACAATTTAAAATAACTAATCCTGAGATTATTTACCATCAGCTGTTTCAGGCAAAGTGTGAATTTTATAACTCTTTTCAGAAATCTTGTAAGGCTAATCTCTGGTTCATTATTAAGTTTGTATTTATTGGAAAACAAATTAAAGCTTAATAAGCAATTATTAATTAGCGGTTTTATAAAGTATTTTGTCAATGGTGTTACAAGAGATTGGCAAGAGCACCTGGTAGTTTAAGGTTTTGCAATTGTCAAATCAAGATATTAGCATTTTGAGAAAAAATTATGGAAACAGCAGCCAAAGGATATAATTTAATAACTAGGGTAAATAACTTCAATTTATCTTACGATGATCTTGGGGAAGGAAGTGTTCCGGTTATTTTCTTACACGGTTTTCCTTTCAGTAAACAAATGTGGCAGGTTCAGCTTGAATTTTTGAAGTCTTCAAATCGTGTAATTGCCTGTGACATCAGAGGGTTCGGAAATTCCAAAGATGAGAATTCAGTCCTGAGCATTGATTTGTTTGGAGATGATTTAATTCAGTTTATGGATAATTTGAAAATTGATAAAGCAATTGTTTGCGGATTATCTATGGGTGGTTACATTGCTCTTAATGCATTTAAAAGATATTCTAATCGTTTTAAGGCTTTGATTTTATGTGATACACAATGTATTGCCGACACCCTTGAGATTAAGGCAAAGCGCCTTAAGTTGATCGATGAAATAGCTTTAAACGGTACTGAAAATTTTACTGAGGGATTTGTGAAAAATGTTTTTCATAAAGATTCATTGACTAAGAAAAAGGAGATTGTTGAAGAATTGCGAAATGTTATCATTTCCAATTCTAAGCATATAATATCGATGGGACTAAAAGTGCTTTCTGAGCGTTCAGAAACGTGTTCTGTCCTAAGTAAAATAAAGATTCCAACATTGATTATTTGTGGCAGAGAAGATCTGGTTACGCCACTTGCTCAGTCTGAATTTATGAATAAAAGTATTGAAGAGTCAAAACTTCGCATTTTTGATGGTGCTGGTCATGTTTCCAATCTTGAACAAGCTCATGAATTCAATAAACTTCTGCATGATTTTTTAAAATAATAAAAGAGGCTGTTAAATAGAGTTAAGTGTGAAGAATTTGGATTGAAAAATTCATTTTATCAGCTCTTAATTACCCCCGAACAACAGAATAACAGAATTTTACTACTCTATTTTTGATTTCCCTCCATTTTGATGTAAATTCAGCCCTGATGCAGTTTTTTAACTGCACATTGTATTTAGAATGAATTATTATGAGTAATACACTGGCAGAATTTAAGAATCTTGTTGGAACCAAATTTGAGATGTATAACAGTTTGTTTACTTCTCTGCCCTTTCATAAAGTAGAAAAAACAGGAATTTTACTTTCATTATTTCTACTACATTGTGAAGAAGGTTTCCGCAATAATCAGAGTCCTACAGAAATTATTGACACGTTTTTTCGCCAGTATACTAACTATGTCAGTAGTAAAGATCAGCTAGATCTTTTATTCAGGTTTATTCAATATTCTGAAAGACAGGTTGTATTGTTTGATGCACTGGAAGATGCAGCATTTAGTACAACCCATGATATGGATGGATCGGGTACCCTAAAGCAGCTTCAGACCGAAGTTATTCAAACTAACGCTCAGCAGCAGCTGGCAGAAAAATTGAAAGACTTTTCTGTTCGTTTGGTACTAACAGCTCATCCCAATCAGTTTTACCCTAGTGCAGTTCTAGGGATTATACATGATCTTGGAAAAGCACTTCAAAGGGATGATACGGTTTTAGTGAATACGTATCTGCAGCAATTAGGCAAAACACCATTTTTTAAAAAGGAAAAACCTACTCCATATGATGAAGCAGTTAACCTGATCTGGTTTTTGGAGAATGTATTTTATCATTCAGCAGGAAATATTTTATCTTTTTTGAATAGCGAATTTCCTGATGCAATAACTGAAGATAATCAATTGATCAGGATGGGATTCTGGCCGGGTGGCGATAGAGATGGAAATCCTTTTGTAAAGGCAGAAACTACCTTAAAAGTTGCTGAAGCTTTAAGGGAAAGTATTATTAAATGTTATTATCGGGAAGTTCGCATGTTGAAAGGCCGTTTGACATTCCAAGGAGTTGACACTTTATTGGCCTCTTTGGAAGACAGACTCTATAAGAATCTATTTATTCCGGGTTATCAAGCATACCTCTCAAAGGATGAAATAATGGCTACTTTAATTGAAATCAGGGATATACTGATTGCAAAACATAATAGCCTATTCCTTAATAAAGTGAATAATTTGCTCAATAAAGTTAATTTATTTGGTTTGTTCTTTGCATCCTTGGATGTGAGACAGGACAGTTCGGTACATAAAGAGCTGGTAGAATTGGTTGCAGAAAAAACCAGCGTTCTACCCAAAAATTATAAAAATCTTTCAGAGGAGTCTAAAATTCAGCTTTTGCAGAATATTGATTCATTGGTAGTTGATACAGATCTTGATAAGGACACCTTTGATACCATTCTTGCCATCAGGACGATTCAGCGGTTTAACGGACCCGAAGGCTGCCACCGCTATATCATTAGCCATACTACCAGTGCACTGAATGTTATGGAAGTGTATGGCTTATGTTTGATGGCTGGATGGAAAATAGAGGAATTAAAAATTGATATTGTTCCCTTGTTCGAAACCATCGGCGATCTCAGGAGTGCAGCTAAAGTAATGACTACCCTGTACCTGAATGATTCCTATCGGAAGCATTTGAAACGCAGAAATAATGCTCAAACTATCATGCTTGGATTCTCAGACGGAACCAAGGATGGCGGATATTTGATGGCAAACTGGAGTATTTACAAAGCTAAAGAAGAATTAACCCGGATTTCAAGAGAATATGGTATAGACGTGGTGTTTTTTGACGGCAGGGGTGGACCGCCGGCAAGGGGCGGAGGTAAAACCCATCAGTTCTATGCTTCCATGGGAAAAAATATTGCCAATAAAGAGATACAATTGACAATTCAAGGACAGACCATTAGTTCAAATTTCGGAACAATGGAATCGGCAAGGTTCAATATGGAGCAATTAATGCATTCAGGAATAAGTAATGCCCTATTTTCTTCAAGGAGTTCTACTATGAGTAACACTGAAGAAGAATTGCTGCAGGAATTAGCTGAAGAAAGTTACCAGGCATTTAGTCTTCTGAAAAACAACCCTGATTTTCTTGAATATCTGAATTTTGCAAGTCCGCTGCGTTACTATGCCGAAACCAATATTGGCAGTAGACCTTCAAAGCGTAAAGCGGGAAAATTAAATTTAAATGATCTCAGAGCGGTACCTTATGTAGGGGCCTGGAGCCAACTTAAGCAGAATATTCCCGGGTATTTTGGGGTTGGAATTGCTTTTGAGAAACTGGAAGCGGAAGGTAAGTGGGGAGAGATTAAAAATCTCTACAAACACTCATTGTATTTCAGAACACTTATGGGTAATTGCGAAATGGCAATGAGCAAATGCTTTTTCCCATTGACTGCCTATTTATCGAAACATCCGAAATATGGGGTTCTTTGGAATTTATTTTATGACGAGTTTGAACGTACTAAAAAGTATATCTTCCTATTGACTGGTAAATCTGAATTAATGGCCGATAGAGAAACTGATCAGCTTTCAATCCGGATGAGGCAGCGCATTGAATTGCCACTAATTACCATTCAGCAATACGCCTTGACTATGATTAGAGAAAGAGGTACTAAAGCTTCGGATTTGGCTGAGGTTAAAATATTTGAGAAACTTGTGGTGCGTTGTTCTTTCGGGATTATTAATGCAGAAAGGAATTCTGCCTGATTATTAAAGTTTTAGCCTACCATAAAAGAAGGAAATGTTGTTTTCAATTTCGTCGTATGTTACTGCATCTTTATCCTGGTGATAGTCAAAATAGCTCAGAAGTCCGAAATCACCTGAGCACATGGCCGTATGTGCTAAAAGTGTAGCCACACAGGTTAAAGTCCAGCTTTGATCTGCATAAAAGATAATGCTGATTAGAATGCTACTAATGATCAGAAATGGAGCAAGTGCTATGATCTGGAATTCTCTTTTATTGGCTACAAATTTGTCGGCAAGTGCCATAAAATAAAACTTCCTGAGGTTTGCATCATAGGAAGTATTTGTTGCACCATTTATTTTATAAGCAAGTACGTGTATATACTCGAATAATGGCAATAAAACTATTGAAATTACCAGTCCATAACTGAAGCTGGTAAAATTTTTTGCAAAACTGTAATTTTCAGAATTAAAATCTGAAACGAGTAAATAGCATGTCAGTCCGAAAATTATAATATTACAGATATAATATTAAACTGAGAACTTGGTTCGTTTCTTCATATAGGTTTGGATGAAGGGAACCAGTTCCTTATAACTCAAATGGTCAAGTAAAACATATCCGTTATCAGTTAATTCTTCTGGTTTTAGTTTAATAAACTATTTTAGTTTTGAAGATCTTTAAAATTACTTTAAACTTTAGAATTAAATCTTTAAGGAACCACGAAATCCCCTGGCAGCGTAATAAGATTCAGCGCCATTATGATAAACAAATACATTGCCGTAGCGAAAATCAGCGAA
>Ga0105055_10008374_pt1 | contig 13472 bp, 7 predicted proteins | sample BON03_FD_78090 | JGI IMG/M metagenome (GOLD analysis project Ga0105055, IMG submission 78090) | Freshwater microbial communities from Lake Bonney liftoff mats and glacier meltwater in Antarctica - BON-03 | ecosystem: Environmental > Aquatic > Freshwater > Ice > Glacier meltwater | place: Lake...
CATAATGTTCTTGCTTCTGATTACCTCACGGATTGCCATCAGGCTCTTTTCTTTCAACAAGATACTCTTGTTTATTAAGAAATTAGCATTTGATGGCTTTTATCCACTACTAGTAGTTTAAAAAAAAATCGATTTTTGTTGTTGTATTAAAATACCTACCTGGTAGTGTGAAAAGGTGTGCACCTTGTCACAAACAAACAATTCCGATGTTGGCGGTTTTCACAGATGGAAACAATGTAGATTTGCTGTCTGCTTTATCGTGTTCTTCAGCGAGTCTCCCTGAAACCGTCACCGCCTGTTGCAGTGATAGGGAGTGTGCCATTACTGGGTCATTCGATGGCACTGTCACATTAATGGGAACAGAAGGCGTTGTATGGAGTGCTCGCTGCTCCAACTATTGCATTGTATATGTGGTGCTTTGCACTTTTGGAGTTGTTATTGGGTCTCTCGATGGAACTATCACATCTTTATGCTTGACGGATGGACAAGTACTTGATGAATACACTATTGTTGATACACAAGTATCAGACGTTTGTGCAAATAAAAATACTGTTGTAGTTGCATGTGATCAAGGCATTCGTGTGCTTGACTTGCAAGAATCGGGGAAATTGGTTTTCAGGTTTTCTTCGTCGCATAAAAGCGCCATGAAGTCTGTGAGTTTCGCCGGTGACAACTATTTGTTTTCTGGCGATGCTTCTGGAAGAATTTGTAAATGGGAATTTGTAGGCTTGGAAGCTTCTTTAATATCGTCTGAAAAAGCGCATAGTGATTGGGTATCGTCTTTACACACAATCGATGGAATAAAACTGGCATCTTGCTCTTTTGACGGCAGTATGAAAGTATGGAACACAGTTTCTATGGAATGTGTTGCAACATTTAGTCAAAACGAAGAGCTGATCGATGTTTTGCTTAGTGATACCAGCAAATCTGTAATATATGCTGCGTCTAATGAGAACACGGTATATGTGTATGACATAGCTGCATCTGAATGCACCGGTAAACTCATCTCAGACAATCGAATTAAATGTATTGCTTTGCTGATTGATAGCAAACTGAAAATAGATCCGATAACCCGGGCGAAGTTTACAGGCGGTGGTCGAGTGTCTATTGCGAAACGAATATCTTCTAAAGTCAAGGACCGATTGTCCAATCTTAGATACTCTGGGAGATCTACAGGGGTTTCTCTCTAACTAGCTGGTTTTTAATCCATTTAAACAGTGAATGAATAGTAAACTTTTTTTAAAATATGCCTGGAGAACGAGGACTGAATCCCATAGCATCTCTGTTTGGTGATTTGACTTGGTCACTTCCATTCACTTTCTGCTTGAGATGTGTAGCACTGTGAGTGGGAACCAAACTAGCTTGAAGCAACGAATGACCAACCACCCCGATTTGCAACTCCATCTGTTTCACTTCGCCCTTGAGTTTAGTTAACGCAGCTCTTATCTTTTGAAGCGGAGAAGTATCTACCATACTATTTCCTCTGGAATCCATGTTCCCCTTGAGTTCTTCTAATGAATCTGAAACGGTACTTAATTCAGCTGAAAGTCTCTCTACTGTTTCATTAGTATTCTCGTATTGGCTAGTCACCTGAACAAGTCTCCCTTGCACTTGCTGAAATTCTTTCGAAATATGCTCAAACGACGCAGCGATAAGTTTTTCTTTGCTGGATATTTTTTCAAGAGATTGGGATAAATCGCTGTTTATTTGCACCAGTTGTTTTGTACAATTTGGCAACAACTGCTGAATAGCCTCATCGTGTTTTTTTGTTTGATCTAAATGCGATCTCCATTCGTTGCCAGTGACTGGAAGTTGTTGCTTCAAACGTGGACCAACTCTTTCAACTTCTGCTCGCCATGCTTGTTGGAATTCAGGGGTTTGTGAAGCTTCCAGAATTGAATTTTGTTTTGATTCTATTTCAGAATCTCTCTTTTGTTCCCCTGCTTCAGATCTTGAATTCTCTGTATACAATGCATCTTCCTCTTCGCTTTCAATAGCTTCGTCTTCAATATCAGCACATCCTAAATCAGCATCGTCATCTACTTGAGCTTCTTCAAAACCATCCGTCTCGGGATAAATTGGATCTCCAAATTTGAACTTTTTAGATTTCAAAGCTTTATCTGCGAGAAAATCAAGGACGTTACAAACTGCCTCTCCCCAACCTTGCTTCAACCTTGAAACGGGAAAATCTGATTGAAATCCTACTTGTTTTAGAACGAGTATCATCTTATTAGCGGATGTGTTTGGATCATCATATTTGTCCACAGAAAAATCGTTTCCAGTCTGTTTTACGAGCCATGTGAACACAGCAATTAGACCGGACCATTGACTTCCTGCATTGGAAGCAGGTTCGGTGAAATAGGTTCTAGTGAAGGGCGTGAATCCCTTCTTTGAGCAGAACTCAATGTCGTAATCCAAACACTTCAACTTTTCCAGGATATTCTCCGCCTTCAACAACATTGCTCCGTTACTAGAGTTCTTTGGAATATTGTCTTCATCACCCATCTTGCACAACGTTTCAACCAAAATAACCGTTTCTTTTTGGGAACTGCGTTTTTGTCAGATGTATCAATGCCCAATCTGCTTGGTTTATCCTTGATTACAAACAATACTTATAACAAGTTACTTGATATTGGTGGTATATCAGGAATCATTTCAATCGGATTATCTTCACATTTGTATTCAAGTTCAAATGCAAGATTGCTCTTAAACTGGAATGAAGGTTGGATATGAAAAACCGAAGGTCGGCTGCAATCGTGATTATATAATTTCTTTAAATTATTCAAGAATTGAAGAACCTCCATGTCAGTAAATGCTCTGTTTGTGAACCTCTGGTCGAACAAGGCGCATTGGATATTGATACAAGAATTATTGGGAAAAGATTGGTGTAACCTCTTGGCTCTATTGAGGCCTAGATGCTCTTTTGAGGCCTAGATGCTCTTTTGAGGCCTAGATGATTTAAGTTTGCAATTTCAAGTATAAATATAAAGATGCTGACAACACTTTCCTTTAATCGCAATCCGGGAAAGTACTCACCCTTTCCTTCTTCTTAACATATATAGCAGACTCGGAGTATACTATCATCCATTATCTCAATAGATGAGTAAGATATGCAGTTCGTTTAAAGAGTTTGGATGGTGTTTCCCAAAATAGTGCAAATACACAATTATGATCAAAGTCATGAATAAATATATTATATTTAAATCTCGTCCTGTTTCATTTTATTTGTCTATCTTTTCATAGTGCCTTCTTCGCTGCATCGGTGTTTGCTCGTTTTCAAAACTGACAAGTAGTTAGCGGGGGGCTCTCATTTGAAATTGGATTCTGTTTTCTGAATCATCATGAATATGAACGTTAGACATTGGTTGTTGGTGCTACCTGCTGTTTATTTGGTCGTTATAGCTTTGAATCGCTTGGGCCGTGCATGTATTGTAACGCATTCTATCCCTGAGACTCCTTTTATGTCTCCCCAATATGCAGTTTGGCTTCCATCGTTTTACGTTGCTGCGCCAAAAACGCGAGATGCCGGAGATATACCATGGGCAGCATGGTGGTCACACTTCTACCTATTGAAGAATGTACTAGTAAGTATATTGCTTTATAGATCGCTCGAGTTTAAAATTTGAAAACTATTTCAGAAATTGCTTGCTCCGTTGTCAATAGGTATAGATTTATTTATTGTTGCATTAAGGTCACATATTCCTCTTTCTATAGCCTATGCATTGAGAAGTGCCTGTAATTTGTTTTCTGGTATATACGTTTTGTGGTGCGTTTATGGGACAACAGGTGTGATGGGCACACTGCTGATATATACATGTCATTTCTTGCTTGTTCACGGGATATATAACTCGCTTCATTTTTTGAAATTGCAAGAAAACAAGTTTCTTAAGGCGAGTATTTTATGTGGATTTTGGGGATTGTCTATCTCTTTTATTCTCGATTCCAGCTTGTTGACACTATTCGATGAACGCTTTCTAACATATGATCTTCCTATCAATCGTTTCCTCGCCGATAATTTCATGTTTTCTCGCTCGGGTACCCTACGATGGAGTACTGGTATTAAGTTTTTGATGCTTCGTAGTATTGAGTATGCAACCCATGTATTCTACTCAAATGACACTATAACTAGTGTTTCTGAATTTATGATGTATTTGCAGTATGTTCTCTATGCACCACTTTCATGGCAAGGTCCTCTGATAGGCTTTAAGGATTTCATCGTGCAATGCAAATCTCGTTTTAAAGTAGTAAAAGGTAAATTGCGAATTCGACCAATCAACAAGCCATTCGTGATCCGACTTTGCTTTCTGTTGTTCATGGATTGTTTAATCAAGGAAATAATTCAGCATAACTGGTTTGTTGATATGCATTGGAAACGTAAGTCAAATACACGATTGAGAGCTCCGGAATTGTGGACCATGTGTGTTTTAATGGCTATTGGTGCTTACTGTAGAATGTGTGCTATTTGGAGAATCTTTTCAATTCTTTCATGTTTGGATCGTATTGATCCTCCTGATAACTTTCCGAAATGCATTTTTAGATGTAGTAGTGTTCAAGATGTATGGCGAAATTTTAATGCCAGTGTGCATGAATGGATCCTTCGAAATATGGTGACACCATTGAGTGATTTAGGTGTTGATCAACATGTGTCTTCATTAATATGTTTTGTTTATATGATTTACTGGCACGGCGGAGGTTTTGGTTGGAGCTACTTTTACATCGCTAGCTTTTTATTCATCTTGTTTGAGAAGTTGATCGAAGACTCAAATTTGAAAGTTCCTTTTATAATTCATCACATAGGATCGTGCTTGGCTTGGACAGTCAAATTTCTTGTTTTTCTTGTGACATGGTTGAATATTTGTTCTCCAATGGAAGACAAGGAACATTTTATAAAAGCCAAAGAAATGATGATGCGAAGTTTCATAGATGATTCTGTGGAAGAACCGATGGCTTCATCATTTGGTATTAACAACACCCAATTGTACTTCGAAGAGTCACTTTTCGGAACCATTCGATTGCCTACGCAGGTTCTGATCTCCACATTTTTTATCTGCTTTGTAGTAAGGCACCTCATATATGTATTTGATACCCTTGATATTCAAGCACAATATGAACCAGAAGCGATTTCAAGTTCGTTGCCAAGGCAACAGCAATCACATAAAAAACTTCGAGAAATTGCCAAAGGACGTGCGGTTGCAATGATATCCAAAGCTGCAACTATATGTCATGTACTTCAACATCGTGCCAACGATCCCAATGATGCTAATCGTGATGCCCTTGTATGGTGCAATAGCGCAGGTCAAGAATCACAGAAATTGAGTTTTAAACATTTGCATAATCGAGCAGCTGTACTAGCATCGGTATTAACGGACCACTATGGGTTGCATCCAGGTGATCGTGCTGTACTTGTGTATCCTCCAGGATTGGAATTTGTTGTGGCTATTTTTGCGTGTATGTATGCCAGAGTTATCGCAGTTCCAGTCTATCCACCCAAGCCAAACGAAACGAATCGTGATTTGGTGTTCCGTAAAGTGCTGGATAATTGCAATCCATCCATTATTTTGACAGATATGACCTATTCAACAGTTCGAAACTATCACTTGATGCAAGGCTATGTTCACCATGTAGTTGGATTCATCCCAATATTGTTATTTGTGATTTTGCACCATATCGAATTCAAACTCAAAAGACATTTCGTGTTCGGATATAGTCCTGATGCAGAATGGAGAACTGATGGCATTTCGAAGATGTATTTGGGGGTCGCCGTGTGCTTGTACTTGCTAGTAGTGATGGTTTATCGTCATAAACATGATTCTAAAACAAGTGACTACACATGGTATCGCACTGACAGTATTTTGGAAAAAGTGTTGCCAGCAAGAGTTTCGGTTAGAGATTTTAACCTGGAAGAAGTCACGCCTGATACTATCGCGTACTTGCAATATACTTCAGGGTCCACTGCAGACCCCAAGGGTGTGAAGATAAGTCATTCGAATTTGATGCATCAAGGATATGCCAACCAAATATCTTTTGGGTGTACTGGCCCAGGAGAAACTGCCGTCAATTGGTGTCCTCAGTATCACGATTTAGGATTAGTCGTGTGTATTTTCAGTGGTGTATTTGCAGGCATTCGTTTGGTTGCCTTTTCACCTCTGGATTTTCTAAGAAATCCTTTACTATGGCTCCGCTTGATTTCCAAATATCAAGCTTCTTTTTCTGCAGCTCCGAATTTTGCGTATGGATATGCTGCTAGAAAGGCAAGGACCAATCCTGATCAAGTGGGAAATTTGAATTTGAAATCTTGGAAAATTGCTGGAAACGGCGGTGAACCGGTTCGAGTTTCATCTCTGGATTCATTTGAAAAGGAATTTTCTAAATTTGGATTTGAAAGAACTAGTTATTTCCCTTGTTTTGGCTTAGCAGAGCATACCATATTAGCTACTGGAAGAATCGCTAGAAGAATGCCTACCATACTTGAAGTTGATACCAACCTGCTTGCCAAGCACGTTATCAAGATATGTTCAGCTTCTTGTACCAATAGTTCGAGTCTTGTAGGATGTGGAGAACCATTTCCTGGTGTGGATATTACAATAACAGATCCAGAGACGATGGCTGAATTGCCTCATGGTAGCGTGGGGGAAGTTTTGATATCAAGTCCGAGTGTTGGTCATGGATATTGGAATTTACCGGACAAAGAAAACAAGGAGATATTTGGATTTGAAAATCATCCGCAACTTCGCACCGGAGATTTAGGATTTCTTCATAACAAAGAGTTGTTTATATGCGGCAGATTGAAAGATCTTATTATAATTGACGGGAAAAACATTTACCCTCAGGATATTGAAAACACAGCTGAGGTTTCAAGTGGAATGATTTTTAGAACTGGGTCGTCTGTGTCTTTTATGACTGAAGATATGAAGATTGTTGTTGTAGCAGAATTACGCCGAGATACTTACACAGACAACACGCAGGTTCGTAAGGCGGTCATGAAAGCATACATTCAAATATTGCAAAATCAAGGAGTTCAAGTTCATCGTTTTGTTGTCGTCCACGCTGGAACTGTTCCAAAGACTTCTAGTGGCAAAGTTCAACGGCGAAAAGTTTTAGAACTCGTTCACTTGGGAGCATTACAAAATGTGGTCTTGGATGAAGTTTGCAGCTCTCTCAACACCGAAGAATTTAATTTCGACCAACCCAACGAAGACCCTTTGTTTTTCGATATTTTATTCGCCATCATGTCTTCTAACCTTGTGGGTGTCACTTATCACAAGATTGAATCGGTGGATGATGAAATAATCAACATGCCGCTAAAAAAATTGCTAGAAGACGATCGAGGCGTGCTGAGTTCCTTAGATGCTGTTCAATTCGCTGGTCAATTGGAAATACAGCTGCATGCAATAGGTATTGATCAAGTTGTTCGAAGTGACACCGCATTACGGTTTCGAACTGTTGGGGAACTTGCAAGAGATGTTTATCAGCTGGAAAACTAATATTACTATACTATGAATCGCTTGAATTGTTTATCAGGTATGCTTTGATGCAATTATGTTCTACCAAATGCATGTGGTTTATTGTACCAGTGAATAAAGAGAACATAAAAACATTTTGAGAGATTGAAAGGAATCGATGCAGTTATGTTCTCGCGCCTAATAAGTTTATGTAGTTTATAATATGTAGAATCATTTATCTCCCACCTCGTCCACGTCCTCGGCCCCGTGGAGCCCCCCTTCCACCACCTCCTGAAGGCCTTGGGGGCATGGCTTTTGGAGTGTCATCAATGAGAAGATTATCTAATTGCAAGCTATCAGGCAAAATGTAATATCTAATTGTGTTGCCGCGAATGCTGAGACTATCTAATACGACTGGAGTTCTTCCTTTCATGGTCATCTTAACTGTCTTGATGTGAGTATTCATGCTCATATCGACCCCTACGATGGTGCCTTCAATTACTGTCCCGTTCTTCAATTCAATGGTGACTGTCTCGTTGACCAGTCGCATTAAAAACCTAACTAGCTTCATTAGATAAAACGTACAATTCGAATGAACAGCTCCTCCACTCGCTTGTTACTAGATCCAATGTGTAGACCCTAGACCTGTGTGTTTTTGTATGAGGTATGAGTTTATACTAATGATTCTTAGGCAACTGCTACTATATGGTCTACCATGTTCTGGTTGTTTTTCTGGAAATAATGGATAATCACTGGTAGAGCAGGTAAAACCTAAATTACATCGAGATGAGTGTAGTTGGAGTTGATTTTGGTACTGGTAGCTGCGTTATCTCGCAGGCGAAAAGAGGAGGAATTGAAACTGTTCTTAATGAAGCATCTAAACGACAGACATCTGCATTGGTGTCTTTTAAAGATGAAACTCGCTTCATGGGAGAGCAAGCGGTGCCTTTGAGCAGTTCCAACTTTAAGAATACAGTGAAGAATCTGAAACGGTTTATCGGTAAATCGTGGAGTGATCCTTCTATTCAAAATGAGATCGAACTTTTGCCTAATGCATTTGCTTACAAGGAGTTAGATGGGGACAAGATCGGCATTGAGGTTGAATTTAAGGAGGAGACCATGGTTTTCACCCCTGAGGAATTAACAGCTATGTTGGTAGGTCAATTGAAAGCCACTGCTGAGTTCGCTAATGAGGGAAGACCGGTAGCTGACATGGTATTCTCTTGTCCTGCCTATTGGACCAACCGACAACGTCGGGCTCTACTAGACTCATGTCGCATTGCCAACATTGGTTTGTTGGGGTTGATTAACGATGGAACTGCCGCTGCGCTTTCGTACGGTATTTGGAAATCGGCTTCTAACCAGTTTCAGGCCACCGAGAAAGAGCACGTTATGTTTGTGGATATGGGATACACTTCATTTCAAGTGACCATAGCTGCGTTTGTTCAAGGAAAGTTGGAGATTGTTTCTAGTGCGTGTGATGCTAATCTTGGAGGCCGCGATGTTGACATGCTTCTAGCGGAACATTTTTCAGAGAAATTTGCTGCCAAGCATAAAATGAATCCATTGAGTGAATCCAAGCCGACAATGAAACTCCTTGCTGGATGTGAAAAAGCCAAGAAGGAGTTGACTCCAGATGGTGTTAACATTGCCAAGATCCATGTCGAGTACATCATGGAGGAAATTGACTTTACTTCGAATTTGGAGCTTGAGACGTTTGAAGGTCTCATTGCTCCCCTTGTTGCGCGAGTGGTAGAACCGCTAGAAAAGGCAATGGAGCAAAGTGGTTTGACCATGGATAAAATTCATTCGGTTGAGATTATTGGTGGGGCCATGCGTGTTCGAGCTTTCAAGAAGAAGGTAGCTGAAACATTGGGACTTGACACGACCAAGTTGAATTATGGATTGATGACCACCCAAAATGCAGATGAATGTGTCAGTAGAGGAACTGCACTTATGTGTGCAATGTTGAGTCCTGTATTTCGCGTTAAGGAATTTAAGGTTGTAGACCAGGTTCCATATGGAATCAAGTTGAGCTGGGAGCAAAAGGATTCGATACCTGAGGATGCCATGGAAGAAGATGGTGTTGATACTGCTGGAGAAAACTCTATAATCATCATGGAGAAAGGAACGCAGTTCCCTAAATCTCGTCGAGTCACTTTTCGTCGTAAAGATGCTTTTCAAATTTTTGCTTCGTACGATGACCAGTCCGAGGCAGATTTGCCCCCAGGCTCAGATTTGGATATCGCGGAATTCGAAATTTCTGGAATGCCTTCAACTCAAGAGGATTCTCCTCCTAGAATTCGAGTAGATTTTAAATATGACCATTCTGGTGTATTTGAAGTTGACTTTGCTAAATACTTGCAAGAGATTATCCCAGAAAAAACAGCAGAATCAAAAGGAGACGAAGCCAAGGTTGCAGAAGGCGACGAATCCAAGGTGGTGGAAGGAGAAACCGAAGAGAAACCGAAGAAGACCTTTAAAAGTATTCCACTCAAGGTGGATGTTGTGTATCCATTTGCACTCACCCCAGAAGCTATTGAGAAAGCGTCAAGGCGTGAGAATGAATTCATTGCGCAGGACAAAGTTTTGCGTGCGACCTCTGACAAGAAGAACGAATTGGAGGAATACTGTTATTCAATGAGAGATAAAGTAGAAGGAGAACTACGCGAATTTGCCACGGAAGGCGAACGCACTGAGATTCAAGGAGAATTGGAGGCTGTTGAAAGTTGGCTATATGATGAAGGTTATGACGAGAAACTGGAAGTATATGTTTCCAAATTGAAAGGATTGCAAGACCAGGGTAACAAGTTCGTCCATAGAATGCATGAACATGAAGAGAGACCCAAAGCTGCTCAGTCTCTGAAGGATGACATCGGCACTTATCTTGGAGTGGTTAATTCCCCAGACCCAAAGTACGACCACATTTCCCAAGAGGATCGTAACAAGGTGGTGAACGCGTGTGAAGATGCTGAGAAATGGATCACAACCCAGATGAGCAAACAAGTAGACAAGAATCTACACGAGGACCCATGCATCACAGTTGGTGAGATTGAAACTAGCAAAAATGACTTGAGGTACATTTGCAAACCAATTGTCTCCAAGAAGAAGCCTGCTCCAAAGAAAGAGGAGAAAAAGGAAGAAAAAACTCCAGAACCTGAGACAAAGGAGGATGAAACTGATGCCCCAAATGCTGAAGCAATTAAAAAAGATAATATGGACTTAGATTAACTGATTAAGTGATAATAATTTTCAATGGTCGTAGCAAAACCTTATTCACGAATGGACGAACATCAACAATATTTGTCACACAACAAATTCTATTAAATCGATTTCTCGAGTCTCCATCTGATTATCCAAGTGCATCATCGTCAGACACAAAGCGCATTGGCGATACCTCGTTCCTGGCACTCACTTTCTTATGTTTGGTACTCATGGAAATCAGTCAGGCACTAATCAGTGTGAGGAGGCACTAATCAGTGTGAGGAGGCAAAAAAATTCAAAAAGTCAAGAAGTATGTTTATGACCCGGCCTTAAGCAGAACTGGTTGAAGCGCTTTAATTAAATTGAAGGACAGGCAAATGGCGAAACAGAATTGTAGGACTCAATAATCGTCCACAAATTAGCTGCGGTACCTGCAATGACGAACCCTGTAAAGCCAACAAAAAAGACAGCGACGAGAATCTTTTCAAATAGATGGGTGGTTTTCCCGTTCGTTTTTCTTGCATAATAGACAAATATGATCGGATAATGAATTCCAGTAAGGGGAACAAATAGAGAGCCCGCAATGGATATTAGTTGAGAGAATATTGGTACCATCATTCCAAGAATATATGATATCAGTAAAGTTAGCATTGAAAATGCAAACCAGCGAAGTCTATTGGGAGAAATAGCATTCTTGCCGAATGCTTTAAGAGTCACTTCTGAAAGCACTTGAGTCAAAATAGTGGATTTGATGAGATAGGCGATGTACATGTATGTGAATAACATTAGTTGTACAATACGATAGTACGCACCATGAGGTATTACATCTACAAGATTTCCACTCCCATTTAGAATTGAGCTTCCTTTGTAGATATAGCCTGTAATTCCCACTACGGCGTAAAGTCCAACTTGAAAAGGACCAGAGATAGAAAACGTTTTTGGCCAATCTTTAGGTTCCTTCATTTCAGCCATGAATTCTAAGTAGATGATCATCCCATTGTATGCAAATACAAAAGTTGAAAGCCCTCCAAAAACTCCTTGCCAGGATAATGTAGGGGAAGGCCATACAGAGGTCTCCCCCGTTGTTCCGTTTAAAGACATATCGTAAATGGCATATCCAACTACCATCATAACAGTGATCACAATGCAAGCATTGTTTAAGATCAGCAACCATCTTGTTCCATTCAGAGTCTGGATTTGACTGAAAGGAATAAGAGCTAATCCCGCGATTAGACCCCATTGATATCGGCAGATCGAAGTGTCATAGAAGACTCCCTGGAGAGCATCGGCAAGGGATCCAATATAAACACCAAGAATCAAAGCAAGTAATGCATATACTGAAAATGCAACAAAGCCGGTGAACCATTTATTCTTCACAGTAGCGTTTGCCATTTCGGTCATGGTGGTGCATTCTGGGTACTCGTTTCGAGCCTCCCACAGGAGAATTGCAAAGTATATTGTCATAGGCAAAAAGCCTACGGTAAAAAGTATGGAAAGCACCCATCCAAACTGAGCGTATCCAGCCCCGATTGCGAGAATTCCGACTCCAATCACGTCACCAATTTGCAACCGGCTCACTGTTTGCCACGATGCCTGACGTTTCGTAGCATCAAAGTTTTCGTTGGATTGCGGCAATACAGATTTCATGTTGTTTCCATATAGAGACATGTCGGGGAAATGATGATAATTAATTATTTAGAACGATCATGTCTAATAATAAGGATTTCCGTTTTCAATTTTTGTAATTTTGTTCATTTGTATCCTAGTTCATTTGCTACAGAAAACGTTGATACAATTTTATTTCTTTTGTGCATCTTGCTGAATACTTCAATTATGATGGCTGTAACTGAAAAATTGGGGTTGGGTTCCAATGTTTAAATATTGAATGAAAAATTAAGGGTAAAAGATTCGGTATTTGGTCCATCAAATGTATGGGAAAACTAAGAACTGAAGAGTTGATTCATCAGTTTTGAAGCCTTTTTGAACAAAAATGCTTATTACTAAATTATAAATACGACTAGAACTAATTGAGTCCTATCTATAACTACCTAAAGGCATAAACGTTGAATACATTTTCTAAAATTGGGTCATACATTCTCTGGTAATTATCGATTAACAGCAATAAGGGAAATTAGCAAGACAGCCTCTGAATTTTATTTATTGAACCTCAAGATCTACACAATTATATATCACTTCAATTTCATGAGCAGAAGGTTCGTCAACTATGTACTCGAGAATGGCTCCACAATCAGGAAATGTACACACATGTTACTTTTTTACCCATTATCTCAGTACAATAGTGCCATTTGAACAAATTATGTTGCTAAAAGAATGGAGGGATCTATTCATCGCTAATTGAAGCTGTTTAAGACTTTAAGCTCTTTAAACCCTCAACAGTATGAAATTTAGACCTGGAATGCTTCGAGTTTCTTTTGCACAATAGTCGTTTGAGGTCTCACGCAAACAATTTGATATTGAGCTTTCTTTGGGAAATACCGAATGCCTCGACCTTTTAATAATTCACTTTCATCCACAGCAGGATTAAGAAACAGAGGAGACAACCCGCAATGTGCTTCATTTGAAAGAAATTTAGACCTGGAATGCTTCGAGTGTCTTTTGCACAATAGTCGTTTGAGGTCTCACACAAACAATTTGACATTGAGCTTTCTTTGGGAAATACCGAATGCCTCGACCTTTTAATAATTCACTTTCATCCACAGCAAGATTAAGAAACAGAGGAGACAACCCGCAATGTGCTTCATTTGAAAGAAATTTAGACCTGGAATGCTTCGAGTGTCTTTTGCACAATAGTCGTTTGAGGTCTCA
>Ga0105055_10008376_pt1 | contig 13472 bp, 9 predicted proteins | sample BON03_FD_78090 | JGI IMG/M metagenome (GOLD analysis project Ga0105055, IMG submission 78090) | Freshwater microbial communities from Lake Bonney liftoff mats and glacier meltwater in Antarctica - BON-03 | ecosystem: Environmental > Aquatic > Freshwater > Ice > Glacier meltwater | place: Lake...
GGCCGATGTGATGATCTCCCAGCATGTGCGCGAAACCGCTTTGAAAGAACGTTGGAACGTAGCGCTGCCTGAAGTCGAAGCGCTGCTCCACAAAGATCGCTATCGCCAGTTGCACGCGTTGCTGACCAGCGGTCGCGTCGAGATTCGCGTCGTGCCCAAGGATCGTGTCTTTCTGCACGGCAAGGCCGGCGTTATCGAAAGCGCCGATGGGGCCAAAACTTGCTTTCTCGGCTCGATCAACGAGACCAAGCGCGCCTTTGCGCAGAACTACGAAATTTTGTGGGAAGATCAGTCGCCCGAAGGCGTGGCTTGGGTCGAGGAGGAGTTCGAGGCGCTCTGGCAAGCTGGTTATCCGCTACCCGATGCGATCATAGAAGAAATTGCGCGTGTGGCCAAGCGGGTGGAAATTCGTTTTGAAGAAGTGACCCCTGCCGACATGGCCGCCGCGGCCCTGGTCGAGAGTCCAATCTATCGCGGCGGCGAGCAACTCCAATCTTGGCAGCGCGCTTTTGTCACGCTCTTCCTTCAACATCGCGCAACTTATGGTTGTGCTCGCCTCCTGCTGGCCGATGAAGTGGGCGTTGGCAAAACGCTTTCCCTCGCCGCCAGCGCGATGGTCTCTGCTCTGTTGGACGATGGGCCGGTGTTGATTCTTTGTCCGGCGACGCTCACCGTGCAGTGGCAAGTGGAGTTGAAAGACAAGCTGGGCATCCCGAGCGCGGTCTGGGTTTCCAACAAGAAAGTCTGGATCGATCCTAATGGCCACACCATTAAGACACGCGGCGCCGAAGACATCACGCGTTGCCCTTTTCGCATCGCCATCGTCTCTACTGGCCTCATCGTCCACGACGCCGACGAGCGCCGTTTTCTGCTCGAACGCAAATTTGGCACCGTAGTCCTCGATGAAGCGCACAAAGCGCGGCGGCGCGGCGGTCTGGGCGAGAAAAAGGATGAGCCGAATAATCTACTCGACTTTATGCTCCGCATCGGGCCGCGCACGAAGAATCTCTTGCTCGGCACCGCAACACCGATTCAAACTGCCGTTGCCGAGCTTTGGGACCTGATGCAGATCCTCAACGCCGGTGCCGATTTTGTGCTGGGCAAGGCCCCCTTCAGCTTGTGGACCGATTGGGAACGTGCGTTGCCGGTGGTCAAAGGGGAAGAAATGCCCGCTGACGAGCGGATCGCCTGGGAGTGGTTGCGCAACCCACTGCCGCCCGGCGACCAGGAACCGCTGATCGCCAATTTACGCCTCCAACTGGGCATTGCCGAGAATCTCTTTTTTACTGACAAAGGTTTTGGTGCGCTCGGCTACTTTGATCAGCTAGCGGTACAGCAAACGCTGGAGCCAGGCTTTTATCAGCAGCACAACCCGATCGTCCGCCACACCATTCTGCGCCGCCGGCAAACGCTGGAAGCGGCGGGATTGTTAGAACGGGTCGGCGTCGAGGTTCACCCCAATCCGCACGCACCCACACCTGCCTATCGCGGCGTCAACTTTGATGGCCTTGGCTTGCTAACCAATCACCCGTTTGATCTAGCCTACCAAGCCGCCGAAGATTTCACAGTCGCGCTGCAAAAACGTACCAAAGCCGCCGGCTTTATGAAAACTTTGCTGCTCCAGCGCATCTGCTCCAGCTTTGCCTCTGGCCGCAACACTGCCGCTAAGATGTTGAAGCGTGAACTACTGGATGATGAAGATGATGCGCCTCGGCTGCTGGAGCCACTCAGTTCGCTGACACCGATTGAAACCAGCCACTTGCGCACCATCTTCGAGGAGCTATCGCGTCCTGAAGCCCATGATCCAAAGTTGGCTGCTGTGCGCTACTTTCTTACCGAACATCGTACCGAGGGGAAGACTTGGCTGGAGCATGGCTGTATCATTTTTAGTCAATATTACGACACCGCCTTCTGGATTGCCGCGGAATTAGCGAAGACGCTGACCGATGAACCGGTGGCAGTCTATGCCGGTACAGGTAAAAGTGGCATCTTTCGCGCAGAGGCTTTCGCCTCGGTCGACCGCGAGGAGATCAAAAAGGCCGTCAAGCAGCGCACCATTCGCCTTGTCGTGGCCACCGATGCCGCCTGTGAAGGGCTTAATCTGCAAACGCTGGGGACACTGATCAACGTAGACTTGCCCTGGAATCCGTCGCGGCTCGAGCAACGCTTGGGGCGCATTAAGCGCTTCGGCCAGGCCCGCCGCACGGTAGATATGCTCAACTTGGTCTATCACGAAACTCAGGATGAGAAGATTTATAGTGTGCTCTCGCAGCGCTTAAAAGACAAATACGACATCTTTGGCGGTTTACCTGATACGATTGAAAGCGACTGGATCGAGAGCGTAGAAAAGCTCGAAGCAATGATGGATGAATATATTCATCTGCGTAAGCAAGCCCGCGATGTTTTCGAACTTCGCTATAAAACAACGATTGACCCCGACCAAAATCGCTGGGAGCTCTGCTCACGCGTCCTCGCGCGGCGCGATGTCGTCGCGCGGTTGTCGGCGCCGTGGTAGAGCAGGGTACCAATAAAGTATTCGATGATGAAGCAGATAAATGAAGCGTCCAGACCCTGAGGTCTGGACGCTTCATTTATCTATGTTACACGGCTGAGACGAATTTGATTATATTAGACTAATTCATCTACCATTGTCATCAGTGAAGTTTACGGTGGTGGTGGCAACAGTGGCGCTCCCTATCTAAGCGACTTTGTCGAACTCTTCAACCGCGACATGACGACTGTGTCGTTGAACGGTTGCTCCATTCAGTACGCATGCGCAACGGCACCGGAAATTTTAGCAGCAAGCCCGTTGCCAAAGGTAGGGGAATAATCCGCTTGACAGTGGCTGACACTCAGGCTGGGCGCATAAAATATACGCTGATCGGGGGATGCAGCGCATAGATCGGAGTTTCTATTTATTCGGCATGGGCCACAATACAGAGGCTGACATTAGTACACATGCTATAAAAAACGGCGTTTATCACTGCAATCCAGATGCAACTTCTGGTAGGGGATGGGAAAAGATGGTAAACAAACGGACGTGAAGGGGAAATTTTAGGGGGATGGCAGGGAAAAATATAACCCTTTCATCTGTGTTCCCCCGATAACGGCAAAGCCGCACACAGACAAAAGGGTTATATCTATAGTATACCACATTTTTTAGCTTTGTCAACTACCGAAAACCTCCGTAAATCCTACTAAATCTTACGCTCAGCCATTTGAGCTAAGCTTTATGCGGTCTACGCGGTGATTCCAGCCAGTGTTTGCCGATTGAACGCCCCCAAGCCATAAAACCTTCGCAACGCCGCCCAGCAAATTTTATGCGGTTAAGATGCGGATTCCCTTCATGGCAAAATCTTCACGCAGTTCAGGCGCGATTTCTGAATCGGTGATGAGGATGTCTACCACGCTGATTGGCGCCACAAAGGCGACTGATACACGTCCGCACTTTGTGTGATCGGCGACAAAAATGATCTCTTTACCGGCCGCTAGAATCGCCCGCGCTGTTGTCGTCTCTGGCACATAATCGTTTGTCAGACCTTCATCCGGATCCAGCGCCCGAATGCCCATGATCACCTTGTCGGCGCGCAGTTCAGCCAGCGCTTGAATGGTGATGTGACCAATGAACGACAACTCCCCAGGCCGAAAAACCCCACCCAACCCGATCAGGTGAATCCCCGGTTTATCACTGAGTGTATCCATCACCGGTAACGAATTGGTAATCACAGTTAAGTTTTCATAATTATTGAGGTTGCGGGCCACTTCAAGCACTGTCGTGCCGCTGCCTAAAAAGACTGTCTCATGATTGTGGATCAGGCTGGCCGCCAATCGACCAATCCGTTGCTTAAATTCGGCTTGTTCGGTTGATCGCTGAATGACAGGTGGTTCCGGTGGTGCAAGATGAACTGCGATTGCGCCACCGTGGACACGGCGAATCAGACCTTTTTCAACCAACATATCCAGATCTCGGCGCGCGGTGGCCTCGCTGATCGAAAAATGTTGACATATCTCAGCGACGTTAATGCGGCGCTGTTGCTCAATTAATTGAAGCAGTTGTTCTTGGCGCTCATGGTTAGAGAGAATCATGGGGGTGCTCGTATCTTATCTACTCATATCTTGTTAAATAATCAAAATCAATCAAAAAGATTCATCTGGTTGTTGAGGGCGAGTAGGCTATATAGGTAAATCTGCGTGGGCTTGTATAGCTCTATTCTAGATGAATTGTACCATAATCGGCGTATTTTGCCTAGATTATGGCTTGACTATTTCGTGAATTACAAAATAAGCCGCTTGACACTGCTTGAAAGCTATGATATATTTTGATTAAATATGATTGATTTTGGTTTATTTTCTGCTCCCTACATCTAAATTCTATCAAAAAGCGTAATTTCTGTTCCTATATGGGCTTGAACGTTCCACCCAAACATTCAGCCGCTGTCCTGGCAAAGTTCCTTCAATGCAGTGCCGGGAGGAATTGCATTCGCTTATTTTAGGTTTGTACTCACCATTTAGCTATTCAAACGCTTATCCGCCGAAGGTGTGCAAATGCATTATTTTGCGTAACGGTAAAAGAGTATTTTGCGCATTTTCACAGACGAGCCATATTCAAATCGGAGGCAAGAGGAACCATGTCAAATGAAATTAGCCCGGATCCACAACTGTCGCGACGATCATTCCTGAGGGCGGCGGCACTAGGCATTGGTGGCACACTGTTGGTCGCCTGCGTGCCGCCCGCGCCCGGCCCATCGGCTGCTGGTGGGGAGCAAGCGCCCGCAGCCGAAAACGCACCAATTATCTACTGGTCAATGTTTGGTCTGGAAGAGGCCGCGCAAGCCGAGGCGCAAGTCGCGCGTTTCAACGAAGAGACAGGCAAAAATGCAATTTTCATGTCGATTGGCTGGGGCAATGTCGCGCAAAAAGCCCAAGTAGCGATCGAAGGTGGTAGCCCGCCAGATTTGGTCTCACTCTGGAGTCAGGCCTATACCTGGGGTCCCCGTGGGCTACTTTTACCGCTGGAAGATTATGCCGAACGCGACGGCTGGACTGGACAGGGTTGGTCCGAGCCGGCCTATGAAGCGCTCTGGTCGGAAAATCACTTGTGGGGCACGGGCCACACACTCAACATGTTCGCACTCCATATCAACAAAGGATTATATGAGGAAGCTGGGTTTGATCCGGCACAACCACCCACAGATATAGCTGCGCTTGATGACATGGCGGAAAAGCTCACCACGCTAGATGCGGACGGTAATCTGACCCAACTGGGTTTCCTGCCTTGGCAAAATAGTAATCTTTGGCATTGGGGCTGGGCGCATGGCGCTAACTTCTATGACGAGGAAAACGACAAGATCCTGGCGGGCAGCGACGAACACATTCTACAAGCCCTAGAATGGTTTGTCAGCTATGCCGAAAAGTATGGCATTGACAACATCGATCGTTTCCAATCTGGCTTTGGCCGGGCGACTATGTCACCTGACGATCCCTGGTATGTGGGCAAAGTCGCGGCGCAGATTGATGGCAGTTGGAAGCGAAGTTGGATCCCACGTTATGCGCCCGACCTTGAGTATATCGTGGCAAAGTCGCCGACGGCCGCTGGTGTTGAGCCTGTCAGCCTGGTTGAGATTGGCGCCATGTTCAATGTACCTAGTGGGGCGAAGAATCCCGAGGGCGCTTGGGAGTTGGCCAAGGAATTCGCCAGCAAACGCTGTCAGATTGAGTTCGGCAACTTAGTGGGTGATATCCCACCGCTGTTGGAGGCGGCCCGTGATCCGGAATTCCTAAACAGTTATCCGTACAATGACCAATTCATCGAAATGGCAGAGTCCGGTGGGCGGGCTTGGCCACGGATCCCGGTCTTGGAGCTCTACAAGGATGAGATGAACCGCCTGGTTGACGAGGTCGTGCATGGCAAAGTGCAGCCCCAGGATGGGCTTGATGCACTAACCCAAAAAGTGCAGAAGGAATTGGACGACTTCCGCAAACAGACGGCAGCGTAGCCATGATGCGTGTCTGGTAGGTGATTGTTTATTTCACCTACCAGACGCTAGAAGGAGTCGCTTGTGAAGATATTGCTGCCACGTCGGGAGTGGCGGAGGCTACGAGTTGGCTTGCTTTTTGCCTCGCCCTGGATCGTTGGTTTCCTCGGTTTCACCCTGTACCCGATCATTGCCTCTTTTTACTATAGTTTGCACGTCTATACAACATTTGGCCAACCCATGCAGTGGGTGGGGTTTAGCAATTATCGCGAACTGCTGGGGCAAGATAAACTCTTTTGGGTCTCGCTCTACAACACCGCTTACATGGTGATCTTGGGCGTGCCGTTCCATATTGCGCTGGCGATCTTGTTGGCGCTGCTGCTAAATGTGAAACTGCGCGGCGTTGCCATCTATCGGACCATCTATTATTTGCCCACGATCGTGCCGGTGGTGGCCACATCTGTCTTGTGGCTATGGATTTTTAATCCAGAGTACGGGCTGATCAATGCTGGCTTGAGCCTGCTGGGGTTGCGCGGTCCTGGATGGCTGGCCGATCCAGGATTGGCTAAGCTGGCGCTGATTTTGATGGGGAGTTGGACAATTGGCGGGACTGTAGTCATTTTTCTGGCTGGCTTGCAAGATATCCCCCAACAACTGTATGAAGCGGCCATGATCGATGGCGCGGGGTTATTGCAGCGTGTGTTCTATGTCACCTTGCCGATGCTCTCGCCGGTCATTTTTTTTAACTTTATTATTGCCGTCATTGGTGGATTTCAGACCTTTACCGAAGCATTTATTATGACGCAAGGTGGCCCGCTGGATGCAACGCTCTTTTATGCGCTTTACCTCTACCGCAACGCCTTTGAGTTCTTCAAGATGCCCTATGCTTCGGCGATGGCCTGGGTGCTATTTCTGGTGGTAGTGACCGCGACCATCTTCGTTTTCCGCACTTCAGCTCGCTTTGTCTATTACGAAGGTGATGGGAGCAAATAAAGAATGAGCCGTCTCGATCACTCCCTATCGCCAGCACAAACAAATCAAAAAGAACTACGTGGCTCGCTTGGCACTGCTTCTTGGGCCAGGCAGCAGCAAATTGGCAGGGCAATTGGGCATGTGTTGCTTTCGGTTGCTGGGATTCTCTTTATTCTACCTTTTTTCTGGTTGGTTTCAACCTCTTTAAAAGAGCTGGATCAGATTTTTACCATGCCGCCGATCTGGATCCCCAACCCGATCCGCTGGCAGAATTACCCCGAGGCGCTGAGCTATTTCCCCTTTTTGCGCCAACTGCGCAACACCTTGATTATCGCCTTGTCGAGTACGGGCTTGACGCTGATCTCCAGCACGCTTGTCGCGTTTAGTTTCTCGCGCCTGCGTTGGGTGGGGCGCGATCTCTGTTTCTTTCTCATGCTCGCCACCATGATGTTGCCCTATCAAGTTACGATGATCCCGCTCTTTATCATCTATCGCTCACTCAATTGGGTCAACTCGTTTTTGCCGCTGATCATTCCCCATGCTTTTGGCGTGCCATTCTTTATTTTTTTGCTACGCCAATTCTTCCTCAGCATACCGAAGGATTTGGATGATGCGGCCACGATCGATGGTTGTTTAGAAGTTGGAATCTTGCGCCATATTATTTTGCCGCTGGCCAAGCCGGCCCTGACAACCGTAGCACTCTTTCAGTTCCTGGGCAGCTGGAATGACTTTTTGGGACCATTGATCTACCTGAATGATCCCGACAAATATACGCTTCCCCTGGGCATCCAGGTGTTTGCCAGCACTTCTGGTGTTCAATGGGGCTGGATGATGGCCGCGACCACGGTGCTTACCGTTCCCGTTGTTGTGCTTTTCTTCTTTACCCAGCGCACCTTCATCCAAGGCATCTCCGTGACCGGTATGAAGGGCTAAGGGATGAGGTTATATAAGGGGACGTTTACCTAACCTGGATAACCCCAAACCAAAAAGGATTTTTACCACAAAGACCGCCAAGCAAAACTGGGAACCCTTGACGTGCTTGAGGGTAAGAATCTTTGTTGTTTGTTCAAAAACCTGATGACTTACCTAGATTTTGTTGACTAAGAAATGATGAGGAATGCCAGCATGAAAAGTCCAATCTTTCAAATTGATGCCCCTACCGCAGAAGACCTCGCCACTTTTTATCGGGATGGCTATGTGGCTTTTCCCGCGATCTTTACGGAAGAGGGTCTGGCGGGTTTGATGGATGAAACTGTCAACCATGAACAAATTGTCGATTTTGTCCGGCAAACGGATGAAGCGCGCACCAAACTTAACCAGCCCTACCAATTGCTAGTCCGCGACTGGAATAATAAGGGACCCTGGTCGGATCAACTGTTCGATGCCCCGTTGGTGACTGCACTGCTCCAAGCTGTGATTGGCGATCAGTATCATTTTTGTCATTCAACCCTGCATGTGTCGCTGCGCGGCGCACCGTCTTTGCACTTTCATCAAGACCATCATCATTGGAAGCACGACAACCCGATCAACATTGCCGAACGCGAGCGTTGGTATATCCAGATGCTCTACTATCCCAATGGATTTACCCGCGGTGATCGCAGTTTGTCGGTGATCCCCGGCAGCCATCGTGTCGCCCCCACGCCAGATGTCACGCCAGATAAGCTGCTGGCGGGTGAGTACGATGAAGTCGCCGGTCGTCCTCTCCAGGTGGAACATTTGGAATTGCCGCCTGGCAGTATGGTTTTTTTAAATGCCAGAACCTTTCACGGGGTTGCGCCTAAACCGGTGGATTCCGCACAACCATTTCGCATCTTCTTGAACTATATCTTCAAAGAAGTGGGACCGCCGCATCGTTGGACGCAGGCCATCCCACCAGAATGGTTAGAGAACGCAAGCCCGCAGCGAAAAATGCTCTTCCAGCGCGAGCCCTACACGCCAGGGTGTTGGAATCAGGAGTAATCAGCATGACGACCAAAGCCAGACACCTGCGCATTGGCACGCATTATGAATATCCCTTCGGCGGCATGGCCACGCGTGTAGAGTGGTTGCCGCAAGGCGAGGCTGATTGGCGTCGCGATCTGGCCAAGATCAAAGAGACCGGTTTCGACTCGATCCGCATTCGGATCGGTTTTGATAGCAAACTGGATGAAGTGGCAAGTTTGTTGGATATCTGCCACGCGCTTGCTATCGATGTTCTTTTTGGTTTTGCCACCTTTTATGTAAATGATCGCTTTCTTGAGGAATATCCCGACGCCAAAGTGGTTGATCGACAGGGGCAGGCCTATCCGCTCAATCAGTATGATTATCGCTGGCAGCGCGCCTGTATCAATCACCCTGTCTACCGCCAACAGCGCGATCAATTGGTGCGCGATTGTGGCGTGCGTTTTGGCGCTCATCCCGCGGTCTTTGCCTGGGATATCCACAATGAGCCCAGTGTCGGACCTGGCGATCATCCTTGTTATTCTCCGTATACAATCGCCAAATATCAGCAAGATTTGGCTAACCGTTTTGCTTCGATTGCCGATATGAACCAGTGTTTGGGTACAGATTTTGGGAACTTTGCGGCTGTCGAACCGCCGCGCACTGTGGATCAAGCCGCGACCAGTTTCTGGCGCGACTGGCGCGAGTTCACCGCCCGCAATTTGAGCGAGTTTTTATTGGCCGGCATCCAGATCATTAAGCAGCACCCACCTGCTGCACTGGCCAGCTTTAACTATACAACGCCCTATCATCTGGAGTGGAATGGTCAAGATTGGTGGGCGGCGGACCAGGTCGACTATGCCTCGCATAGCAACTATCCGCATAAAGCGCCCGAACAGGCCGCCGACGCCGGCGCTCGGATTGATTTGCTCAAGGCGCTCGCGCCGGGCAAAGAGGTCTGGGTGACTGAATTCCAGGGCGGGCCATTTGCGAATTATCTGCTCTGGTCTGGCATTCACATCGCAGCGGAGGTCAATAAAATATTTAGCCATGCGTGTCCAGCGCTTTACTTTTACCGCTGGGAACCGCTCATGGCTGGTCCAGAACCCTGGATCAATGGTATGGTCGACGCCGATACGTACGACACCGAGCGTCGCCTGGCAACACAACAGGTAATTGCTGAACTGCGCCAATATGAGGGCATCATCGCCACGGGCCAAACCGTAACGCCGCGGGTTGGCATCTATTTGACGCGTGAGATGGTATGGGCGGCGAATGCGCGCCAAGCGCCCTTGCAAGCGACGGTCAACGGTCTTTATGCGCTTTTGCTAGATTTGGGCTATGCAGTAGAGTTTGTGACCCAGCCCTTTACCGCGACCTGTGACCTGGCAGTCGTTGCCATTCCTTTCATGTTGGCCTTATCCGAGCCAGAACGCCAGGCCATCCACGGCTATATGGCACGTGGTGGCCAGGTGATTGCCGAGTTACCCTTGACCAACGCTCAAAGAGTTGGTCGTCCTGGCGCGCCAACGCCGGCTTTCTCCTCAACAAATGAGCGATGGCACCTTTACGATCACCCATTTGGGGGGCTTTGGCATCGAAACATTTGTCCCTGTCATTAACCCACCCCAGACCGCCATTTTAGGCATTGGACAGATTACAGATCAAGTTGTCGCTATCGGCGGCCAGCCGACAGGCCGACCTCGGATGAAACTCTGTCTTGTTTTTGATCATCGGGCGGTCGACGGCGCACCAGCGGCTGCCTGCTTAGCGCGCATCAAAGCGTTGCTGGAGAACCCCTATTTGCTTGCTTAAAACTCGATTTACAGATGGTGAAACCTATGGTAGATTTAAGTCAAATTGCCGGAATCAGCTTGTCGCTCACTGATGATGGATAGTTAATTTTCGGCGATGTCATGAGTGCGATGGTCGAAAGTGTGCGGCAGATCGACAGTCTCAACGCCGTCTGGATGGATTCCTCAGTCGGTGGAACGCAAGACATCTACCGCGTCTATTGGGATGCCTATCGGGCCACGGATGGGGCAGTATTGCAGCAGCATGGAATTAATCATGCCTATGTCGTTCTATTTCCTGGCTGTTATGGCAATGAATATGCAAAAACACAGGGCCATTACCATCCACCAGTGCCTGGGAGCGCACTAGCGACACCGGAAGTTTATAAAGTGTTGCATGGCCACGGTTACTTCTTATTACAGGCTTCCTCGCCGCCGTACAATGTGGTGGACGACAGCCTGTTGGTAGAGGCGACGGCGGGTGATGTATTTTATGTCGCACCCAACTATGGTCATTTAACTGTTAATTGGGGCAGTGAACCCTTGGTCTTTGAGGCTTTTCTCGCTGCTACTCTGACGCCGATTACCGAGCCTTATCGCGCAAGGCGGGGTGGCACCCATTAGACATTATATCGATTTAATCCCGTGATCTGACAAGATGACAAGATGACAAGATGACCAGGCGTTATTCATCTTGTCATCCTGTCATCCTGTCACAGGTGTACAAAACAAATCGGTATAAACTCTATTATATACGGCGTGGATTCGCGGCGCCAGAAGTCGTGGCGAATGCGCACTATGTGTCCTTACCGGCACTGCGCCGCGTCACTTGTCGCCAGCTTGAAAGTTGGGAAGCGCGTTGGGGCGAGCTGCTTTATCCCTGGGTCGTCCACCATCCAGCCGATTTTGCATTCCTCGCCGATCCAGGACAGTTTGATCCGGCATGGACGTTGTAGCTCCTGTTATAGCGTTCACATAGTCTATTCATTGCAAGGTGAAATTATGCTCGATGTAAAACAGAATCAGCTTGCTGTCGGCATCGATATTGGCGGAACAAACTTACGTGGGGCTGTGGTTGATCACACCGGGCAAATCAAAGCGTTTCTGCACACCGCGTCACCGATTAACAATCCAGTTCAAGGCCAAAAGGTGATCGTAGATACCGTTTATCGTCTGGCCGCCCAGGCTGGCACATGTGTGGAAAATTTAGCCGGTCTGGGGCTTGGCATCCCTGGTTGGATGGATCGACTGCGGGGTGAGTTGATTTTTGCACCCAAAATGGCCCATTGGCAGAACATCGTCACGCTCGATGCCCTGCGCCGTGAACTTGGTATCCCCGTCCATGCCGCTTCGGACCCGAATGTTGCCACTTTGGGTGAACTGTGGAAGGGGGCTGGCCAAGGGAGTCGAAACTTTATTATGATTACCCTGGGCACTGGGTTGGGTTGCGGGATTGTGATTGACGGTAAGCTCTATGTTGGCCACCACGGGATGGCCGGCGAATTTGGTCATATTGCCTTCTGCGCAGCTGCCGAACCTGTCTGCGACTGTGGCATGATTGGTTGTATAGAAACCCAGGCCGCAGGTCCGGCAATTGCCAGGCTTGGCCGCCAGGCGCTAGCAAGTGGCCAACCGACATTGCTACACGATCTGGTGATGGGGCGGGCCGAGGGGTTAACTACATCCGCTGTATTTTCAGCCGCCCAACAGGGCGATCCAGTGGCGCAAGCGATCGTCAATTGTGCCGGTGAGCGGTTAGGCATCGGTTTCGCGGCCTTAGTCTCGCTCTTTGAACCCGAAAAGATCATTGTCGGTGGCGGCATGTCCGAAGTCGGCGACCTACTTCTTGAACCGATCCGGCGCGCCATGCTGGCACACTGTTACCTGTTGGCCAGGGGTTACGTCACGGTTGAAGTGGTCGCCGCTCAGTTAGGCGATGACGCGGGTGTGATCGGCGCCGCGCAGTTGGCTTTTTCAAGCCGAAATTTATCCTATTAACATAGGTTCTGTCGACATTCGTGGTAAACACACCTGACAGGTTTCCAAAACCTGTCAGGTGTACCTCCCCTCAACTGCTTCAGCCCGTGCTCGACAACGCTATACCTCGGGCATCTGCATTGGTTCTAGCGCCTGCTTCTTATTCCAGGCATTAATATACTCCAGCGACTGGTGGCGGAAGTAGGTGTTGTAGAGTTCGGCATAGTGTCCCCCGCGGGCCATCAAGGCATCGTGGTTGCCCTCTTCGATGATCTCACCCTGGCGCAACACAATAATCCGGTCGGCCTGTTTAATTGTCGAGAGGCGATGGGCGATAACGATGGCGGTGCGCTCGGCCAACACTACGTCCAGACTTTCTTGAATCTGGGTCTCCGTCAGCGGATCGACACTGGCGGTCGCTTCATCCAGGATCAAGATCGACGGGTTCTGTAACAAGATGCGGGCCAGGGCGACCAGTTGGCGCTGACCCATCGACAGGGCGCGGCCTTCTTCGCCGACCTCGGTCTCCAACCCATTGGGCAGCGCATCCAGCCAATCCCCACCACCGATCTGGCGGGCGACGGCCAAGACCTCGGCGTCCCCGGCTGCGGGACAGGCATAACGAATGTTGCTCGCCACCGTCCCAGAAAAGAGGAAGGGTGTCTGCGGCACGATACCTAGATGGCGGCGATAACCGTCCAGGTCAAAGGTGCGAATGTCTTTGCCATCGATCAGCAATTGACCACCATTAAACTCGTAAAAGCGCGCCACCAACTTGCCCAGGCTAGATTTGCCCGCACCCGTATGGCCCACCAGCGCTACGGTTTCGCCGGCC
>Ga0105055_10008388_pt1 | contig 13452 bp, 8 predicted proteins | sample BON03_FD_78090 | JGI IMG/M metagenome (GOLD analysis project Ga0105055, IMG submission 78090) | Freshwater microbial communities from Lake Bonney liftoff mats and glacier meltwater in Antarctica - BON-03 | ecosystem: Environmental > Aquatic > Freshwater > Ice > Glacier meltwater | place: Lake...
ATGTCTGCGGGCACTTGACAGACACTTGACATGTCTGCGGGCACTTGACAGACACTTGACATGTCTGCGGACCCCGAACAGAAATTGCCGTGTCGCTCAAATTGGATCAGGTACGAAAATACGAAAATCGAACCGAATACGTTTTTGGTACCAGTTCGGAAAAAATATCGCTGGCAAGAAATTTGTTGTGACTGACACACGTGTCAAAAAGGAGATCTCATGCTTTTCATTTTCAAAAGGTTCAGGTTGACCCTGGTTGTTTGTGGAGTATGGAGGTGGCGTAGCAGGGGCACGCTGCAAGCGGAGTGCATTGAGCCTGCCGCGCGCCCATCGGGTTACCTTTGCTTCCGGCGCACTTTTCCCCGCACCTCTAACAACTGCACCGACCAATTTTATTTATTCATACAAGTCGGCACACTTTTTCGAAAAAGTGTGCCGGAGAGAGAGAAGAGTCAATGTTAACAACATAGTGTTGCAGTATGTTGCAGTGTGTTGTAATGTTTTGCAGTGTGTTGCAGTGTGTTGCAGTGTGTTGCAGTGTGTTGCAGTGTGTTGCAGTGTGTAAATGGCGCAAGTCCAGTCTGAGTTGAGAAAAGTGTGATTCGGATATAGAGTCTAAGGAGAGTCGTCTGCGGTGTACACCTGGGTATATGTACAGACACACCGTGGCACTCACTGACGCTCGACTGTGCGTATGCGGATTCGAGCACAGTTTATGCGTGTTGGTGCGTGCAAGTAGCCGCTGTGCATGTGTGAGTGCTGCGGCGAGTGCGAATGTGTGCATGTATGTTTGCGTGCAAATAGGAGGATGACAACTCGGATCTGCTTTTTTTGTTGGCATCTCCATGTCAATACTACTGAGGCATGCGGCTATCTTTTTGAGCTTCAATTCATGGCGCTCTGATGGCGCAAGGGCCATAGATGGGCTTTCTTCTCGCCGTGTCTAGATGTCTCAGTGGTCCGAGTCGTTTCTTCTCGTGTCTAGATGTCTTGTCCCTACATGTACACCTACATGTACACACCTACATGTACACACCTACATGTGGTGCCTAGATGTCCTAGATGTCTGGTCCCTACACGTCCAGTCCCTCTCTCCAACTTGAATCATCATGGTCTTGAGGCACTGAGTCAGTGGACAGGCATCATGTACTCGAGACACTCCATTACCGTCACCAGTCTGCACGTGTGCGGCAGTGCATAGGGCAGTGTACAGGGCAGTGCATACGGCACAGACTGCACCACGCAGCGCGTTTTAACACTGGCAAGTTGGGCGTGAGCTTGGCGGTGATGCCGCTTTGCAGGGTGCAGACCAGACTAGGGTAAGAGGCGCTGTGAGTCAAGGGACGAGAGGCGCAGTGAGTCAAGGCACTGGCACGAGAGGCCCTGAGAGTCGAGGCACGAGAGGCGCTGAGACTGGAGGCATGAGAGGCCCTCTCAGTCACCAGTCAAGGTACTGGCACGAGAGGCCCTGAGAGTCGAGGCACGAGAGGCCCTCTCAGTCACGTGCCGTCGCTCGCTGTACCCTACCAACCCTTTGTGAGTTGCAATGAAATGATGGGCGGCGGAATAACAAGGTGCGAAACATATCAAATTGCGATAGATATCAACTTGGGAAAGACTCATGATATGACGTTGGGTTACATAGCTAGTTGGGTTACGTATCAAGTTGTGTTACATATCAACTTGGCCAACATCAATCCGAGTCAGAGTGGTCCTCAAAATCCTTGAGGGAATTTTATCTTCTGATTCAAGTTCAACAAGACGAACACTTTCGTCGTAACAAATTTGTTGGCATTCTTTCAATTTAATAGAGTACGGTTCAAGAAACAAGTTGTTTGATGCGCTTCATTGGAGGAAATGGCACGGCACACCCGTGCTGAGTGCTGACAGCACATAAGTCACGTTTTGAGTGCTTCAATCGCACAAGTGTTTGTATTTGAAGTCAACCTGAGGGAGAAAACAGATTTAAGTTCAAGTTGGGGGAGCTGTATTCAGAAAAGCGATAGTCATACTCTCAACACTCACGTGGCCCCACAGTGAATCAACTTTGGCCCGGGGCCGGCCGGATGTTAAGGCAATTTGGGACCGATCTCAATCAAGTACCGCCCTTTCGACCTGAAATACAATTTTATTACAGACATGACAGAGATGATTATACAAGGGTGGAGCTCTTGAGTAGAGGTAGCTTTGATGCTCAAGGGTTTCGTATGGTGCGCAAAGGTAGATATGGTGCTCAAGAGCAACATATGGTGCTCAAGAGCTACATTTAGTGCGCAAGAGCTGCATTTGGTGCTCAAGAAGTACATTTGCTGCTCAAGAGCTAGCTTTGCTGGTCAACAACCAGATATGGCGCTCAAGAATAGAGCAGCCTTTCTAGGACGGCGTCAGCGCGGCGGAGGGCATCAGGAAGGGACGTTCGTCCAGTAAATGTGGACGAGACCCACCTGTGGAAGGCACGGCTGGTCCATCGTCGGGCCAGATGCAAGGAGCGAGCACGCCCGCCTCGAAAAACCCACACTAGAAGGGTCCGCAATGCCAGAGACCGCCGCGAAAGCCACTCCAGCGCCTGCCCCTTGCTTTCGCGCGCTTGCGCCTCGGCTCCAGTGCCCGTCGCCCACGCTACAAAATACTGTTTGGCCACGCGCACAACCTGTTGGAAGCGCACCTCCACCAACCTATACCACTCTGCAACGACTTGGTACATGAGCACCAGGTGGGTTCGCTTGGTGACAAGCACACCAGTGTGCACGACTCGGCGAAGGTGCATGCGGGAGTCTTGCCACACCTGCCATTCGTTCCAAACCCTCCGCTTCACTCGTGCACACCACTGGGTTTGCAGCCGAAAGGAGAGAGCTTTGAGTCGCACGCTCCATCGCCAGGTAGCAAGCAGCTGGAGCAGACGGCGGCAAAAGACTGCCTCCACCACACCCTTGCGATAGTGCCGGGAGATTTGGAGAGTGCGCCACAGTGCGAGGGCCGAGGCGCGTGCTTGACTACGCCATGCCACACTTGCTGACTTGGCTATTGCCAATTGGCCACTCAAGGGGCACCCGGCAGAATGCAACAGCCTCACTACTATCTTATCAGTTGCCATACACAACCACACCGTCCACCGCCTCATAGCGCCAACAAGGAGTGTGCGAACCCCTCGTCTTTTCACATTGTCAATGACCGCACTTTGCGTGTCTCTCTGGCTGAGAATGCATCGCCAACTATGCAGCCAGCTGCTCAAGAAACGCCGGACGAATCCGTACAAAAACGAGTTGCAGCCGCGCTGCAGCCGCACCAGCACCTCACGATAACGTTTCCAGACGATCCAGCATCGTCCTCGACAAGACCGAGACAGGCGCTGCTCGAAAGCAAAGAGGTGTCGGCAAGAGGTCTTGAGGTACCTACTCACCACGCGCCAGGCCCTGAAACATTGCCGCCGTGTAGTGCCAAGGCCTACTACACACTTACGCCGCACAAAGTCGAGCTTGCGCACGTCATGGTGCCGCTGCACAGCCAAAGCACGCCAGCGCCGAAAGACGTGCCGGCGAGCGCGAGGCCTCCACCCTAGGTGGTCTAGAATCATTCTGTGACCCCTCTCTGCCAAGACCATGGCGGCCTGTAGCGGCGACACCCCGACCCATTTCAAAACATGCGGAAATCGTACCACACTCAAGTGGGGACTTGTCATCAACCGCAACCACCCCAGCACTTGCGCTTGCAATTTGCGCGAGAGCACTTGACGTGCGAGACGGAAGCTGCGGCGCGATTGCCCTACTTGCGCTTTCCAGGTATCTATTGAATAGTGTGCTGAGAGTAGGAGCCTTTCCCGAGAGCGTTGCGAGTCTTTGTACACCAGGCCCGCTTGCAGGTGGCTGCATTTGTTGGACAATTCAAGGACCTGTGAGTCTCTGTACTCAACCTGGGCGTGCAGATGAGTGCATTTGGTGTGCAGATGAGTGCATTTGGTGTGCAGATGAGTGCATTTGGTCGAGAGGTCAACGACCTGCGAGTTTTTGTAATCAAGCTCTACCTGCAGATGAGTGCATTTGGTTGAGACCTCAACGGCCTGTTCCTTGATGCGTGCGCAATTGGCAGCGCTTTGCCGCAGTTGTACCTCAAAATCAGCAGCGAGAGCATTCTCCTGATGCAGTGCCTTGCGTAGGTGCTCATTTCGTGCTCGTGTAATGCTCACTTCCTCTTGGGATACCTGCAATTGTTCTGCCAGATCAGCCACCTCGTCCTCCAGTTCCTTCACCTGGATCTGCATCGTCTTCGGGTCACCAGGTGTTAAAAATGTGCGAAAATATGGCGACTGCTTCGACGCTGGCCTTGAATGCGGAGGCGTGCGCTCAATGCCTTGCTCCTCGTGGCATGTGGAGGTCGGATGAAGGCGGACGCTAGTTCTCGATGACGGCTCTTCTTGCTCTGGCGAGCGGCTCTCACGCTTCCTGGAACATTCACACAATGTCAATTCAATACAACACAACTTGTCTGCAAGCGCCTCGCTGCCGCGCGCCACTCCCGTTAACTCCTGCGGCCTGATGTTTTTGTACAGCCTGATGCTTTTGTATTTTTTTGGATTGCGACACAATTGCAACTCGAGCTTTTCGCAGATTGTGACGACTTCGCCCTTGCGACGACTTCGGCGCCGGAAATAAGACTTCGGCGCCGGAAATAAGCCTGTCAGACGTGGTCTAGCTGACTTGCGCTTTGCTGCGGCATGCGTCTGATCGGGAGTAACCAAGATTGTGCAAAAAGGCAGCAAACTCTGGCGGTCTCCACACGGGGAAAAGTACCTGGGCGAATGACTTCCGAAGACTCTCCCTGTCTTTTCTCTTTCTCTCGTTGTTTTCTCCTCGTTTGACCATACAGCTCTGCTGTTGTTGGCCAGAGCATGATCCATTGCTTCCGCTGAGAGTGCAGGCGACGATACTGTGTTGTCTGCGGGACCAGGTGCACAGGGCATGAACACAAAATGTATGAAGAAAAGATGGACCCGCCACGACAGCAGCGGTAGGTTTCACAGCGCTGCACTTTTTGACAAAGCAGCTCCCTCCGCTCACATACACTTACCCAGTGGCGAGCTCGACGGGCGTGACGAGTTGAAACCCCCAGGCATCGAGGTTCGATGGTGCGTCCATTGGCGGAGCGTTTGCGAGCTGTCAATAAGCAGCCTTTCCGGCCGGCGGCGCTCCAACGAGCCCACCGGGATCAGACTGTCGTCGTGCACCATTGATATAATATCAATGGCGTCGCGTTCCCAGGCAAATATGAAAGAAAGGCCCAGGCCAAAAACAGCACACTCACGTCTGTTGTATCAGCTATTGAAACCTCCATTCAGCTGCAGTTGTCAACTGAGTTGAGCTCAGATCGAAAAAAATAGTTTACATTTTTTTTGTGTGGAGTTCGTGAGAGCCGTTCCGAGCCGAATCCAAACATAAAAGGTAAACATAGCTTCGTATCAAAGATTTGAAAAAGTGTGACATTTTGTGACATTTGAAAATGTCACAATTTTGAACTTTGTGACATTTCTAGGTTTTTGTCACATGGTATGTTTTTTTTAATTTTTTAGCAAAACCTAAAATGTCGAAAAAACATAGAAATGTCACAAATGTCACAAATCCGCAGCCTCTACACTGCTCTTTTCAGACGTTCCGCTAATATCTACGTTTCGAAGCTACGTTTCGTTTGGCGAAACGAATCCATTATCTTGATACTGGCCACGTTTACGTTCTAGGTTTGAAATCCGGCTCGGAACGACTCTGAGTCAATCCGGCGCTCAGCAGAGGAGTGCCGGCACAAGAACGGTGAGTAAATGACTGCATGGGGGGAGTGATGGTGATGTGAAATGATTTGGATTTGTAGTTCGCAAAAGGCTCATTGCAATCTCATTTTGTTCGTGCTCTGGGTATCACGATCACTTTCTCTTGTCCTATCTTTCACGTATGTGACAGGAGGGGTCGACTCGAAGAATGGAAAACGCGTCGCCGAGCGCGGACGAATCAGAAGAGAGCAGTGAAGAAACAACATGGGAGGTGCTTGCGCCATGCGACGCTGGCGGCCTGCAGCCTCTACTTGTCGCTGCGTGCACACACGAGATCGAAGCCCATGGCGTCGCTCCTTTGCAAAACGAATCCAAACACGCGCAGGCCGCAACACTCGAGGTGCATGCGGCAGAGGCACAGGACGTGAGCGGGGGAATGGTGGTAATGGGTGTGGGGTGCAGCAGCGCACAGAGTGGAGACTTCGCAAGCTCGCATCGTGCATGCCCGAGCTGGGAGCGGAGCGAGGAGGAAGTCGCGGCTGCAGGTCAAGTGGAGTGGCCACCTGCGCATGGGCATGCCATTAGCTTGGCCTGCTTTGGATGCGAGCAACGGTCAGAGGGAGCAGAGGTGGCGGCGGCGCAAAGACGTGTGCATGAATCGCTGGTGCACAAGTGCGACCATCTCAAGGCGGGTGATGAGTGCGTTTGCCTCGATGCTCGCGACGGCCAACAGTGGTTGGCCACGATTAAAAAGTTGACAGAGAACCACGCGCAGGTGCACTTCAAGGGGTGGGGCAAGAGCACGGACAGCTGGGTGACACGCGACAAGTTGGCCCTGAAGCCTTCGCCCCGTGTGCTAGAGCGCATCAAGCAATACAATCGACATTCAAAGCTCAAGCACACAACAACACCAAAGAATCACCTCACCTCTTCCCAGGCCCGGCCTACTGAGTCGGACTGCTCGGAAACCGACGGCGGCAGAGGACTAGAAGGACGAGAGATTCGTAGCAGGTTGCGTGGCGTGGAAATGTGCCGGCCCGCTTGCGGTCGTCACCCCAAGGGAAAGTGGCGCGCAGTGTCGAGAGATGCCAACCGCAAGCAAGATTTTGGCAGTTTTGATTGCAAGCACGAGGCGGGCAAGAAATGGACGGATTCGCAAGAGAAGGCCGTGACGTGTCTGGCCTCAGGCGCAAGAGCAGCATCAAAAAAGTTCGGCATCGAGTCTGGTGCGCAAGCCACCGACGACTTGAGTCAAACTGCACAACTTGCCGTAAGCACTCCAGAACTTGGCAGCACATTGAGCCAAGGTAGCGCGCTGGGCGCACGTGTCTCGGTTGAGGTGGGAGGGAAGCGTTATGATAGCAGTGTGGTAGGCTGGATCGGTACCCAAGACTTGTATCAGCTCCGAACCGATGGCAAGCCACATGCTCCCTCCCGACTCATTCACCTTCCCATTCCACACAAGCGAGTGTTTGACAAGACTGGCAGTCTATTCAAGACGGTGCCTGGAGGCATATCGCGCGGCATCGTCGAGGATGGTCTTGCTGCGCACCTAGAGCAGAGTGTGCTCCTCTTGATGGGAGGACGCAGAGTGGTAGATGAAATGCAGGATCTCTGCGATACTGTGCCTGCGAGCCATTTCGTGGCTGCTCACGCCTTGCAGTTAGCCAGGCTGCGGCATTTGGCGGATGCGTGTGGTGCTCACGGCGTGTACGTGAGCGAAGCAGGGTTGCATGCATCAGTGGAGGAGGTGCGGCACGCCTTGCACATGGCCTTGCATCTAGCCATGCTGCCTCCGAAACTATCGCAAGAGGCCACAACAGAGGCAGAGCGGGAGGCTGCCGAGGAAGCGCCTAATGTTCGGTACAGTGGTGTGAGGCAGCGCAAGTCGGGCTCCAAGCTCGATCGCGAGTTCAATAAGTGGGAGGCGTGGGTAGAGATAGGGGGGCAAACACACATCTTGGGCCACTTTGCTCGCAAATTCGAGGCGGCGCGAGCCTGGGATATGGCAGCCATGAGATTGCTACCCCGCACCACAAGTCTGAACCTGAGCGACTCGCGGAGATGGCTAGCGAGCGCAGAGCTCGTCAAGACGATCCAACACATCACCGTGTCTGCTTCTACATGCGACGGCTATCGCACTGTGCCTCTCCCTGCTGGCGCGGGGGCAGGCGTGCCTGGGCCACGGCAGGTTGCAGAAGATGCAGATAGCAAGGTGCAAGATGCACATAGCAACGTGCCTGCCACCTGCGTCAATCTACAGAGGAAGCCAAAGGCAATCCAACTGCAGGTGGGGCAGCACAAGCACACGAAACCTGACGAAGACTCTACGAAGATGATTGCAAGCACGAGCATGCCAAGCAAGAGCATACCAAGCAGGAAGCGAGTCTTGCAACAATCTGCGCAAGTGCCCGCGGGACGAGAGCAAACTAGGCCTCGGGGATTTGCCCAGCACGAGCCACAACGCCTAAATCCTCACACCAAAAGTGGGGCTACAGGTAGAGGACCTTGGACAAGTCAAGATAGAGATCAAGATACAAGTCAAGATAGAGATCAAGATACAAGTCAAGATAGAGATCAAGATAGAGATAGTGCACCTTCAGATAGTGCACCTTCCACCCGACCACTCCTCGAGTTACCACCACCTATCCCTGCGCAAGCCACCTCAGCACCAGAAAAAGTACACACACACACACACGAAAAAGTACAAGAAAAAGTACTAGAGGAAGTACACGAGGATGTACACGAGGATGTGGCAGGCACGCAACGAGCATGCAGCCACTCCCAAGACGTCCCCTCTAGCGCCAGGGTACGGCAGCAGCACATGCCAAGTCAGAGTATTGGCACACGCTCGGCAGGTGTAGTGCAAGGTGCGGTACTTGAGGTGGAGGCAGTGCCTGAACAAGCCACTCACGCAGCGGTGTCAGAGGCTGTGCACAAACAAGGGAGGCAGCAGCAGCAACCAAAAAAGGATGGCGGTATGGGTAAGCATCGCGGTATGGCTAAGCAAGAGGCCGAGGCACAGCGAGCGGTAGACGCCAGTCTCGGTCCGAAGCGTGTGCGCAAGCAAAAGCGCCTGTTTGGTGAGCAAGATGGCCATGCTGACACCATGACCACGCCTCCCGCTGCCTCCCCTCGTGCAGCAGCACATACGAAAGCGCGTGACACGAGCAAAGCGCGCAAGACAGACAAGAGAACTTGTCCACGCCCTGCGACTCCCCATAGCAACAAAGCGATGGCAGGCTTTGAGCAGCAGCATGGACTGGACTCATTCGACACGTCCGGCACGGATCCTGCATACACTGCGCATGGCGCCAAGTGTGAGGTCTTGTCGGAAGGTGATTGGTGGTCTGCGCATGTGGTAGTGCGCAGGCACAATATGCTGCGCATCTCCTATGTTGGCGGTACGGATGATGAAGATGAATGGCTGCCAGCCTCCGAGTGGCCCATCAAAATGCGGGCTCCGATGGCTGACAAGGAGGATGCAGACGATAGTGGCTTGATTTCTTATCGCGGTGTCGAACCTTGTTCCAATGGTACCTTTTTGTGTGTGGTGGACGCGCTGGAGGGTGCTAGACAGGACGTGGAGTGTAGCCTCCAAGGCCCAAACCTGCAGGCCTGTGCACTGCAGCCCCCCCCTCGCACCGACCGCCAACTTCTCAGAGAGCGCTTTCATGCATCGCATCACCATGTTAATGCCTGCACCACTCTTTTGCTGCCGGGTGCAATGTCTTTTGGGCAGTCTGGTGGGCAAGACCCGCTGTCTCAAGACCCGCTGGCAAGAGCAGGAGAAGGCTCGGACCCGCACATAGCGGCGCTCTTGAAGACTGACCCAACGCCATCCGCCCCGCCTCTCAAAACCACGTCAAAGGTGACGCTAGGTGCCTTTACGAGCGCACGCGAGGCAGCACAGCTCTATGACTGCGTCATGCTGCATGTGTGCGGGCAAGGCAAGCAAGGGTGCGAGGTGCCCCTCAACCTCACCACCAGCAAAGACTACCTTGCCAAATGTGTTGAAGACGGACGGCTGCCGTTTCCCGATTCTTTCGACAGTGGCATGCGGCAAGCTGTGAAAGAGCACTACATGCATCAAAGACACCTCCACTATATGCACCACACGTCGGAGGACCTCCACTATATGCACCACACGTCTGCTCCGCTCCCGCCTCACCCGCTTCGCACGCACCTTGATCCACCCCTCACTCTCTCGCTTCCTTGCCCTGTGGAGGCCCATGTGGACACGGTAGCATCTCACTCTACCGACATGACCTCCACCGACATGCCTCGACGCAATGCACTAAGTGCCCACACTGTCAAGAGTCTTGAGGAGCGTCAGGAGGATGGAATGAGTCAGGATGCAAGTCTGAGTGCAACCACCCTCGATGCAAGTCTGACTATCACCCACCCGCCTGTGCCGGCGCTGACGGTCGGTGGATGCATGTGATGATGAGGAGTTGGATCATGCATGTGATGCTAGGTGGATGCATGTCATGATGCAACATGACATGCAACTCGGCATTCCACACCTCATGAGCAGCAAACCTCATCATCCAACACCTCCATGATGCAACATGACATGCAACTCGGCATGTCATCATCCAACACCTCCAGCCATCTGCATGGTCTCCCAGTGTCTTGTGGAGCGCACGTGTGTCTGATGCGCATGTCACGCCGGGTGCTACCACCACGACACCATCATCTCCCACGACGACACCATCATATACCACCCACCGCACTGTGTGCGGGCTCTAGTTGTAAAGACCAGCGTGACTAACCTGAGCCATCACCTGCAGCGTGACTAAGTCGAGCCATCATCAGCATCTCCTCAAAACAAATCTGTCACTCTATTTCATTTTCCTAGGCTCTCACATGAGCGCCTTCTTTTCTATTTCGAGGGTCTAGTTCCATCTGGTGCCTCAGCTCCAAATATAGTTGTACTACAGTAAAGGTCGCGAAGACGAGTTGTAACACACGACGGCGAGTTGTGAGACGTCAAGGCGAGGTGTGAGACGTGAAGGCGAGGTGTGAGGCAGGTCGTCTTGCGTCTAGCACTAACTTGCATGAGTGCTCTTGCCTCTTTTCTGAAAACACTTGGGCTGCCACGCAAACACTCAGACTGCCACGCAAACGTTCAGACTGCCACACTTTTTTGCAATCTGTCTTGTTACCCGTACCTCCTCTTTTGAGAGTAGAGTTTTTATTGAAAACTGATAGTTTTATTTGTTTCCTTGTCTTCTTCGAGTTTTGGTAAAGGCTTGAAGATGTCTTGCCCGGCGCGGGGGGCCCTCTCGTCGACAAGACATTACAGGAATGGATGCGACGAGACATTACAGGAATGCATCTTAGTCTTGGAGACCACATCATCTGTGTCTCATTCTTACAGATTGTGCGCACCACTTGGCAATCGGCCAGCGGTGTGCAATCTTGGCCAATGGTGTGGCATCTCCTCTGCAGCACCGAATGGTGTGCCATCTCCTCTGCATCACACTCCATTGCCACTTCCTTTACGCACCACCTCTACAAGACGCAGCGGTGTGGCTACAGCACGACATCGCAGTGGTGCTGCAAGAATGATGACTGCTGGTGCCTCACATGACTGCCAAGTGAGGCACTAGTCTGCCAAGTGACTGCCAAGTCAGGCACCAGTCCATGACTGCCAAGTCACCACTCCATGCCACCACTCCCTCACTCGCTCATTCTGAAACCATCGCCCACCTCTTTTTGCTCTTGCAGCCCAACCCGGCAGAGGTACCAAAAATGCTTGCTCACCTCATTGGGGGGTGACTATTGGGTTTCCGAGTGGGTAGCTCCCTGCTGGCTCTTGACGGTCGCGATACTCGTGCTCCTGCTGGCACCAGCAAGTATTGGTAGACTTGGAGGTTACATTGTATGTTTCATGGTGCACTAACATACGTATGTTTCACGGTGCACATCAAAGGCAACACGCTCGCTCAGTGGGCTAAGACTTTCAGAGTAGATACTCTCATGTCCTTGAAGACTCGATACTCTCATGTCTCAGACTGCAAGACTCGATACTCCCATGCCCTTTGCTATTCAGTCATACACCTGCGTGCTTTGCTATTCAGCCATATACCTCGGTGTCGCTACAACTCGGCTATACCTCGGTTGCCCTCGGTTTCTATACCTTGGTGTCGCCTAAATTGCCAGTAACCCTTGTTGACGAGCCCTTGTTGAGAAGCCCTTGTTTGGGCGCGCGGCTGCGGAGCTCGACGCCGCCGTTTGCCCCGTGGGATACCACCGCGCAAACAAATTGAACCTAGAAAAAGAAAATTGCTGATTGAAATAGAAGGTGGCTTAATTAAAACACAACGTTTCGTGGCTCGTGAGTGCTTTAGTGGTATTCATAGGGGGGGGCGCTTGTTGGAATCGACATTTCGCACAATGATTAAAGATCTTTGTGATTAAGGCCGACTGGCCATTTAGACAAGACCGAGAATCCGTCTTTGTCTCTGTATACATGTATGTATGCATGTATGTACGTATGTATAAATGCATGGATATGTTTGTATGTATGTATGTTTGTATGTTTGTATGTATGTATATATGTATGTATGTATGTATATGTCCGATTTGGTAACAAAAGTCTATCTTAAAACATCGATCGGTTGTGAAAAGGAGGTATCTGTGTGAAGAGGGATTGATATTTTGTTGATAAGATGATTTTGTCGCAATGCCTCCTTTTGGAATGAGTCGGTGTCCAAACTTTGTAGGTGTGGTAGAACTCTGGCTGTTTTACAGAAGGTGTCTCTTGTTTTGCAGAGGGTGTCTTTTCAACGCTTTCTTCTCTCGCGTACAGGATCGTTCGATCCTGTACGGACATAGAAATGGCAGATAGAAACTGAATGTGGCCCGTTTCTGCTTTATTTTGTCAATTTTTGAATGATTTATAGAAACGGTAGTTTGGAATTTGGCCGGTTTCTTCACAGTGGGTTTAGAAACCCGCTCGCAGCGATTTGGGCAGTTTCTGAATGATTTATGATTTTCTCTATGAAAATCTTGATTGTCTGTACGAAAATCTCAGATTTTCTCTTTGAACAATCTTCATGGTTTTCTCTATGATTTTTTTAACGATTCATAAAATCTCTTACGACAAGATTAGAATTTCTACGGAAAGTGTAGAAACACGCTGGCTGGGTGGCAGTGTTTTAATGGTTTATAGAAACAACGCTGGCAAGCTGGGTTCTGGCTTCATCAGTGTGTGCTTAGAAACTCGCTGGCTGGGTCATATAGGTGGTTTCTATGTCCCGGAACGACCCTGTAGGTCGAGGCTGCTGCACCGACCGTCGCGCTACCGCTGTGAAATGTCCCTTTCATATGTGTGAAAGGGCTCATTCGTATGTGTGACATGGCTCATTCGTAGGTGTGACACGATGCATCCATACGTGTGATATGGCTCATGCGTATGTGTCACGTGACGCATTCATAGATGTAGCATGACTGGTGTGTACGCATGACATGACTCGTGCATATGTGTGACATGTCATATTCGTACGTTGAACATGAATGGTGGGTACGAGTTCTCGAAACTCAGCTCCATACTACTTTCTTTGTATGGTATCCTTATCATGTATGTATCTATATACATGTATATATGAATATATGTATATATATATATTTATCGATACTTGAATGTATATATATAAATGTATATATATATATATACATATATATATGTA
>Ga0105055_10008393_pt1 | contig 13445 bp, 12 predicted proteins | sample BON03_FD_78090 | JGI IMG/M metagenome (GOLD analysis project Ga0105055, IMG submission 78090) | Freshwater microbial communities from Lake Bonney liftoff mats and glacier meltwater in Antarctica - BON-03 | ecosystem: Environmental > Aquatic > Freshwater > Ice > Glacier meltwater | place: Lake...
ATTAGTATGATCGAAGATCATTAGTATGATCGAAGATCATTAGTATGATCGAAGATCATTAGTATGATCGAAGATCATTAGTATGATCGAAGATCATTAGTATGATCGAAGATCATTAGTATGTGATGAGTAGACGTCTATTTGTTGTGTTTTATACATATGCAGAAATGAATTCTTTATTGACTATAATTTTTGCGATCGCCTTCCAGAGTCTGTAAGTCCCAAGCAAAAGTCAGAGTACAATGCCTCCAGATGTCAAGGCCAACCGCGCAACCAGAAAGAGCGCCAATGTTCCATCGGCGGTTCTGTCTGAACCCGAGAATATGCCTTCAGTTGTTTCATTTGACCGTACTATCCGAAAAGTGCGCATGGCGACTGGCGACGGTCGGGTAGTCGACTGTGCTGTTTGCATACCATGTGCTCCTGTGCAATGTTTGCCACGTGTGACTGTTCAGTTACCATCAAACGCCGATCAGGAGAATACAGTTGAACAATCCAAGCAACGACCCGTCTGCTGTCTACCACCGTCAGTTAGCGATTGCAGTTCGCGAGTTCACAGACAACTACTACGCAGCCATATCCTTGTTCCTATTCAGGATGTACCCCGTGTCGACTCACCAGTCCAGGAGTATGTCCCGCAATATGATTCTTCAACCACTACCCCAGTTGCTGCCCCAGTCTCTGCCCCAGTTGCTGACCCAGTTGCTGACCCAGTTGCTGCCCCAGTCTCTGCCCCAGTTGCTGCCCCAGTTGCTGCCCCAGTCTCTGCCCCAGTTGCTCGCCCAATTGTTGCCCTAGTTGTTGCCCCAGTCTCTGCCCCAGTTGCTCGCCCAATTGCTGTTCCTGTTGCTGTTCCTGTTGCTGTTCCTGTTGCTCTCCCAGTTACCGTTCTTGTGTCTGTTTCTGCAGGCTCGATTACAGTTGACTGGCGTTTCCTTATCGCTGTTCTTGTCGCATTCATTATTGCGTTGTTGTTCTGAACAAATAACACTCCTCTTCGATCAATATCTCTTTTATAAATACAACAAATGGCCATCTACCATTCATACTACTTGTTGTGTTTTGATCAATCTTTTTTTCTTTTTTTTTTTACAATTTTGTGTAAATAAACTCGATAAATAGACGTCTCTCACATGGCTCCGGTAGGTCACAATAAGGTCGAGTAGACATCTGTTTGTTGTGATTTAAGAAAAATGAATTATACACGCTAGTTAGTATTTTTGGACTAATATATCTGCCATACGTCAGACCCTGAGTCCTGTTTGCCCTGCGAATTCATCAAGACCGATAATCATGAGTTTCGCAGGTTTCGCACTACCAAGTCGAGAATCTGTAATTCAAAAGGTAAAGGATACCGTAGGTCCTCAATTTAGCACTGTAACACTTTTTAGCCAAGGTCAGCGCGATTTCAATGCGATTATAGACAAATTGGATTTGGAAAGTAGCATTGTCCTTAAGAAGATGAAAGTCGAATTTATGCAACAACAAATCACTCAATATATGAGCGGCAATAATGAAAAAAAGAAACAACCTACATCAATTATTATTGATATAGATGCGACTGTAAGTCCCAGAACATCAATCACACCACCGCCAACAGCAAAGACAACAACTATAACTGTATCAACTCCATCGACAACACGCACAACCACAAAGACTATCTTTACACCAAAGCGAAAGAAAATGGACTCGACTGCTAGTACGTCATCGACAGCATCAACAATCAATTCAGTCGCATCCGAAACAATCGCATCGAAAACAACCAAGTATGAATTTGGTCTAGTGCGATCGGAATTGGAAAGAACAAATGCCATTCTGGAAAGAACACGCAAAGAGTTAGATGAATTGAAGGCGCAGTATAAAATAGCAATCAAAGAAAAAGAAGTTGCTCAGAGTCATGCAATGCAGTACCAATTATTGTATGCTACTCAATTCCAACAACACCTTGATGGTATGTTAGCAAATAATAATTTACAAGCACAACCGCAATCACACCCACAACCGCAATCGCAAGTGCAACCGCAATCGCAAGTGCAAGTCCAAGAGATGCCACAAGATAAATCACCAGAACAATCACAAGATAAATCGCGGGATCAATCACCGGAACAATCACCGGAACAATCACCACCTAAATTTTATGAACAAGCGCAGAAGTTAACAAAACGCCAATTGCCGGCAGAACAATCTGATCAAACAGAACAATATCGTAAAGTGCAATTAGCGCAATTGACTAATGAATATCAGCAAAAACAACAATTTTTACAACAACTACAATATCAACTGCAATTAAAAATTGATGCCGCTACTGTCAAAGGTTCGGTTGGACCCCAACAACATTACCAACCGCTAACATATCAACAGTTCGTGCATCAATTTTTGCCGCCACAGTACATGCACCAATTGTTGCCTCAACCGTCACAAATACCACAACTGTCACAAATACCACAACCGGCACAAATGCCACAACTGTCGCAAATACCACAACCGTCACAAATACCACAACCGTCACAAATACCACAACCGTCACAAATACCACAACCGTCACAAATACCACAACCGTCACAAATACCACAACCGTCACAAATGACTTCGGTACAACAAATGCCTTCTTTGATTCCACTTTACACACATACAAATCCAACTATTCCCGATCAATACAAGTTATTACCAATCCCTAGGTCCTGTTTGTCCCCTAGGTCCTGTTTATCCCCAGTGCCTGCACCTAAGACAACATGGCCACTATCACACGAGATTAATCCATTGCAACACCTTATCATTGCAGCTGAAATGGCGTACAATGATACCGAAAACTAAAAAGATTGACTAACTGAAAAAATATCAAAACATTAACAGAAAACAATAACAACTCATCCAAACAATAACAACTCATCCAAACAATAACAACTCATCCAAACAATAACAACTCATCCAAACAATAACAACTCATCCAAACAATAACAACTCATCCAAACAATAACAGAAAAATCTACTGCTGTTTTATACTAATATTTTTTTTATTTTTCACACAGCTCTGTTGTATTACACATCTTACCCAGGTCCTATGTGTCCCATATTTACTATTATGTTTATCAGGTCCTGTTTGTCCCGCGCATGTCTGTAATATTAATGACATTGGCCTTCGGCTGGGTTTGTATTAATGTAGTGGACATGTTAAAAACATAATAGTAAATATGTCAGGATGTGTAACACAAATATGTGCTATATGTAATATTGTATTTGTTTAACTATTGACAAATGAGTAATGATATTTTATGTAATATGTTATATAATATATTTACATCACACATCACAACATATTTACTATTATGTTTATCAGGTCCTGTTTGTCCCGTGCATTTCTACTTCATTAATGAAAACCAGCCGGAGGCTTATAACATTAATACTTCAGAAATGTGTGGGACAAACAGGACCTGATAAACATAATAGTAAATATGATATGATGTGTAGCGTAAATTTGTGTAAAGTACTATATGATTCGACAGAGTCGAGAATAAAAAAGAAAAAGAAAAGAGAGAAAGAAAAGAAATCGGAAGGTCTTAGGAAACCGAGATGCAAAGCAGATTGGTGTCCTAAAGAAGGTCTTAGGAAACCGAGATGCAAAGCAGATTGGTGTCCTAATCCTAAATGCATTAGCCAAATGCATTAGACATATGCACACATATTTCATAAATAAGATTAATATTGGCTCTTGACTCTGATCGTTGTGGACAAACACAAATAGGACCTTGGGACAAACAGGACCTTGGACAAACAGGACATATGGGTACTAAATTATTTTCTATCTTTGATAATATTGTATTTTTTAATATAACCATCTGAAAGTCGGTATGTTTTGTATATATTGTTGTTTTTTCATTTTCAATATTAATACACTTATATGTACAATAACGTTCATACATATATGCAATGTTTATAATCAACTCTTTTGTTTTTTCTGATATACAGCCAAGAGTTGCAATACCATATACCACTGTAAATGTTTTTTCTATAAGAATGTTAGCAGCAAATGCAAGAATGTTTGGCATTCGTGACCAAAATTGGTCAAGATATGCATTTCGATATGTACGTGTTAATTTGCTTATTTGTATAACAGCATCTATGTTGTCACTTAATACAATACGTAATCCATCTGCATGATTAACTCGCTCTTCTGGTTTATCTACAAAACGAACATTTTGCAAATATTCTGTGAATTCTCCCAAAATATCATGGATTTGAATAATCATTTTTAATCGAATTAATAGTTACTTCGAATGCAGAAAATACTTCGAATTAATAGTTACTTCGAATGCAGAAAATACTTCGAATGCGGAAAATTCAGAAAATTCAGAAAATTCAGAAAATTCAGAAAATACAGAAAATTCAGAAAATTCAGAAAATACAGAAAATGTAGAAAATGCAGAAAAAATAAGTATAATATCATAATTCAAATTTTTTACATATATGTGTCTACTCGCTGCTATATCCTGTCGACACTAGATCCTGTTGTGATTCAATCATTTGATTAATATATGTGTTAAGTGTATCCAAATTGTATTTGGAATAAAAGCATTTATGTGAAGTACATGGTTCATTTCCAATAACTGTTACAATACATGTGTCTGTAACAGTCACACAATTTTCAAATTCATTAATGCGGTTAAATGGTATTTGCTGTGCATCATGTACAATTAAATCTGGTATACACTTTAACTTTTCAATTATTTCGTTCTTCGTAATAACAGCAGGAGTTGTACATGGTCGTGCATATATAATGTTTGGCACCAGTTTGTATGTAATTGACCCAGTATCTGTAATTAGTATATGGATATGGAATATAATTTTTGTTTCATAATTTTGAAGTAGTAGATTATACAACTGTGATATGTTAATAATCTCGTTTGTTGTTTCATCGATAATAACTGCATTTTTTGGTATACTAATTAGTTTACTATCACCATAATAAATTGACTTAATCGTTTTACTTGGTTGAAACAATGTAATTTCAAAGTTGTTTGCAATCGACGTTGTTTGAACTGAGGACTTATATATTTTTTTTAAATCAATATTAAGATACTCGCGAGATTTCTCATAAATATCGGGTGTTACTATTTTTTCTATATTGTTAATATAGTCTGTAAATTCTTGAGAGAAATTTACCATAAAAGCATCAGACGACGGTACAAGTTCAGTTATACCATTGTCGTTTATTTTTGTAATACCCAATAATATACTTGCATAGTTATAACCTGTATTGTATAAACCAGACAACCCGAAAATTATATAGTGCTGTTTGTCTCTCGCATAACGGGAAAGTGGCATAATTAATATTGGATAATCCGGATTTAATTTGTTGATATACGTACTATATTCAAGATTATTTTCTAATTTCTTTTCAGTCCAATCGGTAAATGATACGGTAGAAAATGGCAGTATCGGAATTGTAAATTCTGGCTTAGTAACACCTGGTAAACATAACGCAGCGATTGCTGGTGCAACTGTAAATCCTTTATCTTGATATTTTTTAATTCGGAACAACTGTGTGTCAGATATTCTCCATTGTTTAATATAACCAGTCAACATACATTCCAAAAAGTCTATAGTACACAGTATTTCAATGCCATATGATCCGTAATGCATTCCAACTTGACATGCGGGATTATCGAAATTCAAAATAGTTTCATCTAATGATTGATAGTTTGCATTGATAATTTCAATACTTTGTCCTGTTGGTCCTGTTTGTCCTGTTGGTCCTGTTTGTTCCGCTGGTCCTGTTTGTTCCGCTGGTCCTGTTGAAACACCATATACAATAGATCCACGTATTAATAAATCTTTTTTATCAATACCGAAATGTTTGCAAATATACTCAATAATAGCCAAATATGGTTTAATACGATTATCGTATTCGTCAATCATCGATTCGAAATTCTTTAACGAATTAGAGAATCGTTTTATCATACTTCTAAAATTATTGAATTGTTCGGACATAGTCGAACCGTATAAACTTTCACCACTTGCAACACCTGCAGCACTTGTAGCACTTGCATCAATTGAGTTACTTGCAACTTGTGCATCATCATTTGCTCCATCCGCATACCATAACAAGCAATCTTTTTTGTGATATTTTTTAAATATTTTCACAATATGTGTCATTTGATCATCTAATTTATCCCATACATATGAAGATGTACATGTTGTTTGTGTAATAGAAGTTTGCTTGTTATTTAGTATCCACAAATCGATATCAGAATTTTCTGAATGACCATATGTGTTTGCACTAACAGCATTTAATACATATCCACCTGCTACACATATTTTTTTTGGATTACGTACGCGCATAGGCATTGCCATATGAATTTTCTTAAATAATTCTTGCATTTCTGGCAATATATCAATTGTATTAAGACCATCGATGTCGATACCATAAATATTAACAATATCTTGCTTTTTAGCCATAGGATTAACTCCTAGTTTTTTAAGCATAATTTGCAATTGTTCCTGTACAAAATCATATTGACTTGGTAGATTTCCCTTGATTATCTCCGACATTATTGCAGAATTTACAGGATTTGTATGATTTGTAGAATTTACAGGATTTGTGTAAAAATATATTATATGTATGTGAATTCAATTTTAAACTCGACATATAGTATTAGCGAATTATTAATAAGTCATCAGTGACGAGATGGCAAACAATAATGACACGTTAGTTAACAATAGAATATTATTTATCTTATATTATTTATCTTATATTAGTATATCATAAATGTTAAATAGTTATATTATTTATCTTATATTAGTATATCATAAATGTTAAATAGTTATGACGCCTCGCTGCTTGAGCGCTTATCATGCATATTAACAGTATGATACAGTATGTAAATATAAATAATTACCAAATGTGATCAAACTGCAGAGCTCGACTGAAACAGATAAAAAGAAGTAATCGTGAAAGAAAAAAGGAAGGAAAGAAAAAAGGAAGGAAAGAAAAAGGAAGGCAAGAACGCCAAGATACAAGGTGTATCGGTGTCCTAATAAAATTGAAAATTATTATTAATATCATTTTTATCAGTCCAATTCTGTCTATTGGATGGCTGATACATCTGGGTTGCTTGATTTACCTGGTTTGCCTGATTTACCTGATTTGATCAACATGTTTGACCTTGAATATTATATCAATAATCAAGAGACAAACATGGATAGTACTTTTAGTAATACAATTGATATTATACTAGATAGTATCATTAATAATATACCACTGGAAGTACCACTGAAAATACCACTTGAAGTACCACCAGAAGTACCAATAGAAATATTAATTGATACAAAAGTACCTGTGATTGACAATGCAGATAGTATGACAGATACATTACTATGTGTACCAACTGTAATAACTAAAAAAGAGTATGAAAAGTTACAAATTCAATATGATCACATACATTTGTTTATGAGGAGAATAAAAACGAGTACATTTGATATTGTATTACTGGAACGATTTAATGTACTTATTTATCCTAGACATTTTATTGATGCATTTTATGAAATGACCACCAAAGAACTTAATCGTGTTTTAACTAAGTCTAACTTTACAGCGCAAGAAATTAAAACAATCAAGTGCGAAAAGCGTAGATTTAAATCCTATGATTATTCGAAGACATTTCGCGCTAAAAATAGGATACTGATTTATGATTAGGATTAGGTTTAGGACACTAATATTGGTGTCCTAAAATTGGTGTTTAAATTGGATCCTAAATTGAATTATTTAATCGTCATATTCTTTTTCTCGATTTATACCCCTGAAAATCATGTCTCACGTCGCTCAAGCCGCTCCCGTCAGCTACGAAGCTCTTCTGCTCGCCTATGCCGCCATTCCAGGATACGTCCAGGCCACCGATCTACCTCTCAAGGTCTGGGCTCAATTTGTTTGCGGACAGCTTGCTCGCCTTCTTGCGAGCAATGACTTCTCTCTCAATCACCTGAACGATGCAAACAGACTCGTTCGTGCTGTGCATCATACAAGTTGTCTGATGAAAGATAAGCGCATCACTCCTGGACTTGCTGCCAACGATCCCAGATTCATCACACGCGACGAGTGTGAGGACCTTTTGGAATTGATGGTACGTGCAATTGCGCAAGAGGTTGTCAACACTAACACCAGTCTGATTGGAAATTTCATCATTTTCATGTTCGATGCATGCGAAGCTCCAATTTCGCGAGCTGACCTTGGCGATACAATTGTCAACATGGCAATTGATGGACGTTGCGACGATTGCCTCTACTACATAGAACGAGAGCATGAAACGACCAAATATGTCGACTCCAAAGTCGAATCGCTCATCATGTCGGTCTACCATGCGAATCCAAACGCCAACGGAGGACAGCACTTTGCCGATTTGCAGTTCTGTTGCAACATTTTGGAAATCACCGCTGCGAACATCCATGGATACATTACCGTCGACAATCCCAACATTGCAATCTATGTTGCAGAAGTTCTCAACCTTCTCTAGGACACCTTCTGCATGACACCTTCTTTAGGATACCTTCTTTAGGATACCTTCTTTAGGACACCATTCCGCGTTGCGTCTCGGTTTCCTAAGACCTTTCGAATACTTTCTCTTTTTTTTTGTTCTCGACTCTGTCGAGTTATAGTACTTCGAACATATTTACACTACACATCTTACCCAGGTCCTGTTTGTCCCCATATTTACTATTATGTTTATCAGGTCCTGTTTGTCCCACGCATTTCTGTACTATTAATGATATAAGCCTTCGGCTCGGTTGTATTAATGCAATAGAAATACTGTAAACATAATAATAAATATGGACAAGCAGGACCTGGGTAAGATGTGTAACACAAATATGTGTTATATACAATATTGTATTTGTTTAATTATCAACAAATGAGTAGAGATATTTATAATTGATATCAATTATAATATATTTACATCACACATCTGGAGATATTTAATATTATGTTTATCAGGTCCTGTTTGTCCCGTGCATTTCTACTACATTAATGAAAACCAGCCGAAGGCCTATAACATTAATACTTCAGAAATGCGCGGGACAAACAGGACCTGATAAACATAATAGTAAATATGATATGATGTGTAGCGTAAATTTGTGTAAAGTACTATATGATTCGACAGAGTCGAGAATAAAAAAGAGAAAGAAAAGAGAGAAAGAAAAGAGATTGGAAGGTCTTAGGAAACCGAGATGCAAAGCAGATTGGTGTCCTAATCCTAAAATTGGTGTCCTAAAGAAGGTCTTAATCCTAATCCTAAATAAAATTGAATTGGAAATTGTTCTTGTTATTTTATTACAACATTCCAAAAATGGCATCTGCATCTAAGCAACTAGTCATTGGACCCGATATGGATCACTATGTTTTGGTTAAGAATGTAGTTGAATGGATCTACACAAGTGGTGCATCTGCTCGAGCTATCAAGGGCGGTCATCAGGAAACTCTTGTTAAGTCTATTATAGATAATGGAGATTCAAACAAGCCAATGTGTGTTGGCATTTGGTCAATGATTCAACCATGCATTCGTGATTTAATTCGCGATAAGGCACAAGCAAAGAAGCTATCGATTGAAGATCAAAAGTCTGTTGTTGCATTGATGTTATCCTTCCATGGAACATATTCAGATACATATTTCTGTTATATTCCACGTGTTGCACGACTTGAACTCGAAGCATTTATGCTTGATCATGAAAGTACTCGTAAGAAGATTCTTGAAAATGCTTTGAACTTTCGATCTATCTTTGTCGACCAAGAGCGTCAAAAGATGAACTAAGACACCAATCCGCGTTGCGTCTCGGTTTCCTAATCATAATCCTAATTCTAATAAAATTGAATTTGATATTATCAATAGTAAATCATTAAAATACTTGTCAGTATCCCGCTCAGATCCTGTTTGTCTCTTAGATCCTGTTTGTCTCTTAGATCCTGTGTTTTATATCAACTTGCAACATTTCAGGTCAAACAAGACAACAATGGACCAACTTGCAAGCTACGCATACAAAGCGTTTTCGACCGGAGATATGTCTATGATAGAGGGGTTATCAAATACTTATTTACTTAAAAATCTACAGACTTATGTTGAGATATCACTACATTGCAATCAACACACATGTCTGGAGTATCTTGTATTATTAGTAAATAATCAGGAACTGATTGATACATTTACGAATTGCGTACGAGATAGCTTCAAAAATTATGATATTTATATTACCGAAGAAATTGTTAATATCATTTGTAATAAGATCGGCATTGTTGGGTTTGTTAACAAAATTATCATTGAAGATCAATACAACATATTTATGTCACCTATGTCATTTTCAGCATTTAAAATAATACTCGATTACTGCGTAATGATCGAATACCTGAATCAGTCAACTCGCACACCATATACAATTGGTAATATTATTACCAGTATCGAAGAAATCGTATTTAAATTTAATGAAATACCAACACTATTTGACAGTTTGGTTTCAAATGATATATGCGATCCTGAAATTCTTAAATACATTTATGATCGAACACCCGACAAAAAACTGTATTTCGATGATCCACACTTTGTTGGATACTTGTTATCTACATTGTGCGCATGCGATTATATTATCTATAGCACATGTCCATACTTAACCACGGCTGCAAACATAGGCTTAGGTATACCATATCTAAGAATTACATTAGTATCGACAAAACTGTTAGAAGAGTTTTTAGACCAAGTATGTACCGATTTGGTTGTGTATGGATATACTCTTATCGAAGATGATTTTAATTTATCATTAAGTGACAACAATCTAGCAATATTGAAAAAATATTTACCAGACGATCACATACAAAATATTATCAAATCTCGTTTGATTCGAGTAAATTTAATAAATAAACTCAACAATTAGGTTTAGGACACCAAAATTAGGATTAGGACACCTTCTTTAGGACACCAAAATTAGGATTAGGACACCAATCCACTTTGTGTCTCGGTTTCCTAAGACCTTCCAAATTAGGACACCAATCTGCTTTGCATCTCGGTTTCCTAAGACCTTCTTTAGGACACCAATCTGCTTTGCATCTCGGTTTCCTAAGACCTTCCGATTTCTTTTCTCTTTCTCTTTTTTTATTCTCGTCCCTGACGAGTTATCATACTTTACGCATATTTACACTACACATTTTATCATATTTACTATTATGTTTATCTCATTTCTATATTATTAATGCTATGGGCCTCCGGCTGGTTTTCATTAATGGAGTAGAAATACCATAAACATAATAGTAAATATGTCGTGATGTGTGTTGAGATGTGTGTTGTAATTATATTACATAAAATATTGTTACTCATTTGTCAATAATTAAACAAATATAATGCTATATATAACACATATTTGAATTACACATCTTGTCATATTTACTATTATGTTTACAGTATTTCTGTTGCATTAATGCAACCCAGCCGAAGGCCTGAAACATTAATAATATAGAAATGAGATAAACATAATAGTAAATATGATATAATGTGTAGTGTAAATATGTGTAAGTATGATAACTCGTCAGGGACGAGAATAAAAAAAGAGAAAGAGAAAAGAAATCGGAAGGTCTTAGGAAACCTAGATGCAAAGCAGATTGGTGTCCTAAAGAAGGTCTTAGGAAACCGAGACACAAAGTGGATTGGTGTCCTAATTTTGGTGTCCTAAAGAAGGTCTTAGGAAACCGAGACACAACGCGGATTGGTGTCCTAATTTTGGTGTCCTAATTTTGGTGTCCTAATTTTGGTGTCCTAATCCTAATTTTGGTGTCCTAATTTTGGTGTCCTAATCCTAATTTTGGTGTCCTAATATTTAGTAGACGCCACGAATACAATCAATATTCACAGTTGTCGGCAATTCTGGATTGTAATTTTCCGAATATACAATTAACATGCTACGTCTATCAAATCGCTCATTAATCATTTTGATAAGTTGGTTATACATATTCTCATTATTCATAGTTTGCTTAATTGCGTTTGTGTTTTCAATCAACTTATCGCAAATTTGTTGATATAAATCACGTCTTGTAACAAATGCATCTGCTATAAATAAGATAAATCGAATATATGCAATCCATGAATAGGTAGGGTCCTCGGATGAATAATCCATAGTACAACAAACAAACTGATATATACAATTGGTGCATGAACATTTTTGTGAAAATCCTTCCAATTTCAGTACTCTAATATACTGCATAACAAAACATGCTTCATCCTCATCATCAGGTGGAAGTTCAAGATATTCTTGTTCTGGGTCATAACGAGCTAGAGTTGTTAATAACATAATTTGTATTCCATTTGTTGCTGCTCGTCTGATCGCGGGAGTTTCAATAGTTGTAATGATATGTGTAATGATTGCATTGGTAAAGGCCATATCTGCAATTGGATTACGTAAAATTGTTTCTATTAATCGTACTGTTCCTCGAAAACCAATAAGTAATTGTATTCGTTCATTTCCCCGTATTAAGGAATACAAGTATCCAAATACATGAGTATCGCGACACCCGTACTTGAGAATAAAATATCTATTATGTCTAACAAAGTTATTTAACATATTAGTGCTGTCTGGAATATCATACACATAACGAAATATTCGAATACATATGTTTTCATCTGCGCTTAGGTACCACAACAGCGATCGAATAATAATTTTTTCAATCGATTCCGTATGTCCCGATGTAGTTAAAAGTGTACAAATGTAATCAACATTATTCAATCGGTGTGTAATGAGTGCAGCTTGCATCGCAAGAGTTACATTGTTTAATATAATAACTGGATCTAGCATAGCCTCGTAATCTGGACAATCTTTTAACATATTCCGTGTATTATCTTGTATATCAGTGTCATCTTGATTATCAACAGGTGCTTGTTGATCAATCCAAAAACGATGCTCGACTGCAAACAATTCATGCTGAATATTGCTAGACACTATGTCAGCTATTGGCACATGCTCCTGAATGGTTAACTCGATTTCTGCATCAGTCTGTATCGCATTTTCATCAGTCTGTACCACATTTTCATCAGTCTGCATCACATTTTCATCAGTCTGTATCACATTTTCATCAGTCTGCATCACGTCTTCACCCTGCTCCTGTTGGTCACTCATTTTCACACAATTCTACTGATGTGATCTCAAAATGTGAGAGACAAACAGGATCTGAGAGACAAACAGGATCTGAGAGACAAACAGGATCTGAGAGACAAACAGGATCTGAAAATGCTGAATGATAAATGTAAAAATACAGATAACAATAAAAATTCAAATTTCGAATTAATATTAGGATTAGGATTAGGACACCAATCTACATGAGGTTCTGTTTGAATCACGCATCTCATAATACTAAGACCATATTTGTTAAGAACAGTTATGACGCGCTCGCTGCTCGTTGGGACAAACAGGACCTAGCGCTGGTC
>Ga0105055_10008394_pt1 | contig 13443 bp, 9 predicted proteins | sample BON03_FD_78090 | JGI IMG/M metagenome (GOLD analysis project Ga0105055, IMG submission 78090) | Freshwater microbial communities from Lake Bonney liftoff mats and glacier meltwater in Antarctica - BON-03 | ecosystem: Environmental > Aquatic > Freshwater > Ice > Glacier meltwater | place: Lake...
CCATAAACGAAAGCGCCTAATGCTAGGAGAAGACACCCCGGAGCGACCTAAAAAGCCTGCAATGGAAAAGATCAAACCACCTTCGTTCAGTCCATTGAAAATGCTGATGGCAGAAGCGTCCAAAACCACCAACAAAGAAAACCTGATTGACAACATAGAAACGTTTTAAACTGCTGAAACACAAAATAATCTCATTCTTTTCGTTCTAATTTTTGAGCTTCTCATCAAACTGATTTTGGTTTATTTTTAATAAAAGTACCTGGTATCTGAAAGAAAAATGTCTCCTTTTGATATATAGTATTTTTACAACAAGATCTACTTGTGCTTGACGCGATTTTTTGTACTTCTTGCAACTTTGGGGAACTCTCCATGGCTTGAATAATGTGAAGCAGATGATACTTTCCTAGCAACGTTGCCTCCCAATTGATTGTTATTAAACCGGGTGTTTTGTAGTCCAATATCATCTTGAGCAGAAAAATAAGCCTCTTCAGGATGATAACAAATCATGTCGTCAAAAATGAGCCTCTGGAGCATGTGTTTAGGGATTTCACCTTTGTAATCCTTTTCAAAATCCAAGTTGAACATTTCTTTTGCAACTGGCACTTCGTTTTCGTCATGTAAATCACTCAAATATGGATGTTCAAGAGCCTCATCTATGGAAATTCTCCCTCTGGGATCGAATACGAGCATTTTCTCCAGAAGGTTGAGCGCCAACGGATTAGCACCTTGGAATTGAGGTAGCGACGCGAAGCTTCGACGTTTGTATTTTCCAAATGATGCTATTGCACGATTGGCACTGGGGTTCGAGATGAAGTCCATTTCTTCCGTTGTTGGGGTGCCCAGAACTTGGATGATGACTTCAAGCTGATGCATGTAATCTTTGCCTTGAAAGAGAGGATGACGAGAAAGAATTTCCGCGAAAATGCAGCCAACACTCCATGTGTCGACGCCACTTCCGTAGTAACGGCTGTCTGTCAGCAACTCCGGGGCTCGATACCAACGAGTCACGACGTATTCCGTCAACGTGTCTTCGTACTCGGTATTGACACCGCGCGCAAGTCCAAAATCGCAAACGGACAAATCACAATTTGAATTGACCAGCAAGTTGGAAGGTTTTAGATCTCGGTGGAGCACATTGGCAGAATGAATGTACTTTAAGCCTCGTAAGATTTGATACAGAAAATATTGGGCGTGTTGGTCCGTAAGCGGTTGGTTGGAGGAAACGATTCTATCAAGATCGCACTCCATAAGCTCAGTAACAATATATATATCTTTGAAATCAAGAGTGTGAGGCGGCATGAGACTAATGTCCACAAGTCCGATGACGTTTTCATGGTCACCTAGATGTCGCAGCAGTTTGATCTCTCGGAGTATTCGTTTCGCATCAATAAGATCCTGAAATGCATCAGTGACCTTTTTTATTGCCACTTTGTTTCCTGAAACCACGTCATCGGCAGAGCAAACAAGACCGTACGAACCCTGTCCCACCGCGCGTAGATTTTGGTATCTGGTTTCAACCTCAAAAATAGTGCCTGAGATGGTGAATGTATGGAACTCCCTGCGTTGCGGGAGCTTGGACATATCCATATCATTGTCCATCATCATCATGGGACTTCTTTCCCACAACCGAAACAAACAGTGTTATCACGAAGAAGAATTACCGTTTATCTCGCATTTAACTAAGAATAATTCCTAAAGAACTCCTAGCGAACGTTGGCTTAACGTTAGCGAATACAACATAATAAAAAACAGTTGATTTTTAAAAAAATGAAACAGTTTCATAAAAAGCCCCCCCGCAGTTCTCTGAACTTCCAAATTACAGCTTGATGAGCAACCTTGATGATCACGAGGCCTCTCCGATAATGGCGGAGGTAGATGAAGAGGGTACCCCTGTTCGAGGGCAGTCTTTTCTTACACAGCAGTCTCAGAACGTTCGATACAATGTTATCGCTGATGGGGTAGCGCAAACAGGGGGGGCAGACCGCAGTCATTTTGTGGTTCTTGTGATTCAGACCATCATGCAGCTTCCTCCTGGTTTAGCTGCTATTTTTATTGTTCTTATGGGACAAGACACGTGTGATGAATCTCCGCTTACAGCTTGGGCACTCATATACGGCATGACCCTTGGTTTGTCTGTTTCGGTTGGTTGGACCATGTACAGATCTCCAGCAGAGTCTCAGACTAGACAGTGGGCTGAGACGATTAGGAAGCCTTTGGATAACTTCTGTTTAGTTTTACTTATTTTGGGGCAGATTTGGGTTCAAAGCGCTCCAGAATGTGCCGACACCTCTCCAGTTATATTCACCTTGTGTTTCTGGCTGGTGGTTCAAGGATTTTGTTATTTATTGCTTCCCTGCATTGTTATAATACTGATGCTTCCTTTCCTTTGTTTCTGTTTGCCCTGTGTCATCCGTCTTCTTGCGAGGTTTGCTGGCACGGAATTGTCTGGGAGAACCGGAGCTTCCAAAGAAATGATTGCCAAATTGTCTAAAAAAACCTTTCATGCTGATTTATTCACCGGGGAATCCGATCCGCAATGCTCTATATGTCTGTGTAGTTATGAGGAAGGTCAGGATGTTCGAATTTTGCCCTGTGATGGGCGGCACCACTTTCATCAGGATTGTATTGATGAATGGCTTATTGTAAACGCTACGTGCCCTATTTGTCGTGCCAAGGTCGTGGATAATGATAATATTGAAGAAGAAAACAATATGGTGTAAAATTTATAATTTAGTTTTCTATATCAATAGTATTCGGGTCTTCAGGTGCTTCGTCGTCCTCTTCATCCAACGATCTTTCAGGTTCTTTTGAAATTTGAGCCAATTTCTGATCTAGAGCTTTCATTGCCCTGGCTCTCCTTCTCTCTGCTACGACGTTCGGCTGCCTCGTTGCTGTTTGCAGTAAATCAATGGAGGAGGTTTGTGAATATTGGTAGGGCAGTGGGGAAGCTTTCTTACCAAAAATTTTCTCAATACATGCATTCAGTGACTTTGTTACCATTCGAACGCCAGGCTTGAATGCTGTTGGGAAAAACATCTCCAATTCAAACTCAGTTTCGTCGTTGGTGCGATTCACAAAAAAACCATTCTGATTCGAAAAATCAAACTTTCGAATCAGCATGTATGCTATTGGAAAAGAAAATACCGAAAAACTGGCATCTTGCACCATGTAATGGGAATCCAACACATACTCTTCGAACGTGGAACACAACAGGTAAAAACCGATTGTGGGCAATACAAGGTATACTGTTTTAAGAGGCAACTTCTCTAATTTGTCTTCATATGAAATATAGCAACGAGCGACTAGAGAAGCTACGATAAGACCGGCATTGCCATAGTAGTCCGTGTCATACATGTAGATTAAATAGTTGTTCGATGCCAAATAGGCAAATACGATGACGAAGGAGCATACGGTGCTACTCAGTAACGCCACCAACAACAAGTATGAGGCGCTTCCACGAACTCCCCAGGCCATCTCAACTTTAGGATTAACAACAAAGAACACACAAGACGTAATCACTGACTATTCTCTCTGTTATTACAAAGCCAAAATACCCCAAAAATAAAACTCACCTTTATAATACTGGAATCAATGAGATGTGCAGTAGCCAAACTCCACACGTAAAAATGCATGAGAGCTCTGATAACCATGAATTCAGGTATTTCTTCAAACAATGAAACTTACCCTCCAGGTTGCAGCAGCAAAATAGGCAACTCGGATCCTTCCCTTCCGTTAAGAGGTTGTCCAAGTAACGCTTGAACGACAGTTAGGATCACATTTGTCGTTGCTATAAATACCGTGAGAGGGGCTGCACGTATCCTCATCATCACCTGCTACAAATAGGGTAGCCCCCCTCTTGGGTGTGTATGAAATTAAGCACGCCAAAAAACATGCGAGTCACTTACTACACTGCGCGAAGTGTGGGAAAACTTGAATCTGTATTAGGCCGACGGAAGAAAGAGTTGGTAGAAGAAGATGTGGCATACGTGCTTCAAATTGCTCGAATGATCGGCTTGTGTGATAAAGTTCCACATACTACGACTAATCGCGTGTTGGTGAACAACATGAGCAAACTGGATTTGATTCATGAGCTCCTCGAGGCTCTTCTTCCAGTGGTAGATTATGATATTGCTCCAAATGAAAAGGTTTATGTGACAGCCGAGATAGAAGATGATGGCTTTCGAGTGTTGCATAGTAAATCACAAGCTTGTTTGCAGTCATCAGAGACGAAGGAGCGCACGAAACAAGAACTTGCTGGCGATAAAGTCAAGATGCTGTTGGAAGAAAACGGTATTGGTCTAGGTGCATCCAAGGCGATCGATGAGCTGGTCTCCAAGTTCAAAGCCAAAGGAAACGGCGCTCTACAGGACACGTTGGAGGCATTTATGAGATTCAAGGAAAATAAATTGCAGCCATTTCTGGCAAAATGTTTAAGTGAGGATCATCACCATTCTCTGATGACTGCTATTGACGATTTTGTGACCAGTTTACAAAAACCAAAGAAACTTTCTACTCGATTGTCGCAACGTTTGAGGTCGACGATCGCGCCTAAAAAAAAGAACCCGGTCGCGCGGCTAATGACCCCCGAGGAACAAGCTCGTCGTCATAAAGAACAAAGAGAGCATGGTATCCAACAAGCAAAATTAGCACGAGCTCGAGCAGCGAGATACAACATGACCGTGCGAGCGCTTGCCCTCAAGTCAGTGAAAAAGAACTCGGCTGAAAGAGATGAGCAGATTGCAGCCGCTCGGGAAGCCCGTAGTAGAGCAGCCAAGTACCAAATGACCAGTCGGTCTTTAACTCTAGCTGTTTCCAAGAACCGTAAAACCGTCGGACTTGCACTAGGTGGTAGTGCAGATCCGAAGGTAGCTAAGAAACTTGTGGAAGAGGCCGCGAAACAGTATTCTGCTATTACTGGAAAGACAGTAGTAGCCGAAGAAGAAGACGGAATGGAGGAAAGAGATGCGACAAATGGATCATCGGAAACTTCGGAATCCTTAACCGAAGATTACGACGATGACTCGAGCTTCGACGAGACGAAAATGATTGTTATGAAAGATTTGAAAGCGGCAATTGATAGTGGCGACGAAGATAGAGTAAATAGGGTTATTCTGGAGGATTTTTTGAAAGATCATGCGCCTGATAGACTTGTAGAAATTGATGAGCTGCTGGAGAAATATCAAGGTGAGAAGCTCGAGCTACTTTTTGAAGATCTTACCAAGTCGTATCCTGATCCAGCAGAACATTCCGATATCGACCCATCGGAAAAAGTTACTGCGAAGCTTCTAAAGCGACTTGATGAACTTGAAACTCCGAGACGAAGTAGCCTTAGACGAAGTGTTCCTCGAACAAGTTCAGACGATGATGATAGTAATGATGGGTTTATTGTCAATGCACAACGGAGGTCCAACGGAAGCACATCGAGATGGGCGGTGAATGTGGATTCACATGTACTCAGTGAACGTTTAAGAAAAGCGGGAGCCAAAAGCGAAGATATTAAGAATATTGTATCGTCGAGTGGGTCGGATATGATGTAAATAAAAATTAGATTACACTGGTCTGTCATTAATTTTTTCGATCCGGCATCCCAGTTGAACAAACCCGTGGTCATCAAATTCAGGCGAGTCAAAGGAATAAGAAGGGAGGAATAATGTAAGTGTGTTGTTTTCTTTTCGTTTCATACGAGGGATTTCTTCATGGTTCATTTTTCGAAAGTGTCCTACCGCTTGTGGGCAGAGTATGACTGCATTGGTATCGTTGTCTAATTTGTTCATGTACGCCTTAATCATATGGGTGTTTGGTGTATTAATAGCCTGCTTATGGTTGTAAAGGATCAATGAAGAAGATACACTAGAAGAAGCTGGTAACATTTTCACAGGAGCAGCTTTTTCAATCTCTATTGGTGGAAACAGAACTTGGCTCTCACGAAAAGCAGGAACTTTTTCGGTGGTTTCACTCCCAAACAAGGATATAGAAAAAATAAAAGCGGCAAGTAATATTGCCCTGCCCAAGTTTCGGCGTTTTCTGGGCGGCTCGTCGTAAGGATCGGGGGACACCGGAGGAGTATTCGAAGAAGAGTAATCCGAAAATTCTTCCTCGCATAGAAGGGTATCATCGAATAAGAAATCACTTTCAGTCAGTATATCGTCCAATTGGGGTTCTAATAAAGAATCGATCTCCGCCCTTTGAGATTTAATGGTGTCGTTTTGTTTGTTTATGGTGCAATACAGATCTTGAACCAATTTATTTGTATCTTCAAGTTGGATCTTTAGACTTTCGTTTTCGGCAATTGCTGCCTTCGCTTGGCTCTCCAAAATTTCGGCTTGTTCTCGCTTTCGCTCCCGGTGCAACTGTGCTGAAATTCTGTTTTTCATTAGTCGTTCTTTTTTTTTCTGCTCTTTTGAAGGGTGTGCATCCGGAGCGTGCTCGTTCAAGGATGATGGTTTTGGAAGGAGGTTGATTGTCGGTGAAGCCATTATCCTTCTCATGGTTTCTGCGCTTGGAGGAGGAAAAGGAAGAGACTGCATACGAAAAATTCTGGAAACATTCAGTGGTGTTTTTATTATTAATACAAGTACTAATGAGACTTTACTGTATGGTACATAGTACAATGATAGGAGTTGTTCGTAGCCATTCATCAACCACTATTCTTATTCGCTAGACACCACTAAGGACGAAGGTAGCTGATCGTATTCTATATTACAAGAATATAGATACTAGGTGTCCCATTAAACTCTTTAAAAACACGTTGTCTGTTAACATACAAATTTTGGAAATATTGCAATGGAAGAAAAAGACGAACAAAACTGAAAACACTAAATGAGCAGATACTCGAAAGTAGGTGGGCTGCTGGTGCACGATGCACTAAAGAAGGTGGTGGAGACGGAGATTGCTCCAGGCACGGGCATTTCAAGTGGTGCATTCTGGACGTCGTTGGAGAAGATATTGACGGAGTTTTCCCCTGAAAACGAATCGTTGTTGCGCAAACGTGATGCTATCCAAGCACAGATCGATTCTTGGTGCTTGGCGCATCAGGGGTCCAAATTTGACTCTGGAGCATACACTGCATTTCTAGGATCCATTGGATATCTAGTTCCTGAAGGTCCTGCTTTCAAGGTTGAGACTCAGAACGTAGACATTGAAATTGCTAGCACTCCTGGGCCTCAATTGGTTGTTCCTGTGGACAAAGCAAGATTTGCTCTGAACGCAGCGAATGCTCGATGGGGCTCATTACTCGATGCGTACTACGGTACTGATGCTGGTCCTCCTGAAACTGATGGTGCCACAAAGAAAGGTCCCTACAATCCTATTCGTGGAGCCAAAGTGTTTGAATATGCTCATGCATTTTTGGATGAGCATTTTGCGCTTAGCAATGCAAAATACAATGATGTGAAAGAATTCCGTCTTGCCGGTAAATCATTGGAAGCCGTTTTAAAGAATAACAAGGTTGCTGGACTAGCGAAAAGTGAGCAGTTTGTGGGTTATTCTTCTGGTGGCAAAGGACTTAGCGGCGTTCTTTTAAAGAACAATGGCCTTCATTGCGAGATCCAGATAGATGCAACAAGTCAAAGTGGATCAACCCATGCTGCTGGTGTGAAAGATATTGTTTTGGAATCTGCCATTACTGCTATTGCTGATTTTGAAGACTCGGTAGCTGCAGTGGATGCTGAGGATAAGGCTGTTGTTTACAGTAACTGGTGTGGATTGATGAAAAGCACTTTGGAAGAAAAATTCTCCAAGGATGGCAAGGTTGTTGTTCGCAGATTAAACCCAGACAAAAAGTTCACTAGTCCAAAAACCAGCGCTGAATTCACTTTACCAGGAAGGGTTGTGTTGCTCGTGCGAAACGTTGGTATTCACATGTACACGGATGCAGTCAAGTTTGCTGATACGAACCGCGATGTTCCAGAAGGGTTGGTTGATGCTATGATTAGTACTCTAGGGTCACTTCACGACTTGAAGAACCCAACAAAGGAGTACCACAACTCCCGTACTGGAAGTATGTATGTAGTGAAGCCAAAACAACACGGCCCCGAAGAAGTTGCATACACGGTTCGTATGTTTGGTCGCGTGGAAGAAGAGTTGGGATTGGCTCGCAACACCATCAAAGTGGGCATCATGGACGAAGAGCGTCGAACGACTGTGAACTTGAAGGAATGTATTCGTGCTGCAAAAGAAAGATGTATCTTCATCAACACTGGATTCCTTGACCGAACTGGTGATGAGATTCACACGAGTTTTCGACTAGGACCAGTTCTTCCAAAAGGAGATATCAAGAAAGCTGCATGGCGAGTAGCCTATGAAGATTGGAATGTAGATATAGGTATCGAAACTGGATTGGTAGGAACTGCGCAGATAGGTAAGGGAATGTGGGCAGCACCTGCATCGATGGCTGATATGCTTCGTATCAAGGGTGAGCATCCTGAATCCGGTGCAACCACAGCATGGGTTCCTTCTCCTGTTGCAGCTACTTTGCATGCACTGCATTACCATCAGACTGACGTGCTTGCCATACAAAAGAAGATGTCCCAAGGAGGTCGCAGAGCCCTTCTCAGCGATATTCTGACTCCTCCTCTTCTTGATCGCAAATTGTCTGCTACTGAGATCAATCATGAGCTAGAGGACAATATCCAAGGTATTCTTGGTTACATTGTTCGCTGGATTGAGTTAGGAATTGGATGCTCAACTGTACCTGACATCAACAACGTGGGATTAATGGAAGATAGAGCGACATTGAGAATTTCGTCGCAGTTGGTGGCAAACTGGCTTTACTGGGGGGTGGTATCGAAGGAACAGGTTCATGAAGTTTTTCAAAAGATGGCCGTTGTTGTAGATAAGCAAAATGCAGGTGGTGCAGGATACGAGTCCATGTCGCCATCCTTCTCTAACTTTGGGTATAAATGTGCTCTAGACATGGTTTTTGGAGGAATGGAAGCTTGCAACGGTCTTACTGAATGGACATTAACCAACTACCGCAGAATGGAAAAGACAAAGAGATCTTCCTCCAAGCTCTAAAAATAGTATTTTCAAAAAGACGACCAGACCAGTAAAATTAATGATATTGAACTCTTCGTCAAATATATATCCTATTTTTAGGGTTCTGTGAATAAAAAAATTTTTGGGATGTGAACATTGATAACATGGTAAAATACGACGTCTTGTGGACAAATGTCACTCTACAAGCTCATATACTTTTTGTGTAGCAATTATCACGTGGTGTTGATACCAGAATTCAAAGTTAAGCCTATGTCAGCGAAAGAGTCCAAACTGTCGTCTACAATCGTGCGCAATATGATGACTTGGTCTCACTATCGTTTTGGTCAACGCCTCCTCGAAAAGGCATCAATAACTCCGTGGTGTAGGTAGTGTTATAGTAGCAAACGAAGCCTATAATACAAAAATTTGTGGGCGTTGTGGTGTTGCAAATCATAATGTTGGGAGGAGCGAGACATTAAACTGTTTGTCGTGTGGATGGATTTATGGCAGGGATCATGCAGGTGCAAGAAGTAATCTTCTGTGTTATCCAACAAAGACATTCGTCTAATCAAAAAATTGTGGTGGGTACTTAGCTCCACTCTAAATGAACCACCTAGAGAAGAGTTGCGTTAACAACGTTTTGAAGAAACGTAACTTTTATTAGTTTAGTAATTAAAAATCGAAGTCAAATCAAATTAGAAATCAATTACTATGGCGGAACGGTCCCCTCCTTTATTGAGTTGTTCCTATGTATGGTTCTAGTAAAGATTGTACTTGTTTCAACGTTCGCTCCTTTGAGAAAGTATACAGTCTTGGACAAGGGATACATTCACTATAATGCCTAAGAAAGTTGGTAAATATGAGATAAGCAAGACTCTAGGGGAGGGTACCTTTGGCAAAGTGAAGCGGGCGCTTAACACAGAGACTCAAGAATGGGTAGCTATCAAGGTGCTCGACAAGGAGAAGATTCAGAAACAGAATATGGGCTCGCAGGTGAAGAAGGAAATATCCATCATGAAGCTTGTGCGTCATCCTCACGTAGTACAGCTCAAGGAGGTACTTGCATCGAGGACCAAGATTTTTATTGTGCTTGAACTGGTGACGTGTGGTGAGTTGTTTGATAAGATTGTGTCTGAAGGTCGCTTTAAGGAGAAATCTGCTCGATTCTATTTTCAGCAATTGTGTGTTGGGACTGAATATTGTCATCGCCAAGGAGTTTGTCATCGGGATCTCAAACCTGAGAACCTCCTCCTTGATGACCAGGGTAATTTGAAGATTAGTGACTTTGGATTGTCTGCGTTGTACGAACAAGATGCCGATACAGATCGCCAAGCGTTGTTGCATACAACGTGTGGTACTCCCAATTATGTTGCGCCTGAGGTTTTAGCCGATGAAGGGTACGATGGTGCGATTGCGGATACATGGTCCATCGGAGTGATCCTTTTTGTATTCCTAGCGGGTTTCCTCCCCTTTGACGAACCAACGATGGCCGCTCTTTTCCGCAAGATTCAGAAAGCTGATTTCTCATATCCCTCTTGGTTTAGTGATGAAGTGAAAGATCTGTTGGGGCATTTGTTGATTGTAGATCCCAAAAACCGCTGGGATATTCCCAAGATAATGACTCATTCATGGTGGAAAGTTGACGGACCATATGCAAACGTGCAAGATATTGAAGCTACTGGTATGCGTCAGGAGGAGGAAGGCGATTCTTCAGAGGCAGTTGCAACAGCTCATCGGATGTCGGAATCCTCCCAAATGGACATCGATGGAGGCTCAGACCGTACTCGTAAAACAAGCGAGTCACAAGGAGAAGGTCCAAAAAAGATCAATGCATTTGACCTGATTAACATGTGTTCTGGCACCGCAATCAATCGCATGCTTCAGAGCGCCGAGGAGACGGGTAATTCGAAAAAATCCTTCTTTTATGCCTCGTCAAAACCTCACCATGAAATTCTGGACGAAATCCAAGCCAAATTTGCTGCATTGCCTGGATTTGTTGAACAGAAGCCGTACAAAGACAACAGCAAACTTCGATCTGTTTTTGATCTAGGCAAAGGACAGGTGCACGTCAAGGTGTCTATCAAGGTAGCCTCTTCTAACCCAACCCTCAATTTGGTCATATTTAAACGTGCAAGAGGGGACCTCATCTCGTTTAACAAAATATCTGAAGGCTTGGCCACGATAGCAGAAAGTTTAGAGAAGAAACCATAATTTTTTATACTAGAACATTTTCATTCGCAAGAAATGTACGAAAGTCTTGTTTGGTAAACCATCCCAATAATATTTCATTTTCCAAGTAATAGGAAGAGTTTTTCACTTCCTCCAATACAGAGTAGGCCATATGTTTGTAATCATGGCACCACCGCGAGATATCGTGATGATCAATATCGATATCCACATTGCTCATCATGAATACATAATTGGGATCCACTGCTAGAATATAAATCGACGTGAACGGGAACGTATCTAAAAGCTCTAAAAGCTTGTCCCTTTTTGCAATAACATTATATACAACCCATGACCTTTCATGCATCAGTTTCTTAACATTTTCAAAGAAACCATGTTCCAGAAAAGCAGCAGGTGGTAATTCCAGTTGTGGGTCCACCTCACTTTTGGAATCAGCAACATCGACAATGATAATGTCAAAGGATTTTCCTTCCTTTGAAAAATGCCGCGCATCTTCTAAATGAAACACAAGTTTTTCGTCCTCTTTAGGAACCCCAAAGTGCTCGAAAGCAGCAAGGAGCACTTTGTCGGACAGTTCCACCACTTCCATGTTGCATTCCTTGGAGTGCAATGCCATTGGAATGGAACCAGCACCAGCGCCAAATAAGAGGATAGAGGGCGTAATCTGATCGTTCGCAACACCTAGGAAAATAGGAAGTATTAGTATAATTGCCTGGTCAACATCGAATGCCAATGTTTCGTAATCAAAACCATCGTCTCCGAACAGAATAGCAGACTGGTAAATCCCAGGACTGCCAATGAATGAAAGCAATCTAGCACGTCTAAATGTTTCATTGATTACCATGTGACCATCAACCACTTTAAGGAACTCATCTTCGAAGACGGATGAGCGCTGGCTAGGCACGATCATACTTGATGAGAAAAGTCCACTTTCTTCAGTGTTATCTTCGTAGCAAACAGTGAATGTGCCAGATGACTCTTGGTAGCTTACAATAGTCGCATTATAATACAATTCGTCCTTGTTTTTCGGTCTGACTTCAATCAGATCACCCTCCATTTTTGAAATTGAGATTCACACGATGAAGTGCCAATGTGAAGCCGGAGAACAGGAACACGTTGCGAAAAAGAGTAAAACGGACGAAAGTGGTTGTTCATTGTTCCACGAGAAGAAAACAGTGAGAAAAGGTCCTGGGTTAAATTTTGCCAGAGTTTTGGTGGAGCTCAAGTGTCACCGATGTGATGAGAATGTGTTTCCATGTCTATGTTGCCGATCAATAGTAAACACGTCGTGCAAGAATATCATTGCATGCAACAGTTGTGGTTTCTTGGAACCTGTCGACATGGAAGTGCGTGAAGCTTTAGGACTTGAAAAGGTATTTTACCAAATGGACCAACCGATGGCGAGGGCTATTAACAGGTCCCGAAATGAAGAGGATTACTTGCGTCTCGTCCGAGAAGAGTTTAATGAGTATGTTTCCAAGGGCAAAAAAACCAACGATGTTCATTTAGAAATTGAGGCTATGAATCTTCGAACCAACTTCTTGGCTCTAACATCGCCTTCCATGCGGTTGACTGATCACGACTACTTTACTTACCCGGAGACAACGGAAGCTTTGTTTTTTGAAAATATGAATTTGGAAAATAAGGAGGGTGGTTTACTCGGAGAGCGAGTACACCAATGGATGGAATCTAGAGCAGTATTTCAGCGAATTATTGCACAATATCATCTGAGTGAGCAAGCCCTTGTGACTCGTCTTGTTCCTTCTTCCGTATCAAATATGGTGATTCAAACTTGCACGGAAATAAGAAATATATACAAGAAACGATTCGATATAATTCGACACATAGGTCTGGAGCTCCTCATTGCAATAAACTCGATGCTGCACGCGCTCTATGCGAATCCAGATAAGTCAGTTTTACTATGGAGAGCTGTATATTGCGATATTGCTCAAGTGATCTTTTCTACCAATATTTCGAAGTAAACTAATCTTTCAAAAAATTAGGAAACTGCTGAAACGTGCTCTACATGAGTCTTGCTGATTGTAAAAAATTTAGTAGTGCCCGAATTTCAGATTAAACAAGGTATAGCGCTATTATTGAGAGATGCCTATCATCTAGTGACCAGCGTTTTGAATTAAACTAATCGTTCATAATTTTACGAAATCGCTGAAACGCATTCATTTGTGTTATACATCCATCCAAACTATATCCATTCGCCGCTCCTATTTCTATTGGAGATTGACTAGGGGATTCACAGCCATTCTTTAAATAGTATGCTAG
>Ga0105055_10008395_pt1 | contig 13442 bp, 10 predicted proteins | sample BON03_FD_78090 | JGI IMG/M metagenome (GOLD analysis project Ga0105055, IMG submission 78090) | Freshwater microbial communities from Lake Bonney liftoff mats and glacier meltwater in Antarctica - BON-03 | ecosystem: Environmental > Aquatic > Freshwater > Ice > Glacier meltwater | place: Lake...
CATTGATGAATCCTGAGGAATATTTCCAGTCACTCGGTGGACGGTCCACAGTGTACCATAAACTAAACCGAGTGGGATGCTTCAGGGAAAGTTCTTCAAGCATATCCCGAACAAGAATATCCTGCGTCCTGGTTGCAAAGAACATCCCCCAATTCTGAAGCCCCCAAAGCCTCCATCTGCTGGTCCCCGAAAATGCTGAGGGGGGCTACCTAGCCTGGGTTGAACTTTCACTCGGTGCTCAGGACTATATAAATTCAAATTTGAATAAATAGTGGCCGTTTCTGATGTACGTGTGCTCAAAGCACTGGCTTTTCTATATTTATAAAAAACACATGTCGGTGAAGTAAAACGCATCCATTGAGAATACCAATTGAAATCTGAGTTGGCTTATACCTTCCCAAAATATATTCGATGAATTCTATCTACCTTGGGTTGCTTCACAGGGACTAGACGTTAGCTCCTCATAAAAGGAGGTCAGACAATACTGCTCAAGATGCGTTACAAATTTTGGCTAAGTGTTCCGATTGAGTTCGGATGATGTATGTTGAGTTTTGAGATTTCACTCTGGGAGTTTGTTGATGGGTTCCGCTGTCCGTCGGGAATCTATCACTTTGCATGTGTTTTGAATTCTCTTATATATACGAAACATTCTTGTTTATTTTGTATTAGGAACCCGAAGAAGGGAGATAAAAGCTCATCCGAAGCCGGATGACAGTTTACATTCTTACTAAATTCATTGTTCTAGTAGTTTATTTTAAATTTAAAATGTATTTGGACCTAATTCTTCGAAGTACAACTAAACTCCTTTCGGAACAGGTACCCCATTGTCCTTGCACCACTTTCTTATTATTCTGATGATGTATTCAACCTGAGGGTTGCTTGTATTTCGTAACATGGTGAGAATATCTCCAAGGGACTCCTTAGATTCAGTGCCGGCGATAACCATTTGAAATAAACCAACACATGCACCTCGTTTACCATACCAGTATTCTGGTTCCGGATCAATTCGTTCCAAAACGTCGAACGCTTTTGCTGCATAGTAGAACTGTCCCATTTTGTAGCTCTCATCGGCAATTAACTGCAAAAGGTTACAAGAATCACTGGACGTCTCTAATTTGAGATATAGATCCCATGCCATTCTTGGTTTCTTATTCATTATAAAGCACCTGGCTAACCAACTCATGAATACGTAGTCGGTGCGATATTTTTCGTTCTGTACTAACTGAAGCGTCTCTTCTGCTTCTCTGTACTGCCCTGTAGCAGCCAAGGAAATACCGTAATTGTGATTGAAGTCATCATCGTTATACAAGTACGCCTTGATGGAGTTCAAGTAAATGTTAACATCCTCAAACTGTTTTAGCAAGAAGAAGCAACTAGCCATGCACTGTCTTCCTGGGATAGTGTCACACTCACTAGCTGATGCTCCTACCAACTGAAAAAACTGCTGGGCCATTTTCAAATGGTCTCTAGAACCAGTTGCTTGTCCAATAGAAGCGTTTACAACACCTTTAAGAATATACTCTTGGGGTGTACTGGGTTCTACATCCTTTATCAATGCGTGAGCTTCTTGGATTTCGTCAGTTCTTAAATAATGAATGACAAGATTTAGTTTCGCCTCTGGTAGAAAATCGATCAAGGGAGGAAGTATTTTGAGAGCGTCCTGGCCGTTTCGAAACACCACCAAGTTGTGTTTGATCAAGTCATTGTCGTGCATTGAATGTCCTTGGTCGTTCAAAGATTTCAATTCCGCTTCTGCAGCTTTTCCATTGTACAATCGAAAATGGTTGCAAGCCTTGAGATTGATCGCGATGGCACTGTCAGGATGAGACTGTAAATACACAGCAAGTATTTCTAGGGACACATCGTAGTAGTCAAGTTTGTAGTAGCACATTGCAACATACACATTAAGAGCAAGATCATCCCGGTTCTCCAGCAATAGACGCTTGTAAATATCCGTGGCCTCCTGGTAATGATTGCGTAAATAGTGAATGGCAGCAAGACTGAGTTGATCTTCTTTCGTGTCGGAGAGCTTTTGATGATACACCATCAATTTATTCTCATCATTCTGTTTATGCGCTATGTGAAAGAGCAATCGAATTTGAAGTGAACACGATGGCCCTTGGAGAGCAAGTTTTTCAGCATTTTCATAATCTTGAAGGAAGTAGTAGCAGCATGCTTGGAACAAATGGAGTTCTCTGCCGTTGAAACCGGTGCCTCCCAGTTCTTCATAGGCTTGGAGAGCCTTTCGGTAATCACCAAGATGTGCCGCGCAATAACCAAGCCATAAAAAAAGATCATCACTGAGGTCATCAGCGTGCTTGTTGAATTCAAGCAAGGCAATTGCACCTGTGTAATCACGTTTTTGAACGTATTCATCGCGTTCTGGTCGTTTCGACTGCTTGTTCTTGGAAGCCCTCGTTCCAAATCTTCCTTGGTGGGATGATTTGTTAGTGTGGTTGAGCAACATCGTGGTTTCAGGAATTGCCGTTACTACTGAAAAAAAAAACTCTAAAAAGAGACGAGCCCCCCTCATAATAGTAGTTTGTGTGGTACCAACGAATCATGGGATCAGTAGGTGAAAATAAGTTGGAGAACAGTTGGTGCTTCTGGGAGCATCGTAAAGGTGGGGGGGCTAATGACTACGGGGCTAAAATGTTTTTACTCGGAGAGTTCGAAAGTGTTGAAGGATTTTGGCGCTTCAAAAACAACATGCCCAATCCGAGTGCGGTATTTTTCACGATGGCTGGAGGCCAAAAGAGATTCGAAGATCGAGAGATCGATGGATTCAGTATGTTCAAAAGTGGCATTCGTCCAGAATGGGAAGACCCTCTTAATTCAAATGGAGGAGAGTTCTTCTGCAGACAAATGATGTCCCCAGTGGCTCTGGATGATGCGTGGGAAAAACTGTTACTTGGACTAATTGGGGAGGTTGTGGATCCCAACAATGAAGTATGTGGTGTCCGATGTGTTGATAAAAGCAAAACAGGCCGTCCTACTTATCGCTTGGAAATGTGGTTCAAAGGTCGTGATAGCGACATCAGCGAAACACTCAAAGAAAATTTAACCACTTGTTTAGGACATAATTTATTGAAAGAATATATGGAACATACTGTCGCCATGACAAATCATGGGGGTGGTGGAAGCAGGAAAAGTAGCAACAGAAATTTGAAATAAAAATTCACTTTTTCTCCTTTTTTATTAAATATAATCACATACCATGAACTGCATTCATCCATCAAACTAGGACTTTTTCATGAGTTTTTATACTTAATCTTCGTTAGCGTAATCCTGTTGACCTTTTCCTTGATCCCGCGGAATCTAACAAATCAATAATTCTCTGGTGTTTTTTGAATTGCGCCATTGCGTATGGCGACCATCCATCAGCGTCTTCCGCATCAATCAACAATTGCTCGTATCCTCTACAGACACGAATAGGGTCATGAGACACATTTATTAAAGAAAGAACACTTTCATAGTGTCCCATGACGCATGCTACATGAAGCGGTGTTTGTTTACCATACAAAGTGGAAGCATTGATATCAGCACCAGCTAGTGCAAGTACTTCTATGCATTCTTTGAAGTTTCCTTTTGTTGATAAATGCAACGGAGTATACCCGTCAACGCCGGCCCTCGATTCTAAATCAACACCTCGTTGAAGAAGAAATAAAACCATCTCAGCATCTCCAATTTCACAGGCAATATGCAATGGTGTTTTACCATCAGTTTTTGCCTTGTTTATATCCGCACCAAAATCAATATACAGTTCCAGTAAATCAATTCTTGACATCGCTACTGCCCAATGAGAACCGGTCCAACCAGTGGAATCTTTTTGGTCAGGATCTATCAGTATAAATGAATACCAAACAATATGCTTATACCGAATAATACTCTTACTCACCTGCGCCTGCTTCTAAGAGAGCAAGTACATCTCTGCGCACCATTCCTTTGCTGGCTCCTTGCAAAGGTTTGTATGCTGGATGAAAGGGTAAATGCGTATTTAGATACATGAAGGGTCTGCAACATACTTTACAACTGGAGTCCAATCGATCATTGACCTTGGAGCAAATTGTGCATCTCCATTCATCCATACGACGACAAATACCAATAACGGATAACTATTTTGAACAACCAAAATTATTTATTTCCAGCTTATTAGCCAAACGAGTTGTTTGAAATGAAGTTGTCATTGAATACTGATTAAAAAAAAGAGAGATAAGCAAATTAAGGCAAGGTTTATATAGAGAAATATGATTAAAGAGTTCATCATCCCGTGCTGTCTACGATTGGCCCGAGTGATTGATTCTAAAGGAATACCCTTAGCTCGAGATAATGAAGCATCACAATGTTTAATGTGGAATACCGTGGAATACTAATATAGAATAAAACGAATGGATATGCAATTCAATCCATTTTATGCCAGGTCTAGGTCGCGATTCAATTGTTCGAAGTACTCGAACGATTTTAAATTCTCTTCGATACACAGAAATCGGGGGAAACTGTCAGATACGAGCATTTCAATTTGTCCTTGATAAAGAGCCTTTAAGTTTTCAATTATGGAATTGATTCTATGTTCGACATTCGATTTTGCCCCTTCATCAGGACCCACTGCTATTCCCACTGAAAACCTCCTCGAAATTTGCCTCATAAATCCTCCAGATTTACTTTTATATGAAGATCTTGGTTGACGAGTTATTCTTCTAACACTGTCAAGCTCAGCTGATGCGGCATTTATCAACGAAGGTGAGTTAGGAAGCAAGAACTTTTTGACCACTTCAAGTAGCTTGTTGAAGATGAGTAATTTGCCCCCATGCTCTTCAGACTCTTGCTCTTCTGTACTGTATTCGAATAAATGCACCACATGAGAAACGTCGTGGATAAATAAGAGGGACTCACTACTCAGTTCGTCTTGAAGAAAATCCAAATACATTTCGAATCCTTCTTTACTGTTGATATATTGCTCAAAGCACCCAATTCTAGTATTTATCTTGGAAGAAAGTAAAGCAAAGCCATTATATCTAGTATACATTCTCTTTTGCAAAAGCGGGCGAATAATGAATTGATAAACAATTGGAATTGTTATGGGCCCCGCTGCCCAATAGAATTTCAAATCCATAATTTGAAAACAGACAAATAAGATATACGTCGCAGAGTAAACAATAACTCCCAAAATCATCCATCGAACAGTTCTTCGAAACATCGACTGAATACCAAGACGATCTGTTCCTATGGAAAGAACGAAGAGAATAGCCATGAATCCATGAGTAAATATTGCAAGAACTGAAAACAAAGCAATTGCGAGAACCCCAATAAAGCTCGGGAAGATACCCAAATAACACGAAATAAGATCGTGAGTTGGCTCATCGAAAACAAACGATAGAATAGCACCAGATACAATGACACCGAATAGACACACTTGAAATACTCTCACATTCCGCGTGAATTTCTTGCTGCCGAAAAAGCAAGTATGTGTGAATTTAACTGTAAATGTACCTAAAATTCCTTCAAACTTGAAATCCGGGGTATTCACGACATAGCGTCGAAGAATTTTTTGCAGCAATAGCATGTAGGGAAACGCCGACATAAGGATACTTAGGTTTCCCCATAAAAATATTTCCGTGCAAGAAGGACTTTCAGTTGTTAATAGATTAGCAATGGAGAAGCCGCCAAATGCCCCGACAAATAGCACCACTTCGCACGTAAGTTTCACCTCGCGAGCTTTAATGAAACGATCTTCCCTGTTCAGCCAATATAGAAGGCACAAAGTGCAAACACAAAGCCATATTCCTAAAAATAATATATACCCCTTTATATCCAACATGGAAAGTAAAGACAACTCTTCCTCGGGCTCGATGTTGTGTACTGATTTGTAATCCAGTAATTGTCTTGAAAACGGCTCTCACTGGAGTGAATATTTAAATATCGTATTTTTTGCAACATGGTTGGACTCTAAGGTTGCACTAGCAACGGATTTATCATCCATTTTTAATTACAGAGTGATGAATTGTAGCCCCCCACAGAGTATCCGTTGCCATGTAGAATTCCTTATTTTGACACACTTCCATGCGATTGCTTGCTTTCCTTATTACCTTTTGGATATGGTTGGTGATGATACTACTATTCTATTATTATAGAAACGATAGATACATTCGAGCCAGAGAAGTTTCGCTCACTATTGAGTTCTCGATGTTGTACGGGATAGTTTGCTCAATTTCAGCGATGATTGTGTTTTCAGATGATCCACCATCGTGCGAATTGGTGTATTTAGGGTCACTCGGTATAACATGCGTTGCTATATTCACGTACATATTATTACTATGGAAGATCATTAGAAGATATATTGCCAACACAGCTGATTTTGAAGAAAAGTATGCGATAATTTCAAAAAGTCTGTCAGTGCGATTTGCGTACCATCTGCTATTCAAAAAAGAAACATTTAGAAAAGCAGTGAGGTATATACAATGTATTTACTCTGTGGTTCTTATAGTCAGTGTATGCATCAATTTTTGGATAGGAAATGAACGGAGGGTGGAAGATAACCGATCGTGTGTAACGACTGGATTTTTCTATATATTGCTCTTTTCGAATATGCTTCTTTTTGTATTTATTGGAATAGTCTCTTTTGGATTTATGCAGATTCTTCGATGTATTTCCAAAGGGTCGGATCGTAAGTAACACGTTACAAGTTGAAAGATTCAGTGTTTAATTATTGATTATATAGATTTGGATATTGGGCTTACATTCCGTCGCAATGTTTGGTGGGTATTTATTATATCACTGTACTTCGATATTTCTTTTGTTCTCGTTGTTATTTTGGAGCAGTGGCAATATAACATGCTCTTCGCGGTAGGCCTCGGCACATTTCCATTTGGAATAGAACTCATGGTGATTCCTTTGCTCAAAAAAGGAAAATTTCATATATTCAATAACGAGGCCATAAAAGGTGCCAATCAATGCTCCAAGAATTCAAAAGTTGCTTTGTTTGAACGATATATTCACAGTGAAGATGGGTTCAAACTATATTCATGTTTTCTCCGAGAGGAGTTAAGTGTGGAGTCCCTTCTATTTGTTTGGAAGGTAACTGCTTTTCGAAAATCATTGACACGCGAGAGCCTTTCTTCTTCGTTTGCATCATTTCGAATAAATGTGGAGCATTCAATTGTAGAAGAATCTGATTCTGTTGAAAGTGTCGCGGCAAATATTGTAGAAGAGTTTCTTCTTCCTGATTCTCCGTCGTTAATTAATGCAAGTTGGAAAGAATTAGATGCGGTGCGACAAGAATTTCTGACGGAAAAACACTTGAAACCAACGAGAGTGTTTCCTGAACCAGATAGTGAGAAATCACTGAGTATGTTTTCAGCATTGTACCAAGAACAGATTGAGCTTATGATTGACGATAGCTTCCCTAGATTCTTTCAAGCACCTCAAAATCTGAAAGCGTTCACATTGTTTAGCGAAGTTAACAATGACTTGGACCTAGCAGGAGTAAATTGATACTTCCATGTGTTTTACGCCACAGACGACTTCAGGAAGTTCTCATTGCTTGAACCAGAGTAGCAGGTATGCGGTTTACTACATCGATTCACAATGAATGAGTTGATTTTTGGACTCGTGAGTCAATGAAAGTTTTGATGTTGAAATTAGGATATTCTCTAATTCAATTTATCCAATGTATCTATTGCATTCATTTTTATTAATTAGATGTTGGTGAACAAAATAAAAGTTGCAAATCAAGAAATATCAAGTTGGTGATTTCAATTACCAAGATAAAATAAATGGATTTACTTTGTTTCTAAATAGATATCGAAGGGAGGTACATCGTATAAATAATACAAGAACACGCATGAAAAACAATATTTTTATCTAAAACTCTCGTTATCGTGTAATAAGCCGCGGTATCAAAAAGGTGTGTACACCAATATCTTGAATTCTTGATAGATTGATGCGAGGTGGTAGACGAAAACCGAATACAAGTGCGCGATGGTCGTCGTCGCATCCAGCGAATTCCGACGCCCCAAGATTCAGAGGTCCCAAAATATTTCACAGATTCAGGAAAGGGAATATCGCGGAAGAGAATGAGCATGTCGTGGTCGTGAACCAACCTCGCCGCAATAATTTTCCAGATAACACTTTCATCACTAGCAAGTACACTGTATTCACTTTCTTGTTCAAGAACATAGCGGAACAGATGAATCGAGTGGCGAATCGATATTTTGTGCTGATCACGTTGATGCAGTTTGTTCCGGGAGTATCTCCGTTTCCACTTTATATCACGTTAATTCCGTTGACAATCATTCTTGGAGCGACTGCAATTAAGGAAGGCTACGAAGACTTTTTACGACATAAGTCTGATGCGGCTATGAACAATGCACTCGTTCGAAAACTTGATTCTGTCACTGGTCACATTCAATCTGTGAAAAGCAAATCAGTTCGTGTAGGGGACATCATTGCTGTAGACAGAGATACGGTATGTCCAGCTGACATTGTGCTGTTGAGCGTGGAGCATACTGGGCTGAGTGAAGGAAGTTCAATTGCGTGGGTGGACACGGCTGCTCTTGATGGAGAAACAAGGTTCAAAGTACGACGAGTCCTCATGCTCGACTCTTTTCTTGAAGACGTGCAGGAAGATGAAGTGGTAGGATATGAAAGGCTTCCAGAACTGAACATCGCACTCACTTGCGAACCCCCGAATACGTTCATTGACTCATTCAGTGGTCGAGTTGATATGATGGAAGGCGAAGATGCTGCTGCTGCTCAATTGAAAAGAGAAAACTTGATGTTGCGCGGAGTTGTGCTACGAAATACAAAAAGAGCATGGGGGGTTGTTGTGGGGGCTGGTCCCCTTACAAAGTTGAGGCTGAACCAGCAATTGCCAGAGTTCAAATTTAGTCGGCTCGAGCTGGCCTTAAACAGAGCACTGGCCATTGTGTTTGCATTTCAAACAGTTTTGTGTTTAGTATGGGCGGCATTTCATGTAACCACGAAAGAATTGTTCTGGAACAATTTCCAAGCTGGTGAGACGTATGCATCAGAGGACGATGCTTTGGCTTTTGTTTATTCATTTCTCACCTGGTTCATTTTGTGTTCATATATGGTTCCGATGAATCTCTATGTGATTATGGAAGGTGGCAAGTTTATTGGGGGTCGTTATATCGCCAGAGATAAAAGTTTGTTCGATGAGCTAGGGAGACCAGCTCGTCCTAACACGACTAGTATTGTGGAGGAGCTTGGTCAGGTTGAATACATACTCTCTGATAAGACAGGGACGTTGACCGACAATGAAATGAGGTTTATTCACTGCGGACTTTCATCCGGAGTGTATACAATGAGCTACCAAGGGGAAAACCCAGTACTTTTGGGACCTGACAACAAAACAGTACTCCCGTCAAAAAATCATGCCAAACCTGCAGCTGATGTACATGCACTTTTGCAAATTATGACCTGCTGTAACGAGTTAGAAGTAGAAATGGATGATGATGGTTGCCTGATCTATTCCGGAGAGTCTCCCGATGAAGTAGCTTTGACTGATGTCGCAAGCAGTCTCGGATACGTCTTGGAGGAAAGACACCCAAGTAAAGTGTCATTTAAGTTGGATCAATCTGGAAAATCCATATCTTGGAAGGTACTTGCTATTCTACCTTTCAATTCCAGTCGAAAGCGCATGGGAGTTGTGGTGAAAGACGAATCAGGAGCCATCAAAATGCTCTACAAGGGCGCGGATAACGTGATGTTTCATATTTTGAAGAAACATAACAACACCAAGCTGGAAAAGTATGTAGATGACTTCTCCCGATTAGGTCTCAGAACACTTGTTATGGCAAGTTGCGCCTTGGACCCAGCGACTTTCGATCGGTTCAAAAGCGCGTACGGACAAGCTCTCATTGCGATGCAAGACAAAGATGAGAAGATTGGGCAAGCTTTTGAAATGATAGAACATCATCTTGTGCCAGTTGGTTGCACAGGAGTGGAGGACAAACTTTCTGACGGAGTTGGCGAAGCCTTGCAGAGTCTCATCAAGGCAACCGTCCAAGTTGCTGTTCTCACAGGTGATAAAACTGAAACTGCCATGAGCATTTGTACTTCTTGTGGATTGTTTAAAAAAGGTGGGAGGGTACATGTAATCACCACTGCAGAGGAAGAATCAATTCGAAATGATTTTGAACGGGAGTTGGAAGACAACACCATTGACGATGAAGAACGTGGGCAAGTTTCGAGCGAACAAGCATTGGTAATATCAGGAGAGTGTTTACGACTTTGTCTGGATAATCCTTCGCTGCGAAAGTTGCTTGCACAGATGATGAAAAAATGCTATACAACAGTTGGAACAAGAATGACCCCTATGCAAAAGGCGTTGATTACGAAATTGGTCAAGGAAGAATTTGGAGTGGTTTGTCTTGCGATTGGAGACGGAGGAAATGATGTGTCTATGATTCGCGAAGCAGATGTGGGCGTAGGAATATTCGGTAAAGAAGGTTCGCAAGCAGTTAATTGTTCCGATTTTGCAATTCACAAATTCGCGGATTTGAAGACCCTCATGTTCGTTCATGGATCGATCACAAAGTCCAGGATATCAACAACAGCAAAGGCGTCAATATTCACCAATATGGCCCTTAATTTACCTCAGGTCTATTTCGGAGTGGTTAGTTTATATGCTGGACAATCAATCGAGCCATCAAACGTTTTATTTTTCTTCAACATTGTCATTTCTTCGTGGTGCTTAATTGCGATGGCTTGTTTCGGTAGAAAAATAGACCCGAATCTTCTGATGGTATATCCTGAGTTATACAATCCTCGCGAATCAGCTTTTAGTCTTCGTGACTTTGCCACAGAGATGGGATTAGCAGCTTGGACTTCCACTGTTGGGTTCCTAATAGTTTTTTCAATAGGGGAAGTTTGGATCATGAGTGGCAAAGTAGGCGGTATGTTTGTCAGCGGTACCTTGATAACCAGTATTGTAGTGATGTCCATTCTGGTGTCATACAGTTTGCGATTTCATTGCTTCACGGCATTCCATTTCATTGCGCTTTTCGCCGGTTTTGTAATTTATTGGTTTGTTACTCTGGGATTGTCTATGTTTTGGGGGCCTAATGCTACTGATAATGGTTATACATGGACCTATGTCTCCCAAAGTGCTGTTTTCTGGTTAGCTTGTGCTGTAGGTGTTGTATTGTCGATTATTCCACAGTATTTAATAAAGACATGGAACTCGTTGTTTCATCCTGACAGGTTTCAACTCGTGTTGGAAAGCCTGACTGAGAAAGTTGGGAAAGTTTCTGAATTGGTGGCGTTTGATCATGCTGAAGATCCGACCCACTAAGCCGCCTCAATCTGGTTTATTTTTTATATTTGAAACCATAATACATATGCTCAGTTTTTAAAAATTGCCTGCTCTCTTCTTCGATTTTAATTAATAAAATATACCACAGAAGTGCGTGTTTTACAGCTTATCTCGATTGTACGGACAAACTACTCGCACGGGATCCACAAACGAAGTCTTTTCGAAAATGGAATTATTTCCACCTTTTTTGGGCGGACAAGAATTGTACCCCAATCAGTCGTAACTAATTTGAACTATGGCTTGTTTACGATGGGCAATCTTTCGGATATTTTCTACAGTGTTCTTATATACCACCCTCCGGAATCTAGAGAGTTGTGGGGAAGTGCACTACATTATATTTGGACGAATCATGTGAAATGGATGTTTGAAGCCGATCATGTGAATGGTCTGCTATTTCCAAATTGGTTTTCAAATAACGATGAATACTTTGTTGAGCTTAAAAAGATTATCCTATCAAGGTTTCCGACTTGGCACGCAGTTAGAAGCAAAGTTCAAAGTAATAATGGTCCGCTTCCACCAATCGTAAAGGCTCAATCGTTATTACAGTATTATTGTCACAATATAAACCACCTGGGTGTCGACGAAACAGATGATGATGGAGGATTTTGAAAGCGATACACGAATGCTGATTGGGAGCATTCACTATTAACAAACAGGATAATGGACACCGTCTGTAACGCTGCGACGATTTGGAGGGTGTTTAAAGTTATGAATGATTGGATTCAACTACGACTAAAATTTTCAAGATTTTGTACCATCGATGACTATCGCCAGAATATTTCAAAACAATTATTTGAACGGAGTTATAAAACTATCATAGACTTCAGTATCGCGACATCCGATGCCCCAATTTGTCCTGTTAGTGATGATATGGTGAATGTTCCAGTTACCCCAAATCAGCAACTTTTGAATGAATATAGACAAGAATTATCTTTGAAAGAGCAAACACGCATATCACTCCGAATTGGAAAAAGAAAGAGAAATATTTTGAAAATCACTGATGACTCAGACATCAAAAAGCTTCGCCTCTCGAAAGGATTCGACTGTCATCACAATTGTGTTCAAATAGCAGTTGAAGAAACTAAACGAGGAAAAAAAGTTTGTGTCATTTGCAAGAAGGACACAGTGACCAAGTGCTCAATTTGCCTAGTAGCGCTTCATTATTCAAAAACGATTGGAACCAATGAGCAAAATGCTCCGCATTTGATTGGGACTAGTTGGCTCAACCAAAGATGTTCTCAGATTTGGCATTGCGTGGAAAGTCTTACAGATCTTCAGTCAAATAACCCACAACAACTTGGTCTACATGCCAACCACCCCATCGAGTCATTGGAGGACTAAGAGTAACTTCCCAAAGTGTGCTCGACTTCCGTTTGCTTTCATTCTCTATTCTAATAAAAACAAACTATTTTAGATACCACCAGTAGCTGAGAGAGAACCAAGTATCAATCACGAATTTCTCAAGGAGCATGAGAACGAAAATGAACAACTTGAACTTGACGAAGTAGTTGATGGTTCTCCATGGGAACATTGAAAGCTATTAGAAACCACTACATCATGTCGCTTCAATAGGTTCGAATCTTCTTCGGAGCGCGGGAAACAGAGTCGTTAATAAAAGTTGATTTTTTTCGATCGCCACTCCTACGTCAGAATGGCAACAAGTTTCTCGCAGATTTTGATTACTATAAACACTAGTGTAGACCAAAGAGCATGGTAGTTCAGTGAGTCTGGCCGTGATATTTTTTGCTTGTTCCCACCCACTGGTTGCTAACACGTATTCTGGTATCAAATTTAATTACTAAAAAAGTTAATACGTCCAATACCCAACACAGTGCATTTTTACGCACCATTTTGAAAATGGATCGGATTGATGAAATTTCGAAATCGAAGTCTTGAAAACCAATTTCAATAAACAAATCCGAAATCAAAACTTGAAACTATGCAAATCTCAGCTTTCCTAGTAGTAATCATTGCTAGCATTGGCCTTTGTTCTGGCATATTAAGATGTAAGTATCAATCAGATACTCACGTGTACAAAGGATTAACTATTTCAAGTATGAATTAATATTAAACTAGACAAATGTGAATTCTAAATGAATGGTCCCAA
>Ga0105055_10008398_pt1 | contig 13439 bp, 12 predicted proteins | sample BON03_FD_78090 | JGI IMG/M metagenome (GOLD analysis project Ga0105055, IMG submission 78090) | Freshwater microbial communities from Lake Bonney liftoff mats and glacier meltwater in Antarctica - BON-03 | ecosystem: Environmental > Aquatic > Freshwater > Ice > Glacier meltwater | place: Lake...
AAAGTTTTTTTTCTTGTCCGTGGGCCGATGGTATTGTAGTTCCGATTAACATTCGACTCGCCCCGGCCGAGATGATTGAAGTTTTCAACGACTGCAAAGTGGAGTTCATCATGGTGGACGAAGCATTTAAAAGTATTTTGGAAGCTATTAAAGGTCAAATTCCGTCATTGAAACGAGTTATCTATGCAGGTGACGCCATACCACCAAAAGGGACGATTTCATACGGATCCATGATCGAAATCGGACCTCCAGTGCATGATGCCATGCGCGGTGGAGATAATGTTTTTGGGCTGTTCTATACTGGGGGTACTACTGGTAAACCAAAAGGAGTCATGTTGACACATGGTAACATCGTCATCAACGCTTTAGGTCACGTAGCAATGCTTCACTATTCGACGGAGAGCTCCTACCTGCATTCAGCACCAATGTTTCATCTAGCAGACGGAGCAAGCAGTTTTGGAATCACCATGGTGGCTGGAACCCATGTCTTCATTCCCAAATTTGTCCCGGAAGACATGCTGAAGGCTATAGAGAAATACAAAGTTAACAAGGCTATGATGGTCCCCGCAATGATCGCGATGATGCTGCAAGTGGAAGACCAAAGCCAATATGACTGCTCTTCGCTGCAGAACATCATCTACGGAGCTTCTCCAATGCCTGAAGCTCTACTAGCTCCTGCAATGTCGAAATTCCCTAATGCGCAGTTCATGCAAGGCTACGGTATGACTGAAACATCTCCTGCCATCACAATGTTGCCATCAGCGTGCCATACGCCTGGTAATCCCAAAATGAGGGCTGTGGGAAGACCTGTACCATGGGCTGAAGTAAAGATTGCTGATGAAAAAGATAATGAAGTATCTAGAGGTACTGTTGGACAGATACTAACTCGGGGCCCCCATGTAATGAAAGGTAAGACGTGTTTTCCATTCAATCGTGTCAGGTACTTATAGTTTGATGCCAGGTTATTGGGAAATGCCAGCCAAGACTGCAGAAGCTCTAAAGGGTATGTATGCGCTGAAACTATATGCGAATATATTTAATGGCAATTATTATATAGGAGGCTGGATGCACACTGAGGACGGTGGATACATGGATGAAGATGGATATGTTTTTATCGTCGATAGAATTAAAGACATGATTATCACAGGTGGAGAAAACGTATACTCCGCAGAAGTGGAAAATGCTATTTTGAAAATGGGACCTGATGTCGCTATGTGTGCCGTCATTGGAACACCAGACCCGAAATTCGGAGAGCTTGTGACAGCGGTAGTGGTACCTGCTCCCGGTAAATCAGTTTCAGCAGAAAACGTGGTTTCGCATTGTAGAAAATTGATAGCCGGATTCAAAGTCCCAAGGAAGGTTCTAATTCGAGATTCGTTGCCAATGAGTGGAGCAGGAAAGATTCTCAAGAATGATTTGAGAAAAGAATTCAAAACTGACGCATTAGGAGCCAAACTTTAATTATTAATTAAGGATCCAGTATAGAAAAGAGCGAACTAATTCATTCTTAAGTTCTTTGTCACTTCACTGCCGAACTTCCATTCATCCTACAATATCTATTTTTCAAAATTTCCTATGCATAAAACAACAAAAGAGCAACTCATTTACGATGAATTTTAAACAACAAAAATCGAATTTTCGAAAAAATGAAACTTTGAATGGAAGAATAAACACTAATTTCTTATGTAATGAAGAGCTTAAACGTTCAGATCCCTGGCGATCATCTTTTGTGCTATGGCATGGTACTGGGACTTATACTTATTGAATGTTCCAAGTGCAACTGCTTTTCCATTCTCACTGCATTTGAATAAATCCCGAAACAACGGTCTGACAAATTTCATCCTCCCTTGGTCTACTAAAAACTTGACTGTCAGTTCAAAAACATCCTCGTGATGGGCTCTGATACAAAGAGTGCACCAATTGAAAATGATTTCCGAGTTCTTCGTTTTGGAAAATTGATATCTTTCATCGATCTTGTGCAGCAACGACGCGTCCATTTTGAAACCTGGTTGAGTGAACTTTTCAATAAGTTGGTCCAGAAAAACAACTTTCTGATCAGAGTTCCAATTATCCTCCATCTTGCAAGATCCCTTCTCCAACCACGATTCTACCGCCATCACTGTTGCATCATATAGCTGTGTATCGACTGAAGGCTTCACTGGTGGCATTCCAGGCGAGTGAATCCAAGCATCCCAATCAATCGTTGCAAGTTTTTCTTCAGACACATCATGTTCGATGAAATACTGCTCAAAGAACAACTTCCATTGGTCCCACGAAACAGTTCCATACTGAAACCGTAGCACATGGGCTTTCAGGAAAGGTTCAAATTGTGACGCCCCGCCAACTAAATCTTGCAGATATGTCAAAAATGCACACCCTTTTTCATAAGGCACCGAAGAGAAAGAATCATCCGGATCAACATCGTTCATGTCAATGTGAAGTTTCGTGAACTCGTGCAAATGCCCGAAGTGGCAAATAGCATCTTGCAAGTGCGTCCAACCAAGAGCAGATTTGAGCCCCGCTGCTTTGATACCATACACTCTCTCAATAATCTTGCGCTCAATGAACACGGTGAATCCTTCATTCATCCAGAAGTCAGACCAAGTGGCATTCGTAACTAAATTCCCCGACCAAGAATGGGCGACCTCGTGGGCAACAACATTCGCTAGAGATCTGTCGCCAGCCAACAAAGTAGGAGTCACAAATGTTAAGCACGGGTTTTCCATACCTCCATACGGAAACGATGGCGGCAACATCAGTAAATCGTAGCGCCCCCAAACGTATTCACCGCAGATGTCTTCAGCAGCTCCTAAAAACTTTTCAGTTTCTGCAAATTCATAAGCTGCAAAATCCACTACTGAAGGTTCAGACCAAACTCGAGATCGAGGTCCAATATCTCTGGATTCAAGATTGCCAACTGCTAGTGCTACGAGGTACGAAGACATTGGAACATCTTGCTTGAACGAGAACACGGTACTTTGATCATCTGTTTTGATACCTGTTTGCATGGCACTCATCAATGCAACCAATGGAACGGGGACGCGAATTCGAGCATCATAAGTGAACTTGACGCACGGTGCGTCTTGGCATGGTAACAGCGATCTGCAATGAATAGCTTGGCACTGGGTAAAAACGAATGGATGGTCTTTCCCTGCTGTTTGTTCAGGAGGAAGCCATTGAAGTGCGCTACATTTTTCACCAGGGGCTGTTTCGTATTGGATATCAACATTGAAATCGCCTGATCGGCAATCTTCCGGAAGCTCAATCGCTAAAGCTGATCCGAATACTTCATGAGGGGGGCCAAAGCTATAAGGAACAGATATCTTATTAACAGTGACACTGGTGACAGCAATAGAGTTCGTGTCCAATATCAGCTTAACCACTCCTGCTTTCTTCACTTGAACTATTAGAGTGACTGAGCCACTGAGAACTTTTCGTGACAAGTCAACGAATAAATCCAACGATACGTGCTGGATAACACAATCATGGAAATTGGCATAACTGGTAGGCTCGCGGACTTCCTTTCGAATCGGCACCCTTACAGGTCGAGACTGACTCACTGCTTTGGTTGTTGAAGGAGGAAGAGCTACTACGAATGAGCATTTTGAATATTTTTGGAGGATGAACTTACATTTCGCCCGTTTGCTGATTACCTTCTGGCGCTTATGAAGGACAAGAGCAATGAGGGTACCAGTAGCTACAGCACATGCTAGCACTGCCAATACTTTCACCGGCTTGGATATCGGCATATTGTTTCGCGGAGTAGACCCTAAGAAGGTCTACTGGACTGGTTTTGCTTCTACATTTTCATTCGTGAAAATAACTGCACGCCATATTTCATTGAACCGATAACCTGTAATTAAAATAAAATGCTTCGTAATCTAATTAGATCAAAAATAAACTATCCAAACATTTTTTGAGCCATCTTCTTTCTCTTCGCGTCTTCCCGTTTGATCTGGGCATTGACTCTTTCTAGAAGTTTGCCAATAGCTTTATCTTCGGGGTCTATTTTGGCAGCTTTCAGAAGGTTCGTCTTCGCTTTATCAAATTCTTTGGAATTCTCCTGAGCGTACGCCAGTCTATAAAGGGCTTTGGTAGAATCAGGGTCTACTTGCAGCGCATTCTGGGCAGACTTGACAACATCATCCCATTTACCGGCTTTGAGATAACACTGAGCAAGGTTTAAATGTAGAGATAATTTAATAGCATCCAGCTCCTGTATATCTGCTGGACTCATGTCATAGAACTTTTCACAATGTTGCAACGCTCTGATGTATCGAAGAGCAGCTGCCTCGAAGTTCCCATCTTTGAACAATGTATTCCCTTCTTCTTTGTTCATCGTCACTTTGCGCATGCGTTCTGGCTTCTTCAATCGACGGGTATCATGATCGTCTTTACCGCCATTTGCTTCTAACTCTGCTGCTGCTTCCGCCGCTTCACGTTCTAAATCCTGCTCTTTGGCTACTCTGTCGGCTTCCACCTTCTCATAGTAAACACTGCAGGACTTTTCCAATTCGGAGGCCAGATTCGAGAACTTCTCTAGGTATACTATAGCCTCGCTAGGACTTTCCTCGTTCAAGTCTTCATACATCCATTCTTCATACTTGTCAAGCACAGCCAAGCACTCTTCCTTGTTGATCAAATTCGCATGGATTCGGGAGCTCTCAGCAATATTTCGCATCTCGTACACATATGATTCTAACTTATTCTTGGCTTCATTAATCCCCAGTAACTTTGCATCATTACCTTGCATCAGATGCTCCAGTTCAACCGCCGCTTGGATTTCCTCAAGTGAAAGCAAGGTGGTGGAAGACCTACTTTCATCAGCTAGTAATTCAACTTGCTGTATTTCAAACAAAGCAACATTATCGAATGCAGGTCTATGAACTCCGCCACTAGTAGGCTGGAATAATTGCGCACAGTGGATCGATGTGCCCATGGACACAGCTGACATAGAGTCTACGGTGTATGCTAACGACACCCCTTCGCCAAGAACCCCTATGATTGCATCTCTAATAAGAGGACTCCGCATGGCACCACCTATCAACTCGCAAGTTTTCAATTGTGAAAACACTTCTTCAGGACACTGGTCCTTGACACTTTGAAGCATGGAAGTGAATCGTTCCAAAATGGGTTGACACACTTGGGCCAACTGATCCCGCGTGAACTTGAACGTCACATCATCATCACCAACCAGCATTTCCACAGTAATAGATGCAGATGGAACGGCGCTGAGGTTCTCCTTGAGCTTTCGGCATTGGGACATCAATCGAATAGCCCCTTTCGATCCAGGAACTACTTTCTCCCCTTTTCGCTCTTCGCAATCCTTGCACAGTGCTTCAAACAAAGCCTCTTCAATAGCCTGGCCGCCAATACCCTCTAAACTAGATGATGCGATCTTCTTCCCCTTTTTACCGTCCCATTGATACACGGCAGCCGAGGCAAATCCGTGACCCACATCAACAATGCACACTACCGAATCACCCAATGCCTCCGCAGATCGCTTAGTACCATAATCTAGCATTGCAGCTTCGGTACTTCTGATCACACTCCGTAAATCCACTCCACCAATCACAGCAGCATCTCGAAGTGCTTGCACATGCGAATCACTAAAACAATCGGGAACGCTGATAGCAATCGGAAGTTTCTCTCCAGTGAAACTCTCCAATTTACGAAGATACATGCCTAATACCTGCTCTGGTACCAGCTTATGGTCCTGACCGTCATAGGATACTTGGAACACCGATTTTCCATTCTCCTGGGTTTCAAATGTACCAATCAATGGTTGAAAATCAGAGCGATCAGATCGATGGAATTGGTCAAAGTACCTCAATAGGCTGTCGATGGTGTTGGCCCTATTGGCGGATTTCATTTGCTCTGCAACCTCACCGAAACACCTTTCCTTTCCAGAAAATGAGACGATCGTCGGGGTTTTCTCGTTGGATACATCGTTTCTGCAGATGTCGGTTTTCAGAGATCTAGTGGAAACTTTGCAGACCACCGAATTGTCGCAACCTAAGTCAATGCCGGCAACGTACTCTGGAATGCTCATCTTGGTATTCTCTGGAATGGATTTCGTTTTTCTGGAATGGTTCCATTCATTCGTGCGGGGACCTCAATTTTTGAAATAAAAATGATGTAATTTTTCGTTTCATTGATATTTGAAAATTCGTACTCAAGAATGTCAGATAGACTGTCGGATGAAGACGATGTCTCGTCAGTGGGTAATCCAGTAGTGGACGAAGCTCTTCGCCATCACCGCACTTTGTCTACGTTATCAACCTCCTCCAGTGTCGCAACGAGGCCACTTGACTCACCTTTAAACTCACCAGAACCGATGCCGTCCACGCCCCAGCCTGATGAACCTACCAGACATGTTCTCCAATCTCCATTCACGCCACAGCGAGGGAGTAGAATTATTCCCAGCTCTTTACCTAGAGGTGATCTGGGATCTGTTTCAAGTGCTAGATATGCTGAGAGTCCTGTCAGAGGTAGTTTCGCTAGCAGTCGCAGTAGCGTACCCGCTAGTAGACACGGCAGTTTCGCCCATGATCTGCCTGTTGATCAAGGTGAAAATAGTGGTAGTGGATTTGGTGGTGGCGGGAATGGTGACGATCATGGGAATAATGGCAATTTGGATGACGATGATGATGAGCCTGAAGACAACGGTAATAATGCCGTGATCTACGGTACTACAGTGAACATAGAAGAAACGATGCGCGTGTTTAAAGGTTTTATTCAGGAATTTATTCCAGAAAATGAACTTGTTGATTTCGATCCTTTTTATATGAAGGCTTTAAGAACGTTGCACGAAACTGGCGATATGAATATTGATGTGGATGCAAGTCACTTGGAAGAATTCAGTCTTGATTCAAAGCGATTGTACAAACAGATGTTGCGATATCCCCAAGAGATCATTCCAATACTTGATTTGGTGGTGTACCAAGAGTTTGTGGAACTTTTTGGTGAAGATATCTTGTTAGAAAGTGGTAAACGCATTCAAGTCCGAGTGTTCAATCTTCATGAAGTACGTCGAATGAGGGAGTTGGATCCTGAGGATCTGGACCAACTGATTAGCCTTCGAGGAATGATTATCCGCGTGTCAACTGTGATCCCGGACATGAAACAGGCATTCTTTCGGTGTACTATGTGTTTAGGCGAGAAAGATGTTGTAATTGATCGTGGTGTAATTGCAGAGCCATCCAGATGCGAGGCTTGCAACCAGCGTGGGTGCATGGAGCTTGTTCACAACCGATCTATATTCGCAGACAAACAAATGATCAAGCTTCAAGAGTCCCCTGAAAATATTCCTGAAGGTGAAACGCCACATACTGTGTCGATATACGCATATGACTCCCTGGTCGATATGGCAAAGCCTGGAGATCGAGTTGAAGTCACTGGAATTCTACGTGCAGTTCCAACTAGGACGAATCCCATGCGAAGAACTGTGGGAGCTATATATAAGTCCTACGTGGATGTTGTGCATTTTCATGTGATTCAACGGGGCAGTTTGGCTGATCAGGCGGCCCGTAACCGCGGAGCTCAGCAGACGACGGAAGAGCTAGCACCTGCTATGGCTGAGGAGGCCATGCATGCACTGGCAGCTGACCCTGAATTATACTCCAAGTTGTCTCATTCAATAGCACCTTCCATATGGGGTTTGGACAACGTCAAGAAGGGCGTCCTGTTGTTGCTGTTTGGTGGAACGAATAAAGAAATGGATCAATCAGCTGGCGATGTTAGGTCAACACACAGAATGAGAACGCGAGGCGAGCTCAATGTATTATTGTGCGGGGATCCAGGAACTTCCAAGTCCCAGATCCTCAGTTACGTTCATAAACTAGCGCCTCGAGGAATATACACTTCAGGCAAGGGCAGTAGTGCAGTCGGACTAACAGCCTATGTAACGAAAGACCCTGACACTAAAGAATTGGTGTTAGAAAGTGGAGCACTGGTGCTAAGTGATAGGGGCGTTTGCTGCATTGATGAGTTTGATAAAATGGCTGACACTACCCGAGCTATTCTTCACGAGTGCATGGAGCAGCAAACTATTTCTATAGCGAAAGCGGGAATAATCGCAACTTTGAATGCCAGAACATCCATCCTTGCAAGTGCCAATCCTATCGAAAGCAGATACAATCCAAAACTGTCGATGGTTCAGAATATTCAACTACCACCTACATTGCTTTCTCGCTTTGACCTCATTTACTTGGTTCTTGATGATCCCAAGCAAGTTACCGATCGCAAACTAGCGAAGCATTTGGTCCAATTGTACTTTCGTAACCCGACCATCCGACGGACCACCTTGGATAAGTCAACCATCACTCAATATATTGCATATGCTAAAGCAAACTGTTTCCCAGTTATAACACCTGCCGCATCACGCAAACTAGTCCAAGAGTATGTTGTCATGAGACAGCACGGAGCTCACAACGGAGGCAAAAAGACAATTTCGGCGACGCCAAGACAATTAGAATCTTTGATCAGACTTGCAGAAGCGCATGCGAAGATTAGATTGTCTCCAACAGTAGAAGCGGCTGATGTGGATGAAGCGTCCCGACTAATGAGCGAGGCTACGTTGAAGTCAGCGGTGGATCCACGAACAGGGACCATCGATATGGATTGCATCAACACTGGTTTCGGTGCTTCGGACAGAAATGATTTAGAATTGCTCTCAGAGGAAGTCAGCAGATTGTTGAAGGAGCGATTCACAGGTGGTGTTAGAGTGTTCAGCTTGGCTGAAACTATCATGGGGCAAGGATCTATTGAAGTAACTCAGGAGAAGTTGGTTCAGGCCATTCAAATCCTCGCTGATAACGGAAGAGCTAGATTCTCTGCTCAAACAGGATTAGTCATGCCCATGGGATAATTTAAAAATATTTACGATTAAAATAGATTCCTTTGAGGAAAAATAGGGATTTGTTTTGCGGGATCCCACTCGGCCTCATGGGTTCATTGAGATATAATTAACTGCAGCTGGCTAAACCAACGAAATATTTGAAATGCAAAAGGATATTTAGAAGAAATAAGTCAGCAAAAAAGATATTGGACTCTTGGTTGAATATGAAACGCAACAGGAATGCAAGGCCGCGCCATCTCTGTTCCCAGACTACCTTTAAAACTGATGGAGACCGTCCAAAATACCGACTATCTTCGTAAAAGCTGAGTGTACAACCCTACAACGCCGACTTAATCTGGAGCAGAGAATCCGAGCATCCAAAAATTTTATAGACGCTTATCAACATGCATATGTGAAACTTGTCAATTTTTCCATGTTAGATTGAATAACGATGTCAATCGTGGAAGCAGAATCGCTGGTTTGGCGAAATCTTGTTTTTATGGACAGAGTGCCAAAAAAGATGACAAGGCCTCCTAGAGGAATAAAGAACTTGCTGCCAGCAAAACCAACTCTTTTCTTGAATAGCAAATAGAAAGTCAATTCCGAAGAATTCGTATTTCAATGATCGAATCACGTCGTTGGTTAACGACCATTGATTCAGTTTTACGCAATCGCCTTGTACGCCGATAATGATCAGCACAAGTAGGAGTCACGTGCCGGCAACTCAAATTTCATCGATAAGCTTGAGTGGCAGAATCTAAAACAACTTCATTTTGACTTCCCTGTTGTCTCAGACTTCAACTTCGGCATCGGTCGGATATCGATTGCTCATGTTCCGCTGATCACAAAAACTGACAAACCCTGAAATTTAAATTAATAAATTTCCGCATGATATATTCATTGTATAGATATTGAATACGAATGCTGATAAGACCGAAGAAAATTTTGCAGTAAGGTACTTTTAAATTAAACATGTTGGGTTTTAAAATGATTTTGGTTTCAATGATGGGCATTAAATTTATTATCGTTTTATTAAAATGATTTTGGTTTCAATGATGGGCATGATGGGCATTAAATTTATTATCGTTTTACTGAATTTGGCACAAAGAGCACTTTTGAGAGGTATAGTTTGCTACCATAAACACTAGTCAGGTGGGACATTTTTCGAAAGTATCTGAACTACATACAACCTTTCAATGTTCAAATATACTATTATGACAGATATAAGCGACTTGCTGTGCCCATCTCTGAATAAAAGCTTACCGAGGCAAGTTTCAAGCGGATGCGAAGTCTCTATTGAAACAGAAAATGTAGTCAACGGACTTCTTTCGTCGAGCAACTGCCACCAACCAACCATCAATCCTGAGAGAATGTGCAAGTTCCAGAACTCCATGGCCCACATTAAAGCCCATAATTCGAAGCATCCTGGTACTCAGCAAGCTGATTTATCTATGCTTCTTGCTGATGAAGAATATCTTCAACTACGTCCCGACTCCATTGCGGCGAAAATGTTTCCCGAAATGTATCGACAAGTGCACCGCCAAAATCCCAGTATACTGTTGACAAAAGCAGAACCCCCAACCGGATTATGCAAGAATGTAGATTGGAGAGAAAATGGAATCATATCTAGAAATATTCTGGATCAGAAAAGCTGCAGTGGGTGTTGGGCTATCACTGCTGCGGAAGTAGCTGGTTCCAATGCAAGAATTAAGTTCAATTTGGACTTGAATAGCTTTACGGAGAGAAGTGCTCAGCAGCTACTAAATTGTGATAAAAGTGGGGGGAAAAATAATGGGTGTCGCGGGGGTAGTGTTTTGTATACTTGGGGGAATAATGACGATGGATTTCTTTATCCTTACGCAGCTGCCGAAGAATATCCGTTTGAAGCCAAAGATGAGGTATGTAATACCACTGTTACATCTCCTATACAAGTATCTACTGCTGGAAATTTGAATTACTTTGTTTACGGTACCAAGGAAACGAACTATGTTGCCTCCGACCTCGAGCTCTGCATTGCTTTACAGGAGAAACCAATTGCACTCAATGTTTATGATCTTCCTTTCAAAAACTACAAATCTGGTATACTCCGCAATGAAGACTATTTGTCGGAGGGTTTTAATCAGTGTTCTGAATATGTAAATCATGCAATTACGTTGGTTGGATACAACGAAGGAATTGATGGTGCGTATTGGATTATTAAGAACTCTTGGGGAGCAGAATGGGGACTTGAAGGATTTGCTTATCTTGCTGCGAACATATCTCAACCGTTGCGAAGAGATAGATTCGGTTGTTACGGCACGTTGAACATGAACAGACTCGCTGCTACTCCTGTAAAAATAGTTCTAGCCGAGCCAATTACTGAAGCACCGAGTACTAAATCTCCAAGTACTATATCCCCGACTTTCATCTTTCCAGGCTCCAAATCTCCAAGTACTATATCACCGAGTCATTCTCCAACTATATCACCGACTTTCACAGGGGTACCAACTACAATCTCCCCAACGACATTGACTCCAAGTACTATATCACCGAGTGATTCTCCAACTATATCACCGGCTTTCACAGGGGTACCAACTACAATCTCCCCAACGATATTGATTCCAAGTACTATATCACCGAGTGATTCTCCAACTATATCACCGGCTTTCACAGGGGTACCAACTACAATCTCCCCAACGACATTGAATCCTAGTACCACGACACCCACTTTAGATAGTGGTAGTATAGCTCCAAGCACTGCCTCACCTTCAGGTCTATTTCCTGTATCGAAGAATCCAACTTCGTTCGAATCTGTCACCGTCAGCCCAACATCCCACGGCCACCTGGAACATCCATTCATGTTCCTGTTGATATTCCTCCTCTTGTGGCTAAAGTAGACTAATAAAACATGAAATAATTCATTAAATCTATACAACCAGATTCTGCAACCAACGAGATATCTCTTTTCCGCATGCAATAGCGGCAACATGTTTCTCCAACTCAGTTCGGTTGGCCGATACAATTCCCTCAATCATTCCTACTAATCTGCCATCTGCCGACACTACAGCTCCACCACACATTCCCTGGGGTAATTCGCAATCAGTAAACGCGAATACCTGATCGATTTCCATTGGAAGTCCGTTTTGACCACTTTGTTTCACTCTATGATGGCCTACAAAAAGTCCCTCCACTGAAAGCGGAACCTGCGAAATAATATATTAAAAACATAATACACCTAGAAAACATAATGCACTCACCAGCTTTGATATGTCTAAATCGTTCTCAATCTTTTCTTGCACAGAATGACCATGAAAGAGAACAGGGGCATCGGTCACGTAGTCTTCATCTTCTTCATTTAAATGAAAAACTTCAATATCGTGTTTTTGTAAAAATGTATCTGCCGCAGAATGGGATTCAAATTCCATGGAAATAAGGTCTCGACAAGGATGCGGCACGGCGTTGATAAGAGGCAACGAGTCCATGATATTTCCTTCTCGATCATATACACAAAATGCGTTGCTAACATCCGTTGATTTCAAATGAAACACCCAATCCATCTACCAGAGTTAACTTTCGAAATTACATAGATTGCCAACTCACTCACATGTTTATAATATTGAGGATACCTAAACGGATGCACCACATGAAGACACGAGATAACTTTCGTGGGGCCTGCATCAGAGTAAATCACACAGGCACTTGATCTGCCTAATATTTCTTTGCCTTGCATCAAGAATTCCTTTTTAAAGAACCATGTGTTCAAGCCTCCAATCGCTCGACCCATTCTGTTGATGCGGGGGGCTGGCCTGTTTGAAAACACAGATTCGACTATGTAAATGGTAGGACTGATCAAATTGCATAGTTTAAACGAGATGAGGAAGTTTTGTACCAGTGTAAAAATCGCGGAGTGGGAGAAGCTCGCGAAGAAGGAAATCAAAGGCAAGGAGTTGTCTTCGCTGGATTGGAGCACGCCGGAAGGAATCAAGGTGAAGCCGCTCTACACCAGTATTGACTTGCCCGACGAGGAGAGGTCTCCACCAGGTGTTTTTCCTTTCACGCGAGGCCCTAGAGCCACCATGTACACGTATCGCCCATGGACAGTTCGTCAGTATGCAGGGTTTTCTACGGCTGAAGCAAGTAATGCGTTTTACAGGAAGAACGTGGCAGCAGGACAACAAGGGCTCTCGGTGGCGTTCGATCTTGCAACACATCGAGGATATGACAGTGATCATCCACGAGTTTTAGGGGATGTAGGGATGGCGGGTGTTGCGGTGGACTCCGTTGAAGATGTCAAGATACTGTTCAATGAAATACCCTTGGAGAAGATGAGTGTGAGTATGACAATGAACGGTGCAGTTCTTCCTATCATGGCTTTCTACATTGTGGCTGCCGAGGAACAAGGTGTTCAACAGAAAGATCTCACAGGAACTGTTCAAAATGATATTTTGAAGGAATTCGCTGTTCGAAATACCTTCATCTACCCTCCTGAACCTTCCATGCGCATCATCTCGGATATATTTGGATACACTGCCACCCACATGCCGAAATTTAATTCTATTTCGATTTCAGGATACCACATGCAGGAAGCAGGTGCTGATAGTAAACTCGAGTTGGCGTTTAC
>Ga0105055_10008401_pt1 | contig 13437 bp, 12 predicted proteins | sample BON03_FD_78090 | JGI IMG/M metagenome (GOLD analysis project Ga0105055, IMG submission 78090) | Freshwater microbial communities from Lake Bonney liftoff mats and glacier meltwater in Antarctica - BON-03 | ecosystem: Environmental > Aquatic > Freshwater > Ice > Glacier meltwater | place: Lake...
GCCGCCTTGATCTAGATGCACCAGCGGCTGGCCATGCGTCTTCACAATCGCGGGCGGATGGCCCGCACGGCTGAACATAAACTTGCGCGTCAGCGGGTTGTAGATCGCCATCAGAGCGGTGACAAACGAATGCTCCACGCGCTTGTCGCACAGATGGCGGTTCGCATAATTGAGCAGCTCGCTGGGGCGATCAGGCTCCAACGGGTAGGCATAAAGAATCGCATTGAGCATCGCTGCGAGGACCGCAGCGCCGGGGCCATGACCTGAGACATCGGCAATCATGAAAGCCCAGCGCGCTTGCGGATCGGTCTTGCCATGGCGTCCTTCGGGCGTGAGGCAGACGAAGTCGTACATGTCGCCGCCCGCCACGTCATACGTTTCATAACTGGCGGCAATCTTCATGCCCTTGATATCAGGGAGCACGCGCGGCAAGAGCGCCTTCTGAATTGCCGCAATGCGTTCGACTTCGCGGGCCATGCGCTCGTTGGCTTCGCGCAGCTGGGTGTTGATGACGGTGTTGTTGACGGTTGCGCCGATGAGATTGGCGCGGAGGATATTTTCTTCGAGGTCGTCAATGGAATAAGCCTGCGGCTCGCGCTTGAGGATGATCGCCCAGTTGGTGGCGATGCCATCGGTGAAGGCGGGGATGACCATGGCGGTGCCGAACTGCGCAAGCCAGTCGCCGAGCACCGGATCACTGGTGATGCGCAGGTTGTGGCAGAGCTTGGGCGCGGGGCTGGCGATGAGTTTGCCGATGAAGCCGCCGGTGTGGGTGGGGAGTTTGTGGCGCTGGTTCCAGGGGTCGTTGGTCTGAGCGTGGTTGATGTTGTCATAGCCGATGCGGCGGGTGATTTTGTATTGCCCGGGCTTGAGGCCTTTGCAGGAGACGGTGAGAAGGCCGCTCTCGCCGCGCGACTTTCGCATGCCGCGCGAGAAGGCATCCATGACCTGCGAAGGTTCCTTGGCTTTGCTGATGCGCTGGACCATGTCGATGTAGAGATCGATGTTCTGGCTGGCGGAGAGATCGATGAAATCGACCTCGGAAGCGGCGGCGGTTGTGGCGGGGTCTGGCATGGAGATAGTTTAGCGAGGGAAGAAGGGGAGAATGAAAAATGGCCAGTGCAAAATGAAAATTGCAAAGTGGGGAGGGGAAGTTCACGGCAGGGCGCTGGCTCCGCCATTTTGCAATTTTCATTTTGCACTGGCCATTGGTCATTTTGTCTTTTTCATTGCTTGGAACATCGGGAAGCACGATTGACTTGGGTGAGATGGTGTTATAATAAATGTCAACACTCCGGGAGGGCGGTATCGATGCCGCACTATGAATTTTTCTGGCATGCTGGCAACGTGGAGCATCTGGCGGAGCACGGTGTGGAGCCGGTGGATGCCGAGCACGTGATACGCCATGCCTCAGCGGAGGATCGAAGCATCAGTGCGACCAGCGGCGACACGGTTGCATTCGGTTACGCGCCCAGCCAGCAATATCTCTGCGTTGTTTACAGAGCGATTGATGCCGTCACGATGTACGTGGTGACTGCTTTTGAAGTGCCCCCTCGCCGCAAGACGCGTCGGAGATAACGACATGAAGAAAAAGAAAACATTGCCGCCGGGATTTCTGAAGCAGGTGCGCGAAGATCGCAAGCAGATTCTGGCCCAGGAGAAGCATCGCTTGATCGCTCAGGGGCGCTCAATGCGCAAGCGGCACGATCAATTGCGAGACACGCTCAACGCACTCAAGATGGAACGCGAAGCTCAGGGCGTGAGCCTGGGCGAACTTTCCAAGCGAACCGGCATCAGCAAAGCAAGTCTTTCACGGCTGGAAAATCATCTCTCACCCAACCCGACCGTGGCAACGCTTTCAAGGATCGCACAAGCACTGGGAAGACAGATCAAGATCCATCTCACCCACGCGGCTTAGGAAATGATCCGTGATGCACGGATACGGCGTTCCATCATTTTGCAATTTTCAATTTGCACTGGCCATTGGCTATTCTGTCTTTTCGCTTCTCAAGGCCGAAACGTCGCCGTGCATCCCGGCGCTTCGCCCACCTTCACGCTCGTCAGCTTCGCATGCGATGGCAGCCCTTTGGCGACTTCCGTGCCGATCCACCAGGCGACGCGCTCGGCGGTGGGATTTACCGTGCCAGGCGCTGAACCAAACGGCAGCACCTCATTGAGATGGCGGTTGTGCACCTGTTTCATGAGTGCATCCACGAGCGTTTCGAGCAGGTGAAAATCCATCACCACTTCGATGGCATCAAGCTCGGCAGCCGTGACCGTCACTTCAACGGTCCAGTTATGACCATGCACCGGCTCAAGCGAGCCATCGTAAAGACGAATCGCATGACCAGCGGCAAAGATGCGGGAGACGGTGATGTCGTACATGGGAAGGCCAGAGGTCAGGGAACAGGGAACAGGGGTCAGGACACAGGGGACAAGGGACGGGGGACGGGGGACGGGGGACACTGTCTCCTGTCTCCTGTCTCCTGTCCCCTGACTCTTGTCTCCCGTCCGCATCTTCTCATGTTATCCTTTTCCCCGCATGACTCCGATCACCATCGCCAACCTGACCAAGACTTTCGGCACGACCGTGGCGGTCGATGCGCTGAGTCTGAATATCGCGCCGGGTTCGCTCTTCTTTCTGCTTGGCCCCAGCGGCTGCGGCAAGACGACGCTGCTGCGCATGATCGCGGGCTTTACTGAGCCAACGTCGGGCACCATCAGGTTCGGCGACAAAGATGTGACCTGGCTGCCGCCGCATCAGCGCAACTGCGGCATGGTGTTTCAAGGTTACGCCCTGTGGCCACACATGACGGTGGCGCAGAATGTCGCCTTCGGTTTGCAGGTTCGCAAGATCGCCAAGGATGAAACGAATAAGCGCGTCGATGAAGCGCTCAGGCTCGTGCAGATGCAGCACCTGGCGGACCGCAAGCCCAATCAACTCTCGGGCGGACAGCAGCAGCGCGTCGCGCTGGCGCGGGCGCTGGTCATTCGGCCGACCGTGCTGCTGCTCGATGAGCCGCTCTCGAATCTCGATGCCAAGCTGCGCATCGAGATGCGCAGCCAGATTAGATCCATCTGCAAACAGTCGGGCATCACTGCGGTCTATGTCACGCACGATCAGAAGGAAGCGCTTTCGATGGCGGATGGCGTTGCGCTTCTTAAGAACGGAAAGATCATGCAGGTCGGCCCAGCCCGCGAACTTTACGATCGGCCCAACAGCCGATTTGTGGCTGATTTTCTGGGCGAAACGAACTTCGTTCCCGCCACGATTGTCGGCCGCGATGGTGATCAGGTCATCCTCGAAAGTCCTGCGGGCCCGATGCGATCGCTCGTGTTTCCCAAAGACCTTCCAACCACCGGCGGCGTGACCTGCTCGATTCGCCCTGAAGCGATTCGGTTGCTCGGGCAAGACAGCAGTGGCAGTGGCAGTGGCAGTAGCAGTGGCAGTGGCAGTAGCATCAACACCTTTACTGCTCAGCGCCGCGATGTCGTTTATCTGGGCGAAGTCGCACAGCATCACCTGACCATCCCCGGCGACACCGCGATCACCGCTTTCGAACTCAACCCGCAATCCGTCAACGGCTCAACAACCGTTCGCATCGGATTCGACGCGAAAGATGTTGTCGTACTCAAAGATTGACTGACACTTCAGCCCAAAACTGACTCATGGATGAACCTGTCTCCGGTACTGAGATCGCTCCCGGCCTCTTCGTTCCCGAAGGTTGGCTGCGGTTTTCCTTTTCACGCAGCGGCGGCCCCGGCGGCCAGAACGTCAACAAGGTTTCGAGCAAGGCTCGCCTCGCAGTGTTGATGACCGACCTTCAATCGGTGCTGTCGCGCGGCACTTTCGATCGCCTTGGCGAACAGCAGAAGTCGTACATCAACGATGCAGGTGAACTCGTCATCACCTGCGAAGAGTCGCGCTCGCAGCATGCCAATCGCGCTGCGTGTTTGGATCGTCTTCGACTTTTCTTGATCGAAGCGAAGCGCATTCCAAAAATTCGTCGCGAAACAAAACCGAGCAAATCTTCAAAACTCAAACGCCTGAACGAAAAAAAAATCAGAGGCGAGACGAAGCGCAAACGCGGCGCGCCTGGCAGTGATGAGCGCCGCTAGCGTGCGTTGTTGCAGGTGATCGCGTTCAGCATCGCGCCCTGTGACGATTTGAAAAACATATCGTTTTCCATGTGTGAAACTAACATTTTGTAGAAGACGTTCATCGCTCGTTGTGTGACGTCGCATGCACAGTGGCGCGATGAAACGATCATGCGAGCGCGATGAAGTGTCGTCGCGTCTACACCAAACGCGGGCATCGTGTCGGCCACATTCATGCGAGAACTCAAGTTTATGTGGGTGACTGACCGATGAATTTTTTTGTCAGGTTGATGCATCTATGTATTGACTTGTGTGAAGCGACTTTGTTTAATTGACAAAAGCTCCGTCAGGCGTGCGAAAGGAATCTAGCCATGGCAAAGAAAGCTGCAAAGAAAGCCGTAAAGAAAGCTGCTCCCAAGAAGGCTGCTAAGAAGGTCGCCAAGAAGAAGAAGTAATCAGGCGACTAGTCCCTTCATGCACGAAGATTTGTTGTTAGTGAATTGAGTATTGCAAAACCGAATCGTCGCTCCGAGTTCAAGACGATTCACGTTTCACCTCACCTACTTACCTGACGCCACGGAGCTAGCTTCGAAGAGAAAGGCACCCCACTGCGGGTGCCTTTCTTATTTTATGGGTGTGGAGAGAGGGTGGGAATTTGAGCCGCGACTCAACGAGTCGCGGACGTCAACGAACTGAAGGGGTGTCCATCGCGCCTTGTTTGGGGTTGCCGCACGTCGTTGGTGTCGCTGACCGAGATCAATTGATAAACGAAAGCTCCATCAGTCCCTTGGCGTCCGCGACTCGTTGAGTCGCGGCTCAGTGTCGCGGCTCGATTTCTTCTTGAATCACTTCAGCCGCGCGCTGTGCAAAGGACAGCGGCAGAAACGGCTCGCCGATTTTCTTGAGTGCGCTCACCTGTTTAGCGCGTTCGTCTGCATCAGAAAGCAGTCGATCCATCGCCTGAGTCACCGGCGTACCATTGCCAAAATGGGGCACGAATTCAGGGATAATCCAGCCATCTCGGCCTCTCGCTTCAGGCCCTTGCGCCAGCAGATTGGGTAGCGTGAAGGTACGCGTACTCACCAGCCAACGGCCAAGTAAATTCCACGTCAACCCGCTGACGTTATAGACGGCGACCATCGGCTTCTGAAAGACCGCTGTGTGCAGCGTGGCGGTGCCGGAGACGACGATGGCTGCATCGCACCAGCGCAGCACATCATTGACGGCCCCAACGCGAAGATGCAAACCCTCTGGCCAACGCGTCGGCACCAGCGCTTTGAGTCGCTCGGCTCCAACGTCATCAATCGCGGCGACGATGCCGGTGAGACCTGTGTGCTTCGCCTTCAAGTCCGCAAAAACCTGCGCCATCATCGGCCAGTTGCGCTGATGCTCACTGCTGCGCGAGCCCGGCAGCAGCGCGAGCTTGGGCGCGCCATCAGGTAGTTCGATCTTCGGCTGCTCTTGAATGGTCGAAGCGAGATCGGTGTAAAGCGGATGGCCGATGAACGTGCCTTTGACGCCGCGCGCTTTAAGCCATGCGGGTTCGAAGGGAAGAATGCAGAGCACGTGATCGGTGAGCTTGCGAAGTTTGTTGATGCGCCAGCCGCCCCATGCCCAGATCTGCGGCGTGACGAGGTGCATGATCTTCGCCGTTGGCTGCGCGGTGCGGATGAGTTTGCACAGAGCCCAGTTGGCAGCGGGGGAGTCCACAGGAATGTGGCCAGCGACGGGATGTTCTTTGAGCCAAGCCGCCAGTCGCTTGATGCGACGGCGATGTTCCATCGCATACCCCAGTGCGCCAAGGAGCATCACGGCATGTTCGCCGGTCTGTTCGATGAGCGTCGCGCCTGCGGCCTGCATGCGCGGCCCGCCTATGGCGTAGATAGGACGCTCGGGATGTGCAGCGCGAAGCTGTGCGATCACCGGCGCAGCAAGCTGATCGCCGCTGGGTTCGAAAGCGGTAAACAGCAACGCCGGCGGCACAAGCGGGATCTTTTCGCCCATGCGGCCAGTGTACGCTCCCATTCTTTACTTGGCGCAGCGTGCAATCGCCTCTAAATTACTGCTTCCACTTTAAGACACACTGGAGCTTCCCCATGTCCAACCCTTCGCTACTGCACCATCACATGTATGGCAGCATGATTGACACCGTCTTCAACACCCCGATGGTGAAGCTCAATCGCGTTGTGCCTGCGGGTGGCGCTTCGGTTTACGTCAAGTGCGAATTTTTCAATCCGCTGGCGAGCGTCAAGGATCGCATCGGCCGTGCGATGGTCGAAGCTGCGGAACGCGACGGCATCATTAGTAAGAACACGCACATCATCGAGCCCACCAGCGGCAACACCGGCATCGCACTCGCCTTTGTCTGTGCAGCCAAGGGGTACAAGCTGACGCTGACGATGCCCGAGTCGATGTCGATGGAACGCCGTGCGCTGCTGCGTGCGCTGGGTGCTGATCTGGTGCTCACCCCGCGCGCTGAAGGCATGAAGGGCGCCATCAACAAGGCGGCAGAACTCGTAGGCACCACCGAAAATGCCTGGATGCCTCAGCAGTTTGAGAATCCCGCCAATCCCGCCATTCACGAAAAAACGACGGGCCCGGAAATCTGGGAAGACAGCGCGGGCAAAGCAGACATCCTCGTCAGCGGCGTAGGCACCGGCGGCACGATCACCGGCTCTGGCCGATTCCTCAAATCGAAGAAGCCTGAATTCAAGTGCATCGCTGTCGAGCCGGTCGATTCACCTGTCATCACGCAGACCCGCGAAGGTCAGCCGCTCAAGCCTGGCCCGCACATGATCCAAGGCATCGGCGCGGGATTCATTCCCAAGAATCTGGACTTGAACATTGTCGATGGCGTCGAGCGCGTCACCAATGACGAGGCCATCGCCATGGCCCGGCGAATCGCCAAGGAAGAAGGAATGCTGGGCGGCATCAGCACCGGCGCCAATGTGGCAGCGGCAGTTCGCCTGGCAGTATTGCCAGAGAACAAAGGCAAGCTCATCGTTACCATTGGTTGCAGCTTCGGCGAACGCTACCTCTCCACGCCGATGTTCGCGGAATATATGAAGTGAGGAAGAAGGGCCTAGGGATCAGGGCCTAAGGATCAGGGCCTAGGGATCAGGGCCTAGGGCCTAGGTTCGATCTTTCAAGGCAGTACCGATTTGCTCCGCGACTATTTCACTACGTCAACAATTTCACTCAGCCGTTTGCATCAACAATGTCTTATCCCCTTGGCCCTAGGCCCTCTTCCCTAGGCCCTTCTTAAAAGGACTCCCCATGGCACGCACCGTCACCTTCAAAGGTACTCCCGTCAATCTCACCGGCGATGGCCCGGCTGTCGGCGCTAATGCGCCCGAAGCCACGCTCATCGGTAACGACCTCTCCGAAGTGAAACTCTCCAGCTTCAAAGGCACCACGGTTATTCTCTCGTCCGTGCCTTCGCTGGACACGGGCATCTGCGATATCGAAACCAAACGCTTCAACGCTGAAGCATCCAAATTGCCCGGCGTCAAGATCGTCACCGTCAGCCGCGATCTGCCCTTCGCCCAGAAACGCTGGTGCGGTGCAGCCTGTGCAACCAATGTGGTCACACTCTCGGACTTCCGCGATGGCAACTTCGGCAAAGCTTATGGCAACGTGCTCGCTGGCAGCCCGCTGTCGGGTCTGCTCTGCCGCGAGGTGCTCGTCGTCGGCAAAGATGGCCTGGTCAAGTATCGTCAGCTTGTGCCCGAGATCGCACAAGAACCGGATTACGATGCGGTGATTGCAGCAGCGAAGGCTGCGGGCTGATTCGCTTTTCACAAGTTGATCTTCAATAAACCCAGGCCTTTGGCCTGGGTTTTTTATTGAGCCGCGACTCAACGAGTCGCGGACGCCTACGGACTGATGGAGTTTTATTTATTCAGTGATTGTGCGGCTCAGCGTCTGAATCCAACTGAGATCTGTCGAAACATAGCGCGACGTACACCCCTTCAGGTCGTGGACGTCCGCGACTCGTTGAGTCGCGGCTCTGTCGCTTTTCCGCCGCTTGCGGCGTAGCGACATCAGCGCGGTGATCGACTAAATATTCTTTGATGACATCCTTCTCGCTTCGCGGAAACTTTGCGGATAAACTGTGGAACTCATGATTTCCTTGACGCCGTTCATCATTGATAATGCCGGGCAGGATTACATCCGCCGCAAGAAACCCGACTGGCTGCGCGCCAAGCTGCCGGGCGGGCCCGGCTTTTCCAAGCTGCGCAGCATCGTTGATGAAAACAAGCTGCACACCGTTTGCGAATCGGCACGCTGCCCGAACATGGGCGAGTGCTGGGAGCGAGGCACCGCCACGCTGATGATCCTGGGCGATGTCTGCACGCGCTCGTGTGGCTTTTGTCACATCAAGACCGGCAAGCCGCCGTTCCTTGATAAAGACGAGCCTCGCCGTGTCGGTGAAGCGGTGGCGCTGATGAATCTCAAGCACATCGTCATCACCAGCGTCAACCGCGATGAGTTACCCGACGGCGGCGCGGAGATCTGGGCCGAAACGATTCGGCAGATTCGCAAGCAGTCGCCGCGCACCAGTGTCGAGGTGCTCATCCCCGATTTCTGTGGCGACTGGGATGCGCTTCAGGTGGTGCTCGATGAGCGTCCTGAAATTCTCAACCACAACATGGAGACCGTGAAACGTCTTTATAAAGTGGTGCGGCCGCAGGCCAAGTACGAGCGCTCCATCGAGCTACTCGCCGCCGCCAAAGAGCAAGGCTTCGTCGTCAAGACCGGCATCATGGTCGGCATCGGCGAAACTGATGACGAAGTCGAAGAACTCATGCACGACCTGGTCGCAGGCACCATGAGCGTCCACGGCTCATGCGACATTCTCACCATCGGCCAATACCTTCAGCCGACGCGGGATCATCTGCCCATCACCCGCTGGGTCACGCCGACGCAGTTCCTCGAATACAAACGCCTGGGCGAAATGATGGGCATCCGCCACGTCGAGTCCGGCCCACTGGTGCGATCGAGCTACCACGCGGAGGAACAGGTGTTGCAACTAAAACCATAAGTCAGAGTTCAAGGTTCAAGGTTCAAAGTTCAAAGTTTGAGAACGCTGCTTTGCAACACGAGGATGAATGACGTCTTGGAACTTCGGATCAGGTGGTATTTACAACTTTGAACTTTGAACTCAGAACTCAGAACTCAGAACCTTGAAGTTTGAACTTCCATGTCTGAACTAGGCGTCAATATCGATCACATCGCGACTGTTCGGCAGGCACGTCGCACTTACGAACCCGATCCCGTTTGGGCGGCGGCTGCGGCGCAGCTCGCCGGGGCTCAGGTCATCACCGTGCATCTGCGCGAAGATCGCCGCCATATTCAGGATCATGATGTTCAGCGCATCGCCGCAACTTGTCACTGCCGATTTAATCTGGAGATGGGCGCAACTGATGAGATGATCGCCATAGCGCGGAAGATCAAGCCGACGATGTGTACGCTCGTGCCCGAAGGCCGTACGGAAGTGACGACGGAAGGCGGGCTGAATGTTGCCGGTCAGCTCAAGCGCATGAAGCTCGTCGTCAAGCGCCTCAAAGACGCGGGCATTTCGCCCAGCGCGTTCATTGATGCGGATGAAAAGCAGATCAATGCAGCAGCGGCAGCAGGTTTTGAAGTCTGCGAAATCCACACCGGGCCTTATGCCCACGCCTTCCACGATGCGGGCGGCAGGTTTGAGGTGAAAGCATTGCAAAGCGAACTGGAAAAAGTCACCCGCGCTGGCGAACAGATTCTCGAAGCGGGCATGCGCTTCAACGCAGGTCACGCGCTGAATTATTTGAATGTGAAGCCGATCGCGCTGCTGCCTGGCATGAGTGAACTACACATCGGGCATTCGATTATCAGCCGCGCGGTGTTTGTAGGGCTGGGCGAAGCGGTGCGCGAGATGTTGCGATTGATCGGATAACGCGAAGTCTTTTGCTGCACTTGAGGCAACTGGCCGTTTCCTTCGGCACCCATTCTGGCGAATCAACAGCTTCATGGGGTTTTGCACCCCCATAATCCTCTTCTCTCGTCGAGCCGATACTTGCAGAGGGTGGGCAGAAGGATCGTGGATGCTGCTTTGCTGTATTGATGATGTCACACCCGGTACGCTGCTGGGCGCTTCGGTGATTCACCCGACACGGGCGGACTTGGAGTTGCTGCGCCCTAACGTGGTCCTTGATGCAACGCTGCTTCGTCGTCTCAAGAAAATGGGGGTCGGCCAGGTATGGATTCATCACGACGCGACCGCTGATCTCGATCTTGCCGCCTTGACGAATCTGAACAGTGCAAACATGAACGTGTTTCATGCCGTTCGCGATTCGTTCAACAGCCTTTCGCCGCGAACATTCTTCAGCGGAAACTTTCAGACCTATCGCAATGTGGTGATGAACCTCATTGTCGAGATCATCAGCAGTCGCAGCTTGAGCGGGGTGGTCGGGCGCATGCTAAATGATGATCAGCAACTGTTCGCCCACAGCGCGAATGTTGCATACTTGTCGCTCTTGGTGGGGCTGCAATTGGAACCTTATGTGGTTGCTCAGCGAGGGTCACGAGACATTCGTGATGCTCGCGATATGACGAATCTGGGCATGGGCGCCATGATGCACGATCTGGGCAAGATCGCGTGGCCAGCCGCCCAGCAGAAGCGACATTCTATTTCCGGCGATACGGGCGACGCTCAAGTCGATCAGGCGTATCGCAATCACGCGATCGACGGCTTCAACATGCTCAGCGGAATCGGTGCGCCAGCCACGATGATCAACACGATCCTGCATCATCATCAACGATTTGATGGAGGAGGCTGGCCCGATATGATTGAGGTTACCAGTGGTCGCAGGACGGGAAAACTGCAAGGGCACGACATCCACATCTTCAGCCGCATCGTCGCCGCTGCCAACGTGCTCGACAATCTGACACTGGATGCGAAAGGGCGGCCGCGGCCACTGGTTGCAGCGATCTACGATCTGGCGGGGCCCAGATTTGATGGCTGGTTTGATCCTGTGGTGCGCGATGCGATCGTGCGATGTATTTCGCCCTTCTCTGTGGGCAGCCAGGTGACGTTGAGTGACGCGAGGCAAGCGGTGGTCATCGCGCCGAATGTCAATCACCCCTGTCAACCGGTGGTTCGTCCACTCGTATCAGAGGGCGATGTTGTTGATACGGTCGATCTGGTGAATCATCCAGAGCTTTTCATCACACACTGGACTGGCATTGAAGTATCCAAGTGGAAGTACGAGCCCAAACCTGTCGAACCGTCCAAGGAAAAGGCAGCAGGACTCGCCAAGACAAGCTCGTGAGTGTTTTCCTAAAGACAAAACCCCCGGCGGCTTGCCGAGGGTTTAGGTGGTTTTCGTTTTCGCATCATCAGTGTCGAAGAGGGATCAATCTTTGTCGTCCTCTTTTTCTTCAGCACCATCAATATCCGCATCATCATCAAAGTTCGATTTCTGTTCTTCGTCATCGACATCGATATTGCCATTGACCTCCACCGCCGCGTCAGCCTCGGCTTGAGCCTTGAGCGCATCCCATTCATCGAGCGTGATGTTGCACTCACGTGCCTGCGAGCCTTTGTAGTCGCCAAGAATTCCCGCAATCGCCATCTCTTCGATTAGGCGTGATGCACGGGAATAACCAATGGTCAATCTGCGCTGAAGCAGCGACACGCTGCCACGCTGTGTCTCGAGCACGACACGCACCGCATCATCGAAGAGCGGATCGCGCTCAAGCGACTCACCGGCAATTTCGCCAGGCTGCTTGAGCTGCATCAGCTGCGGCTCAAAGTTCTGCTGCGCGATCTCCTTGAGGAACTTGACGACCTTGCGAATTTCAATGTCATCCACCAGCGTGCCCTGAGCGCGAATCAGCTTGCTCGAGCGCGGCGACAAGAACAGCATGTCGCCATGACCCAGCAGAAGCTCGCCACCCTTTTGATCGAGCACGATGCGACTGTCCAGGCCTGAAGCAACCTTGAACGTCACCCGGCAAGGCATGTTGCCCTTGATCAGACCCGTCACAACATTGGCCTGCGGACGCTGCGTGGCGAGGATCAGATGAATGCCAACCGCGCGGGCCTTTTGAGCGATGCGAACGATGAAGCTTTCCACTTCTTTATTCGTCATCATCAGGTCAGCCAGTTCGTCGATGACGAAGACCATGTAAGGCAGCTTCTTAGGAATCTTCGCTTCTTCGACTTCGCTTGAAGGCTGGAATCGCTCGAAGAGTTCTTCCTTGGTCAGCGCGTTGTAGCCGGAGATATCGCGCACGCCAGCCTCGGCGAGAAGCTCGTAGCGTTCATCCATTTTGGTCACAGCCCACTCAAGAATCGCCGCGGCTTTGCCCATCTCGGTGACGACGGGGCACATGAGGTGGGGGATGTCCTTGAACATGGACATTTCAACCATCTTGGGATCGACGAGGACGAGCTTGAGTTCATCAGGCCGTTTGGTGAAGAGGAAGGACATGATGATCGAGTTCATGCAAACGGATTTGCCTGAGCCGGTGGTGCCGGCGATGAGCATGTGAGGCATCTGCGCCAGGTCCGCGATGAGCGGATTACCCGAAGCATCTTTGCCCAGGAACATGGGCAGCTTCATTTTCTTGGTCGATTCGATATCGACGGTCATCAGTTCCTTGAGGCGGACGCGTTCCTTGTAGATGTTGGGCACTTCGATGCCGATGGTGTCTTTGCCTGCGGTGTTGGGCACGATGCGAATGTTGTGAGACTTAAGGGCGCGGGCCAGATCGCTGGAGATGCCGTTGAGACTGGCGACTTTGGTGCCAGGAGCAAGGCGCACTTCAAAGAGTGTGATGACCGGGCCGCTGTCGATGCCGACCACTTCGCCTTCGATGCGGTACTGCTGCAAGGCTTGCTCAAGAGCGAGCGCCTGTTCGCGGACGATTTTTTCCTGTTCATCAGTGAAGTTCGACTCCGGCTCGATGAGCGGCTCCATCGAAGGAAACTGATATCCAGAGAGATCCACTTCGCGCAGCGGCGCAGAAGCATTCTTCTTCGCCTGCGGTGCAAAATTGATCGGCAGCTTCTTGATCTTGGCGCGAAGCTCTTCAGGCGTGAAGGGCTTGCTGGGGTCAGGCTCAGTTGCGGCGGCGGTGGAGCTTGAAGCGCCAGTGCCCGCGTTGGTTTCTACTTCGACTTCTGCTTCCTCTTCCGCCTCGGCTCGTTTGGCTTTGCCTTTGTTCTTCTTTTCCAAGTCAAACGATTCGGTGCCGCCCAGACCGCCGACATCGGTGGAGATCTTTGTTTCTTCTTCCTCTTCTGTTTCATCCTGTGCCTGCTTGCGGCCGCGGCGCTTAGGCGAAGCGACA
>Ga0105055_10008416_pt1 | contig 13425 bp, 15 predicted proteins | sample BON03_FD_78090 | JGI IMG/M metagenome (GOLD analysis project Ga0105055, IMG submission 78090) | Freshwater microbial communities from Lake Bonney liftoff mats and glacier meltwater in Antarctica - BON-03 | ecosystem: Environmental > Aquatic > Freshwater > Ice > Glacier meltwater | place: Lake...
AGACAATATAACATATTTTACACAACATATGATTACCAATTAGACAACTTATAACTAAAAATGAGGCAACATATTCAAAATGTACAAAGCGATACACACCATATAGTTGTTGATTAACAAATTAGACAACATGTGAGGAAAGTTGGACATCATATGTGAACAAATTAGACAACATATGATTGTGTTATAAACAAGATTGGGTTGTCTTCAATTTATTCGATACCATTCCAAAATTGATACACACTGTTTTCTCTCCCTCTCGCCCCAATGCAGTTGTCGCCTACTTCTGAGAATTCTTCGCCCCCACCCTTCACTCACATGTACTTCGAAATACAATTGGACTTCTTTCTATACTTTGGACTTTTTTTTTTTTGTGGCTGCTCTTTCTTTTCTTTCTGTTTATTTTCTGCGTGTTTCTGCGGCGCAGATTTGGCGTCAGCATCGCGTTTGGCATTGGTGTCATGCCACTATTTCCACTTGAAGGCGCGCACTGTATCACGTTGGTTGGGATGTTCTATCTTGAACATGGTGTATGTGTCGGAACATGTCTTCCGCAGAATGGGTTTAGTTGCGCGGTGGATCTTGTCGGTCCACTCCGTGAACGTATCTTCATTGGTATCCTTGCTTGGCATTTCAGTCATTCGTTCCTGAGACTTGAATGCCATGTCCGCCACTTTGCACAACTCTTTGATCTTGTCCACGCTCGTTTTGTTTAATTCTCGGTCTTGAAATGTGAATTTTCCTTTGTACTGCAGGATGTCCATTGCATGATGCACAAATCGAAAACTTTTTGTTCCATTCTCAGTCTTGAAAGGTGAATTTTCCTTTGTACTGCAGGATGTAAATTGCATGATGCACAAATTGAACAAAGGCTGATGTCTCCTGCGCATCATGTCATCAGTGACTCATCACAGTTTTCACTTTTCAACAATTGCGTTTAAGTTTTTTTTTTTGATGTGATCTTATTTTTTACAAATTGGGCATGTTTGCGCGGTACCAGGTGTACACTCCAGCGCCGCTGCGTACCACCGTGGGGTTGGTTCCGATAGAAATTGCCAATGTGTGCGCTGCGACGCACGGGTCTTAACCCCTATACTGTGTCGCACTGTGCAGTCATCATTTCTCCGAGATGAATATAATTGTACTCGTGTCCTTATTCTAGAAATTCTTAATACCCGCTCGTTGGTGCCATTACCTTATCTTAGTCAAGGGAGCAAGGCACACAAATAGCGCGGCAATTTTCTTTTTTACGCTCATTCTATCAGGTGTCCTTAGTCTTGGAATGACCAATGCGTGCGCACAGCGCAAGGGCCTTGACCCCAACGACATCCAGCGCCAAAGATTTCCTTTTTTGAGGCGCCCTTGTTTTTGATGTTACTGATGGGCGCGCGGCGGCCAAGTCTCCACCCCGGCACCGCTGCCCACCACAGCGGTCTAGGTTCCTACCAAAATTGCTACTGTGTGTGCTGTAGCGCATGGGCTTCAACCCCTATGCCGCGGCGCGCGGTGCACTCATAATTTCTCCGACATAAACACCGCATGAATACAAGTGTTCTTGTGTCCTCATACTAAAAATTGGCATCGCCCGCGCGGCAGTGCCAGGGCCTTGCCTTCAAGAAGGGAACAAGATACACAAATACCAAGTGAAAACTCTTTACGCTCATTTCATCATGTGTTCTTAGTCTAGCAATAACAATGACCAACACACGCGCGGAGGCCCAAGGACCTTGACCCCAACAACACAAAGTGCCTCCAATGTTGTGACTGTTTGGATATTTGCACACATCACCACTTGGCGCTCTGCAGCGAGCGCCAAGTAGTGATGTAGCCAGGTGCGCCCCGACGCCGCCGTGTGCCAGGTCGGTTCGAATTTTTCCCGCATGACCCAAATTGTACTGAGAGGTCCACGAATGGGCGCGCAGCGGCAAAGTTGTATTTTCAGTCACGTGTTATAAACATCATCTATTACACCACGTACTGAACAAGTACTTTGTACTAACCTTTGGGTCGAAAAAGTTGAATTCAGTTGATTCCATGAAATTTACACCTGCCCACGATTGCGCAATTTCCACTGGAAGCTCTAAACGAAGGGGCAGTATAGAAAGTCCCACGTCACCCGCATCCAACAGGCCCTGTACTTTATGGTTGTTTTCCAATGCCTCTCAAGCTGTCCTCCCAGCCACGGGCTCTCACTCCAAAGGATCTCTTTAGCGCTTTCTGGTCGCCTTGCAACGTTTTCACTATATCATGCATCTGCGAAACTCGTGTCGTTGTAATAATCATCATGCCTCCTTCCTTTGTTTCAGTGACTTGAAATGCTGAGAGTGGGGAGACCCTCTTGGGCCCAGCGTCAACAATCTGCTCAGCTTGCAACGCTTGCTGCCACTGTCGCATTTATCCAACGCTGATCGACCCAAGAGTATCCACTTGATGCGGTGCGCTGTGACCGCTCCTAGTGACTCTGCTGCGAACTTGTTCATATTCTGCGGAAATTCTGCTGTTTATGATGCCAACCTGATCCCACTTTCAATTTCCAAGCTCGTACACTGTCTCAGTCTCTCTGCTTGTAATTAACGCTGAGTTTTGCATGCTGAACATAGACTCGATACACCGTGGTGTTTGCTTCCTCCTCTATGAAGGTTTCAATAAAAAATTCCTACTCCTGACAGTCACGCGGCATGTCCTTGTGTTCGAGCTCTACCCAGTAAACCCACGGCATTGTCTAGATCAGTTCTGTTTGCTGAGGTTGTTGTGCATACTTACCTGACAAATAGCCAGTGCCTCGATGCTCTTCCACGAAACGTTTGTGCGCCTGTTGATCCTGCACTCGTGGGTTCCACCGTTCTTACTTCGTTGTTTTAAATGCTAGATCTGCTCGTCGAGATTTGATCATCACCTCCAGTACTGTCGTCCATTTCGGATGATTGGCTACTCGACTTACTTCTTGTGGTGTCATCTTGAAATCGCTATAAAGTCTGAATTGTGCCATGCATTGCTGAACTGCTACAGATGCTCGGCCTGGCCCTCCTTGGGTTGTTCGTGCAGCTATCAACGTTGCTAGTTCTTTCAAGATTTCTACCTGCTCCTGGCTTCTATGAGGGCCGCGTTCCCGTGCCCAGTTATTTCTTCCTTATAGATTTTTATACATGAGCGTCCCTGCTGTCGCAACTCGACTTGCAACCACTGGCACGCTGGAGACCCATCTCTTCAATATACCTTCCATGGTTGATGTCGGTGATGATTTGTTGGGCAATTGCGCGCATGATTGCGTCGAATTTTGATTGAATGCGCGGTATTTGCTTTGGATCAAATGTTTTGTCTTGATTTCTCCTGTTTGGCCTCCTGGGTCTCGCATTCCAGGGTCTCGATAGCTCAACAGTTGCTCATCGATTGTGCATGATATTGACGCGTGATCGTTCTCACATGCTCCTATCCCTAACATCTCTTCGGCGCCGGCATTCTGGCCGTGCAATCATTGAAACAATTTCATGTCATGATGTGGTCAAGTGTTGCACTTTTGATATCATCAAGCAATTAGTGATCCTCCTGTTCTTTGAATAAATTCTTGTAACTGATGATCTACTTTCTCAAATGTGACTTTGTCGAGATGGAATATCCTGTACGCAACGTTGCCGCATTGAAGTCCCCTCAGATGATTCTTCGCCGCCCTTCTGAATTTTGCATTTCTGCCTAGATGTGAATGTTCACACTTCTTTGCAGGTCCGGCTGTCTCGCTGTTGTTTGATGGATGTTAATAATGTCAATTCGCTCTGCCTCATGCGTCGTAGCATCAAGTCACAAAACGCGTATATTGGTCATGTGTTCCAGCGCCTTCTTTTCTTGGGGTTTATGCCAATTCACAACCAGTGTTTTGAGGCGAAACATGCGTTTGTGCAGAAAGGTGACTACTGTGATATGCGCCTTTCCATCGTTGTATCCATCACTTGGCACTTGGTCACCGTCCGTATCTGCTACTAAGTCAATATCGCTGCCTGCAGCAATGCCAGTAGTAACATTCATACTCTAGATGCTTCCACCTGAAATCTCGCTGAACTCTGAACTTGCTTCCTCGGGGAATCTGAATCTCCTGCAGCATTACAGTTGCTGCCTTCTTCTGCATGGCCTGTGCGATGTAAGGTTGTGCCGCATGTATACTAAGTGGTCCCAGATCCATGAAATCACATTACCTGGTGCACTCGTTTGCGGCTGCCATTCTTGACACAGTTCCAACGACCATTGGCTGGCCCATTGCCACTGCCATTGCATCCAACTTGATAATGAACTGAGATCTTTTTGCTTTCCATTTTTTGCCAGTAACATATCTTGACCACATTTCGCCATCAGTGCGTGCCCTCGAGCTTTGAGTCTGCTGAGAAATTCTGTGATGCCACCATATTCCACTGATGACCAAAAATTTTGAACCAGTGATCCTGAGTGTTTCGATCCACGAAGACTCCCGAGAAGTAATTGGCATTGCTTCTTTCCTTGTGCCAGGCTTGCATCCCACTTTTCTCATCAATGTTTCTAGTTTCTATCCACCATCCTTCACTGACACATGGCCCATGCAACTATTGCAGTTATAAATTTAGGCCCAGAGGGACTGTCCTGAAGTTGATTTTTGCTGGCTGCTTTGCTCGCTTTTCACGAATCCATTTCCTGCATTTCGGGCATCGCGCTGGTTGCGCCATACTTTTTCGTGAAAGAACCGTTGCTCACACTATTTGCACGCTACAGTCATGTTAAGCAGTGGGTCTTCTGCCACTACCAGTGTTTGCTGTTGTGATGCAACTTCCTCAGTCATCACTTTATGCAGAGTCATCTGCATCTGATCTATTGCTTTTGAATTGACTCGGAATTTGTAAATTGATGTAGGCTTTGTGCCACCTCAGACTTTGGTATGTAACTCAAAGGTGCTACCGTGACTGCTGGGCCCGCACTTATTTGCCGCACTCGCAAACAAATTGAGCTTTGGCGTTCCATGTCACTTGATGCTGATAGTGGCTTCCATTTCACGTTTACTCTTCTCCCGGCTAGCCACTGCGGTGCAGCCTCCAACGTTTCAAGAATCAATTGCTTGTAATCTTCGGAAGATTGCGATTTCTCAGCCCACTTCTGAAGATCTTGCATCAATGGGACTCCCACTCTCAGCACTCCTTTGTTTTTGGTACTCATGGCTTGTGGTAGCGGTGGACAGTGCCATCAACAATGTCCTTGAGCATTTTCAAAGGCCTCATGGCCTTGAATTGTGCACAGCCTCGCCCGCGTCCACGGAGCTCGGTGAGTGCTACTGAAAATCTCTGCAATTGGTTTTGCATAGTGAATCCATGTCTGTCCCACAGATTACTCATTGCTACCTATCCATACTCTTTGTAGAAACCCTGGGTAGCTTGGTGACCATACTTCTATATCTTCTGCTGCTTCGCATATACGTGCTTCAACGTCGAGTAGGGTGCAACATTGAATTTGGCTATCTATGGCTTCAAGGTTCTGCCACCATTTGTGCCACGCTGTCCATTCGTCACGCACAAAATTTTACGAATGAAATGGTGGAAGCTTAAAAATGCTATAATTTTCAAGTTGACATTTTTTGATCGTACTCACATCACATGTGACTTTGCGTCCCAGATCAGAATTCGTTTGAACAAACAGCTCCTCCAAAGTTGCGTTTGGTATTGCCTGCACAATGAATATTGTTTGCTCTGTTTTTACTGATTGCTGTCTGTTGATTGAAAACTCAGCTTCGTTTCACCATCTCTCATCCGCTTGGTTCCCAGAAGACAGTAATGCTGCAATCGCTGCTTGCTTTGTTTTACGATCAACCCGTTTGTTGTTACCCACACCCAATGGCAGTGAGCATTGGCTCTTGTTACCGTCATCCGGTCCCATCGTTCTTGCCTCCTTCATCTGAAAAATGCTTCTGTCCACGGCATGAAGGGACATTTCATCCATTCTTGTCCTTCATTCTGCTTTCTACTCAAATCTTCGACGTTGCGTCATTTAACTCTCTTGGTTCGAAATTGACAGAAAGAGGAATTGAAGTCTCGTGACTCTTCGTCGATCTGTTCTCGACTGGAAGCTGTGTTGCTGCGCCAGCATCGTGCTTGGCATTTATCACTGGTTCTCATTTCTTTTACACGTCTTCGTAACAAAGCTAATGCTTCAAACTCGGTTCTTTTCATGATCGATTCCTCTTCCACCAAACTTGATTTGTAAATACCTTGTCGATTGTGCATTTTGCATAATTCAAATTCGTCCTTTGCTTGTTGTCCTTGGCCCAGAGTACCTGATACCTATTTAACTCGATTTGGATCACTTCTGCGCTTCCAGCACTCATCCTCTTCATCGCTGTTTTTGATACCGCTTCTACTGTCACTTCTGCCCGTCCCTTCGTATTCTATTTCTAATTATCCATTTCAAAATCTCACCCTCCTGCGCTTCTTCATCTATGCTATTGTATTGTTTTTCCTTCCACATCATCATTGAAAGTTCCATCTCGTCCTCAAGCAGCATGTCAAGAGGCTTCTCGAAATCACCCCCGGTTGAACCGCTGCCGTTGTCATTTGCTCCTGGAGAGGCGACAAATGCAACAGAACTCACGATAAAGGCAATAGACGCAGCAACCACAGCATGCAAATGAGCTAGATCTGCCCTAGGAATGAAGTGACCAACAGTGTCAAAAGGAAAAAAGATTGCACCCACAGCCTGAGTGAAAGTCGCAGAAGCAACAGAGACAGCCCTGGCGACAACAGTCACAACGGGGGTAGGGGTAGCAACAATTTCGCCTTGGCCATTTCCACCCATAGCGCAATCCCTTCCTCAACACTTGCCCCATTCTCACTAGCCGCTGTTGCCAATGCCCCTAGTATGAGCAATGCCACTGCCACCACCTCTACTGCTGTCATTATCCATAATGAAATTCCCACTTCAGTTGTCGCCACTGCCCGTCTCACCCCCAAGTTGGCCCCAACACCAACCCCACTAGAACCGCCGCTAGAGTAATTGCCGATATTGCTCAAAACATGACCGCTGCCGCCGCCGCCGCCTTGGCCGCCCCTGCCCACGATGCAGTCCTCGCTGCCACTGCCTACGCCGATTTGACTAGTTCTGATGCCATCAGTGCTGCTGTCTTTGAGGCTGTTACATCGAATCAACATCTTTAACTGATTGATTGTTCCTCCCTAATTGACTCCTTCCCTATAGACAGACATACCAATAGGAACTATAGACAGACATACCAATAGCGAACAACTAGAATTCGAATTCCAACTTAAAACGCCCACACGTAGCCGCATCCACGAACTCCTCAACTTCGGAGCATCTTCCTCGCACAATCTTTTCCAATCACTGATAACCAACCAGGATCTGATACAACTTCGAGAAGACATGTGGCCAAACCACAGGACTCAAAGGAAAGGGTGGTGGTGCCAAGCTTTTTCCACGGCTATTGATAGACACTGCCCCACATGCAACAGACTATGGACTACGCAACAATTCCCCCCCTCTCTGCCACAGTGTCTCTCATGCTCTCAGAAGGGGGCAAAAAAGAAACCTTTGCAATTCAAACCCCAGAAAAATGAGGAGGGCCTCATCTTTCGGTCGGCTCTCCCTGAGGACTTAGACTGGAATACCAGGGCAGAGGATGTAGCACTCTCATTGGATGCTATCAAACGGTGACTAGCAAACATGCTACAAAAACCTCAATGGCTCTGGTTCACGCTTCTAGAACTGGGATTCTCAATGATCACGGATGAATATCGAAGGCCAATACACCTAGACGTAAAGGAATACATGCGAAGATACGTCACGGACGAACAGGACTGGGAACAAGTAGACGATGCGGACTGCTGGGGGATGAACTACACAGGACCCACGACAGAGATCAATTACAAAATTGAATCTATACTCTACTCGTGGGAGGGGGACACCCAGAGGAACAACAGGCCTAGAGGAAACAACCGAAATCATGAAGAGAAAGGTTCTCGGTTCCGCATGCATTTAGAGACCCCGCAAACCTAAAAGACAGGGACCTGGAGAACCAGGACATCTTTGAAATAATCGAGAATCCCCCAGAGATGGGCGTAGTTCGTATTTTTGAAAAACCCGAATTCTGGGATACGACAGCCGGCCTCATCAGAGCAGTACCTACACAAGGAAAAGCCACGATCCACCTACCATCAGGACCTCTGAGTCTGGACGGAGCACAATGGTATCTCCTGAAACATACCCTGGTGAACTCTGACACGAGCGCACTTGGAACCAATTTACAAAACGAACTGACACGACAACCCAGGTTTGACAAAGACAAGAAGCACAGATCATTTGCCTGGAAAATATTACGGACAGTTAAAGAAGTGTTACAAGTTCCAAATACCAAGGGGATACAGCCCTCACCATGTCACCCTTCCTCAAAAATGCGGGGAGAGGTAATCAAAGAATCTGGGGAGAAGAAATGTCGACCCCACAACCAACGGTCATTAACTGGTCGGGTCTTGACGACAGAGAGAAATTAGACCTGATCCCTACCCTCGCCGCAACAGACAACTGGATCTTCCTCACCCAACCGCTAGGGGCGAGCAACAAACCCCAGCCCTCCTTTAGAGAGGCGCAGTTGGTAGCCAGGGCTGACGGTAAATGCACCAGACACAAGGGCTGGTGGCGGGAAGGAAAAGACGAATTAGCCACACACTCCATGACAACGGAAGTATGGATCAGCACCAGAGGAAAGATACCAGAGACAACACGGACGGCCATATAGGAAGCCCTGGAAGCAGACAACACGAAAGACCCTCCTTCTTTTGGTTCGGAAGACCTCGAAGATATTCACGGGGCTGGCACAAAAGTGGGTCTCCTAGGCATCTATAACTTCCCAGGGGCAGTCTACGCCACAGATGGATCCAATCACAAGGGGGTCATGGGGGCGGGTTTCTATAGAATATAGACGGAAACAGAGGAGGAGGCTGCCATCTGGGAAAAGGTGAGGAAGGCAACTTCTCTAACAGAGCGGAACTAGGGGCGGCGTGCCTAGCACTGGAAGATGCCAAAAGGAAACAGGAAAGGAAACCAGTAATCCTCCTTTCAGACTTGGCATGCTTCCTATCCTCCTCCCAGAAATGGATAGGGGAGGGAAAATCCCCCTCCACGTGAGGAAACCCGGACGCCGACATCATAAGAGACATAGTACAACTTCTACGAGAACTGGTCGAACAAGGCTTTCTTACCGTTTTCATTAAGATTAAAGCCCACGGAGGAAAACCCTTAAATGAACTAGCAGATGGATGGGCAGACGAAGGGAAACAGAGTGAAAACATTCGATGGTCCCTTCCCACAAACTGACCCATCTTCTCCTGGACTAACAACGGGACAACGCACCGAAGCCCCATGAACCCAACAGTCCAAAAAAAATAGACTTCTAGGTAGCATGGCAACAACTCAAGACTCAAACGGGATCAACAGCAAATTTTCCGATTATGGAGGACAATTCAAGAGACCTGCTAGGTAAATTTCTCAAGGACTCCAGCGTTTGGATACGGGCAAGACGAAGGGTCCTACAATGCCTCTCATACCAATTCCCGGGCCCTTGCGCGCTCCAACTTAAAAAGTGGGAAATACTCAAAGACGTCAAATGCAGACTATGTGGAAAATATTTACAAGGAAAAGAAAATTACAGATCCCCCAGACTCAGTTGAAAGTGTGGGACACATACAATGCTATTGCCCAGTCCTACAACTCCCACGAATAGCCATGCATCATGGCATATGGAGGGAGCTGATGTTCTCGATACGGAAATCCTCTACTGAACTAAATGACACATCAGAACCCCGATGGCACTTCCCCTCTACCTTAAGTCCAGAAGCACACGCGGAGTGGGGGCTCTACAAGATTCTGGAACACATGGGATTACATGAGATCCTCCCACCAGGAGCGGGTCAAAACAGATCCAAACTCTGTAAGGATATCGAAGAATACCACATGGCCTACGACATCGACTTCGACGAAACAGACATAGACACTTTCATCGCCCGAAGACCAGATGGCCTGCTCTTCGACAAGGAAAATAAGTTATGTGTGTTTCTAGAATATACCAGAGCAATGGACACCAATGAGGACTGCCCTGAAAAAAAGGAGCAGGAGAAGAATGACAGATATAGCTCACACTTAGGCTTCATCAACCACCTCAGTAACCAAGAGAAGAGCGGATGGAAAGCCTCTCAAACCAACTTCACAACGGGAGTACGAGGCTCCCTACACACAAACCAGTTTCTGACAAGACTGGAGTCACTCGGGGCAAAAAACAAGAATACGCGAGAAGCCATACGAAATAGAACGGTTGAAAAAAACCTCTCTATGTCGGATATGAAACGGGAACCGATTGGACATGGGGATTCAGCGCAAGCGGACAACTGGGGCACAACATCATAGAAGACAGGCTTGTGCCGACAATCATGGAACGCGAGGCGTTCAATATGCACAAAGTAGTATCATTGGCTGCGGGTCGTGTTCACTCTGTGGCAGTGACGATGGAAGGGGAGTTGTGGGTATGGGGATCTGGGTATTAAGGATCATTAGGACTGGGTGATCAAATGAACCGAATGATACCAACAATGATAGGGACAGAAACAGCATTGGGGGAATCACACGTACTCACTGCATCTTGCGGATTCTTCTACACCATGGCCGTGACGAAGGATGGAGCCTTATGGACATTTGGCATGGGTGAACAAGGCGAACTGGGCCACAACGATCGCAACAATAGACTTGTGCCGACGCGAGTTGAAGCACAACACTTTGGTAACGCCAACGTCATCTCCAATGCTGGTGCATATTGTCACTCAGCAGCTGTGACAGAAGACAGCACCCTATTTACATGGGGCTGAGGAGACGAATCAAAAGACAAGGGACACGCCAGCGGGATGCCGATGTGGGTACCAACGCGCGTCGACCCGGGTCTGATGGGGGGCGCACGCATCGGGCCCTGTCACAATCTACAGCCAATACTAAACCTGGCATTTGCCATGGGAACGCATTCTCAGCTTGACGGACACAACAACCCAACTGATGCAGTGGTAGGAGACGGTAACCAGAAGAGGACACAGCGACAATCAGACAAGACTGCAGATAGTGAACTGGAAAGAGGCTGTGTGTATGTCACAATGCCGGGTGACCTGGTGCAGCGAGTGATAGAAGCATGTGAAACATGGCCGGGGGGGCGGACAGGGGAATTGGACGGGCTGGTGCAGAAGCTGAGGGGCGGTATGATGAGAACGAAGGGGCTGATTTGAAGATCAGAGAGGCAGGGGTATCGGTGTCGTGCCTTTTCCTGATAGCAGCCCTGCATGAACACAAGTGGTCGCGCACACCGTGCCGGCAAAGAATGAAATAAACCATAACTCAAGAAACAGAATCAAAAAGAAATTTTGAGTCTTTAAGCATTCTAGCCATTGTCTTTCTATACTTGCCTGTATGCATATCCCACTGTTGCCATTTATCGCCGCGCTCCCGCAACCTGTTGGTCAAAGTCCAACTTCCAGTTTCTGACTGCATACATTGAGCTCAACACCGAATAATGTCCACATGCCAGTGCCGTTTGGGAATTGTTGTAAAGGCTGTCCTGCTGAAGCATCGGATTAGGTCGGCTTTGTCCTGTTCCGAGTCAAATTTGTGTCGAAGTGTGCCAAAACAAATTTTCCTGTCAAAGGCAAATGTCCTGCCTGGTAGAAATGCCAAGCATTTCTATTTTTGAGAAATGCCTGGCAGAAATACCAGGTTTCTATTTTTAACTTGACGTACTGTGTCTACAAAGCCTTGAATCTGTGATTGCTGACTGTGGAAGAATGCGATATTTTGTGGATCCCAGAAATTTCTGCAAAAAGCATGGGTTTAAAAGCTATACTCAAATTGAAGATAGCCTGCGCGGTATACTTAAAGTCTGTACAGACTTTATCATTGTGGATGACTTTAAAAGAGTGCATGAAAATGACATTAGTCACCCTATCATATCACCACATGATGATCGAAACATTACAAATAGAATCCAAAAAACATTAAAAAACCGGAATGATTGCGTTAATAGGTTGAAAGTTTCGAAGAAAAACGTATTTTCTTTGGATTCTCCGTATTTCTGACAGAAGCATGGACTTGGTCACGGTATTCAAAGGTAGGTGCAGCGAACTATGGTGAAAAGATATTTGATCAACTTGTCAATGGAGGGCTCGATTAAATGACGTGGCCATAAAATTTGTCGGAAGTCTCTATTGTGCAGCTGCATACTTTTTTGCAAGTACAAAAGTCATGCAAAACCCTAGATCGTACTGTCTTTTATATTTGCAAGTTGATGGTAAGAACATGTGGCAAATTGACACAGAAAAATTCAATGTTAAATGAAAAACTCAATGTTATTGCTCGGCGGTTACTGCCCGCAGGCGTGCTCGAGCGCTAGCCGCACGTTTCCCGAATATGGAATGTACTTTAGATTACTACCGACCAACTTTTCATCAACACGAATTCGATGAAACTTTAAATTGGATTCAACTTAATTTTTGTTCATTTAAGCAATACCCAGCTGACGATTTTTCATTTTTAATGACGGAACGTGTGGATTTTATCAAGATCCCCCAAACCCCGAGCTGTTGGGGGTTTGGTGGATGCAAACCTTTTCTTTACAGAACATGCGGGGTTTGACGACGGTCCCCAGCACTTGCAGTTTGATTTATAGCCGTTATGGTCACGTTACAAAAAAGCGTTCAAACTCTTGTACTCGTGACTTGGGTTTGGTGGGAGCAATTATTTGAGAGAACATGCGAATTTTGACACCCCAAAAACCCCGACAATGTACACTGACCTCCAAAAATCCAAAAAATTGCTTCTTTTGGGGTGTTTGGTATGTGCAGGGTTATGCGATTTTTTTGGGTTCATATTTTGATGTATAGCTGATACAGTCACGTGTCAAAAATAAAGCAAACCAAAGCATTGGTCTGAGGTTCAAAACCACGTAGTTTTTACTGGAAATTGCGGTTTACATGAACTTGGCTTTTGAGGAAGTTGGCCAAAACCATTGAAAATCTTTTTTTGGGGTTTGGCACGCAAACTCCTGGAACCCTGACACTCTCGATTTACAGCCATTATGGTCACAGTTACAGAAAACATTCCAAAAGGTTGTGAGTGCGGCTGCGTTTCCATGTCTATTCCCTTTCAGAGTTGGCCACACCTTCAACCTCGAACGCAAACCGACACCCACATCAAAAGCACGCACGCGTCATGTGGTTTTGAGATCTAGCCTGAGGGTTTAGGGTCGAGTCAGGAATAGAGAAATCGCAACCTGTCTCTTCCCGTCTCTTAGTCACGTTTTTTTCTCCACCCCCCCCCCCCCCCCTCCCCCCCCCCCCCCCCCCCCCCCCCCCCCCCCCCCCCCCCCCCCCCCCCCCCCCC
>Ga0105055_10008417_pt1 | contig 13425 bp, 10 predicted proteins | sample BON03_FD_78090 | JGI IMG/M metagenome (GOLD analysis project Ga0105055, IMG submission 78090) | Freshwater microbial communities from Lake Bonney liftoff mats and glacier meltwater in Antarctica - BON-03 | ecosystem: Environmental > Aquatic > Freshwater > Ice > Glacier meltwater | place: Lake...
CGACATGGATCGCACCGGCCGCAGCAGTGCTCGCAATAGCTCTGTCCGTGCATGCCGCGACAGCCGCAGATGAGATCAAGCCAATGCAGGCCGAGGGCATGCAGTGGGGGGCCGTACCCCCGTTCCTGCCCCCGAACGCCAAGATCGCCGTACTGTCGGGCAACCCCATGGCCGACGGCGTCTACACCTTGCGCCTGCAGATGCCGGCCGGCTACGAAATCCCGGCGCACAACCATCCCACCGCGGAACTCGTCACCATCATCAGCGGCACGCTGGGCGTCGGCCACGGCGACGTGCTGGACCGCGCCAAAAGTGAGCAGCTGAAATCGGGCAGCTTCGTCGACATCCCGGCCCAACAAAACCACTTCGCCTGGGCCGGGCCCGGTGGCGCGGTGATCCAGGTCCACGGCATGGGCCCCTTCGCCATCATTTACGTGGACCCGGCAAAGGATCCACGGCACGCCACCTCAGCCAAGAAGTAGCAGGCTGAAAGCGGGGCGGCCCAGCCGCCCCGCATGGCATAAGCCCGCCACCCGCTCCTTCTCCGCCATCCGCACTTTCAGCTGTTCCGGTGTCAGCCGCACGGGCGCACGTTCTTGCGGATCGTCTCGGGCGCGCCGATCAGCCCGGTGCGCAACGCCGCCTCGCCCATTCCCAACTCGACCCGCCCGCTCGACAGCACGTCCAAGGTCGTCACCTACTCCGCCACCCGTTGTACTTTACGCCCTTCTTTCCTGCCGCCCTTCACACCATTCCGTTCGGCGCCACCAGGATCTTGCCGCCCTTGGCATCGCGCTGGGCGTGCGCCACCGCCGCGGCAATCTCCTCGATTGGATACACCGCCGCCACTGGCGCATCGAGCTTGCCCGCCAGCATCTGTGCGCCAAGATCGGCGAAAATGGTCCGTATGTCCGGCAACGAGCGCCGGCCAAGGAACCGCCCCAGCATGAACCCCGACAGCGTCACGCCACGGAACATCAGCTCCGACCGGTCGATCACCGGCTGCCCGCCGCTCATCGCGCCATAGGTCACCACTGCCCCGCCATCGGCCACGCAGGACGAAATGCGCGCCAGCGCCTCGCCGCACACCGCATCGATGCCCAGCTTCACCGCCGCCCCCCCGGTCGCCTCGGCCACCCGCTCGGCCAGGTCCGGCCCATCCACCACGCAAAGATCCGCCCCCATCGCCTGCAACTCGGCGAACAGCGACTCCCGCCGCACCACGTTGATCGTCCGCAACCCGCGTGCCCGGCCCAGCCGGATCACCAGCCGCCCCACCGCCGAATTGGCCACGTTCTGGATCACCCAGTCCCCAGCCCCAAGCGGCGTCACGTCGCTCAGCAGCAGCTGCGCCGTCGGCGGGTTGATCCGCAGCATCGCCGCCTGGCGCACCGGGATCGCCGCGGGAATGGCGATCACGTCCTCGCCCCGCACACGCCGCCGCTGCGTCCAGTTCTCGCGCTGCAGATTGATCACGTGGTCGCCCGGCTTCACATGCGCCACCCCGGCCCCCACCGCGGCCACTCGCCCCACGCATTCCGCCCCCGGCGTCGCCGGCAACGGCGGGCGCAGCCGATAGTGCCCGGTGCAGAACGAGATATCCGCCGGGTTGATCGGAAACGCCAGCACGTCGAACACCACCTCGCCCGGTCCGGGCGCGCCGACATCCGCGACCTCGACGCAGCGCACCACCTGTTCGGGAATGCCATACTCGGCCAGTTCAATCCGCTTCATTTGCTTCGTTCCTTATCCTGGGCTTCAGTGTGCGGCGCCGGTCACTTTGCCTCAAGCCCGATGGACGCGCGGCACCGCCGGACGCATAGTTTCCTCTCCCTGCCACGTGAGGTTCCCATGCGCCGAATATCCGCCCTGTTGCTGGGTCTCTTCGCTGCCATGCTCCTGGTCGGCACCCCCCGCGCCCAGTCGGTCATCCGCTACGCCCCCAATGGCGACCTGCGCATCCTCGACCCGATCTGGACCAGCGCCGCCATCACCGTCACCCACGCCCAGCTGGTCTACGACGTGCTCGTGACCATGGATTCCAACCTCAAGCCGCAATTGCAGATGGCCGAGAGCGTGCAGACCAGCCCCGACGGGCTGACCTGGACCTTCGTGCTGCGCCCCGGCCTGGGATTCCACGACGGCGCGCCGGTGCGTGCCGCCGACGTGGCCGCCTCCATCCAGCGCTGGGCCCGGCGCGTAACCACCGGCCAGGCGATGATGCCGCGCGTGGCCAGCATCGAGGCGGTGGACACACGCACCCTGCGCATCGTGCTCAACAAGCCGTTCGGCCCAGTGATGGAGGTGCTGGCCACCCCCGTGCTCGCCCCCTTCGTCATGCGCGAGCAGGAGGCGAAGACCGACCCCTTCCAGCAGGTCAAGACCGTCGTCGGTTCGGGCCCCTTCATCTGGGACCCCGAGGGCTACCAGCCCGGCCACCGCGCCACCTACCGCCGCAACCCCGCCTACGTGCCGCGCGGCGAGCCGTCGGACGGCTATGCCGGCGGCAAGATGGTGAAGGTGGACACGGTCGAATGGCGCTACCTGCCCGACCCCTCCACCGTCACCCAGGCGCTGATGAAGGGCGAGATCGACATCATCGACCCGCCACCCGGCGACCTGATCCCGCTGCTGCGCGCCAACAAGGATGTCACCGTCGAAGTCCTGAACGCCGCCGGCGTCATCGGCACCATCCGGCCGAACTCCCTCGTGCCGCCCTTCAACAACCCCAAGGCCCGCCAGGCGCTGCAGCTCCTGATGGACCAGAAGATGTACAACGCCGCCATCGCCGCCTCCCCCGAATTCGCCCAGGAATGCTACGCCCTGTTCGTCTGCACCACCCCCTACGCCACCGATGTGGCCAGCGGTCCCTGGCGCGAGCCCAACATGGAGAAGGCGAAGCAACTCCTCGCCGAGGCCGGCTACAAGGGCGAGCCGATCATCCTGCTCGACCCCGCCGACCAGGCCGACATCCACACCCTGGCCCTCATCACCGCCGACCAGTTGCGCCGCATCGGCGTGAACGTGGTGGTGCAAACCATGGACTGGTCCACCAAGCTCACCCGCCGCAACGTCCGCGAACCGCCGTCGCAGAACCCCAACGGCTGGCACGTCGCCTTCACCTTCTGGGGCGGCCTCTCGCTTTCCAGCCCGCTGTCCAACGCGCCCCTGGTCTCCCGCTGCGACGGCCGCAACCTCTACGGCTGGCCCTGCGACGAGGCCCTGCACAAGCTCATGACCAACGACTTCATCGACGCCACGACGCCGGCCGAACAGATGAAGGTGGTCGAGGCAATCCAGACCCGCTTTTACGAAACCTTCCCCTACATCGCCACCGGCATCATCCGCCGCCCGATCGCCCGCCGCGCCGACCTCGTCGGCCTGCCGCGCACCCAGTACCCGGTGTTCTGGAACGTCTCGCGGCGCCGGCCATAACAAGGCAGGCGAGGCATGCTCCCCCTGCCGGAGCCCCGCCCTATCCGCGCTGCGGCGTGAAAAGGTCGAAGGGCGGGTAGTCCTTGGTGATGTCGCTGGTCACTTCGATCAGCGCCGGGGCGTTGCCGGCAATCGCCTCGCGCAGCGCCGCCTGCAGGCCTTCGGGCGAGTCGGTCTTCCACGCCGCCACCCCGAAGGCGCGGGCAAAGGTCTGGAAATCCGGATTGGTCAGCGACGAGCCCGATTCCCGCCCGTCGAACAGCCGCTGCTGGTCGCGCAGCACGTTGCCATACGCTTCGTTGTTGAACAGCACCGTCACCAGGTTGATGCCATAGCGCACCGCGGTCGCAAGATCGGTGCCGCCGAACAGGAACCCCCCGTCGCCGGTCAGCGACACCACCGCCCGGTCCGGATTGGCCACCTTCACCCCCAGCGCCGTCGGGAAACCATAGCCCAAGGTGCCCGAGAACCCCGACGTCACCAGCCCGCGCGGCTGGTACACCGGAAACCCGGTCCACGACACGTACCCCACCTGCGTCATCTCATCCACCAGGATGCCATCCTCCGGCATCGCCGCGCGAATGGCCCCCAGCAACCCCATCTGCGGCTGCACCCGTGTGAGGAATTCCGCCGACTCCGCCTTCGCCTTGGCAATCGCCCCCGCCCGCCCGGCATCGCTGTTCTTCGCCACCGCCGCGGCCAGGTCGCGCGCCGCGTCGGCCGCATCGGCCACGATCGCCACGTCCACCGCCAACCGCCGATGCTCCGCCGCGTCGATATCGATCCGCGCCACCTTCAGCCCCGGCACCGGCCGCCCCCACCGCGCCGTCGGCGCATCCAGCCTTGTCCCGATGCCGATCAGCAAATCCACCTGCGGCCACAGCCGCGTCGCCTCGTTCACGTTCAACGACAGCCGATGGCGCGAATCGACAATCCCGCGCCCCGTCCGGAACGACACCACCGGCGCCCCGATCCGCTCCGCCAGCGCCAGCACTTCCGCACTCGCATGTGCCGCCCCGCCACCCACCCAGATCATCGGGCAACGCGCCGCGTCCACCAGCTTGGCAAGGGCAAGAATCCTCTCCGGGTCCGGCACCGGGTTCGCCCGCCGCCCCAGCGGCTCCACCGGGCTCACCTCCGCAGTGGCGGGGAACATGTCCCACGGCACCTCCACCGCCACCGGCCCGGGCCGCCCAGACATCATCGCCTGGAAAGCGCGCGCCATCACCTGCGGCGCCTCGGTCGGATGCTCGATCCGCTCGGCGAATTTCAGCAACGTCTTCAGCGTGGCAAGCTGGTCCGGCAACTCATGCAACTGCCCCCGCCCGCGCCCGATCAGCGCACTCGGCACCTGCCCGGTGATGCACAGCATCGGCGCATTGATGCCCCACCCCGTCGCCAGCGCCGCCGTGGTGTTCAGCACCCCCGGCCCCGGCACCACCGAATAAACCCCCGGCTTGCCGGTCGAGGCAGCATAGCCCATCGCCATATAGGCCGTCGTCTGCTCATGCCGCGCGTTGATCAGGCGGATCTGGTTGGCGTTGCGCGCAAAGGCGTCGAACAACCCATACACCTGCACGCCCGGCAGCCCGAACACCGTGTCCACCCCGTGGCGTAGCAGCGAATCCACGATCGCGTCGCCGCCTGTCATGCGTGCCATTCGGTATGTCCCGTTTCCTGTCCTGGGCTGCGACCTTGCCACGCCCGCGCCCGGCGCAGAAGGGGGCCGCAGAAAGGGGCGGAACCGGATGCCCGCCCGATGGTTCTCCCCGGTTGAGCAACGGGAGAAACACCATGACCATCAACCGCACCGGTTCGGCCATCTGGCAGGGCGGCATGAAGGACGGCCACGGCACGCTATCCACCGAAAGCGGCGCCCTGTCCGGCCAGCCCTACGGCTTCACCACGCGCTTCGAGAACGAAAAAGGCACCAACCCCGAGGAACTCATCGGCGCCGCCCATGCCGGCTGCTTCACCATGGCGCTGTCCAACGTGCTGGGCCAGGCAGGCCTCACCGCCGAACGGCTGGAAACCACCGCCCGGGTGAGCCTGGAACGCAGCAACGACAGCTTCGACATCACCGCCGTGCACCTGACGCTGGAAGCCCGCGTGCCCGGCACCGATGCGGCCAAGTTCGCCGAACTGGCGGAAAAGGCGAAGTCAGGGTGCCCGGTCAGCAAGCTGCTGCGGGCGAAAATCACGCTGGATGCCAAACTGGTCTGAAGCAAGAATCTTCTTTTTGTGAATAAAAAGAAGCAAAAAAACTTTGCTCGCTTGTGAAGGGGCGGAGGTCTGGGCTCAGACCTCCAGCCACTCCTTGCGGATGTTCTCGTTGGCCGCGAGATCCTTCGGGCCGCCCTCGAATACAATGTGGCCGTGGCCCATTACGTACAGTCGCTTGGAGATCTTCAGCGCGATGGTCAGCTTCTGCTCCACCAGCAGAATGGCAACCCCGCGCCGGGCGATCTCGTCCAGCAACTCGCCCACCTGCTCCACCAGCTTCGGCGCCAGCCCTTCGGTCGGCTCATCGATGATCACCAGGTCAGGATCGCCCATCAGCGTCCGGCACATCGTCAACATCTGCTGCTCGCCACCCGACAGCACCCCGGCGGCATTGTCGCGCCGGCTGCCCAGGTTGGGAAACAGCTTGTACACGTCCTCGAAGTTCCACCGGCCGAAGCGGTCCGTGCGCTTCAGCCCCAACTCCAGGTTCTGCCGCACCGTCAGCCCTGGGAACACCTGGCGGTCCTCCGGCACATAGCCGATGCCCAGATGCGCGATCTGGTCCGGCCGCTTGCCGGCGATCGGCTGCCCCTTGAAGCTGATGTCGCCATGCGGCTGCACCAGCCCCATGATCGCCTTGCAGGTGGTCGACCGCCCCACCCCGTTGCGCCCCAGCAGGCTGACGATCTCGCCCTCGTTGATCACCAGATCCACGCCCTGCAGGATGTGGCTCTTGCCGTAATAGGCATGCAGGTCCTTGACCTGCAGCATCACGCCGTTCGCACCGGACATCAGGCGGCCTCCTCGCCGAGATAAGCCGCCTGAACCGCCCGGTTCGAGCGGATATTGGCCGGCGTGTCGCTGGCGATCACCTCGCCATAGACCAGCACGGTGATGATGTCGGCCAGGCCGAACACCACGCCCATGTCGTGTTCCACCATCACCAGGGTCTTGCCCTCGCTGACCGAGCGGATCAGCGCCTGGGCATATTCGGTTTCGCTGTGGCTCATCCCTGCGGTCGGCTCGTCAAGCAGGATCAAATCGGCCCCACCGGCGATGGTGATACCAACCTCCAGCGCCCGCTGCTCCGCATAAGACAACAGCCCTGCCGGCAGGTCGCGCCGGGTATGCAGGTTCAGCCGTTCCAGCAACTGGTCCGACGCCTCGTTCAGCTTGCGCTGGCTGCCGAGCAGGTGCCAGAACGAATACTTGTAGCCTCGCGACCACAACAACCCGCAACGGATGTTCTCGAACACCGTCATGCGCGGAAAGATCGAGGTGATCTGGAAACTGCGCGACAGGCCGAGATGGTTGATCTGCTGCGGCGCCAATCCCGCGGTGTCGCGCCCGTTCAGCGTGATCTTCCCCGAGGTGATCGGGAAACGCCCGCTGATCAGGTTGAACAGCGTGGTCTTGCCCGCGCCATTCGGCCCGATGATGGCATGGCGCTGGCCGCGCGGGATGGTCAGGTTCACGCCGCGGATGATCTCGGTGCGGCCGAAGCTCTTGCGAACGTCGGTGAGCTGGATGGCTGCATCCGTCATGCGACGATCCCCCGCGCCTTGGCATCCTCGATCAACCCGTTCCAGCGCAGCAGGAAGCCGCGGCCCTCGATGCGCAGCCACAGCCCGCCGCCGACCACCATCGCCACGCCGATGACCCATGGCAGCAGGCTCTCGCTGTCCACCGGCATGCCGAACACGGCAAGGGTCTTGCCCTGGGCGGCGCCGATGGTGCGATGGGTGGCGAGTTCCACGAAGGTGACGAAGCCCAGCATCGTTACCGCACCTGGCAACAGTATTCGCAAATACGGCAAAAACAGCTCCCGCAACCTGCCCATCTGAGCAATTGGACGATGCATCGTAATGAGACCGATCAACCCACCAGGGACATACATCACCATCACGATGAACAGCACGCCGAGGTACAGCAACCAGGCCGAGGTATACAGGCTGATGCCACTTTGCAGCCCAACCACCACAGCCGCCCCAAGCACCGGCCCGAAGAAGCCCGACGCCCCGCCGATATAGGCGGCAAGCAGCGCATTGGCCGATTTCACCGCCGCCAGCGTGTCGAAGGTGACGATCTCGTATACCAGGGTATAGAGGCCACCGGCGATGCCGGCGAAGAACCCGGCCAGGATGAACTGCCAGTAGCGCACCATGCGCGGGTCGTAGCCGACGAACTGCGTGCGCTCGAAATTGTCGCGGGTGGCATTGGCCATGCGGCCCAGCGGCGTTTGCGTTTGCAGATGCATCAGCATGGCGGCGATCATCGCCCAGACCACCAGCAGGCAATAGACCTGCCAGGCCGAGGTATAGGCGATACCGAACAGCGAACTGTCGATCACCCGGTTGGTGGTGATGCCGCCCTCGCCGCCGAAGAACGTCATGAACATCAACGCCGAGGCGGCGAACAACTCGCCCAGGCCCAGGGTGATCAAGGCAAAGGCGGTGGCGCGCTGCTTGGTGGCGACATAGCCGGCGAGGATGCCGCACAACAGCCCGCCCACGCCGCCAGCCAGCGGGATCAGCTCGGCCGGAATCCACAGTATGTCGTTTGCCTTGATGAAGTTCAGCGAATGCGCGGTGAAATAGGCGCCGATACCGAACAGGATGGCGTGCCCGAACGACAGCAGCCCGGCCTGGCCCATCAGCATGTTGTACGACAGCGCGAACACCGCCATCAGCGCCATCTCGCTCATCAGCGTTAGCGCGAAGCCGGAATGCCGCCCGCGCGACCAGTCGTAGAAGGCGAACGGGATCGCGAACATCAGCACGAGAACGGCCAGCCACATCCAGTGGCGGCGCAGCAAGGATACGGGGTTCATGTGTCGCGCGTTCCCATCAGGCCGCGCGGTCGCAGCACCAGCATCAATACCAACAGGATGAAGGGCAGCAGCGCACCGATGCGCGGCAGCGACACCATCAGGAACTCCGACCCGGGCGTGGCCTTGGTTACGATCACACCGAACAGGGCCAGCAGGTCGGCCAGGGAAACGTCGAACACCACCGCGAAGGTCTGGATCAGCCCCATCATGATCGAGGCGATGAAGCAACCGGTCAGCGAGCCCAACCCCCCGAACACCACTACCACGAAGACGATCGGCCCCATGGAAAAGGCCATGCCCGGCTCGGTCACGCGATAATTGCCGCCGATCACCCCAGCCAGCCCGGCCAGCGCGGCACCGGCGGCGAAGACGGTGGTGAACACCCGCGGCACGTTGTGGCCGAGTGCGCCCGCCATGTCGGGATGCGTCAGCGCCGCCTGGATCACCAGGCCGATGCGCGTGCGCGTCAGGCCCAGCCAAATCGTCAGGAACATCAGTGCCGAGATCAGCAGCATGAAGGCGCGATAGGCCGGGAACTGGGTGCCGTAGATGGTGAACAGCGGGAAATCGAGCGCGTCGGGGATGCGATAGGGCACCGGGATCAGGCCCCAGGTCATCTGCACCACCTTCTCGATGATCAGCGCCAGGCCGAAGGTGAACAGAAGTTCGGGGATGTGGCCGTACCGGTGCACCTTGCGCAGGCCGTACATCTCGATCCCGGCCCCGAGCAGGCCGCAAAGTAGCGGAGCCAAGATCAGCGCCGGCCAGAAACCGACATAGAGGCTGATCGTATAGGCAAAATAAGCGCCGAGCATATAGGTGCTGGCATGGGCGAGGTTCAGCACGCCCATCATGCTGAAGATCAGCGTGAGCCCGCTGGCCAGCATGAACAGCAGCATGCCGTAGACAAGCCCGTTCAGCAGCGAGACGACAAATACTTCCATGTCAGTCCTGGATATGCGGTTCCCGGGCAGCCTGCCGGACGGCACGATAAAAACCCCGCCGCGCCTTGGGGGCACGGCGGGGGCATGACGATGCTCGGGTTACGAACGCGGACGGCGCATCTTGCAGCTGGTCGGCTGCACCACATCCGTCGCCATGATGGTCGTCACGGGATCCCAGCCCAGGCCGGTGTTCTCGGCGTCGTACTTCACACCGCCGGTGCCCTTCTTGTCGAACTTGCCGACGAAATAGGCGCTCATGATCTGGTGGTCATCCTTGCGCATCACGACATCCAGGCCGAGCAAATCCTTCCTGGCCATGCCTTCCATCGCTTCGGCGATCTTGATCGGTTGGACCGAGTTCGCCTTGATGATCGACGCCTGCACGAATTCGAAGATCGTCCGGAACAGCCCGGAGGTGAATTCGAAATTATGCTTCTTGCGGAACTCCTCGGTAAAGGCCTCGGCCTCCTTGTTGCCGAGCTTGGGCGCCACGTTCTCGCTGAACTGCATCACCGAGTACACCCGGCCTGCACCGCCCGGGCCGATGGCGGTGGGACCGCCGGCGAGATGGGCATAGAAGGTGTAGTAGGTCAGGTCGATGCCGGAACCGACGCCGGCCTTGATCAGCAGGCTCATGTCCGGGCCCCAATTGCCGGTCAGCAGGGCCTGGGCGCCGGAGGCCTTGATCTTGGTGATATAGGGCGAGAAATCCTGCACCTTGCCGAGCGGGATCAGCTCGTCACCGACGATCTGGATGTCCGGCCGGTTGTTCGCCAGGAAAGCCTTCACGTCGCGCTGCACCGACTGGCCGAACAGGTAGTCCTGGTTCAGCAGGTACACCTTGGTCGTGGTCTTCGGCAGCGCCTTGACCATCACTTCGGCCTTCTGGGCCACGTTGAGATCAAAGCGGAAGTGCCAGAAGCTGCACTGGGCGTTGGTCAGTTCGGTCGCCACCGCGCCGCAGTTCAGATAGATGATGCGGTTGTCGGGGTTGCGATCGTTGTGCTTGTTCACCGCCTCGATCAGCGCCGCGGCGATGTTCGAGCCGCTGCACTGCATGATGAACGGCATGTTCTGGTCGGTGGCGTTCTTCAGCGCGATCAGCGCGTCCGACGGCTGCGACTTGTTGTCGAACGGCACCAGCTCGAACTTGCGCCCCAGTGCGCCGCCCTGGGCGTTGATGAAGTCGATGGCATATTGCATCTGCTTCAGGTTGGCGTCGCCGGTTTGTGCGAACGGGCCCGACAAGGGGTCCGTGTAGGCAATCTTGATCGTGTCCTGCGCCACTGCCGGGGCCGCGGCCATCACACCCGCGAAAAGCCCCACTGCCGCCACGGCGGCGGTTAGAATCCTGCCCATTCCCATACGTTCCCTCCTTGAGCGCCCGAACCCGACCGGCCCGTAGCATGTTTAAGCGACAACTCTGCCGACAGTGCTGCGCTGGGGCAACGCCTAAAGATGAAACAGGGGTAATTTTTTGCCCACACAGTGAGCAGGCGGCCATCACCCGCCGCCGCCCTACACCACCCGCGGCGGCCGCATCAGGAACCGCTCCGCCACCTCGAAAACCACCACGTCCGGCATCGAAGCCTCGACCAGCTCGCTGTCCATGTCCTGCGCGAACACCGTCGTGGTGATCTGGAACTGCTCGGACATCGGGTCCACCAGCAACTCGCCCAGCCAGTCGTGGAACAGCACCACCCGCCCCTCGGCCCGCGGATCGGTGGAGGCATAGCGGCGCTGCGTCCCCAGTGCCGCATTGCGCGAACTGGCCAGCAACTGGCGCTGGCGCGGCCGGCGACACAACATCCGCGCCTCCACCGTGGCATGCCCGCGCAAGGCCAGCAGGTCGCCCGGCCGGTAATAGTTCTCCCACGCCTCCGCAACGACCGGATACAGCACCTCGCCAGGGGGCGGCGCCGCGCCCGACCAAAGGCTCTCCATCGCCAGCCCCGCCGCCCGCTGCGACCAGTGCGTGTCGCCGCGGGTGAACGCCTCGCCCAGCAGCTCGTCCGCCAACACCGCCACCGGATAGGCCACGCCGACATGAGCCAGGCCCAGTTCGTGCGCCAACGCCTCCACCTGGCGCGCCGGCCGCTCCTCCGACACCACCTGCCCGGGCGGCAGGTAGTCGGCCAGCACCACCTCCTTGCCCGGCGCAATCAGCAGGTGCCCGCGAAACCCCAGCATCCCCGCCAGTTCGTCGAAGCCCAGCAGGAAGGCGCGCCACTGCGAAAGCGCCGCTGCGTCCAGCCGCATCTCGCCGCGCACCTGGGCGAGCGACTCGCTCGCCGCGTCGGACAGGAACAACACATGGTCTCGCCCCTCCAGCACTGCCTCCGGCCGCTCGGCGGCGAAGCGCCCAATCGCCGGCGAGTTGGCAAGGTGGCCGCCGCTGGCGACATGGCGCACCTCGATCGGCACCTGGGCACGCTGCTGCACCGCCTCGGAGGGGCACAGGGAGAACCCCCAGGCATCGGCGGCGGCATCCGGCCGACGCTTGTCGGGCACCACCGTCACCGTCTCGCCGTCGCCGAAGGCAATCTGCACCGCAGCCTCCTCGGCCGTCGCCCCGCGCACCCAGCCGGCGACCGCGTGGCGGCTGTAGCGTTCCAGGAAGCCCATGCTCCGCGGCACCACATGCGGCCCCAGCGCGACGACCTGTTCCTCCTGGCTGCGCGCCGGCCCGTCGGGCTGGCGCCCGTGCACCGCCAGCAGCCGCAGGTCCTCCGCCGGCGTCACCCCATGGCGCCCCAGCAGCGCGACGTACCGCACCGCCAGATCGCGGCGATGCGCGTCGTAGCGTCCGGCCACGTCCTCGGCGAGCGCGCGCGCACGATCCACCAGCCCGCCCTGCACCGCCGCCTCCGGCGTCATCAGCGGCAGGCCCATCGCCTCGGCCAACTCGCGGGTGCGCATGTCATGGCCGATCAGCACCGCCGGCCGCCCGGCCTGCCACGCCAGCGACACGCCATGAATGCGCGTGCCGATCACCAGGTCCGAACGCCGATAGGCCTCGATCCACGACTCCACCGAGAAATACCCGACCATCTGCCGAAGCAACTGCGCCCGCTGCCCAGGCTCCAGCGCCGCCACGAAGCCCGACTCATGCTCCCACCAATGCTGCAACGTACGATTGCGGGTGCCGCGCGCCAGCGACACCGCCTCCTGCGGCTCCTGGCACACCACCCGCGTCAGCGCATCGCCGATCTCGCCCACCAGCGCCGTCTCAAGCGCGGCATTGTGCGGATAGAAGGTGGGCGCGAACGAAATCCGCTCGGCCGGCGTCGGGCCCAGATTGGCGGCATGCCGGGCGATGATCCGCCCCAGGTTCGGATTGGGCTGCAGGAAGTTGGATGGGCAGCCCAATGCCTCGAAATTGTGCACCCCCTGGCTTTCCAGAAATTCCCCCGTATGCACCCCGCGCACGAATATCGTCTCGCACCGCTCGGCAAACAGCGACAGCAGCCGCCGCGTCCCCGGCTGCAACACCACCTCCGACAGGCTGTGGCTCGCCTGGATGCCCAGCCCGATGATCAGCAGCGGCAGCTTCGTCGCCTCCAGCCGCGCCGCGAGGTCGGCAAAGTCGAAATGCCGGTGCAGGTAGTTCGCCGACGGAATACAGATCAGCCGGTAGCGGTCGCGCACCTCCTCGGGAATGAAGTTGAACGGAATCACCTCGCGCGCATCGGCCAGGTGCGAATACACCGCATGCTGGAACGCCAGATTGCCCAGGTTCAGCCCGGACCGCGCGAAATTGTCCACGCTGGTGCGGGCGGTGTAGCGCTCGATCGTGCCGTTGGTACCGACGACCGCCACCGGCTTTTCCCGCTCAAAGCCGCTCATGTCCCACCCTTGTCATCCCCGGCCCCGTCATTCCCGGCCCCGTCATCCCCGGCCCCGTCCTCCCCCGCCCCGCCATTCCCGGCCCCCTCCTCCCCCGCCCCCGCACCCCCCCCCCCCCCCCCCCCCTCCCCCCGCCACAACCCCCAC
>Ga0105055_10008430_pt1 | contig 13413 bp, 13 predicted proteins | sample BON03_FD_78090 | JGI IMG/M metagenome (GOLD analysis project Ga0105055, IMG submission 78090) | Freshwater microbial communities from Lake Bonney liftoff mats and glacier meltwater in Antarctica - BON-03 | ecosystem: Environmental > Aquatic > Freshwater > Ice > Glacier meltwater | place: Lake...
GGAGGGTTGGATTATCGATGATCAAAAACGCTACGTGCAATGGACTTCATCGAGCGCTGACCCCATGGCAATCGCATGTACATTGGTAGTCACGGAAAGCACCATCGCGCCCGATAGGGTGGCGCTCAGCGTCAACGACTTCCATTCCTGCCACGCTGCGTGAATGGATGAAGTGAACGTTTGGCACCACCCTATCGGGAGGGTGCTCCCGGCGGTACATGCGATTACCCTGGCGCTGACCCTCCCCTAACCCCTCCCTAAGAGGGAGGGGAATAAGATTTACGCCTTGATCTGATTTACGCCTTGATCTCATAGCCAGCGCGCTGTGCTCGCTTGAGCCAGCCGTTGGCTTCTTTGTCATCCACGATTTCCTGCTTGACCGGGTCCCACTTGAGCGGGCGTTCGAGCCGAATGGCGATGTTGGCCAGGTGGCAGGTGGTGATGATGCGGTGATGCGAAAACACATCGGAGATCGGCTGCTTCTTGTCCTTCACCGCATTGATGAAGTTGGTGTAGTGATCAGTCAGCGGTGCGCCCTTATAGGTCTTGATCAGATCCTCTTCAGTGATCGGGGCCTTCTCTTCGGCGACGGCGGGCTCGGCGGGGACTTCGGGATTTTTATCCTTCGCGGGAACCGCAGGCTTGGCGGGCTTGCCGGGTTTGTTCTCGAAGGCACCGGTGCGCTTGCCGCGCGAGACGAAGATGGTGCCTTTCTCGCCTTCGAAGGTGATACCGTTGGCACCATCATGGCGAAGGATGAGTTCGGTGCCGTTCTCGAACTTGCAGGAGATGTTGAACTCGGTCGCGGTGGTGTAGCCGTTGTAGATGCCTTGATCTTTGGAGGTGCCTTGCACGAGGATCGGTCCGGTGTTTTCCAGGCCACAACCCCACTGCGCAATATCGACATGGTGAGCGCCCCAGTCGGTCATTTTGCCGCCGGAGTATTCGTACCACCAGCGGAACTGGTAGTGGCATTTCTGCTTGATGTAAGGCGTCAGTGCCACTTGGCCCTGCCAGCGTTCCCAGTCCAATTCAGTAGGGGGCTGCTCGACTTTGAATGGCCCGCCCTTGTCGCCGCCGCCGATGGCGCAGGTGACTTTGAGTACCTTGCCGATGTGGCCGTTGCGAACGAGCGTGACCGCTTCAATGAATTTGCGATCGCTGCGCTGTTGCGTGCCGACCTGGAAAATGCGGCCGGTCTCTTCGACGACTTTGCAGATGATCTTGCCTTCGTCGATGGTCAGCGTCAGCGGCTTTTCGCAGTAAACATGCTTGCCGGCCCGCATCGCTTCGACGGCGATCTTGGTGTGCCAGTGATCAGGGGTGGTGATGACGACGACATCGAGATCCTTGCGCTGGATCAGTTCTTCGTAGTGGGAATAGGTGTCGCAGCCTTCGCCGCGGCCGAGTTTGCGATTGCGTTCGCCGATGGAATTCTTGGCGCGTTCGAGGTACTTCTTATCCACATCGCAGGCGGCGACGGCGTGGACGTTTGGCCGACCACTGAGGCCATCGACATGCGACATGCCGCGCGAGCCGACGCCGATGAAGCCCAGGGTCACACGATCGCTGACGGGCAGATTTTTATCATCGCCCAATACTGAACTGGGCACGATCATCGGCGCAGCCAGCGCAGAAGCGGCAGCGGCAGCAGACTTCACAAAAGTACGACGAGTTAGTTCGTTGGACACAGGCGAACTCCATGTGGAAAGGAACGAAACAAGATCCAGTGACAACCCCGTCATCATACCGCGTGATTGCTTAATGTCATGCACAATTCATCAGCCATGACCACAACCGACGAATCTCGCCGCCGCATTCGCCACGCCTGATTCTTTTCCCTACAATCCGCATCGTTTGATTACCCGCCGCAATCCCCGACAATAGCGCAGACATGCCTTACCAACTAGAACCATACGACGTGGACATCGAGACCACGCCTTACATCAGTGAGCAGACCAAGAAGGGCGGCTCCAAGGGCGACCGCTGGACGCTCAACTTCGGCCCGCAGCATCCAGCCACGCACACCACGCTGCGCCTCGTGCTTGAGCTTGATGGTGAACGCGTCGTGCGTGCGGTGCCTCACATCGGCTACCTCCACTCGGGTTTTGAAAAGCTGGGCGAACATCACGATTACAATCAGTACGTCTGCACCTGCAGCCGCATGGATTACATCTCGCCCATCAGCAACGACATCGCCTGGCATGGAGCGGTGGAGAAACTTTTCGGGATTGATATCACGCCGCGCTGCACAGTGGTGCGCACGATTCTCGCGGAGCTTGGCCGTATCTCGAATCACCTGCTTTGCTGCGGTGCTGCGGCGCTCGATCTGGGCGGCATCACGGCGTTCCTCTTCGGCTTCAACGAGCGCGAAGCGATTTACGACATCATGGACTTCATCTCCGGCCAGCGATTCCACCCCGACTACACCCGCGTGGGCGGCACGTCGCAGGACCTGCCTGATGAAGCGGTATTCAAGCGCATGGTGAAGAAGTTCATCAACGAAAATCTTCCGCCAACGATTGACGATCTGGAGACGATGCTCAACCGCAACCGCATCTTCCGCGACCGCACCGAAGGCGTCGGCGCGATCTCCAAAGCTGACGCCACCGCATGGTCACTCACCGGCCCGCTCGCACGTTCTGCCGGTGTGAAACGCGATCTGCGAAAAGATGAACCTTACCTGTGCTTCAAAGACAACTGGGATGGCCAGGGTTCCAGCGCAGTCAAATTCAAAGTGCCCATCGCCCACACCGGCGATGTCTATTCGCGCTACCTCGTCCGCATGGAAGAGATGAAACAGTCGCGCGACATCATCAATCAGCTCATCGATGACATCCCCGGCGGTCCCATGAACGTGGGCGATGAAGGCAAAGTCGGCAAGCCTTCCATGGCCTCCGTCTATGGCTCCATCGAAGGACTCATTCAGCACTTCGAGCTGATCATGACCAACCGCAAATGGGAAGCGCCGCTTGCGGAAGTTTATGCTGCTCAGGAATCCGCCAACGGCGAGCTGGGTTACTTCCTCGTCAGTGACGGCGGCCCCTGCGCCTGGCGCGCTGCGGTGCGGCCGCCATCGTTCATCAACTTTCAGGTCTTCCCGAAAATTCTCGAAGGCCATCTGCTCTCCGACGTCGTCGCCGTCCTGGGCAGCATCAACATCATCGCGGCGGAGCTTGACAGATAGTTCCGAGTTGTCGGAATTCAGTGCTGTGATCGCTTTGCAACTCGGAACTCGAAACTTTGAACTCGGAACTGATTCATGGCTTGGATCACCAAAAAATCTGCAACCACACAGGTTCCCCGTCGCGCTGAGCCTTGGCTCACCGATGCGATGAAGAAGGAACTGACGGAGGTTTATCTCCCTCGCTTCCCGCGCAAGCAGGCGGCCACGATTCCCGCGCTGCACCTGGTGCAGGATGCGTATCGCTATGTGCCGTACCAGGCGTGCGAAGAGATCGCGGCATTCCTTGAGCTTGAGCCTTCGCAGATTTTCGACACCGCCTCGTTTTACGATGAATTCACGGTCGAGCAGCAGGGCCAGTACCTGATCATGATCTGCCAGTCGATCAGTTGCGAGCTGATGGGCCAGCCGGAGCTTCAGGAAAAAATTGCGCATAAGCTGGGCATCGAACCGTTCGAGACAACACCCGATGGCAAGTTCACGCTGCGTCCGTGCGAATGCCTTGGCTCTTGTGGAAGTGGGCCATGCGCACTGATCAACGAAGACCTGCACGAAGACATCACGATGGAAAATTTCGACAAACTGCTCGACTCGCTGCCCTGACCTGTTCTACTCCCCTCCCTCCTCGGGAGGGGCCGGGGGAGGGTCGGCGTACAATCAGAAATGCGTTTCTTAAGAGCATCGGAATCTGTATGAGATAATCAACAATCGGCACTCTGACTTGATCGCTTGCCGACCCTCCCCCAACCCCTCCCTAAGAGGGAGGGGAGTTCAAGACAGGTGACTCATGAACTGGTTTCAAAAACTCTGCCGCAACACCGGCCTGATGATTCACAACGCGATTCAGCCGTTGCGAAAACCCAAGAAGACGGTGACCAAGAAAACCGTCGAAGAGGAACGCGTGAACGAAACCACGATCCTGCGTCGCACGACGATCGAAGAAATCGAAGTCAAGAAGAAATAATCTGAAAAACCCCAAGCCCGATGGGGAGGCTCTGCGAACCGTCGGGGTAATGATTAAATGAAAACGCAGACAATACCCCGACGGCTCGCAGACTCGCCATCAGGCTTGCTCCGAAACTGCCTTCTGCCACTGCCTCCTGCCGACTGACACAACCCACCATGCTCAACGAACCCGTCATCTGCAAACGCATTCCCACCTGGCCCTGGGGTGATCCCAAGGATCGCCGGACTATTTCCTTTGCCGAGCACGTCGCCACGGGTGGCTACGTCGGGCTGAACAAAGCGCTGACGATGAAGCAGGCCGAGATCATCGAGGTGGTCAAGGCTGCTGAGCTGCGCGGCCGAGGCGGCGCTGGTTTTCCTGCGGGCATGAAGTGGTCTTTTCTGCCGCCGCCCGATGGCAAGCAGCGGTTTCTCGCGGTCAATGCCGATGAGTCGGAGCCGGGCACGTTCAAGGATCGGATGATCATCGATTTCGACCCGCAGCTTCTGCTCGAAGGTATGGCGATCTGCATGTTCGCCTGCAATCTCGACACCGGCTACATCTACATTCGCGGCGAGTACCACAAGCAACGCAACATCCTCGAACAGGCCATCAAAGAAGCGTACGAAAATAAAATTTTCGGCCCGGGCTCCAAACTCGGTCAGATCAACGGCCGCGATCCGCACTGCTACGTGCATCGCGGTGCGGGTGCTTACATCTGCGGCGAAGAGACCGGCCTGCTCGAATCCCTCGAAGGCAAGCGCGGCTGGCCCCGCATCAAGCCGCCGTTCCCCGCCATCGCCGGTGCCTTCGGTCGGCCAACCGTTATCAACAACGTCGAAACGCTCGCCAAGGTCGGCCTCATCATCGACCGCGGCGCTGAGTGGTTCAAGACAATGGGCGTGCCGCGTCCTGCTGGCGCACCGCCGACGCAACCTGCCAGTTACGGCCCCAAGCTGTTTGGCATCTCCGGCCACGTCAACAGGCCCGGCATCTATGAAGATAACCTGGGCGTGAAGGTTTCCGAGCTCATCGAAAATCACTGCGGCGGTATGCGGCGCGGCAAGAAATTCAAAGCCGCAATTCCCGGCGGCATCTCGATGGGTATTTTGTCCACCGATCAGTATCACGCGGAACTCGATTTCGATATCGGCCGCAAGTACGGCGTGCTGGGCCTGGGTACCGCGGGCGTCATCGTCATGGATGAAGACACCGACATGGTCGCGATGCTGCGCAACATCGTGCGCTTCTTCTCGCACGAAAGCTGCGGCCAGTGTACGCCTTGCCGCGAAGGTACGACGTGGCTTTATAAGATGCTCAGCCGCATCGAAGCAGGTATGGGCACCACGGCGGACCTCGACCTGCTGCTGGAAATCTCCGGCTCGATGGGCATCATGCCCGGCACCACGATTTGCGGTCTCAGTGATGGCGCGAACTGGGCGGTGCGCACCGTGCTCAACAAGTTCTGGGGCGATTTCGAGAAACGCGTCAAGCCCGTGAAAGTCGGCGTGCGGTTGCCGGTGTTGACGGCGCTATGAGGTTACGACTGGCCGCATTTGCATCGACACGAGTCAGTTCGACTTGTGGCATGACGCAGTGGCAATGCGATGAACCCGATGCTAATGTTCATTTATGGCAACCATTCAAGACATTGAGCAAGCGATCGAAAATCTTCCTCCGGAAGAACTGGAGAAGCTCCGCGATTGGTTTGCGCGTTTCGACGCTGCCCATTGGGATGAGCAGATTGAAGCGGATGTGCAAGCGGGGCATCTCGACAAGCTGGGCGATAAGGCCATCGCAGATTTTCAGAGCGGCCGCACCACCGAATTGTGAAACACCACGCCACGAAGTATTTCTGGGAATGCCACGAAGCTTTGCCCGCCCATATCCAACGGCTGGCGAACAGCCAGTTCGTTTTGCTTAAAAATGATCCCCGTCATCCTTCACTCCATCTGAAAAACGTCGGGCGTTACTGGTCTGTCCGTGTGGGCAGCCATTACCGTGCGCTGGCAGTGCGGGAAGATGAATGCATGATCTGGTTCTGGATCGGCCATCATGCTGAATATGATCGATTGATCACCGGACGGTGACGATCCCCATACCGTTAGCACCGGGCTAAGCCCGGTGCTAACGGTATGGGATACGACACATTTCGCATGGCGATTGTCATTTCGTGCGGTACAATTCGCCTTCATGTCACAACATCTGCTTGCGACCATGATCACCACCACCACCTTTGGCACATGGCTGCCCGGCGATCTGCGCGGGTATGTCGATGATGGCATTATTCTGCCCGGCAATCCTGCGCTCCTCGCCCACGCCAAGGCGATGATCAAGGGTGCAGCGGTATATCTTTCACGCGATGAACAGGCTGCTGCGCTTGATGGTCTGATCGCAGGCGCATCGGAATTCCAATACCGCCTGATCGCGGCATCGATCGAATCGTGGCACGTTCATTTTCTGATTGATCACGGATTCGATTCTGTGGCCGTGATGGTCGGACGTCTGAAAACCCGCATGCGACAGGCCATTCGCAGCACCCGCATCTGGACCGCAGGTTATGACAGTCGATATTGTTTTGAAGAACGCGAAGTGCAAAACCGCTGGGCGTACATCAATCGTCATGCAGGCAGTCGCAAACTGCCACCGCCGCACGGCAACGTTCCGCCCACATCGTTCCGTTAGCACCGGGCTTAGCCCGGTGCCAACGGAACAGATCCATCACATTCACACCTGATTGGTCGGCAGCTCCCAGCCCTTGCGATACGTCTTGTGAATGAACTTATCGGCTTCGGGCGCATTGGTTGCCTTGAGATTCTTCGCGTCCCATTCGATCTTCTTGCCGGTGCGGTGTGCGACCACACCCAGCAGGTTGTGCTCGATGAGTTTGCCTGAGAAATCGAAATTGCACAGCGTGTCCGTCTTTGTGCCCTTGGCGGCGGCGAGCCATTCCTTGTGATGGCCCAAACTTTTGGCGATCGTGGGTGCCGGCTCAACGGCCTTGGAACCATCGAGCAGCATGATGCTGCGACGATCGTAATCCGCCAGCAGTTTGCCCTTATCACCAACGAAGAGCGCCCCGATGCCGTGGCCTGCAACATTCACACCAAGCAGTTCGCTGGGCTTGGCCTTGCCGTCGTACCAGACAACTTTGCAGGCTTGTTCGTGAGCGCCGCTCCCGCGCTTGGGGTGCGTCCAGGTGATGGTCATGCGGTCGGGATAAATTTCCGGATTTGCTTCGGGTGCATCAGCTTCGCAGGTGTCGGGGAACTGCAGGCCAAGTGCCCAGTAAGGCAGATCGATGAGGTGGCTGCCCATGTCGCCGAGGATGCCGTTGCCGAAATCCCAGTAGCGATTCCAGGTGAGGTTGCCGGGCATGATGCCGTTCTGGTAATCGCGGAAGGGGGCCGGGCCAAGCCACATATCCCAGTTCAGATAGGCAGGCACCGGAGCTGCGCCTTTGGGCACCGGGCCTTGATTGCTGAAACGGTTGCACCACACGTGAGCCTCGGTGACGTTGCCGATGACACCGGCCTGAATCGCTTCGACGACCCGGCGATAGTTGTCATCCGCGTGAATCTGCGTGCCCATCTGCGTGGCGATTTTGTCCTTGCGTGCCAGATACGTTTCGCGCACCAGACGCGCTTCCCCCACGGTGTGGCCCAGCGGCTTCTCACTGTAAACATGCAGGCCCTTGAGCATCGCACGAACGGAAGCAGAAGCATGTGTGTGATCGGTGGTGCTGATGACGACAGCATCAATGCCCTTGGGATCAGCGAGCAGTTCGCGGAAATCGGTGTACTGTTTCGCATCGGGAAAGCGTGAGCCGGTGCGCTTGAGCTGACGGTCATCGATATCGCACAGGGCGACGATATTTTCCGTAGCTGCGACCTGGCCCATGTTGTCTGCGCCTCGACCTGCGACGCCGATGATGGCGACATTGAGCTTGCCGCTGGGTGCAGTGGACTGGCCTGAGGCGCTGCTGGAGATGTAACCAATACCCGCAGCAATCGAGGCGGTCTGCTGAAGGAATCGACGACGGGTGGGACGATTGAACATATTGAACTCCTAGGGTGAGTCAACCATCATAACATGCATGGCAGAAAATCAAGTGCATGAATCGGACCGTATCAGGATGATTCTTCCAACAAGGGGCCATCACCGTGCAGTTCGTTGGTGCGGGCTTCGCCGAAATCAGATCGTGCGTTTCACAAAAAAAACACCACCCGGATCGGGCGGTGCTCTTAAATGATGTCATATAATTCGCCGATCTTGATCGGCGTGCCATCTTGATCGGCGTGCCATCAGGCTTGTGCTACGCGGAGACGGCGCAGGCCCATCGCTGACAGCCCCGCCAGCGCCAGAATGGCTGATGCCGGCTCAGGAATGGGCGTTGCAAAAATGCGCACTTCGCTGAGGCCGATGAAACTGTTGTCACCGCCGTGATTGGTCAGGTCATCAAAGCGAACAAACCGAGCCTTTACGCCGTTGAGATCGAGCGTCTGGTGGAAGTCGCGATCGCTTGTACCGGTGGCAGCAAAGAGCTGGGTTGATCCAAGCGAGGTGAAGTTGATGCCATCATCGGAAACGAGCACGATCAGATCGTTCACGCCACGATTGCGGAAGGCGAACGAAGCATTTGACACTTCGTTGTAGTTCCAGATCTGAATTTCACGAACGGAGCGGATCTGGCCCAGGTCGAAGGTGATTTGCGGATCGGTGTCCACACCTCCACCTGAGACGCCGTTGCCGGTGTTCAGCCACATGGTGCCAGTAGGATTGTTCGAGTGTGTACCGTTGACAAGGTTCAGGCCCGACCCGTCCACGACGTGATTGGCGGTGCGATTGAAGCCGCCAAGTTCGCTTGATGCGGAAGCAATGACACCGGTGACCAGTTCCTGCGGAATCCCGGTAGCGGTGCCGTCAAAGCGGACTTCGCTCAGGCCGGTGAAACCGTTAGCGTCGCCGTGGTTGATCAGGTTGTCGAGTTTAACGAAGCGTGCGCTCACGTTCATGTTCACGATTTGTGAGAAGTCGTTGGTACTCAGGCCGTTGGCTTGGTTCAAAGAGACTTGGCCCAGGCTCGTATAGTTGATGCCGTCGTTTGAAACTTGCAGATTGGCAGTGGCCACGCCACGGTTGGAGAGATTGACTTCGTTGTAATTCCATACTTGCATCGTGCTGAGGTTGAACTGCCCGCCCAGGTCGAAGGTGATCTCCGGCGAAACGTCGGCGGGATTGGCAGCCGTCGTGATGGGGCCTTTGTAAAGCGTGCCGCCGCAGCAGGCACTGTTGGAAGTGGTGGACAGCCACATGGTGTCTTCAGGCACGTTTGAGTGCGTGTTGAGGCCGTTGATATTCAGCCCTGAGCCGTCCACAACATGAATCGCTTTTCGACGGAAAATTCCGTTGAAGCCCAATTCGCTGGAAACGTGATCCACACGAACACCGGTGATGGTCACCGCTGAAGCTACTGTGGCGAAAAGTGTGAGGCAAACGATCGAGATGAATGCGCGGGTTAACATGGGTTCTCCTAGACGATGAAGTGTGTGGAAGGCTTCCAGTGACAACTCCACCAGTTGAAGTTGCGGTACAGAATATACCACAATATTCGAGAATTACAAGGAATTATTTACTCAATTTGCGGGGTATTGGTTGTTTTAGCGAAGTCGGCCGATGGTGACCGTTCCCTATGTTTTCACGACACGCGCTATCAAACGAAGCTGCGCGAGGCGGGCGGGCTGAGCCTTACGCCGTAATACCGCTAAGGCGATCCCACGCGGCGGCGAGAATAGCGCCGATGCCGGTGAACAGCAGCACGCCTTCCATGGGCACCTTGTACACGTCAGCCAGGTAATAGAGGACGATGGCGGCGACGATGACGACAACAATTTTGAGGTGGGCGAATCCGAGTGTCATGGTTTTTTCTCCTTGTGCCATTGGATTTACACCGCTGCGATTCGTCGTCAAGTCAATCGTGACGAAACTTGCTGATCACTTGTGCCAATAGCATGTACCAGTCCGCATGACCGTTACAGATGGTTCCCTTCTCCGCATCAGGAGTGTTTCATGCACCTTTCTTTTTGTCGCACTGCTTTGGTCGTCGCTGTTGCCTGTGGGCTTGCCTTTTTCATGGAAGGCACGCGTACACAAGCGAGTGACGCTAAGAAAAGCAGTGAATCGCAAGCAGCCAGTGCGACGGCCGCCCCCGTGAAGTCGCTGCGCAGCGGGCCTTGGTCGGATGCCAAGACCTGGGACGCCAGCAAGCTCCCTGGCGCGGGCAGCCACGTGATTATCACTGCGGGTACGACGGTGATCTACGATATCGAAAGCGAAGTGGCGATTCGCGAAGTGCAGGTCAATGGCAAGCTCACTTTCGCTCGGGATCGAAACACGCATCTGATCGTCGGACTGCTTCGGGTTACGCCCCAGCGCAGCGCAGGGGAGACCGGCGTGGAGGATATTGATGGCCATGATCACGCTGAAAAACACGGCGACAAACATAGCGATGAACATAGCGCTGAACATAGCGATGAACATGGCGACATTTCTGAAGATGATGTGAATGCACCGGCCTTGGAAGTGGGCACTGCCGCTGAGCCGATGCCTGCGAAGTTCACCGCTCGCATAGATCTGAAATACTTCGAAGGCATGGACCGCGAGAAGCTTCCCGCGATTCTGTGCAGGCCAGGTGCTCGCATGGATTTCCATGGCGCGCCCATGAATCGCACCTGGGTGAAGCTCGGAGCCTCGCTGAAAAAAGGCGACGATGTCGTCACGCTCAGCGAAGCAGTCACCGGCTGGCGCACCGGTGATCGCGTGGTCATCACCGGCTCCGTTCGCCGCAGCAAAGAAGGCAAACGCGAAGCCCATGACCCCTACGAAAGCTACACCCGCATCGATCCCACCAGCGAAGAGCGAATCATCAAAACCATCGATGGCCAGCGCATCACGCTCGATTCGCCTTTGATCGAAACGCACTACGGCGAAGGCCAGTTCCGCAGCGAGATCGCCAACCTTTCGCGAAATGTCATCATCCAAAGCGCTGACGCGGGCGGCAAAAATCCTTCCGCATTGCGCGGCCACACGATGTACCACCACGGCTCACTGGGCTCCATCAGCTACGCACTCTTCAAAAACCTGGGCAAAGAAAACGTCCTCGGTCGCTACCCCATCCACTTCCACAGCGTCAGCGACACCATGCGAGGCTCCAGCGTCATCGGCGCTGCCATCGTCGGCTCGCACAATCGCTGGGTCACTGTGCATGGCTCGCAGTATCTGGTCGTTCGCGATTGTGTCGGCTACCAATCCGTCGGCCACGGTTTCTTTCTCGAAGACGGCACCGAAGTCTATAACGTCCTCGATCGCAATCTGGGCATTCAATCCACGCAAGGCAAGCGCATGAAAAATCAGGCGCTGCCCTTTGATCCCAACGAAGGCGCTGCCTTCTGGTGGGCCAACGGTCGCAACACTTTCGTGCGCAATGTGGCCTGCGAAAATAATGAATATGGCTATCGCTATGACAGTCAGGGCAGTCGCAGCTTCAGCGCGGTGATGCTCATTCGTCAGCCAGATGGCAGCGAGAGCAAGGTCGATATCCGCACGATTCCGCACTACCGATTTCAACACAACGAATCGCACACCGAAGGGCTTTATGCTTTCGTGTTTGCCGGGACCAATGGCGTTGGGCCAGATACGAAACATCCGCATGTGCTGCGCGATCTGACGCTTTGGGAATCGCATTACTCGCTGCGCTCGCAGATTCCCACGATGCTCGTGGAGAATCTGCGCATCGATCGCGCTGCTTATGGCATCTATCGGCCTTGGTTTGATAATCACGTCTATCGCAACATTCACATGTCGCGCATGTCCACCGAGCCATTTAATCGCGGCCAGGATGATGACAGCGATCAGGCAGGCTCGATCACCGTCGATGGTCTGACTTTCAGCTCCATCGGTTACGGCGGCGCTATGCCTCTGATTCAGATGAGCGACAACAACCTCAGCGGCAAAGCGGAATCGCATTTCCGCAATGTGAAAGTCGAAGGCGAGATTCGCGAGAACCGCTGGCCTCTGGTCAATCGCGGCGGCGGCGCGGTCGTCAAACCCCGCACGGAAAAAGGCGTGCCGATTTATCTGCACGATTACTACGGCCAGGGCCAGCACGCGAAAGTGATGATGACAGACGCCCCCGACTTGGGCGCAGACAAACTCGATTATCGCAAGGAAGCCCCGCTCACCGGCGCTCATGCTGTCGTTGCTCATGTGAGCGATGTGGCCTTCCCCAAGCTGCTCGATCCCATCGACGATCAGCCGCCCGCTACCGCCATCAACTACCCGGCGCGCGGCGTGCCTGTGTTCATCAAGGATGGAAAGCTGATCATTGGCGGCACCACCACCGACAACGAAAAGACGAAGCGCGTCTTCGTCAACGGCATCGAGGCCAAGGATGTTGATTACAACTTTCACCAGTGGGAAGTGACGCTGGAAAATGTGAAGCCCGGCAAGCTCATTATCAAGGCGCATGCGGAAGATGTCAGCGGCAACGTGGAACAGACGCCGCACGAAATGATCATCGTCGTTCAGGAATAGGTGGAATCTGCGTTGTTCATGGTGTATATTCTTTGTAGAAACATTTACGGAGACAGCCCATGAGTTCGATGATCCAGAAATGGGGAAACAGCCACGCGGTGCGATTGCCTCGCTCGATTGTCGATCAGGTCGGACTGGCGGCGGGACAGGAGGTGCTGATCGAAGCCAAGGGTAAAGTGATCACGATACGCCCCGCCAAGACTCGAAAGCGAATTCCGATCCAGACCCTCATCAAGGGGATGACTCCGGCCAAGAATCGTTATCCTGAATTTGAGGACGCACCCGAAGGTCGGGAGATCATCTGAAATGGCTTATGTTCCAGACAGGGGACACTGGGTTTGGATTCAGTTCAATCCGCAGGCCGGCCACGAGCAGGCCGGGATGCGGCCGGGATTGGTTCTCTCCCCCATCGCATTCAATCGCGCTTCAGGTCTTTGTTTTGTCGCGCCTGTCACCAACACCCGGCGCGGCTTCGCTACCCAGGTAGTCATACCGAAAACGGAGCCAGTCTCCGGCGTCGTGCTGGCGGATCATGCCCGCAGCCTCGACTACAAGGCCAGAGCGGTGAAATTTATCGGCGTGGCTTCATCGGATGTCCTCGAAGATGTCGTCGCCATCGTCACATCCATTCTTGATCCAGAATGATCAGCCTCTTTCAATTTGATACTGGAGTCATCATGCCTCATCGCAC
>Ga0105055_10008437_pt1 | contig 13406 bp, 19 predicted proteins | sample BON03_FD_78090 | JGI IMG/M metagenome (GOLD analysis project Ga0105055, IMG submission 78090) | Freshwater microbial communities from Lake Bonney liftoff mats and glacier meltwater in Antarctica - BON-03 | ecosystem: Environmental > Aquatic > Freshwater > Ice > Glacier meltwater | place: Lake...
AGGCCCGCCGAGAAAAGGCACTCATTATGACTTGGGGAGAGCCCGGCGCGCATCCCGCCCTCCTCTACAACCAGCTTAATTCTATGTCTTATACGACGCTTGAGAAGGTGCCGTCTCACACGGCGCTGGCAAATGTGGTGGTTGAGGAATGCCCTCCTTTGAAGGAGCGTGATGACGACGACGAGGAGGAGGAGGAGGAGGAGGAAGAGGAGCTGGACCACGGTAAGAACGCGCTCTCGCGACCCGCACCCCAGTAGAAGGTGTGCTGTCTGAGCAAGGCGGAGACGATGCCCCCGTTTTGTCGCATGCCTGACTTCCTGCATTTGAACCTGCGTGAGTTCTTTCCCGCCATTGGCTTCTTCGTTCACCAGCAGGGAGATGGAAAGGAACAGCCCAAGAGATTGCGAAAGATTTCTGTGTAAATGTGTGTACATAAAACAAGCAGAGAATTAGATAAAAAATGAAATAACAGGAAAAAGGTAGGTAAACGCCATTTTTAAAAAAAGACGGCCACGTACATATGCATTAGGACCAAAGGGATAGACGAAAAAATAAATATATAACGATTGAACAAGGAAACTACCATATGAGTAGAATTTGCGGCATTGTTGGTTTTTGATCCGATGGGAACTTGAAATAGTTGATCAAGCAAATAAAGAAGAGGAAAATAAAAACGTGTCTTTGCAAGCAGAGGCGAAAGAAGAAGGAACGTAGCAAGGCAAAGGCACGGAGGCCGTGTCCAAAGCACCGGCTAAGTACTACACCATGGCATATTAAAAAGGGCCACAACGCTGGCAAAGTAGTTTCTTTGCAAAAAGAAAGGTTCTTTGATTCATTACTTGGCTGTGCCCTACTTGGACCTACCCTTGGCACATCAAACACAAAAGACATGCACTCACTCATCTAGTCTCAGTCTACACGGCTACTATGGTTCCACTTGTGCTTACTCTCCACTCTTACTCTTGCGTGCGCTGCGTCGTCTCTGTTGTTTCTATTAACGCACATTTCTCTTCACTTATTCCCTCTTTCTCTACTTATTTTCTTCTCAGACACACACCCGTGCCTCAGCTACCTGCTTCTCCAGCGGACGCCGGAGATCTTGCTCTTTGTCTCGCATTCTAGTTCTAGGTATATACACTGAAAGCAGGAACAGTAGCGCGTGACGGCAGCACTGGCAAACAAAGAAGGACACACTACCCATCACCACTCATTTCCACCTCCTCTCCTTTCGTCCCGCTTCCTCTATTATCAATCGGGCCGATAAGAATCATCATCCCAAGAGCCTTGCCGGCCCGCGCGCTCCTCCACCTGTCGTTGTCGCATTTGCCTCACCTCCTCCAGCACTTCCTCCCCCACCAAACTCCCCCCCGAGACCTCATGCAGCCTTTCCAACAGCCTCCCCGTCGCCTGCTGCACATACGCGTTCATCTCTCCATCCGCGCCCGCAGCACTCGCCTTACCCTCCTGCGTGCGCAACCCTCTCGCAATTTCAGCGACCAACCAACCATCCCCCTGCCCTTCCTCTACCTCCGCCATGGCCGCCCCAACCAAGGCATCAGCCGGCAGCGCCTTCAGTGCATGCAAAGCAGCCCATCGCACAGCTAAATTATCGTCTCGCACACGCTTACAAACCTCATGCACTACTCTTGGGCGCTGATGAAGCAAGGGCAAACGTTCCTCCTCCTCCACTTCCTCCACCTCTTCCTCCCCCCCCTCCTCCTCCTCCTCCTTCCTCTCATCCCCACCCACCTTCCATTCCAACCTCGACAGAGCCAAGAGCGCAGTAGCACGAGCAGAGGGCAAAGGATTCTCCAAGGCCTCAAGCAAAGCCTCGAGCAGCTCAGGAGTGACGGCTAGCACGGGGTAGCTCCCCAATACACTCACAGCTTTCCATCTAATAAACATATCGTAATCCCCAAAGCAATCTACGACCTTGGTCGCCTGTCCCATTATCACCTCTTCTACGCTCTCCCTCTCGCTCTCCTCCACGTGGCCACTAATGTCAATAGTAGTGCAACCGCTACTAACCCCATTCCTGCTGCTGCTCCTGCTACTGCACCTGCTGCTTCTGGCATTGTCCTCCGTGGTGGTTATCTTAAATTTCTCCACCTCCACCCCTCCCTTCCCCCCGTCCTCCCCCCCCACCTCGGCACCAACCAAAAACTGCTGCACCTTCTTTTGCAACAGGTCCAACGCCGCCCACCGGACACTGACAGAGTCCATGTCATTTAACGAAATAAGCAAAACGTCCTCCAAATGAGTTTGAATCAAAGCTGGCGACAAACAAGCAAAAGCACCTAAGCCCGTCACTCGGACAGGCCAGCTTTCGTGTGTGATAAAGGAGAGCAGGACCTCAGCGTGTTCGTTCAAGGCTTCCGGAGGGACACGGGCAAGGACAGCCAGGCATCCTCTTCGTACGTCTGCGTCATCGTCGTCTAGGTACGGAATGATGCGGCCTAGGAGGGCAGTGAGCAGATTAACGGGAGAGAGCTTAAGCAACAAATCCAAGGCGCAGCGCTTGGATAGGGCGTCTGATTCTTCCAGGAGGGCCACGAGCGTCGAGATGTTGTTGGCGAGCACCTGTGCATTGGGGGTCGAGGGGGAGGGCGGAGGGGGGGGAGGGGAGGTTGGTAAGAGGTGATGGCAATGCGCATGGGCGGAAGGGGGAGCAGGGATGTAAGGATTGCGCATAACAGAACAAAGAATTGAGAAATAGATGAGAGCGGTGCCTATGTCCTGAATCAGCCTTGGCCACGCGTCAAATCAAAGGGGATCGGACGGGGCCGAATCTCACCCGTCTACGACAAGAAGACCCCTTACATAAAAGGTGCCAGACCCTTCCCACCCTCCGCGTACCTTGTTGTCCATGTGGAAGAGGGCCTGCTTGGCGTAGAGGCGTTCGTGCAAGTGTACCGACTGCAAATACGGCACAATTTCGTTGATCGGCATGAGAATACTACGGCTTGTCCGCCTCAATGTTCGAGGAGAGACGACGAGGGATGTGTCGGCGGCGGCCAGCTTGGGAGCGGCGGCCGGGGGTGCGCGACGCCTCCTCCTGCGCGCCAGTGCCTGAATGGCCCCCGTCGCTCCTCGTTTTGCTGGCTCTGTGGGGTGCGTGGTGGGGGTGGAAAGAGGGGATGAGAAATCTCGAAATCGGTTGCGCTCATGGGCAATGCATCGTCGAGCATCCATCATGCAACCCTGCCAAGTCACTGGGCTTGCTTTCATTCACTCAACCACACAGTCCTCCACCATACTCACACAGGCAGGACCAGCACCTAGCCATGACCTCGTTGCTCCTCCACCGCGCGTGGCACAACGCCCGCACCAGAATAGTCGCGGCCGTCGCACCCCGCTCTTCCATCCTCCTGCCGTCATCATGCCTAGCACCACCAGCAGCAAGCCCCACCACCGTGTGCGTGCGCTGGAAGCACGGGGCCAAGAGCCACCAAGGGGCCAAGAAGCGCTTCCGCCTGCTGAAGAATGGGGACGTGTTGCGGGGGCACGCGGGCAAGAGTCACAACACGGGGCATCGCAGCACGGTGCAGATGTCGAGGCTTCGTGTAAGCACTACCATCGCCCCGAGCTTTGCTGCACGCATCCGTCGACTGGTCTTGGGCGTCTAAAGAATGAAACAAGAACTTGAGTTTGAAAAACGTGTGCTTTAATTGCTGGCTTTGGTGTCTATGTGTGTGTGAGTGTGTGTGCATCGTGCGCGGCTGACGCTGGGATGTGGGGGTCTCTCTCCTTCGGGGAGGGTACTCACAAACCGACGGCCCGCAGATACCTCTTCTCTACACGCTAAATGATGCTTGTACATCACATTATTTACTTTGTTTGGTTGTTTTCATTCCTTCTTGTTCTATTTATTGTTTTTTTAAAAAAGTATAAGAGAAATTGGAAGAGAGAAGCTCTTCCAATCAATTGCTTGGGAAAGAAAAGAGGACATCGGGGGCGCGGTGGCTGGGCTAATCGTGAATTGAGCGAAAAGAGAAACTATGTGCTTATCATAAGTCCTCATTTCTTTTTTCAAGATTTTCTTTTTTCAAAACACTGCAGACTAGCTTACTTACAAATCAACATAAGCCTATTTACATGCAGCATTACAGGCTTTCATTTCACACATACAGCCTCGTTACAATCTTCCAGCAGACGCGGAGACGCTAATGCACGAGGTACTCAATTGATATCATTTCCCTGGCCAAAATCTACCGATAAACAACCACTTATTGTCGTAAGACTTTCAATCCCTCTCCTCCCCCTCCTCCTCCTCCTCCTCCTCCTCCTCCTCCTCTGCCCCCTTGCCATCCTCAACCGGTGGCGTAATGATAAGACTAACCACCACCTGCAAAGAAGTCAACGCATAACCCTCCGCACCCAACAACGCCCCCGTATCACACGTCTCTTCAATAAACGCCAGATGGGCAGGCAAGGCAGGCACCCGCGCCAATCGCACCACTCTTCCCAAGGCCGGCAAGAGCTCATCCGCCGTCATTACTAAATTTCCCTCCCCTAGTGCCAAACAGGCCCCCAGCACACACTGCACCTTCTTCCTCCCCGTCACCTCCCTACTCATTCCCACCAATTCCTGCGCTGCCTTGTGATAATGCGCGTCTGCCCTAACAACCTCTCCTCCCTCCCGCCCTCCCTCCAGCCCTCCCTCCTCCTCCTCCTGCTCCGCGGGCTGCTGACGATACCAAGATTCCACGGCGCGACTCAAGGCCCGCACCTGGTTCTGACATTCCCGGAGGACAGACGGGTAAAGCGTCGTCATAATCTCAGTCTCCACCGCCTCAAATGCCTCTTCGTACGCCTCCAATGACGAGCCTAACAGCCCTGGCACGTACTCCATCAGCACCAACGCCACCTCGTGAATAATAGCCGCCGCATCCTCACAGCACGACCCCGCCGGAACACTCGCCTCCTCGCACCCTGTTACCTCTCCCTCTGTTTTCGTTGTCGTTGTCAAATCAGGTGATGCCGCCCGACCGGCGCCCGCTGAAGCTGCATGCCGTGCCGCGAAATGATCGAGGCAGGCCGCCCACACATAGCCAGGGGGGGTCTGGGGACAACGCAAAATCTGTCCTATCAGAGGGGTGCTTGAATCCACCAATCTTGGTCCTGGACTACTGGCATTGGCCTGTCCTTCCTTTTCTTTCTCTTTCTCCTTCTGGTCCTCTTCCAAACTACGGGCAAACATGGCCAGGTCTAGGAAGGCGCCTGCTCCTCCTCCTCCTCCTCCTCCTCCTCCTCCTACCTCGGGCCGACTCAGTCGTTGCGCCAGGCGAGACCAAGCCATAGCCACAGGCGACGGAGGAACCGCTGCCTCGCTACTGCCGCCGATACTGCTGTGTCGTCGCTCCCCGCCCTGTTGCCGGTAACCCGTGTAAGCCCCAGCCACGGCCCCTGCTCCTCTGAGCGCCGAGAAACTGAAAATGCTGCTGCTACTGCTGCTGGTGGTGGTGACAACCATCGAGGTATCTTTTCCGTCGCCGCCGCTACCACCGCCACCGCCACCCACCATGCTACCCACCAGGGCTCCAACCCTCGCGAGGGCATCGTAGGTCATGCGCCGGGCACCGCCGCTGGCAAGGCTAGTGCTGTCGGTTGGGCTGCTGCTCAATATTGAAGACGAGGCTGCATCAACAACATCAGGATCTCCGGGCATGGCGCTCTTGTCCAAGTCCCCGTTAGAACCGCTGCCAGCGACGTTGTCTGCGGCGTGCACTGCGTTGTTATCGCGTTGCCACATAATTTCTTCCTCCTCCGCTTCCTCGTCTTGACCACCTGGCGATGCTGATGCGTCCATGTCTCCTTTCCTCTCTGACCTTGCCCCCGCTTCCGTCCCCGCCACAATCGCCTCTATCTCATTTCTGCTTTCTAGGCCCGAATTGCCTCCGGCCGTGGCGACGCGGCTGTGCAAGCCCTCGGGGTCGCGGAGGCCACGGTAGCTCCCGCAGGGCACGCGGGTAATGCGTTGGACGCACTGCCGGTGCACGATGATGCCACACGTCAAGCAATGACAAGCCTTGGAGAAGGGCCCAAACACGGGTGCTTCGCAAGAACAGCACACACGCGGCCGCAGGGCTGTGTAGCGCGAGTAGGAATGCCCGTGAAGCGGGTGCCGCAAGCCGGACTGGCACATCATCCGAAGCGCCAGCAAAACCTCTTCTTCCGCCCGCTCTTCCGAGCTCTCACTCACGGGCACTGGAACCACGCTTGAGATAGCTGAGAGGGCTGTTGGGGTTTGTCGCCCTGCGGCGTCCTCGCCACGCCGCCACATCAGTGCTTGTCAAAAAAGGCCACGGTCGTGAGGGCGCGATGATGATGATGCTCCTGGTCTCGTTCGTCGTGGCATGCTTAAGCAAAGGTGCCCAGCCCCGCGCTTGCTCAGCGCTGCATGGACCAGTTGCATGGACCAGTTGCTGCGATTAGGTGTACGTGGGGTGGGGATGATGAGCTTTGTGTGTGTAGTGTTGCGTTTTGCGTTTTGGCGTGCAGGCGTGCTGCCCTTGCTTCCGGGTTGCCTTTCGCCGACTCGGCAACGACGCAAGGACGAAAATGAAGCGTTGGCACGTTTTTTAAAAGAAACTAACGACAATGTCTAGCAAGGTGGTATGCTTGTGTAGCTTTTTATCGATTTTGTTCTTCGAGTCTGACCCTTCCTTGCCTATTCTTGTCTAATGTACAGTGTTCATTCCATGCTGCTGCCGTCGTTGCATCCCGCGTCATCTAGTCCGTGTCTCCACTGATGAGACCAGTAAAATCGTCCATGATCGAACCGACGACGTTCTAAGGGAAAGGGAAAGGTATAGAAGAAGGTTGCAAAAAGCGGGTGTGAGGATGCATTATTAAGATGGAGAACCGCTATTGATGACAGGTTAGAATTGATTTGTGCCCCCATCTCCAGCGACACACAGACACAAGCCATCTCCATCTTACCTGCCCACGTTCCACCCGATCAACGCCCGAGTGAGAAATGTACATTCCTGTCAAACACAAATGCAAATGCAATCCCTATCCCCTCTTCCTCTACTCCCTCCACCGTACGTACCATCCTTCCCGGCGTGATATCCACGCCCACCACCCGCATCCGTACCCCACACCCTGGTCTAATCTCCACCTCCATATCCGACGTCCGCCACACATTATCCTGGGCGTCAAACCCATAATCTTGCGGCATCTGGTGCTTGTTCACATAAATACCCTGCACGGGCCCCGCGTCAGCAAAGAAGCCCATCTCCGTCACAGTCGTCACTTGGGCATCCAAAATCTCATTTCGAAAAGGCCTAAAAAGCATGACCGTGAACTTGACCAATACCTCCACCTGTCCTGTCTCGTACTCGATCCGCCCAGGCCGGATGTGCTGGTCTTCCAGGCCCACTAAGGCAATCACAAAGCCCAGGTCCGGCTCTAGCGTCCCTTCCATCATTTGTGTCAGCCGCCGCCTGGTGGGGAGGGAGGGAAAATAGGAATATAGGATTAAGTTAGGGAAGCAATGACGTTTTAAAAGATGTACCACGTGTCGAACGCCCTCCTTCTGCGCGCTGGGCGTGCTCAAGCTGCCCAGGTCTCGGCCGAGCCCAAGCAGCAGCAACACGTGCCTAGCCCTATTTCACTCGCCCCCCCGACCCACCCCCCTGCACACAAACCCTCCACAAAACCCACCCAACCACCACCCCCATGCATCAGATCACGTGTCTAGCGTATGCAGTAAGGCATTCAGGAGTACGTACTTGATAGTTTCCTTGAGGTTAGGCCCCAGGTCCTTGGGCTCTAGCATGAAGTCCTTTTCCAAGGTTTTCTGTGAGGGTACAGGGAAGGAAAGAGGCACGGGTGAGGAAAAGGGCCTCTCGGGGGTCTTTTGTGAGGCCACGTAGAGACTTACCAGATAAAACATGGTGGCTTTGTGACGGGAGGCTGTGGTAGTGGTAGGGAGGGAATGGCTGACTTTTTTGGATGCTGTAGAACAGGCTTGCTTGGATGATGGTGGTGGAGCGAAGAAGGGGCGGAAGGCGTGCGCCTGTTGCTGTCCCGTGCCGACGCCTAGGACAAGGGAAAAGGGGGGAGGAGAGACTGTGTTAGTGGTGGGAATGAGGTGTGTAGTGAGGACACGGGAAACAAAACTAATGGCAAAGGGCAAGGAGGCACAGGAGGTCGCATGATGCTTGCCGTTGCTTGCTCATCATGCGCAACCACCCCGACACAGGCCTCCCCCCTTTCACACACTCCAAGCACCCCCAAAGCGCTCACACACTCCTAATACACTCTCGCACCACCTCTGTACAGCGCGTTGGAAGGGACTACGCCAGCCTGTGCTGTTCGTGGTGGAAGGCAAGGGCGCTCCAAGGCGGCACACACATTCCCAAGCCACGGCATCATCACACATGGCCAGCCCGCCAGCAACAACGTCCATCGTCCTCCTCCTCCTAGTCCTCCTAGTGCTCTACGCCGCTGAGGCTTTTATGCCCTTGTCCTTGTCCTCGTCTTTGCCAGTCCGGGCTACGGCAGCATCGTCCACGGCGTGCTGGGCAAGAGAGGCAGCCGCCACCAAGAAGGCGGCGGCAGCAGCAGCGGCGGCGGCTGCGACGGTCGTTGCCCCTTCCGCCCCTCCCAGCCTCCACGAAGCACCAACACGAATTCAGGACTTGGTAAGGTTGCTGCACGAGTCGGAGGACCCTTTGTGGGAGCTGGTCAAGTTTGAGGCGGAGACCTCGGCGGCGCAGGACGAAAAGGCGGCGGGCCTCATCCAGCAGCGAGTTCTGGACCAAGGGGGCATCCATTCAGCTGCCCGGGACTTTCTGGCCAACAAACTGCAAAGCACCAATGTGCCGGTACGTACATGAGTGGGTGAAGGAAGGAAACACGCTGTGAAGAAGGCTGGGGCAAGACACATACTTCTTGGCCGTCAACCCTGCCTCCTTCACCTCTCCCTTGAAGACACAAACCCAAAATCTCCCGCATACTCATATGTCCTCCCTCTATTTGATCCTACTATACCAGACAACCAAGATGAAGCTGTTAATCGACTCGGTCTTCCAAAAAGAACCGGACATCATCCAGGACTTTCGAGAAGACCTGCTGGTAGCCACCATGCGAGACTCGAGCATTCCCTCCCTCCTCGCCGCCTTCCTCTTCTCCAAAGGCTATCACGCCGTCGCCACCTACCGCATCGCTCACTCCATTTACTGCCAAGGCCGCGAATCGCTGGCTCGTTACCTTCAATCCCTTAATTCAGAGCTCTTTGGCGCCGACATTCACCCGGCCTGCAGCGTAGGACGGGTACGTTTTAGTGTGGTTAGGTTATGTGGGGGAGGCTTAGGAAGAAGGGGAAGGGGCTGATGAAAAGCTTTCGAGCAGTAAAGTATCTTCTCAATTTTCAACTAAACGTTTTCACCTTGATTCTGACTTGCGTCCTTCCTCCCACCAACATCCTCATCACCCCACCTTTACTTCTTAATCTTCCTAGGCGCTGTACCTCTCGAGCGGGACCTGCGTGGTCATCGGCGAGACGGCCAAGCTGGGCGACGACGTCATCCTCATGCAAGGCGTGACGCTTGGTGGGAATGGTAAGGAGCGCGGGGACCGGCACCCTAAGCTGGGCAGCGGTGTGCTGGTAGCGGCGGGCTCGACCGTCTTGGGCAACATTCCGATTGGCGATGGCGTCATCATTTCTGCGGGCTCGGTGGTGCTGCGGCCCGTGCCCGAGTACACGCGGTGCAGCGGCGTCCCGGCCAAGGTTACCTCGGTCCTTCGCAAGCACAAGGAGAACGTTTCGACGATTAGAGACAAGGGCCAGAGCCATTTTGTCGAGATTTTCCAGGATCCGCAGCGAGGAGGCTAATAAAGTCCGAGGACGGAGAGGATGGGGAAAGGGCCCAAATAGCACCAACAAAGTACCACACACATTTGTAAAAAGGAAGAAACGACTTGAAATTGACAAAAGAATATTGTGCCGCTTCTGCCTTGCTTTGTTTTCAAGGCTTTGGCTTGCAAATTGTGTGCAAAATGTAACCTCCCCACAACGGCCTTGACGTGCCAAGAGTGCTCCTTCGCTGCGTTTCTGTTCTGTCTCCCTTTCTCTCTGCACACGCTCACTCATTTCTACCCACCCCCACCACAGGCAGAGGTGGCTGTGACCTTGGGTACGGCAGCGGCGGTAGGGAAGACGCAGCAGCTCCGCCTGGCTTGAGACCCCCGTACTAGCACTATCGGCATCATCAGCAGCACGACTAGAGTCCTCGGAGGAGGGCACAACATCCTTAGACGCAGCAGCTCCGCCTGGCTTGAGACGCCCGCACTAGCACCATCGGCATCATCATGGAAGCAGCACGACTAGAGTCCTCGGAGGAGGGCACAACACCCCTACGCCCCTGCGTGTCGAGGCCCTCGTTGTTTCGTAGTCATGCGACGGTGCCTTGCCTGGTTCGCTACTGGCTGCCCTTGCTTTTCCTGGGCAACATGGGGCTGCTGCTCTACTCCAACCTAACGCTGGGGGCGTCGGTGCACGCAAGAGTCTACGATGGGCAAGGCAACGCCGTGGATCTACCCGTCCTCTACAACGTCAGCTTGGCGGGATCAATCGACGACATGTGGCGGGGTGGAGCGTATATTATGTCGACTCTCATAGCTGTCTGTTCGGGCGCCTGGCCGCATTTCAAGCTCGTAGTCTCCCTCTTGTGCTGGTTCCTGGATGAAGGCCACCTCCCACCGAAGCTCCGTGCACGTGTGTTAAATTTGACGTATGTTCTACAAAAGTTCAGTCACGTAGAGACGATGACGTTGGTGATCCTCATGACGGCATTCGAATTTACGGCGCGACTGCCGAATCACGAGGATTGGGGTGTGTGGGCGTATGTTACTCCGCAACCAGGGTTCTACGCCTTCCTCGCCGGCTTGATCCTCTCTATGGTTTTGAGCCGAGTTGCCCTGCATTACGACCATGTCACCCGCAAGGCAATTGCAGCTGCGACGGCAAGCACGCGTGCCCCTTCTTTTCTGCTGCTGGCGGAGAGTGATGGAGAGGCGGCGGTGGCGGGTGTGGTCGACATCGACGAAGCGTCCGACGCGCTGTCATTGTCATGGGCGTCGTCCTCCTCTGTGGGAAAACTCTTGCACGACGACCTTGAGAATGACGTGGTGGTGCGCAAGGAGGAGCCTTCCATTTGGTGGGAAGTTTTGAAAACATACAGCGTGCTAGGCCTGGTTGTGTGCTTTGGGTTGGGGCTGGTTTTGCCTGCCTTTACTTTTCATTTCGAGGGCCTCGCAGGCTGGATACTGGACAACGTTACGGAGACGTCGCCGGACTCGTCCACCTCCATGCGGACGATGTCCGTCTTGTCCTTGGGCCGAGGAATTCCCGGTGCTTCTGACACACCCAACGGCGCCGGTATTCGCTTCCTCCAGGCGTCTTTCTTCTTCTTTGTTGTGGGGGCACCATTAGGGTGCTTGACATTGCTCCTTGCGCTGCTGTTGCTGCCGCCAAAGTACAATCAGTGGTTGAAAACGCCCGCTAGAGTTTTATATGCGTGGAGCGCTCCGGACGTGCTTTTTGTGAGCATGGTGGCCGCTACGCTGGAAATGCATTTGTTTGTCCGTTTTGTGATTGGTGACCGCTGCGATGGGTTGAATGCACTCCTCCGAAAGTTTATGGACGACGAGCTGGCGGGGGATGACAAATGCTTCGATGTCGTGACTTCTTTGAAGCCGGGCTGCTTTGTACTGGGGGCTAGCTCTTTGCTCTTTTTTGTCGGTGGCTTTTTCATCATCCGCAAGGCGACGCGAGAGACCGCGGAGTACTTAGATAAGGAAGGCTTGGGGAGAGACGGTGGTTACGATGGTAGGGACGACGAGGAAGAAGAGCGCGCCTGGAGGCAGCGCCGTGAGGAGCGAAATGGTGGCACTGCCTCTACTCATTCGACATCTTTGTCGCGGTCATCGCTGGAGGAGGATCGTGAGTCGCAGCAAAATGGGGCATCATCATTGTCGCCGCTTTCGCGCCCGTTGTTGCCGAGCGACGAGCTTGCAGGAGGAGTGAGCGGGATGATGGGACAGGAAGACGAGGAAGAGCCACCACGAGGCATGCGGGGGTGGTTTCGAGGTTGGGGGGCACGACACGAGCGGCCACCACTTAGATCAGCACAAAGCCTAGCCGCACCCAACGACGCGGCGCAGTGAGAAAGAACATGTCGAATAAAAAAAAATAACGACAGTGATTGTACAGGATAAATATATTAGTTTTATGCTCCCCTTCTCTATAACATAGGCAAAAGTAACATAGATAAACGAGAAAGAGGTTCACGATTTTGATGCGCAAATGCCTTCTATTTGCTTTATTACTTTACATTAGTCTTGTCAATTTTACGAGAAGGAGAAGGGGCGCAATGACCCAGAAGTATAGGAGATAGAACGGCCAGGCAAGGACCTACCTATTATGAAAAAGGCAGCTGCTGCTCGCTTGTGCTTCTTTGTAGCACTTCCACCAACCAAACCACCTCGTCCCCAAACCGGGCACGCCACGTCTCGGGCAACGGGGCATGCACCGTCATTCTTCGGCGTTGGGGCTTCTGATCTATTTTCTTCCCGACAGTGTCGCCGTCGCCCTTCTTGTTGCCATGTCCATTTTTATCACGCGACGCTAAAGATTCCACCGAAGGGTGGCGGAAGGCAAGGCTGCAGCAATGCAATGCCAAGAACTTATCTCGGAAGCGAGTTGGGGCATTGTACTTGACGTCGCCGACGATGGGGTGTCCAAGGTGGGAAAGCTGCGCTCGGATCTGGTGCTTCTTGCCTGTGACGAGGCGAATCTGCACCAGCGTTTGCGCTCCCGCTTGCGGATGTTGGAATACTCCGAGAGTTTTATAATGCAACAACGCCTTTTCCGACTCCTTCTCCTTTTCCACTCCAGCCCCCAGCACCCTGGTCACATTATCCTGGCTTTGCTCGAGGTTGTCCGCAAGCATGCCCGCCCCACGCCATTTGCCCACGACCATGGCTACGTACGTTTTGGAAACAAGCCTATGCTTGAAATCGTAGGACAGACGCGCCGCCGCCTTACTCCGCAATGCAATCACCATGCACCCCGTGACATTCCTGTCCAAGCGATGCACCAAGCCCACGTACGCGTCGCCAGGCTTGCCTGCCGTGTCCTTGATGTGCGCCCGCACGAGACCAAGTTGGTCCGTCGCCACGCCATCCGTCTGCCGGTCTGGCTGGGAGAGGACGCCAGCGGCTTTGTTGGTCACGATGATATGTGTATCGCGGTAAAGGACGTGTAGACGACGGTGTTGCGGATGGAGCCAACAAGGAGCAGCTTGCGATGGCGGCGAAGGAGAGGTGATTGTCCGCAGCATGGAGAGGCATTGAGACGCCGGTGCCGGCTGCTGCTGCGGAAGAAACCACCCCGC
>Ga0105055_10008448_pt1 | contig 13391 bp, 12 predicted proteins | sample BON03_FD_78090 | JGI IMG/M metagenome (GOLD analysis project Ga0105055, IMG submission 78090) | Freshwater microbial communities from Lake Bonney liftoff mats and glacier meltwater in Antarctica - BON-03 | ecosystem: Environmental > Aquatic > Freshwater > Ice > Glacier meltwater | place: Lake...
CACCATGTTCGACACCGCGGGCCTGCCCGACGGCCTGAAACCCGACGATGCCGTGGTCGTCTCGATCCGGCCCGAAGACGTCCACGTCTTTCCCGAAAGCAGCCAGGGTCCCAACCGGCTTCCGGGCCAAGTCACCTTCGTGCGCGACGTCGGCGCCAGCGTCGAAACCTTCGTTGATTGCGACGGCCTGCAGATCGTCGCCATGGCCACGCCCAAGGACCGCCCGGACGTGCGCAAGGGCGACCGCGTGCGCGTCGAACTGCCCGCCGAAAGCTGCATCGTGGTGAAGGCGTGAACGAACTCCAGGCCACGTCCGACAGCGAAGAACCCACACGGGCCGGATCACTGCCGGCGCGGTTCCTGCTCGACGGCATCGTGCGCCCGCTGCGGCGCTTTCCGCTGGCACTGTTCCCGACCTTCATGCTCGGCGTCTTTTTTGTCGTGCCGTTCTGCATCATGGTTGTCATCAGCTTCTGGCACCGCATCGAATCCAAGACCTACGAACCCGGTTTCGAGTTCACCCATTACGAGCGTTTCTTCTCGCCCCTGTTCACCAGCCACCTCTGGGTCTCGGTGCAGTTTTCGGTGCTGGCGAGCATCTTCTGCCTGCTTGTGGCCGTGCCCTTCACCTATTTCATCAGCCGCTTCCGCAGGCGCCCGCAGGTGTTCTCGCTGGTCTTCATCCTCTGCGTGCTTTCGCTCTCGGAGGTCATCATCGCCTACTCGCTCTCGGTGGCGCTGGGACGGCCGGCGGGTATCACCAACGTGCTGGTCTGGGTCGGCCTGATGGAGCAGCCGCAATCGCTGTTTCCGGGCTATTTCGCCACGCTGTTCGGCCTGTCCTATTTCAACATTCCGTTCGCGGTGCTGGTGCTTTATCCGGCCTGCACCCGGCTGGACCGCGAACTGACCGAGGCGGCCCAGACCCTGGGCGCCACGCCGGTGCGCAGCTTCTTCAGCATCGTCCTGCCGCTTCTCGAGCACACGATCCTGGCGGCCTTCATCCTGCTCTTTGTCTTCACCATGGGTGCCTACGTGACACCGACCTGGCTGGGCCGGCCCGAAGACACGATGATGGCCCAGCTCATCACCGATCAGGCCCTGCAGCGCGGCAACTTCCCGTTTGCCGCTGCGCTTGCCTTCTTCTTCATGACGGTGACCCTGGTACTTTCGCTCACCACCGTGTGGCTGCGCCGCGGCGATCAGGTGGGACGCGCATGATCGTGCGGCTCGCCAAGGGGGCCTTCCTCACGATTTTCTTCGGCATGTTCACCGTACCGCTGGTGATCGTCGCGGGCATCTCGCTGAACGAGAAGAAGTACATGTTCTTCCCGCCGCAGGGGCTATCCCTGCGCTGGTATCCGGAGGTTTTCGAGAAGTCGTCGTGGTTCGATGCGCTGACCAACAGCGTGGTGGTCGCGCTCTGCGCCGGCGCCATCGCGGTCGCCATTGCACTGCCGACCGCCTACTTCCTCTGGCGCCACGGCGTCATTTACGCCAAGGCGCTGTTTGCCATCGGCCTGGTGCCGTTCGCCCTGCCGCCTGTCATCACCGCGCTGGGCATGTTGATCTTCTGGTCGTCGTTCGGCTATGTCGGGCGCATCGAGAACATCATCCTGGGCCACGGCGTGTTCCTGGTCACCCTGCCCCTGGTGATGATCTCACTTGGCCTGGAATCGATCGACGACGAACTGCTGGAGGCCGCGCGCACCATGGGCGCCGACAGCCGGCGCATCTTCACCAGCGTCGTCCTGCCCATGATCCTGCCCTACATGATCGCCGGTTACGCCTTTGTCCTCGTGCTTTCGATGAACGAGTACATCATCGCGTTTTTCCTGGGCCAGCACGCCACGATCACCCTGCCGGTCAAGGTGCTGGCCAGCCTGCGTTCGGGTTACACGCCGGTGATCGCCTCGGTCTCGGTGATGTTCATCCTACTCGACATCGTCGTCTTCGGCCTGATCGCCCGCTTCGGCGATCTGCCCAAGCTGCTCGGTGCCTGGACGCCCAAGGAGTAACTGTCCTGAATATCATCAATGTTGCCGAGATGGCGGCCGTCAGTGCTGCCTCCATAGGCGCGATGTATGCCGTCTATTTCACCGTACGCGCCGTCGCCGCGCGCCCGGACATGCCTGAGCAGACCCGCAGCATGGCCGATACGGTCATCGTGCGCATCGGCGTGCTGCACGCCCTGATCCTGGCGCTGGTTTTCGCCGAGGGCCAGTCGGACTTCACCGAACTGCGCGGCAATGTCGCCCTGGAGGCGACCACCGTCCTGTCGGCCTATTACGACATGGAACGCTACGGCCCGGACGAAACCCAGGTGCCGCGTCGCGCCCTGGTGGCCTATGTCCAGCATGTCGTCGACGAGGAATGGGAGATGCTCGGACAGGGCGAACTCAGCGCCCATGCCTGGGCCGACTGGGCCACCGCGCTCGACGCGGTTCTGGACCTCGACGCCCAGACGCCACGTCAGATCGACCTGCGCCGGGAGGTGCTCACTGGCCTGCAGGCCATCGCCGAGCTGCGCGAATTGCGCCGGATCGGGGCGACCAAGAACATCCACAGCATGTTCTGGATGGTCGCCATCGGCGGTTTTCTCCTGATCGCCGTGCCCTATCATGTCTATCGGCCGAGCAAGCAGAACCTGATGCTTCTGGGCACCTATGCGCTTTTCAACGGCATCATGTTCTATGTCATCGCGACCACCTCCAATCCCTATGACGGGGTGGCAGCCGTCGAGCCGGCGCATTTCCAGCGCCTGCTCGATGTCGAGTTCCCCGCCCATATCTGATCGCAGCCAACCGGCATTCGCAGAGGCCCGATGAAACCCTACATCCTCTATGGCGGCACCTTCAGCCGCGCGCTCGGGCCACAGATGGTGCTGGAGGAAGGCGCCATCCCCTATGAGCTGCGCGTGATCGACATGGACGCCGGCGAGCACTTCGGGGAAGCCTTTCGCAAGATCAACCCGGCCGGGTTCACGCCTGCGCTGATCACGCCGGAAGGCCATGTCCTGCATGAGGCAGCGGCGATCATGGTCTATCTGGCCGATCACCACGGCCTTGACGATCTCATCCCGCCGCCCGGCGATCCCCTGCGCGGCGTCATGCTGACCAAGCTGTTCTACTACACCAACGATGTGCAGCCCGCGTTCAAGCGTTACGGCTACACCCAGCGCTACAGCCTGCGTGACGAGGACATCCCTGCCATGCGCGCCAGGGCGCGCGAGACCATCTGCGAGCGGCTGCAGATCCTGGAGGACTGGCTGGACGAACATGGCCCCTGGCATCTGGGCGACCGTTTCAGCCTGGCCGATCTCCACCTGGCGTTATGGGCGACCTACGGGCTCGAGCGGTTCGACACCATCGTCGAGATGTTCCCTGCGATCGGACGCCTGCGCGACGGCGTCATGGTGCGGCCCAAGTCCGGCCCGCTGCTCCGGGGTCTGCGCGACTTCATGGAAGCACGTCGCAAGGTGAAACCCCTGGGTTAATCCCCGCCCAGGATCAGTTCGGCGGCCTTTTCACCGATCATCATGGTCGGGATGCAGAGATTAACCCCGATCATGGACGGGAACACCGCGCCGTCGGCCACACGCAGGCCGGCTATGCCACGCACGCGCAGTTCAGGATCGACCACCGCGAGCGGATCGTCCACAGCGCCCATCCGGCAGGTGCCCGCGGGGTGATAGGTCGTGTTGGTGGTCCGCCGGGCGAACTGCCACAAGGCCTCGTCGTCGGCGGCTTCCGGCCCCGGCAGCCATTCGCTGTCGATCAGGCGCGCCAGCGCCGGCTGGGCGGCAATCTCGCGGGCGAACTTGTGGCCTTCGACGATGACGCGCCGGTCATAGCCCTCGGGATCGCTGAAATAGCGTGGATCGACATCCAGCGTGTCGGCAGGATCGGCCGAACGCAGCCGGACCGTGCCCTCGCTGCGGGCATGGGCGACGTTGGGGCAGATCGAAAAACCGTGATCGACCGTGGGCATGCCCATCGCGGTGGTCATCGCCTCATAGGGCGGTATGCAGAAGTGGGCCATGATGTCGGGCAGCGGCGAGGCCGGGTCGAGACGTTTGAAGACGGCCGTGTCGGAATAGTTGGCGCGCAGCCGCGGCAGGTCATCGGCCTTTGTGCGCCAGGTGATGACGCCTTCGACATGATCGATCAGGTGTTCGCCCACGCCCGGCAGGTCATGCCGCACCGATACCCCAACCGCACGAAGATGATCGGCCGGCCCGATACCCGAGAGCAGAAGCATCTGGGTCGAGCCGAAGACACCGCCCGCCAGCACCACCTCGCGCCCCGCGCGCACCGGACCGTTGGCGGTTTCGACGCCGACCGCGCGGCCGCTCTCGATCAGCACGCGCAAGACCGGGGTATCGGTCATCACGACGAGATTGGCCGGCAACTCGGCAAGCGGGTGGAGATAGGCGACCGAGGTCGATTGGCGCACGCCGTCCCGGGCGTTGAGCTGCAGCCAGCCGGCACTGTCGATATGGCCGGGATTGCGCGCAAAGGATTCGGTCGGCAATCCGGCCTGAGCACAGGCTTCCAGAAAGGCGTCGCTGTAGCGATCGCCGGAGCTGTGGCGTTCGATCGCCACCTGCGCCTCGATACGATCGAACAGGTGTTCGACCTCGCGCGGTCCCCACCCTCTGGCGCCCCGGGCCACCCATGCGTCCAGATCGGCGTCGGGCATGCGGAAGGCGATCAGCGTGTTGTGCGAACTGGAACCGCCCAGGACGCGCCCTCTGCTCTGCACGACATTGTCGTTGCCCAGCTTCTGTGGCGCGATGCGATAGCCCCAGTCGAGCGGACCCTCCAGCAGTTCATCCCAGCGATCCATGGCCAGGACCTCGGGCAGGCCCTCATCGGCCGGACCGGCTTCGATCAGGCAGACGCGATGGCCGGCATCGGCCAGCCGGCGCGCCACGATGCAGCCCGCCGTGCCGCCACCGGCGACGACATAGTCAAAGGTTGTCGATTGGTTTGTCATGTCGCCCCGAGAGTCCCTTTTTTATCTGCCCGACGTATGATGACCCGACGATCTCCGAGGGAAGCCATCCGGCTGGGCCTTGCGACCCTCATGTCACTGACCGAAGCCGTGAGAGTAACGATACCCCATGGCACCGATCGCGCCACGACCCTGGGATTACAGGCACTATGCCTGTGAAACCCCATCCGAAAGCTTCGGTGACCTTGCTCCGATCGTGGCGCAATGGCGCCAGCTTGCAAACGGTCGGGCGCTTCCGGACTGGAAAGACATCGACATCACGGTCTTTGCCGGCTGGCACGACATGATGGTGCTCGATGCGATCAGCCACGATCCTTTCGACGCCATGACCCTGATCTGGGGTTCCCGCCTTGCGGAAATTGCCGGCTATCGGGCGCGCGGCACCCGCTGGAGCGAGAGCATCAACGACCGCGGCCTGCTGCCGGAGGATTTCGCCTTCTTCGAGCACGTCAGCCGGGAACCCTGCATCGGCATCGCCACCGGCCAGCTCGACTGGCGCGAGCGCGATTTCGTGACCATCCAGCGGCTGTTCCTGCCCTGCGCTCCCGAGGGCGGTATGGTCGACCGCGTCGTTTCCTTCTGCACGGTCGCCGGGCCGCAACGCTGAGCCCCTTCAGGCCGCGAAACGCGGCTGGGTCAGGTGGGCGGGCATGACATCGCGCGCGAAACGCTCCATCGACGCCATGACATCGCTATGGCTGGCGCCGAAACTCATGTTGAGCAGCAGGTCCTGAACCTTGAGCTCGCCGTAGATTCCGAGCTTTTCGACGATCTCCTCGGCGGTGCCGATCAGCAGGGCATCGGCGACCTCCTCCAGGGTCTCGGGTACGTCGATGGGCACGATGGCGCCATTCTTCACCTGGCCCGGCGTGTCGAAGACGTTGGAGAAACGGCGGTGGTTCTCGTAGGCGATGGCGATTTTCTCGCGCGCGTCGTCGCGGTCCCTGGCGACATAGAGCATGCGGAGCATCGAGAACTTCAGGTGGTCGAGGCTGCCATCCGCGTCACGCACCGCGTCGTTGAAGGCGCCGGCCTGCATGCGCACCGTGTCCATGCCGCCGCGCAATGGCGTGGTCTGGATGTGATAGCCGCGTTTGGCCGAGTGGTAGATCGCCGGATAGGTCAGTGCGGCAATCCAAAGCGGAATCGGCTGCTGTACGGGATGGGGCGTGATGGTGACGGGTTCGAAATCGTACCAGGTGCTCTTCCAGCCGGTCTCCTTGCCGCTGAGCAGTGCCTCCAGCAGGGCGAGCGAATCATCGAAACGATCGCGTGTCTCCTCAACCGGAATGTTGAAGCGGTCCATCTCGTAGCGGAAGGCGCCGCGGCCCACGCCCAGTTCGAGGCGCCCGTCGGTCAGGCAATCGGCCTGGCAGATCTCGCCGGCCAGGCGGCGGATGTCGTAGAGCGGCAGCACCAGCACCGATGTGATGATGCGGATCGCGCGTGTCTTGCAGGCAACCTTGACCGCGGTCAGCAGCGGCTGGGGATGGGTCAGGTAGTTGATGAAGTGGTGCTCGGGGATGCACAGGCTGTCGAAACCCAGATCCTCGGCAAGTTGCCCCTGGGCCACCGCATCGTCGTACATACGCGCGGCGGGGTAGCTGAAATCGGGCCAGTAACAGGGCAGATAAAAGCTGAAACGCATCGTGGTTCTCCCGTGAGCGCCTTCTCTGGCAGATCGCCAATGATCCGAAAAGCGAATATATTCGGCAATCTTGATCGTATTTTTCGATTGCTGGATCCATGAACACGGAACAGGCCCGCACCTTTCTGGAGGTTGCGGCGACCGGCAACTTCAACCGCGCGGCCGAACGGCTGAACGTGACCCAGTCCACCGTCAGCGCCCGCATCCGCGCGCTCGAGGACGCCGTGGGGCAGCGCCTGTTCGAGCGCGACAAGGCCGGCGCCCGGCCGACCGAAGCGGGCCGCCGATTCCAGCGCCACGCTGAAGCCCTGATGCGCACCTGGCAGCAGGCGCGCCAGGACATCGCCCTGCCGTCGGGCTTCCGCGGCATCGTCTCGCTGGGCGCCGAAGCCAATCTCTGGCACGGCCTGGGTGAAACCACGCTGGGCTGGCTGCGCCGCCATGTCGCCGACCATGCGCTGCGCGCCCAGAGCGGAACCCTGGAAAGCCTGCAGCGTATGCTGCACGAAGGTTCGGTCGATCTGGTCCTGGCCTACGAGGCCAACAGCCGGGCGGGTTTCGAGTTGATCCATGTCTTCGATGAGGAACTGGTGCTGGTCGCCCACGAACCGCGCGATCTGGTGCGCTGGCACCCGCTCTACATCTACGTCGACTGGGGCGAAACCGTGCGCGAGGCCCATGACCGCGCCTATCCCGTGGATGAAACCCCGCTGCTGACCGTGGGCCAGGCGAGCATCGCGCTGGCCTACATGCTCTCCTCCGGCGGGTCCGGCTACCTGCCGCGCCGCATGGTTGCCGCGCATGTCGCCGCCGGCCGGCTGCACCCGGTTCCCGATGCACCGCGGTTTACGCGATCGGTCGACGTGATCGTGCGGAGCGGGCTGTCCGAACGCCCCTGGTTTGGTCCCTGGGTGGAGGAATTGCGCCGCCTCGCACATGCCTGACAACCCATCAGGTCGTTGTAGCCCTTCCGGAACGTGGCTAGTGTTACAGCACGCGTCACATCACATGGCGGGCAATCTCTGGGAGGTCATAGAGAAATCATGAGCAAGATCATGGATATTCAGGAATTCAGTTCGCGCCTTGCTAACCGCGACATCAGCCGTCGCCAGATGCACAAGGTGCTGGCTTCGGTCGGCGTCGCCACCGCGATCCTCGGCCCGGGCGCCAAGGCGTTTGCTGAAAATGCGGTCGACGAGGAACTGACGGTCTTCACCTGGTCGGGCTACGACATTCCCGAACTGCACCCGGCCTATACCGCCAAGTACGGCACGAGCCCGCAGTACGCGCTGTTCGGCGAGGAGGAAGAGGCCTTCCAGAAGATGCGCCAGGGTTTCCCTGTCGACATCGCCGCCCCCTGCACCTACAGCCTGGGCCGCTGGTACGACGGCGGTCTGCTCAAGCCGATCGACACCACGCGCCTGGACCAGTGGGACAACATCTTCGACAGCCTGAAGGATCTCGAAGGCAGCCACCACGAGGGCCAGAACTACTTCCTGCCGCTCGACTGGGGCAACAGCTCGGTCCTGTTCCGCACCGACCTTGCGCCCGAGTACATGGGCGAGAACAACTCCTGGGGCATCCTGTTCGATGAGAAGTATGCCAACCGTCTGGGCATCTTCGACTCGGTCGATGGTGTCTTCGGCGTCGTCGGCGCCTACATCGACGCCGAGAACCCCTTCGACATGACCGATGCCGAGTTGGAAAAGGCTTCCGTCCTGCTGCGTCAGCAGCGCGAGCTGATGCGCTACTACTGGACCGACCAGTCGACGGTCGAGCAGGGCCTGGCCTCGGGCGAGCTGGTGGCATCCTACGCCTGGAACAGCGCCATCAAGCCGCTCAAGGAACAGGGCATCCCGGTCGAGTACATGAACCCCAAGGAAGGCATCTACACCTGGGTCTGCGGCCAGGTGCTGATCACCTCGGGCAACGGCGACGAAGACAAGGCCTACGACTATCTCAATGCCGCCCTGGCACCCGAGGTCGGCGCCTGGATCATGGAGAACTACGGCTACGGCTACTCCAACAGCAAGTCCTTCGATCTGGTCTCCGAGGAGACCAAGCTGGATCTGGGCTTCTCCGACCCTGAGGCCTTCATGGCCGATGCCCGCTACTTCCGCGAGATCAAGCCGGACGTGCGCGAGAAGTACATCGCGCTGTTCGACGAGATCAAGGCGGGCTTCTAGAGCCTTCACATCTGCGAACATGGGGGGCCGGTGTTGCGACACCGGCCCCTTTTGTTTGTCTGAAACTTTTGCATGCCGTTATGCTCCCGGCGGCGTAACAGGAAGGGCCAAGATGCCGCAGACCGACCCCCGGGATGATCAGTCCGTCGGCAGGATTCTGGCCAAGCGCCTGGCGACCCATGGCGATGCGCCGCTGATCGTCGCCGACGGCGGCACCTTTACCTATCGCGAGGTCGACCAGGCCTCCAACCGCCTGGCCAACGGCATCGAGGCGCTCGGCATCAAGGCCGGCGAAACCGTGCTGGCGATGATGCCGAACGTTCCCGAGTTCATCCTGATCTGGATCGGCCTGGGCAAACACGGCGCCATCCAGGTGCCGGTCAACACGGCCTATCGCGGCAACCTTCTTGTCCACGTCATCAACGATTCCGCCGCCCGCACGATCATCGCCGATAGCCAGTTTCTCGAGCGCCTGGCCGATGTCGCCGACCGGCTGGAACATCTCGAACGCATCGTCGTGTTCGATCGCCACGGCGGCACGCCGGCCCTGCCCGCCGCCCTTGCGGCCATGACCTATCTGTCCTTCGAAAGCCTGATGGCGGCGCCCGATACAGCGCGCACAGAACTGCCGTCCCATCACGCGATCAAGGCGATCATGTACACCTCGGGAACCACCGGTGCCTCCAAGGGTGTCATGGTGACGCAGGCCCACGCCTACACCTACGCCCACAGCGGCGTCGACCTGATGGAGCTCAAACCCGGCGACGTCTATTTCGCGCCGCTGCCCCTGTTCCACATCGCCGGCCAGTGGGCGATGGTCTATGCCGCCATGATCGGCGGCGCGGCGGCGGTCGTCACTGAACGTTTCAGCGTCGAACGCTTCTGGGCCGACGCGCGCCGCTTCAACGCGACGGTGACCTTTTTCCTGGGCGCCATGGCCAACTTCCTGGCGCGCCAGCCCGAACAGCCCGACGATGCCTCGACACCGATCGACCGGGCGCTGGTCGTGCCGATGTTTCCCGATGTCTATGACTTCGGCCGCCGCTTCGGCATGCGCATCACCACGACCTATGGCTCGACCGAGGTCAACGCGCCGATGCGGCTGGGCTTCGACAACCCGGACTGGAAGACCTGCGGGCGCATCGACGACGAACGTTTCGAAGCCTGCATCGTCAACGAACACGACGAGGAAGTGCCCGACGGCACCGTCGGCGAATTTGTCATCCGGGCAAAGGAGCCCTGGCTGCTGATGGCCGGATACTGGCGCCACCCGGAGTGGACGCAGAAGGCCTGGTCGAACCTGTGGCTGCACTCGGGCGACGCCATGTGGCGCAGCCCGGAGGGTTACTTCTATTTCGCCGACCGGGTGAAGGATTCGATCCGCCGGCGCGGCGAGAACATCTCCTCGGTTGAGGTCGAGAACGAGATCAACAGCCATCCCGACGTCGTCGAGTGCGCGGTCTTTCCCGTCGCCAGCGAACATACCGAAGACGACGTCATGGCCAGCATCGTGGCCAAGCCCGGACGCAACCTCGATCTGGTCGAACTGGTTGCTTTCCTGGAACCACGCATGGCCTACTTCATGGTCCCCCGTTACATCGATCTGGTGGCGAACCTTCCAAAGACCCCCACAGGCAAGATTCAGAAATACGAACTGCGCGGCCAGGGTGTGACCGCCGCGACCTGGGACCGCGACCAGGCCGGCATCAAACTGAAACGCTGAGGAAAAGGCGATGAAGACGCAACACCCGCTCACACCCGACCAGATCGTGGCTTATCACCGCGACGGCTACATCCTGATCCCCGGTTTCTTCGACGCCGATGAACTGGCCCCCATCAAACAAGCTCTCCAGGACGACCCCGGTGTCGGCGGCAGACTGGCCACGGTCCACGACGGCAGCGCCAAGACCGTGCACGACTATCTGGGCTGGACGCGCCACGGCGACGACTGGCTGGGTGTCACCACACGGCTGGCGCGTCTGGTCGAGGGCGCCGCCACCCTGATCGGCGAACCGGTCTATCACTGGCATTCCAAGCTGGTGAAGAAACCGGCCGGCAAGAGCGGCCAGGTGGTCTGGCACCAGGACTTCAGCGGCTGGTACCAGGACGGCTGCCTGATGCCCGACATGCTCACCGCCGTGATCGCGCTGACCCCGGCAACCATGCAGAACGGCTGCCTGCACATGCTGCGCGGATCGCAAAAGATGGGACGGGTGGACCGCCTGCGCGATGGCGATGCCTATTCCAACATCGAACCGCGCCGGCTGGCGGCCATGCAGAAACGGTTCGAGGATGTCGCCGTCGAGATGGCGCCCGGCGACGGGCTGTTCTTCCACGGCAATGTCGTCCATGCCTCGTTCGAGAACACCAGCACGGAGGACCGGCTGCTCCTGGAGTTCTCATACAACGGGCTGTCCAATGCGCCCGTATTCGAAAACCAGGACCATCATGCGGTCAAGCCGATGACGACCATGCCCGACAGCGCCCTGCGCGACGGCGAGTTCGACGGCGTCTTCGGCCGCACGCCGCTGTGCGACATCGACAACCCGCGCGACGAGGGCTACACCATCTTCCACCGCGAGGGCGTGGCCGACCTCAACTGAACCTGGAAACAGGCCGGCACAACATCGGCAGGGGCGCCCTGCTCCGGCCCGCCACTGCCCCCGGTCGTACCGTTGAACGCAATGGTCGTCAGTGCTTGTCTGTGGCGGAATCTTGGCGCGCGGCGCGGGCCGGCGCTACACCGGAAATCAGTTCCAGCATCCGGTTGGCAAAGGCGTCGTATCGGTAGTCCTTGCGCATGCGATGCGATGCCTTGGCGAGACGCTGGCGCTCCTCGGCGTTCTCCAGCAGGAACGAGAAATTGGCGGCGATCATCGCGACGTTGCCGATCGGCTGCATCAGACAGTTGTGGCCGTGGCGCCAGCCCTGTTCGGTAAACACGGGAATATCCGAAAGGATCAGCGGTTTGCCCATGTGCGCTGCTTCGCCCAGAGAGAGGGCGTGGCTCTCGCCTTCCGAAACCTGGGCGACGATATCTGCCGAAGCGATCCATCCCAGGGTCTCGGCATGCGGGCGCTGGCCCAGGACGCGATAGCGGTCCGGTGCTGCGGCAACAACACGCTCGGCGTTCTCGGGAAGATTGAAAAGGAAGCCGACCATCACGAACTCGATGTCGTTGCGGCCCAGACGTTCCAGCGCCTCGATGATGTCCCCCTGGCGCTTGACGCCATGGACGGTGCCCACGCACACGATGCGCCAGGGCAGCGTCTTGGCCTCGACCGCCTGAGGTGTTTCGAGGCGAAGACCGTTGGGGATCACCACGATGTTTTCGGGCCGGCGCTTGTAGTGATAACTGCGGTAGGCGTGATCGCGCATGCGATGGCTGGGGAACACGATCCGGTGCGCATTGTCGAAGGCCTCCTGCCATTCGGGTGCCTGCCTCAGGAGCACAAGGCCAACCTCGGATTCATGAATCCACCAGATCGTGCGCACCCTGGACGCCAGCGCGATCACCGCCGGCGCCGCCGGAAGGGTGTTGACGATCACCAGATCGATTCCGGCAATGTCGACGGGAAAGGTTTCGGAAATGCCGCGGCGCTCATATTCCGCGCGCATCGGGCCGTCCTCGCGATTCAGGGAAGTAACACTGATCTGATGCCCCTGCTCAAGGAGGAGGTCGGCAAGGTCGAGCAGCATAACGGCTGCCCCACTCATCGAATACTCGTGATTGACCAACAGGATACGCATGACGGCAAGCCCCTGAACCGGCACCCGTCAGGCGACTGCCGCAAGCGTTACATCAATCAGGCGGCCCGCACGCGCCGACCCTGCACCGGGCGGTCGGCACCGTCGGCGTAAAGGTCGCTGCCGCCCGACGAAAGCTCCTTGTAGCCCCGGATGACGTCCAGCGGGTCCTGAAAATCCTGAACCCAGCCAAGGAACGGCTTGTGCAGGTTGAAACCCAGAAGGCGCGCGAGATTTTCCGGCATGGCGCGCACCTCGTCAGCGGTCAGCGAGAGATACCAGTTCTGCTCCTGGCGCAGCCAGCCAAGGCTGTAGCCAGCGAACATCGCCACGCGCCATTCGTCGGCCGTCGTGTTGCGGCCGCCGCCGTGATAGGTCGCCCCGGTGAAGACACAGAACGAGCCCTTCTTCATCACAGCACCGACTGTCTCGTCATCGCGCGGCTCACGCTCGTCGTCCCACAGATGGCTGCCCGGGATGATGCGCGTCGCCCCGTTCTCCTCCGTGAAGTCGGTCAGCGCCCAGAAGGCCGTGCAGCACATGTTGCGCGGGCTGGGATGGGTGCTGGGATAAAGCAGGTCATCCCGGTGGAGGGGCTGGGGTGTCTCATCCGGGCCGATGGCGGTGATCGAGTTGGAGTTGAGCTGGAAGCTGTCGCACCAGGGCCCAAGGCTCATGTCCATGACGTCGAGGACTTTCTCATGGGTCACGAAGTCACCGACCGATGGCGCCTTGCCGAACAGGGAATGCAGCCTCTTGGTGTGATAACCCACGAACTCGCCGGCACCGCACTG